>FTCT01005611.1_pt1 | contig 17442 bp, 16 predicted proteins | sample 1658881 | NCBI WGS metagenome assembly FTCT01 (sample SAMEA3914864, study PRJEB12502) | metagenome | biome: forest; material: soil | place: USA | collected 2012-03-12 | depth 0.3 m | reverse complement strand
GCGCCCGGGGCGCGCGTCTTCAACGCCTATGTCGGCGACGAACTGGTGGCCTCGCGCTTTATCGTGCCGAACAAGCCGGGCCTGGGCAGCCATGTCTGCAATATCGGCGTCATCATAGCCCGCGCCTGGCGCGGCAGGGGAATTGGGCGGCAGCTCAATGATTTCGCGATCGAAAAGGCGAGGGAGCTCGGCTTCCGCGCCATCCAGCTCAACTTTGTCGTCTCGACCAATGCCGCGTCGCTGAAAATCTGCCACGACAACGGCTTCGAGATCGTCGGCACGCTGCCGGGTGCCTTCCACTATAAACGCGAGCGTTATATCGACGCCTATGTTATGTTCCGGACGCTATAGGGAGGGATGGGGATGCGTGCGATTCTGATGGCCTTGGGACTGATAGTGGCGGCTCCAGCCTTTGCCGGCGACCTGCTGACGGCACCACCATCGCCGCCTTTAAGTCCCTCGGAAATCGACAGCTGGAGCAAGGCGAGCTTTGCCCGCAGCTTTTCCATGGGCGCACTGAAAGGCGACCTCGGCACGACGCTGCTGACGCGATTTGTCGCGCAGGCCAAGGCCGGGAAAATCCAGAAGATGGCAGGCGGCGACGTCGCCATGGCCTGGGCCTGCTACGATATTGCCGGTGACCGCGTCTGGCTTTCGGCCACGGATGAAATGGCCGACAAGGCCTATCTCGACACCGTCACGATCAAGCCGCGCAACGCCGGCGACACGGCCGGATGCGCCAGCCTGCCGTCAGCACAGAAGGCCGCGATCGACGGCGCTGTGCGCATCGGCATGACGAAGGCCGACCTGATCGCCCGCCTGGGCGCCCCTTCGAAGCAGAAGGCCGACTGGCTGGTCTTCCGCGCCAACCCGTTGATCCAGGGCGGGAGCACTATTACGACCCTGATCGTGCGCATCGACGGCGCCGGCAAGGTCGCCTTTATCGAAGCCTCCAATATCACGGCCGACTGACGCCACAATTGACAGCCTTGTCATTTGCCCTTAGCGTGTAATTAATCACACTAAATATGGGGCAGGGGATGACACAGCCGGCATTGCGCTTCACCGCGCGCATGGAAGTCGTCGACGTCTTGCGCGGCTACGCCATTATGGGCCTGTTCATGGCCCACGCCGTCGAGTTCTTCGGGCTCTATTGGGCGCATCCGACGCCCAGCCCCGTCCACGACGTCGTGTTCGGGCTGTTCGAGGGCAAGTCGTTTTCGCTTCTGGCCCTGTGCTTCGGCCTCAGCTTCTTCATTATCATGGACCGCGCGGCCCGCAGAGGCGTCGATTTTTCCGCACGCTTCGTCTGGCGGCTGCTGATCCTGTTCGGCTTCGGCTGGCTTTACGGCCTGATCTATAACGGCGAAGTCCTGCAACTGCTGGCGCCGCTGGGCCTGATCCTCATTCCGTTCAACCGTATCAAGACCAACGCCGTGCTGGTCGTCTGCGGCGTGATCTGCCTGTTGCAACCGGCCCTGCTGTGGCAGACCTTTTGGGCCGCGCAGGGTGCCGACTGGGCGAACCAGCAGCCCCACTATTTCACCGCCGCGCACAACGACGTGTATATCCACGGCACCTTCCTCGACATGATCCGCCTCAACGTCTTCGAGGGCCAGAAGGTCAAGTGGTGGTACTATATAGAATCCGGCCGCATGATGCAGATCGTCGGCCTGTACCTGATCGGTCTCGTCCTGGGGCGCATCGGCTTCTTCGCGCGCCCCGACGCCTTCACCACCGCACGGCGCCTGACCATGGTCCTCGCCGCCATCGCGGGACTCAGCCTGTATTTCGCCCATCCCCTGCTTGTCGGGCTTATTCCACACCACTCCGACCAGCCTATGGCGCCCGGCATATTCGGCGGAATCCTCGACAGCCTGGTCAACCTGGCGCAGATGGTCTTCACCGTCATGCTGCTGGTCGAGCTTTATCAAGGCGTCGGCCGGCCGGTCCTGCGTTGGCTGGCATCGGCCGGGCGGATGACCCTGACCCTCTACATCATGCAGGGCGTGGTCTTCGTGCCGCTCTATTACGGATTCGGCTTGGGACTTCACGCCAAACTCACCCAGCTCCAGGCGCTGGGACTGGGCATTGCCTTCTTCGCCGCCCAGCTCGTCTTCGCGCATCTGTGGTTCCGCGTTTTCGTCTACGGACCGCTGGAATGGGTTTGGCGCGCCGCGACCTACCTGACCGTAAAGGTACCGTTCCTGAAGCGCAAAGGCGAGGCGGCGGCCTAAGAGTTGTCACGGAACTGTCACACGCAACTGGTATCCTCTGTAACAACGAAAACGAAACAGAGGAGATTGAATGCAGACTGACCCGGTCCTTTGGCAGACCTTAAACGCCTACGATCTGGATACGGCCGACGCCGCCTTTCCTTTCAGCCGGCGCTTAGCCCGCGACAATGGATGGAGCCACGCTTACGCGCAGCGCACCATCGCCGAGTACAAGAGGTTCATCTACCTCGCCTGTGTGTCCGGCCACACATGCACGCCCTCCGAAGACGTCGACGCCGTCTGGCACCTCCACCTCATCTATACCCGCGACTACTGGGACCGCCTGTGCACCGAAACGCTCCGGCGCCGCATCGACCATGGCCCGACCAAGGGCGGGCAGTCCGAGGCGAACAAGTATCTCGACTGCTACCGACGAACGCTCGATGCATACGCAACCGAGTTCGGAACGCCTCCGCCCTCGGACATATGGCCTGATGAAACTGTACGTTTCGGACGGCCCGACCGGTACCAGCGCATCGATACGAACCGTGTGATCATCCTGCCGAAACGGCAGGTTTTTTTATGCCTGGGCCTGGCCGCCGCCAGCGGACTTGCGGCGTGCACGGCACAGGACGCCATCGCCGTGGCGTCGACCGCACTGACGGTCGCCAGGCGCATGAGCCCGCAAGACTGGCTGTTTGCCGCCTTCCTTGTGACCATTATCTGGATATGCCTGGCTTCGGCCACGTCAAAAACCAAGCGCAAGGGGAAGGGCGACGGCAGCGGTTGCGGCTCGGGCTGCAGCAGTGGCGTGAGTTGCGGCAGCGACAGCGGAGGACACAGCGGCGGCCATGGTTGCGGATCGTCGGGCTGCGGGTCCTCGGGTTGCGGCGGGGGTGGCGGATGTGGCGGTGGCTGCGGTGGGGGCGGCGACTAGCTCTTCTCGATCCTTCGATCCGGCACCAGCCAGATCAGCGCCACCGCGACGTAGCAGGCCAGCCCCGCCAGGGGCTGCCAGAAGGAAAGGCCGATCCCCAGCGCGTAGATGGCCAGGGACGCATAGCCCTTTGCATCGCCACGGATCGCCCGGCTGAGTTCGCTGTCCGCGCCATTGACCGCGATCAGCCGGCGGACCAGGATCGTATAGGCGATGGCCGGCGCGATCAGCGAGACGCCATAGACGGCCATAGGCCAGGTGGCGAAATGGCTTTCGCCCATCCAGCGCGTGGTGAACGGCACCAAAGACAGCCAGAACAAGAGGTGCAGATTAGCCCACATCACGCCGCCGCTGACGCGGTGCGCGGCGTGCAGCAGGTGATGGTGGTTGTTCCAGTAGATGCCGACGTAGATAAAGCTCAACACATACATCGAGAAGGTCCGCCAAAGCGTTGAAAGCGCTGAAAGATCGAAGCCTTCGGGCGTCTTCAACTCAAGCACCATGATGGTGATGATGATGGCGATGACGCCGTCGCTGAAGGCCTCGATGCGGCCCTTGCCGAGCGGCCGCGAAACTGGCTCGGTCGGCGCGCTCATTTCTTGCGCCGGTAGGCTTCGGACCACGATATCAGCGGCAGGACGGGCACGCCCCATAACGTCCCTGCCAGGGCATAGAACAGGAGCTGGATCAGCGGATTGCCGGGCAGATGGCGGCCGATATCGCTGGCCACCACGATATAGACGACGACGAAGACCAGGATGCCGACACAGGCAATGGCGCGGCGCGCCCGAAGGCTCAGGACTTTAGGCGAATCAGCCATGGTTCAGCGGCGCTCGAATCGGCGGGTCAGGTGGAAAAGCAACAGAAGGACGCTGGAACCGGCCAGCGAAACCCACAGGACCGAAAAGAAATGGTTGTCGATCTTCTCGGCCGACTTCAGGAAAAAGTTCAGCAGGATCGCGCCGAAAATGCCGACGAACAGGTTGATGGGGAAGCTGAAACGGCTTTTCGACATAAGGTTGGCGATCCACCCGGCGATCAGGCCGGCAACCGTCGCCAGGATATAGTTTTCCGCAGTCATGCCGTCAGGCCCCGTCTTTTTTGTGTCGTCCCGGCTTGAAATCGCGGGGTCGGTATGGGCAAATCCCCCGTCCGCGCCGCAGCCGCCGTGCGCCGCGAACCTATCGTTTCCCGGCGGCGACGGCAAGCCGCACTCGCGCTTTCGTTTTTGGGCTTTCGTATTCCGGGCTTTCGTATCAAGAGGCGTATAGTGCGACTCCCCTTCAACAAATCGACCGCCATTGCGGAAGCGGGGCGCAGGCACCGCCGGAAGGCGCAATTCCCGCTGAAATCCCCGACGGTGGCGGCGTGGCTGTTCGCCGCGGCCTTTTCCATCCTGGTGCTGCTGGTCGTCGGCGGCGCCACCCGGCTGACGGAATCGGGGCTGTCAATCACCGAATGGAAGCCCGTTACGGGCGTGATCCCGCCCGGGTCCGAGGCCGACTGGGTGAGGGAATTCGCCAAATACAAGACGACCCCGCAATACATTCAGCTCAATCCGAATATGACGGTCGGGCAGTTCAAGGGCATCTATTGGTGGGAATGGTCGCACCGCCTGATCGCGCGGCTTCTGGGCGTGGTCTATCTTCTGCCCTTCGCCTTTTTCTGGCTGATGTCGGAAATCCCGGCGCGTGTCGTCTGGCGCAGTTGGGTCGCCATGGGGCTTTTGGGCTTCCAGGGCCTGGTGGGCTGGCTGATGGTGGCGTCGGGTCTGACGAAACGCGTCTTCGTGGCGCCGGAAATGCTGATGTTCCACCTCGGCATGGCCTTCCTGCTGCTCGGCTGGACGCTGTGGACGGCGCTGGAAGCCGCCGAGGGCGCGCCGCGCGGCCGCGGCGTGCCGTTCAAATGGCGTCTGGCCGCGGGCGTCATAGCGGGCCTGGTCTACCTGCAATGCCTTCTGGGGGCCCTGGTCGCCGGCAACCAGGCGGGCCTGGTCTATAACGACTGGCCGATGATGAACGGCAGCTTCGTGCCCTATACCGATTGGAACCAGGGCATCGGCATCGTGCTGTTCCACGACCAGGGCGTCGTACAGTTCATGCACCGCATGAACGCCTATGTGTTGTGGCTGACCGCCTTCTTCTTCGCGGGCTTCGTGTCGCGCCAGGCGCAGGACGGCCCGGTCAAGGGCCTGGCCTGGGCGGTCCTGGGCACGGCGACATTGCAGGCCGGGCTGGGGGTCGCGACCCTCTATACCCAGGTCAATTTCTGGCTGGCGCTATGCCACCAGCTGACGGCCGGGCTGCTCCTGTGCCTCAGCCTGATCATGGCGTGGCACGTCTTCCGCGCCGACCGCGCCTTCCGCCGCGGCGCATTCTGATCCTTTTTCGTCCCCCGAAGCGTGCGACAGCCCGGCTTTTTCGCATGAAAATGATACGGTAATTTACTACCTTTGCAATTTTTCTTAGCAAATTCAGACAATTACAACTATTTTTGGCGAAAATAATGCATTGACAGGGTGGGATCACTCCCTTATATGACGCGCCTCTTCGCCGCACAGGCTTTGTGCCCGTGCGACCCAAAAGGATTTTTCTTATGTTGACGTCCACAACCGCGGCCCGCAAGCCCGCCGATGTCGAGAAGAAGTGGATCGTGATCGACGCCGAGGACGCCGTTGTCGGCCGTCTCGCCGCTTTCATCGCCATGCGTCTTCGCGGCAAGCACAAGCCCGACTATACGCCGAACGTCGATTCCGGCGAAAACATCATCGTCATCAATGCCGACAAGGTGCACTTCACCGGCAAGAAGCTGACGGACAAGGTGTTCCACTGGCACACCGGCCACCCGGGCGGCGTCAAGACCCGCACCATGGGCCAACTGCTCGGCGGCCGTTACCCCGAGCGCGTCCTGACCAAGGCGGTCGAGCGCATGCTGCCCAAGGAAAGCCCGCTGGCCCGCAAGCAGATGACGCAACTGCGCATCTATGCCGGCGCCACCCATCCCCACGAAGCCCAGAACCCGGAAGTCGTCGACTTCAAGGCCCTGAGCCGCAAAAACGTCCGGAGCGTCTGATTATGTCCGAAGTGCAAGAACAAACCGCTCCGGCGCAAGGCCTCGAAGCCCTGGCTGCCCTGTCGTCCAACCCGGTCGAAGCGCCCATCGAACGCGTCCAGCAACTGGACAAGTACGGCCGCGCCTACGCCACCGGCAAGCGCAAGAACGCCGTCGCCCGCGTCTGGATCAAGCCGGGCTCCGGCAAGTGGATCATCAACGGCCGCGAACAGGAAGTCTATTTCGCCCGTCCGGTGCTGCGCATGATGATCGCCCAGCCGCTGAACCTGACCGAGCGCGCGTCGCAATTCGACGTCATCGTTTCGGTCCACGGTTCGGGTCTGTCGGGCCAAGCCGGCGCCATCCGCCACGGCCTGTCGAAGGCTCTGACCTATTATGAACCCGGCCTGCGCCCGACGCTGAAGGCCGCCGGCTTCCTGACCCGCGACTCGCGCGTCGTCGAGCGTAAGAAGTACGGCCGCGCCAAGGCCCGCCGTTCGTTCCAGTTCTCGAAGCGTTAATCGCAGCGCAATTCGTTGCATTAAAAGGCGCTTCGGTTTCCGAAGCGCCTTTTTTTACTCCCGAACCTCCCCTGGACTCAGGGGGGGGACCGCACGAGGCGGTGCTTGCACCGGCGAGATGTGGTGGTGGGGTCGAACCACAAGCGCCGTAAACTCCCACTTCCGCCACGCTCGCTAATGCATCGGTCGTGTTGGGGCCAACCCCAAGCTCAATCTTCCCAATCGCAGGAACCTCCGCATGCCCCATAAAATCTTCATCGACGGCGAAGCCGGCACGACGGGCCTGCAAATCCGCGAGCGTCTGGAAAAGCGGTCCGACATCGAGCTGATCCGTCTGGCCGACGACGTCCGCAAGGACTTGGGCGCCCGCAAGGACGCGATCAATTCGGCCGACGCGGTCATCCTGTGCCTGCCGGACGAAGCCGCGCGCGAAGCCGCCGCCCTGTGCGAAAATCCCGATACCTGCATCATCGACGCCTCGACCGCCTTCCGGACCGCCGAGGGCTGGACCTACGGCTTCCCCGAAATGACCGACGGCCAGCGCGAAGCCATCGCCGCGTCGAAGCGCATCACCAATCCCGGCTGCCACGCCACGGGCTTTATCGCGCTCGTCCGGCCGCTGGCCGAACTCGGCATCATTCCACCCTTCTTCCCGATCACCGCGACCTCGCTGTCCGGCTATACCGGCGGCGGCAAGTCGATGATCGCGGAATTCGAGAGCGGGCAGGGCCATGAGCGCATCTACGCCACGGCCCTGGCGCACAAGCACCTGCCGGAAATGCAGCTCTATTCCGGCCTGGAGAACCCGCCGATCTTCTCGCCGACCGTCGCGAAATTCCCGCAAGGCCTGGTCGTCGAAGTGCCGCTGCACCTGTGGGCGCTGCCGGACGAGCCGGACGTGGAAACCATCCGCAACCTGCTCCAGGCGCATTACGCCGACGAGCGCTTCGTGCGCGTCGCCACGGCCGAGGAATCCGCCGCCGCCAAGGCGGTCGACGCCGACCAGTTCCGCGACACCAACCAGCTCCTGATCCACGTCTTCGGCGACGACGACATGCAGACGGCCAATCTGGTCGCGGTCTTCGACAACCTGGGCAAGGGCGCATCGGGCGCGGCTGTACAAAACCTCAATCTGGTATTAGGGGTGGACGAAAGCCTCGGTCTGATCTGAGGTGTAGGAAGCGCCCACAATGATCACGAAAATCGTCACCTGGCTGGCCATCTATCTGATGATCTGGTGGGTGACCTTCTTTGCCGTGCTGCCGATCGGCGGCAATGTCAGCCAGCACGAAGCCGGGATCACGCCCGGAAAGGGCGAGGATCCGGGGGCGCCTCTGGTGCACAATCTCGGCAAGAAGGTCAAGCTCAACAGCATCGTCGCCTTCGTCGTGTGGCTGATCGCGCTGATCCTGATTCAGTTCATGCATATCCAGCTTCCGGGTTAGGAAGCGCGTTTAAGTCCTTCATCGCCCTAATTTTGTCGTTTCAGCGCTTCACACCGGCGCTGCGACTTATTAGTTTGCGCGCACATTATTCCAACTGACGGATTCTCCCCATGCGCCTGTCGCGCTACTTCCTGCCGCTGCTCAAAGAAAACCCTTCCGAAGCCCAGATCGTCTCGCACCGCCTGATGCTCCGCTGCGGCATGATCCGCCAGGAGGCCGCCGGCATCTATGCCTGGCTGCCGCTGGGCCTGCGCGTCCTGCGCAAGGTCGAGCGCATCGTCGAGGAAGAGATGCTGAAGGCCGGCGCCATCCAGCTGCTCATGCCGACCCTGCAACTGGCCGACCTTTGGCGCGAAAGCGGCCGTTACGACGACTACGGCCAGGAGATGCTGCGCATCAAGGACCGCCACGAGCGCGATCTGCTCTACGGCCCCACGGCCGAGGAAATGGTCACCGACATCTTCCGCGCCAGCGTACGGTCGTACAAGGACCTGCCGCTGAACCTCTATCAGATCTCGTGGAAGTTCCGCGACGAGCAGCGCCCGCGCTTCGGCGTCATGCGCGGCCGCGAATTCCTGATGAAGGACGCCTACAGCTTCGACATCGACGAGGCGTCGGCGCGCAAGGCCTATAACCGCATGTTCGTGGCCTACCTCAACACCTTCTCGCGCATGGGCCTGAAGGCCGTGCCAATGCGCGCCGACACCGGCCCGATCGGCGGCGACCTGTCGCACGAATTCATCATCCTGGCCGACACCGGCGAAAGCGCCGTCTTCTGTCACAAGGACCTGGTCGACATGCCGGCGCCCGGCGACGACGTCGACTGGGACGACCTGCAAGCCATCGTCGACGAACGCATCGCGCTGTACGCCGCGACCGAGGAAATGCACGACGCGTCGGCGTTCGACGCCGTGCCCGCCGACAAACAATTGTCGGCGCGCGGGATCGAGGTCGGCCACATCTTCTATTTCGGCGAAAAGTATTCGAAGCCGATGAAGGCCGTCGTGTCCGGCCCCGACGGCAAGGATATCAACGTCCACATGGGCAGCTACGGCGTCGGCGTGTCGCGTCTGCTGGGCGCGATCATCGAAGCCAGCCACGACGACAACGGCATCATCTGGCCGGACAGCGTCGCGCCGTTCGACGTGGCGGTCGTCAGCTTGCGCGCCGGCGACGCGGCGGTCGATGCGGCCTGCGAGCAGGCCTACAAGGCCCTGCAAAAGGCCGGCGTCGATGTGCTGTACAACGACAGCGACGACCGTCCGGGCGCCAAGTTCGCCTCGATGGACCTGATCGGCATCCCCAAACAACTGATCATCGGGCCCAAGGGCTTGGCCGAGGGCAATGTCGAGCTCAAGGATCGCGCCACCGGCGAACGCCAGGTCCTGCCGCTCGAAGCCGCGCTTAAGCAACTCACCAAGGCATAAGATGGACTGGCTGCGCGCGCTGTTCGGATTCAAGGGCTGGGAAGTCAGCCTGGCCATGCGTTACCTGCGCACGCGGCGCAAGGACGGCGGCATCGCCGTCATCGCCATTATCTCCTATGTCGGCATTACCCTGGCTGTCACCGCGCTGATCTCGACCCTGTCGATCATGAACGGCTTCCAGACCGAGATGATCTCGCGTCTGCTGGCCTTCGGTGGCGACGCCGTGCTCTACGGCCGTCCGCTCAACGACTTCGCGCACCGCGACCAGATGCTTGACCGCATCCGCGTCGTGCCGGGCGTCAAGCAGGCGACGCCCTACCTCAACCAGGCTGCGCTGATCCAGAGCGGCACGGGCGATATCGACGGCGCCTACGTTCAGGGCCTGCAGCCGGATGCCCTGCGCGCCACCCCGCTCATCGCAAAATCGATCGAAAAGGGCGGCTCGCTCGCCGATTTCGGCAAGGGCGACTACGGCGGCGACGGCATCGTCGTCGGCGACGGCCTGGCTTCGCGCCTGGGTTTGGGCGTCGGCGACGCCGTGACCTTGGTGTCGTCGGGCGGATCGACCGCCTTCGGCTCGACGCCGCGCCGCAAGAGCTACACTATCATCGGGATCTTCCACGCCGGCGTCAGCGACTTCGACAAGGCGACCATCTACATGCCGATCCAGCAGGCCCAGCTCTTCTTCGATCGCGAGGACGAGTGGGACATGGTCGAGGTCAAGGTCGATCCAACGCTGGCCTACAATATCGCCGGCATGCGCGCGCCGATCGTCGCGGCGGCGGGGCAGGGCGCACTCTACCAGGACTGGACCGAGCGCTTCTCGTCATTGTGGGGCGCGCTGACCGTCGAACGCGTCGCCATGCGCTTCATCCTGTTCTTTATCGTCATCATCGCCGCGCTCAACATCATTTCGGGCGTTGTCATGCTGGTGAAGAACAAGACACGCGACATCGCCATCCTCAGGACCATGGGCTGCGACCGCTTCTCGGTGACGCGCATCTTCTTCCTGACCGGCAGCTCGATCGGCGCGGCCGGGACCTTGACCGGCCTTGCGCTGGGTGCGCTGTTCTGCACCTTTATCGCCGACATTCAGCACGCGCTGGAATGGGTGTTCCACACCAAGCTGTTCCCGCCCGACATCTATTATCTCGACCACGTGCCTGCCAGTATGGACCCGGGCGAGGTCGCTTTCATCGTGATCGGTTCGCTGCTGGCCGCCTGCATCTCGACCCTGTTCCCGTCGATCTGGGCGTCCAAGCTCGAACCCGTCGAGGCGCTGCGCTATGAGTAAGCCCATCCTCAGCTTACGCGACCTGCACCGCGACTATGCGCTGGGCGACGGCAAGTCGCTGACCGTGCTGAAGGGCGCCGACCTCGATATCGGGCAGGGCGAATTCGTCGGCCTGGTCGGGCCGTCAGGCTCGGGCAAGTCGTCTCTGCTCCATGCCGTGGGCCTGCTCGAAGCGGCGCCCAATGCGGGGCTGATTATCGACGGCGAAGACTTTGCCAAGGCCGATGAGCGCCGCCGCACGCGGGCGCGCCTGGAGAAGATCGGCTTCGTCTATCAGTTCCACCACCTGCTGCCGGAATACACGGCGCTCGGCAATGTCGCCCTGCCGATGCGGATTTTGGGGCGTTCGCAAAAGGACGCGGAAGCGAGGGCGCGTGAGCTCCTGACCAGTCTCGGCCTGGCCGAACGCCTCGATCACCAGCCGGCGCAGTTGTCGGGCGGAGAACAGCAGCGCGTGGCCATCGCCCGGGCGCTGGCCAACACGCCGCGCCTGCTATTAGCCGACGAACCCACGGGCAATCTCGACCCGGCGACGTCGAAGGCCGTGTTCGACGCGCTGAAGGCGACTGTGAAGGCCCAAGGGGTAGGCGCCTTGATCGCCACGCACAATCTGGAGCTGGCGCGGCACATGGACCGTGTGGTCAAACTGGAGAACGGCGTGCTTGTACCGTTCGTTCCGGAACCCGCTGAATAAGCGGCTGATTTAAAATACATTTCTTATTTTGTTCTCATAGTTCACAGAATCCACTTGCGATGAGAACAAACAGCGAATATAGAACATAACGTGAATTGATCACAGGCCAGCCAGAACGGCTTCATTGGCTTCGCTGCAAACAGGAGTGTGGAAAAATGGTCGCGACCCTGCATCACGTGTTGTCTTTCACCGCGGTTGCCGCTTTTGTCTTCGTCATGTGTCACGTGATGTCGATGGCCTGATTCCATCGCGTCTTTTCAGCCTGGAGGGGCCGCCATGAGTGGAGACTTTATCCACCTCAGAGTGCGTTCGGCCTATTCACTGCTCGAAGGGGCGATCAAGGCGTCCGACGCCGCCAAGCTGGCCGCCAAGAACGGCATGCCGGCCGTGGCCATTACCGATCGCTGTAATTTCTACGGCGCACTCGAATTTTCTCAATATTGCAAGGACGCCGGCGTTCAGCCGCTCATTGCCTGCGCCCTGCCGGTCAAGGGCATCGGCGGCACCCCGCCGGAACGCTGGGCGCGCATCCCGACCATTGCCGTCTACGTCCAGAACGAGCAGGGCTATCTCAACGCCACCAAGCTGTCGTCGATCGCCTTCGTCGACAATGACGGCTTCACCGAGCCGCACGTCACCTGGGAACAGGTATGCGCGCACAGCGAGGGCCTGATCCTGCTGTCGGGCGGGTTCGACGGCCCCGTAGATGTCGCCTTCCGTCAGAACAAGCCAGACGAGGCCAATACGGCGCTGAAGATGATGCAGGACGCCTTTGGCGACCGTTTCTATATCGAATTGCAGCGCCACGACGGCAGCCCGTATGGCGGCATCAAGGGCGGCGGAACCGAAGCCGGCCTTGTCGCCTACGCCTACGCCAACGACGTGCCGCTGGTCGCCACCAACGACGCCTTTTTCGCCACCCCCGATCTCTACAAGGCGCACGAGGCGCTGCTGTGCATCGCGGACAGCACCTTCCTGGGCGTCGAAGATCGCCGCCGCGTCACACGCGAACACTGGTTCAAGCCGGCGGACAAGATGCGCGAACTGTTTGCCGATCTGCCGGAGGCCTGCGACAACACAATCGAAATCGCCAAACGTTGTGCCTTCCTGGTCGCCAAGCGCGATCCCATCCTGCCGCGCTTCGACACGGGCCAGGGGCGGAACGAAGACGAGGAACTGGCCTTCCAGGCGCGCGAAGGGCTGAAAGAGCGCCTCAGGCAGGTCAAGCTGGCTGTCCCTGAAGAAGACTACTGGGCGCGCCTCGACCGCGAAGTCGGCGTCATCCAGAAGATGGGCTTTCCGGGCTACTTCCTGATCGTTGCGGACTTCATCAAGTGGGGCAAGTCGCACGGCGTGCCCGTGGGACCGGGCCGGGGTTCGGGCGCCGGCTCGCTGGTCGCCTGGGCGCTGACCATTACCGACCTCGACCCCTTGCGCTTCGGCCTGCTGTTCGAGCGCTTCCTCAATCCGGAGCGGGTTTCGATGCCCGACTTCGATATCGACTTCTGCCAGGAACGCCGCGAAGAGGTCATTACCTACGTCCAGGACAAGTACGGCCGCGACCGCGTGGCTCAGATCATCACCTTCGGTACCCTGCAGGCGCGCGCCGTGCTGCGCGATACCGGCCGGGTGATGCAGTTGCCGCTGGGCCAGGTCGACCGCCTGTGTAAAATGGTGCCGAACAATCCGGCCAATCCGACGACGCTGGCCCAGGCGATCGAGATCGAGCCGCGCCTCAAGCAGGCGCGCGACGAGGAAGACACCGTCCGCAACCTGCTCGATACGGCACTGCGTCTCGAAGGCCTGTTCCGCAACGCCTCGACCCACGCCGCCGGCATCGTCATCGGTGATCGCCCGTTGACCGAACTGGTGCCGCTGTACCGCGATCCGCGGTCCGACATCCCCGCCACCCAGTTCAACATGAAGTGGGTCGAAAGCGCGGGCCTGGTCAAGTTCGACTTCCTGGGCCTCAAGACCCTGACCGTGCTCGACCGTGCGCAAAAGTACCTGAAGAAGCGCGGCATCGACATCAACTATACGACCCTGCCGCTCGACGACGGGCCGACCTACGAACTCCTGGCGTCGGGCCAGTCGATCGGCGTGTTCCAGCTTGAAAGCCAGGGTATGCGCGACACCCTGCGCAAGATGCGCTGCGGCTCGCTGGAAGAGATCACCGCCCTGATCTCGCTCTACCGTCCAGGCCCCATGGACAATATCGACACCTATGTCGACCGCAAGTTCGGCCGCATAGAGATCGACATGCTGCATCCGACGCTCGAGCCGGTGCTGAAGGAAACCTACGGCGTCATCATCTACCAGGAACAGGTGATGCAGATCGCCCAGGTCCTGTCGGGCTACAGCCTCGGCGAAGCCGACCTTCTGCGCCGCGCCATGGGCAAGAAGAAGAAAGAGGAAATGGACCTGCAAAAGGTCCGCTTCATCTCGGGCGCCAAGGTAAAGGGCGTCGACGAAAAGCAGGCCGACGAAATCTTCGAACTGGTGAACAAGTTCGCCGGCTACGGCTTCAACAAATCGCACGCCGCGGCTTACGCCTTCATTTCCTACCAGACGGGCTATCTCAAGGCGAACCATCCGGTCGAATTCTTCGCCGCGACCATGAGCCTCGATATCACCAACACCGACAAGCTGGCGGTCTTCTACCAGGACGCCCGCCGCTTCGGCATCACCATCGTCCCGCCCGATATCAACCGCTCCATGGCCGATTTCGACGTCGAAAGCGGCGAAATCCTCTATGCGCTCGGCGCCATCCGCAATGTCGGTTTCGAAGCCATGCTCAGCGTCGTCCAGACGCGCGAGGAGGGCGGCCGTTTCACCGACATCTTCGACTTCCTGGAACGCATCGACCCCAAGGCGGTCAACAAGCGCGCCCTCGAAAACCTGGCCAAGGCCGGCGCCTTCGATTCGATCCACCCCAACCGCGCCCAGATCGTCAAGTGCGCCGACCTGTTCATGGCCTACGCCCAGAGCATGGCGGCCGAGCGCGCCTCGTCGCAGGTGAGCCTGTTCGGCTCCAGCCAGGCATCGCGTCCGCGCGTGCCCAATGTCCAGGCGACCTCGGGCCCCGAACGCCTCGACGAGGAACTGGCGGCGATCGGCTTCTACCTGTCGGGCCACCCCCTGCAGGACATGCTCGACGTCTTCAAGCGCCGCAACGTCACGCTGTACGCCGAAGCGCTGGCCCTGGCACAGGAAGGCCGCGAAGCCTTCCGCATGGCGGGCGTGGTGCGCCGCCGCCAGGAACGCGCGGCCGCGGGATCCGGCGAAAAGTTCGCCTTCGTGACCCTGTCGGACCCGACCGGCGAATACGAGGTGCTGTTCCCGCCGGAATCGCTGCGCAAGAATCGCGATCACCTCGAGCCCGGCAATTCGATCGTGCTCAAGGTGCGCTCAAAGGGCAGGGACGGCGAGGTGCGCTTTTTCGGCGACGACGCCGCGCCGATGGCGACGTCGCTCAACACATCCGACATGGGCTTGCGCGTACACCTCGGCCAGGTCATCGACCTGGCGCAGCTTCGCACCTGTCTCGAGGACGCCAAGTCCCCGGCGGGCGGCGAGGTCAGCCTGTTCGGCGAGGTCGGCGGCGAGGGCGAGATCGAGCTCAAGCTTCCGCAGCGTTACCGTCTCGACGCGCAATTGCGCGGGCGGCTGAAAAGTCTCCCCGGCGTGCTCTATTTCGAGGACGTGTAGAGCAGCAGGTGGAAACGCAGTTGCTCGTGGCTTCCTGCAGCTTCCCCCTTCCGTCATCCGCCGCTTGGAGCGGCGTCTGCCACCTTCCCCGTAAACGGGGAAGGAATTATATGATATCGTTCGCTTAATTCCTTCCCCGTTTACGGGGAAGGTGGATCACCCGGAGCATCGCGGAGGGGGAGACGGAAGGGGGACTGTAGGAAGCAAACAATACCTCGGCTTCCACTATATCTTATTCCGGTCTGGGAAGGGCTGGGGTAAATTCTGATCCTGCCTATGGCTCAAATCGTTTCAATTCCTCCATTTTTTGTCATGGAGAGGGTTGCTTTTTCCGGAAATTGTGACTAGGTGCGCGTCATCTCACACGCAGACGTACGCCACTCCTTGCCTTGCCAATCCCGGCAGCCCGGGAGGGACGGTCCGAGGCGGTACAGTTCGTATCGCTTTTTAGTCTGCGGAGGATTATCGGAAGAAGGAAGATCTATCCATGGCTATGCCTGACGTCTCTATGCGCCTCCTGCTCGAAGCCGGCGCTCACTTCGGTCACCAGACGCACCGCTGGAACCCGAAAATGGAACGCTACCTGTTCGGTTCGCGCTCCAACATCCATATCATCGACCTGTCGCAATCGCTGCCGCTGTTCCACCAGGCCCTGCTCAAGGCGCGCGAAGTCGCCGCCGCGGGTGGCCGCGTCCTGTTCGTCGGCACCAAGCGCCAGGCCCAGGCTCCGATCGCCGCGGCCGCCAAGCGTTCGGCCCAGTACTACGTCAACCACCGCTGGCTCGGCGGCACGCTGACCAACTGGCGCACCATTTCGGGTTCGATCGCGCGCCTGCGCGAACTGGAACAGGTCCTCGACACCAATCCGGCCGGCCGCTCCAAGAAGGAACTGCTGACGCTTACGCGCGAGCGTGAAAAGCTCGAGCTCAGCCTCGGCGGCATCAAGGACATGGGCGGCGTGCCCGACCTGATGTTCGTGATCGACACCAACAAGGAAGCGATCGCCATCCAGGAAGCCCGCAAGCTGAACATCCCGGTGATCGGCATCCTCGATTCGAACTCGGACCCGGACGGCATCACCTATCCGGTCCCGGGTAACGACGACGCCGCCCGCGCGCTGCAACTGTACTGCGACCTGCTGGCCGACGCGATCCTCGACGGTCTGGCCGCCGGCCAGGTCGCTTCGGGCGTCGATCTCGGCGCCGCCGTCGCTCCGGTCGAGCCGGCCCTGGCCGCCGAAGCCGAGACCCCGGCCGAAGGCTAAGGCCACATTCGTGGCCGGGATTTGCGGCCACACAAACTATTCAACAGCTTAAAGCCGGACGGCTTTAAGCTGTTGCTGAATTGACATGAACCCTCGCTAGGAAGCGTTGGTTCTCATTTCCAGGAGGATTTTATGGCTGAGATCACCGCCGCCCTCGTCAAGGACCTGCGCGAAAAGTCCGGCGTGGGCATGATGGACTGCAAGAAGGCCCTGACCGAAAACAACGGCGACATCGACGCCGCCATGGACTGGCTGCGCACCAAGGGCCTGTCCAAGGCCGCCAAGAAGGCCGACCGCGTCGCCGCCGAAGGCCTGGTGGTCGTCGCGACCCGTGTCGAAGGCGCCGGCATGACCGCCGCCGCCGTCGAAGTGAACGCCGAAACCGACTTCGTCGCCCGTAACGACCTGTTCCAGGTCCTGGCGCGCAACGCCGGCCAGGCCGGTCTGTCGAACGACACCGTCGAAGGCGTCGTTGCCGCCGTCCAGGACGAACTGACCAATCTGGTCGCCACGATCGGTGAAAACATGGTCGTGCGCCGCATGGCCCGCCACTCGGTGTCGCAAGGCGTCGTCGCCACCTACATCCACAACGCGGTAGCGCCGGACCTCGGCCGTATCGCCGTGCTGGTCGCCGTCGAATCGGCCGGTGATGCCGACGCGCTGAAGGACATGGGCCGCAAGGTCGCCATGCACGTCGCCGCGACCCAGCCGCTGTCGCTGTCGACCGACGATCTCGACCCGGCCGCCGTCGAACGCGAAAAGGCGATCTTCACCGAGCAGGCGCTGGAATCGGGCAAGCCCGCCCAGGTCGTCGAAAAGATGGTCGAAGGCCGTATCCGCAAGTTCTTCGAAGAAGTCGTGCTGCTCAAGCAAGCCTTCGTC
>FTCT01001791.1_pt1 | contig 17564 bp, 14 predicted proteins | sample 1658881 | NCBI WGS metagenome assembly FTCT01 (sample SAMEA3914864, study PRJEB12502) | metagenome | biome: forest; material: soil | place: USA | collected 2012-03-12 | depth 0.3 m | reverse complement strand
GTGCCATGCCCGCCGATGCCATGCCGGCCGGCATCAGGCGGAGCGGTCCAGGGCGGTTCCGGCCAGGACGCCGGCCGGGCGGCGGGGACCGGCCCTGCCGTCGGACGATTCGCCGGCGGCCAGCAGCTCGCGGGTGAAGGCCACGATGTTTTCCAGCCCGTCGAGCAGGCCGGGCAGCGGACGGGCCGAGGGCGGCGGCTGGGTCGCCAGGGCGCGGATCGCGGCGGCCATCACCGCCGGGCTGTCGCCGTCGCGCTCGGTGTCCAGCATGCGCACCAGCCCCAGCGCCTCGGCCGCCGTCGCGCGGATGTGCTGCTCCATGCGCGGGCGCGTCCTGGGCGCGATCACCGACGGCTTGTCGAAGGACAGGATTTCGCAGAAGGTGTTGTAGCCGCCCATCGCCACCACCCCGGTGGCGCCGGTGTAGAGCTCTTCCATGCGGGAATGGAAATCCATCGCCTCCACCCGGCCCTTCAGGCGGCGGATGCGCCTGGCAAAATCCTTGCGGCGTTCCCCGTCGAGAAAAGGACCGAAGACGATCAGGGCGCGCGGGCCCAGGTCGGCATCGCTTTCATAGGCGGACAGCGTCGCATCGACCATGGCCGCACCGTCGCCGCCGCCGCCCGGCGTCACCAGGATATAGGGGGGCTGGGGCGGCGGCGTGCGGGACGGCTCCGCCGGGATCTCGCGGCGGAGATAGCCGGCATAGCGCAGCCGCGCGGCGATGCCGGACGGCAGCTCCACGCCGGCCAGCGGTTCGTGCACCGGCTGCAGGCCGTAGATCCACACCCCGTCGTAATAGCGCTCGATCGCCGCCAGTGCCTCCTTGCGCTCCCACTCCGGCCGCAGCGCCTCGGGTGAATCCAGCACGTCGCGCAGCCCCAGCACCACCCGGGTCCGGCCGGACGCCCGCATCTGTTCCAGCGCCGGCAGGAATTCGCCGTGCAGGCCGGTCGGCTCCTTGTCCACGATCGCCAGGGTCGGGCGGAACGCCTGGGCGGTCGCCCGGATGATCTCGGCCCGCATCGCGGTCATCACCTCGATCGGCAGGCCGAGATTCTGGGCGGTGTAGCTGCCGTCCTGCAGCTTCACCACGCCGGGCAGGCGGACATGGTCGACCCGTTCGGGAAAGTCGAACCGCCCGGCCACCGGCGATCCGGTGAGGATCAGCGCCGATGCGGTGGGAAAGGCCGAGACCAGCGCCTGGGCGATGGTGCGCGACCGCCGCAGATGGCCCAGCCCGAAGGTATCGTGGCTGTAGAGCAGGAAGCGCGGCGCGGTCCGGTCGACCGGATCCGGGCGCATCGTGGCTGAGAGCTGGGACATGCTTCGAGAACTCCGCATCAGCTACGCTTCAGACCGAAAAGCCTTTGCACATCGACCGACCGGGCCTCCCGCCGGTCCGGCTTCGGCCCCGTTGATCCGTTTCGCCTGGTTTCGTTTCGCTGCTTGATCCCGTTGCGGTACGAGAGCGGAAGGCGGCGCCTTGCGGCGACGCTCCAGCCCCGGCAAAACCCCTCACATGGATTTACCGGCGCTTCAAGGTCTATTTGGGAGGAAGGGTATACGCAAACGCGGTCCCGGCGCGGACGGACGGCGGGCCGATCGCCGGCCGGCCGGCCGCGCCAGGACCGCTCATCCGCCGACCCGCCAGGCAAAATAAGGCCAGGGCGCGGTGTTCGGCAGGGTCAACGGCCGCCAGCCCGGCCCGTCCAGCGGCCGGTCCGACAGGATGATGCCGCCGGGCAACACCAGGACGCCAAGCAGCGGCGCCAGCCATTCCGCCTGTCCGCGATCGTGATTCCGGTCGGTGCTGCCGAAATCGGCGTGGACCAGCCGGGCGCAACGCCCGAATCGCTCCGCCGTCCGGGGAAGCGTCTCCTGGAAGTCGCCGACGAACAGCCGGTCGGGGTCGGGCATCAGGTCGGCCGGCACCCGCACCCCCAGGTCGAAGGCGAGGATGTCGCGCGGGGGAAACAGGCGGCGCAGATGGTCGTAGGTGCGCCCCTTGCCCAACCCGACCTCCAGCACCAGCCCCGCCATGCCGTCCACCTCCGCCCGCGCCCAGGCCAGGGCGTCGCGCTGGACGGTCAGGCGGTCGATCATGCGTTCGAGCAACGACGGATCGCGGGTCGGCATCGATCACCTTTCCATTGGATTCCGAGGGCTTCCACGGCTGGAACGGGCGGCACCCGGAAAAGTCCGGCAGTCTGCGGGCGCCCGCTCCGATAGTCGAGCCCCTTTACCGGGACCGTGGGATACCGTCGACACAGGGGTAGCCGGGCTTGCTTTCGGCGATCCGCCGCCTATGGAAAGCCGGCCTTATTGCAGCCGGAAGGTGTTGCGCAGCGCCCCGTCGGTGTTGACCATCTGGTAGGAACCGTCGGGGATCCGGTAGATGTCCATGCACTGGTCGCGCGGGTCCAGGTCGAGCGTCAGGCAGTAGCGATCGCCCACGATCCTCCAGCGGCCGCGTTCGCTGCCCTTCCCCCCGGAAATCACGATCGAACCGTCGTTGGCGAAACTGTTCGTATAGGAACGGCCCGCGGCGTTGATCAGGCCGATGGTATGGCCTTTCAGCAGGGCCGAGACCTCGGCGCCGTTCAACTGCACCGCTCCCGGCTTCTTGAAGGCAGGCTCGAAGGCCGCACAGGCGGACAAGGCGAGCAGGGCGGCGAGCGTCGCGGGCATGATGCGCATCGGATGAATCCTGGCTATGGTGACGTTCGTACAGGCAAGAGTGAGGTCCAGCGCGGGTCAGTCAAGAAGACTACCTCCAAGAATCCGACCCGCAATCGCCCTGATCAACTCAAGCGCGGACACCACCCGACTTCCGGATTCGATGCTGGCGATCGCGGTCCGCTGAAGGTTCAGGACTTTCGCCATCGCCTGCCGGCCGAGGTTGCCTCACTCCCGGGCGGAGCGCAAGCGTAGTCCAGGCTGTGCAGCGCCAGGCATGAATGACACCTCCGTTCGTTGCGCCCCCCGTTGCGCCCCCATGCCCATCACCCGGGCTCTCGCTATGAGTCTACCGTTTTTCGTATTGGGCCGTTTTTCGTATTGGGCCGTTTTTCATATTGGGCCGTTTTTCATATTTGGAAGGCGGTTTTCCATGATTGCGTATGGCTGGGTGATCGTCGCCTGTAATACATTTGTGAAACCAAACGATGAACCCAGGGCCACTTTTCCCAATATAAAGCCCACGAGGAAGAAAATATGAGCAAAATTGAGCCGACACTGTACGAGTTATTTATTAACGGCATTTGGCGACCCGCCAAGGGCGATACTGTGATGCCCTCGGTCAATCCTTACACCGGACATCATTGGGCAACGGTTCCCAACGCTGGTGAGGAGGATGTCGACGACGCCGTCCGGGCGGCGCGGGCCGCCTTCGACAGCGGGCCGTGGCCAAGGTTGAGCGCTCGCGATCGCGGTAAAGTGCTTCGCCGGCTGGGAGATCTCATCGCCGAACGGGCCGAGCATTTGGCTCGAATCGAAAGCACCGATAACGGCAAGCTCTATCGCGAAATGTTGGCGCAGGCAAAATATCTGCCCGAGTGGTTTTATTACTTTGCTGGTGCCGCGGACAAATTGCAAGGCGATGTCATTCCTTCCGAGCGGCCAAATTTCTTTATCTATACGCGCCATGAGCCTATCGGCGTGGTCGCCGCGATCACTCCTTGGAACTCGCCGATCCTTCTTCTGGGATTCAAGCTCGCGCCGGCATTGGCGGCAGGTTGCACCTTCGTCGTGAAGCCGTCCGAACACACGCCTGTTTCGACACTCGAGCTTGCCAGGATCATCGCGGAAGCCGGTGTTCCCGATGGTGTCTTCAATGTCGTGACGGGCGGGCCTGCCACCGGTGCCTTGCTCGTCGCGCATCCTGGCGTCGACAAGGTCGCTTTCACCGGATCGACCGCCACGGGCGTCAAGATCGCCAAATCGGCGGCCGATAATTTAGCCCGCGTTTCCCTGGAGCTTGGCGGCAAGTCGCCGAATATCGTCTTCGACGACGCCGACCTTGATGCTGCGGCCAACGGTGTCATCGCCGGCGTTTTCGGCGCAACGGGCCAAACCTGCATGGCGGGTTCCCGGCTGCTGGTGCACGAGCGGGTAAAGAAGCCTCTTCTCGACCGAATCCTTGCACGCACGCGGACGATCAAGATGGGCGATCCGATGGACCCGGAGACCGAAATGGGGCCGATCGCCACCCAGTCGCAATTTCACAAGATTCTTGAAATTCTCGAACGGTCGCGGGCAGCCGGTGCCGAATTTCTGTGCGGCGGCGGCCGCAGCGAACTTCATGACGGCTATTTCGTGGCGCCCACCATCGTCGACAACGTCTCTGCCGACATGGAGATCGTGACCGAAGAAATCTTCGGCCCGGTCCTGTCGGTCCTGACCTTCGGAAACGAAGAAGAGGCCGTCGAGATTGCCAATGCAAGCCGGTTCGGTCTGGCGGCCGGCGTGTGGACCCGGTCGGGGCAGAGAGGGACACGGGTTGCGCACAGGTTGCGTGCGGGTACCGTGTGGATCAACGCCTACCGAGTGGTCGCACCGAACACGCCGTTCGGCGGTTTCAAGGCCAGCGGCCTGGGTCGCGAAAACGGCATCGACGCGATGAAGCAATACACCGAGACAAAAGCGGTGTGGGTCGAGCTGACCGGAGCGACACGGGATCCGTTCTCGATCGGCTAAGCAGGCTTCCCGAGCCCGCTTCCCGAGCCCGCCCATGGGGGGGGCGGAGTTCGGAAAGCCTGCTTAGAGCCTGAACATCCCCCGTTCATCAGGTAAAATCCAATGAGTTGGCTTGAAACGCGCCTGGGCAGCGGTGTTCCCCTTGTGCTGCCCGGAATCTACGACGCCCTTTCCGCCAGAATTGCAGCCATGGAAGGTGCCGAGGCGGTCTATTGCGGCGGCTTTGCCACCTGCGCTGCACAGCACGGCCTGCCCGACGTCGGACTGTTGGGTCTGGCCGAGATGGCGGAAGCCTATCGGCGGATCAAGGCGGCTTGCGGCGACCGTGCTCTGGTGGCCGACGGCGACGCGGGCCATGGTGGACTTCTCAATATCCAGCGAACCGTTGCGACATTCGGTGCCGTCGGCGTCGCGGCCTGCCATATCGAGGATCAGGTTGCACCCAAGCGCTGTGGGCATCTGGATGGAAAATCCGTGGTGTCTATCGAGGAGGCCGAGGCGCGTGTACGCGCCGCGGTCGAAATCGCCGCGACGAACGGGGTCGCAATTATCGCCCGGACGGACGCCATCGCCCCGCTCGGCTTCGACGAGGCGATCGAAAGAGCCAACAGATTCGTCATGGCTGGCGCGGTCGCCGCATTCGTCGACGCGCCCCAGTCGCTCGAGCAGATCAAGCAGATCCCCGCGCGGGTGCGCGGACCGGTCCTCTACAACGCCGCGTCGACCGGCCGTTCGCCGTTGGTGTCCAATACCGAAGCGATCAGGCTCGGTTACTCCATCGTCATCCATCCCATCGAGACGTTGCTCGCCGCCGCCACCGCCGTACGCGATGCAATCAGAACCGTCCTCGGCAGAACAACGGCTGATCAGGCCGTCGATTTCCCGGAGATCAACGAAGTTCTCCAAACATCTCAATTCATTTCACGCGAGTTGAGACTGGCCGCAGTCAGAACCTGAACAGTATCGATAATGCACGGACCAACGAAGCGGGAGGAAATATAATGTTCAATCACAAATATTTTGCGTGCATCGGGGCGCTAGCTTTCTGTCTGGGTGCGGCTCATTCCCCTGCATCGGCCGCAACCGCCAGCGAGGAGGCTGCGGCCACGCTAGGCGACGCAAAGGCCGGCCCATCCATCAAGCTGCCAAAGCTGAAGTTGGGCATCCTGCAGTTGAATGCGCAAGCCGAGGTCGCGTTCAGGATCGCCGAGGGCGCGCGCATCCCGGCCCAGGAACTTGGCTGGGATGTGGTGATATGTGACAGCCAGGGTGATCCGGCCAAGATGGCGAGTTGCGCGTCGAGCCTCCTGAACCAAGGTGTAAACGCCATCATGGCGGTCGCCATCGAACCTGCGCCGGTCATGGCACAGTTGCGCGAGGCGAAGGCGAAAAACGTGCCATGGTTCATCATTGGCGGTGGCGCGACGCCGAACGAATTGATTACGGCCCAGTTTGCTCCCCGTGAAACCGAGATGTCCGATCTTCTGCACGAATATCTGGTCAAACGCCTTGCCGAAAAAGGACCGGGAGCAAAGACCATCGCCATTTCGACCTTTTCCGCCGTCTGGGCTGGGAAACAAAGATCCGACGCTCTCTATAAAGACGTGAAGGGAAAGAATATAAAGATTGTCGATGAGCATGTAAGTGATCTCGCAAATCAAATTGCAGATGCAAGACAGTCCGTAACGCATCAATTGACAGCCTTCCCCAAACTCGATGCCATTCTCGGCACGGCTGACTACACTCTGCCGGTTATGGGTCAGCTCGTTGCGCAATATTATCCTGGAAAATCATTTCCGGATCGGCCTCTTGTCATCGGGTACCTGGACGACCTGATAAATCTTGACGCGATCCGCAAGGGACAAGCGGATGTTCTCGCCACCATGCGACTGGATGCCTGTGGCTGGGTTGCTGTCGACCAGCTCGCTCAATTCTCGGCCCGCAAAGCGGCGGTAGACCCGAATGCCTATCTGGACAGCAAGCGCGTCTACGGAATGGACATGACCGAGGCCACTCTTATCGACAAGGCCAATCTGCCGCCACCGGGCAAGTACGTCGAGCCATCTGGAGATTTCCAGACCTTCTTTCACAGCAAGTGGAAGCGCGAGTTCATCGGGATTGGAGGATGATATCGTGAACGCACGATCCTCATCGATGAATATTTCAGGAAAAAAGCATCAAGCAGATGTCATTGTCAAGCAGGTCTACCGCTTGCCTCTCGGCGAAATATTGCCAACGGCCTCCAGGTTTGGCCTATATATTGCCTTCACGTTTTCTGTTGCGCTGTTCAGTTACCTGAGACCGGACTCATTCTTCTCGACAACCAACCTGACGGCTATTCTGACTTTGGCAGCGCCCCTGGTCATTGCTTCGCTGGGGCTGACCGTCGCGCTTGTCGTGAATGAGATCGACCTGTCGCTCGGATCGATGATTGGCCTCGGTGGTGCCATGGCCGTAGTCCTGATGTCTTTTTGTGCCTTGGATTGGAAGCTCGCCATCCTCTGCGCGCTGGCGATTGCCGTTATTGCCGGGTCCGCTACCGGAGCGATCGTTTCCTTCGTCGGCGCCAATTCGCTGATCATCAGCCTTGGCATGGCAACGGTGCTGACGGGCATGGAATTCACCCTGACCGACCAGCGCACCATCTATGAAGGGGTTCAGAGCGGCTACGTGGCGTTGGGGCAGGCCAGTTTCTGCGGCATCAATCTGCAAGTGTGGATCGCCGCGGGGCTGGCACTGATCACTTACGTCATTCTGGAGCGGACGGAGATCGGCCGCTACATGTACGCGGCTGGGAACAACCGGGAAGCGGCGTTCCTGGCCGGCGTGCCGGTCTCCGCCCTGAGGATCGCCGGCTTCGTGGCGTCGTCGGTAAGCGGAGCGATCGCGGGCATCCTCTTGTCGGCGCAATCGGCTTCGGCGTTTTCCAATGCCGGTCAGCCCTATCTGCTTCCCGCCTACGCCGCGGCCTTCCTCGGTTCGACGGTGTCGCGGGATGGACGCTTTTCCGCCGTGGGAACCGTGGCGGCCGTGCTGTTCATTGGCGTGGTGCAGACGGGCCTGACGATGCTCCAATTGTCGACCGGTTCCATCAATCTTGCCCAAGGCCTCATGCTGATCGCAGCGGTCCTGCTCAGCTTGGTCGGACGTCGCCGGAGGGCCGCATGAGCGTCCCCATCGTCTCGTTCCACGGCGTGACCAAACGCCATCCGGGCGTGGTGGCGAACGAGGACGTCACATTCGATCTCCATCCGGGTGAAATCGTCGGGCTGGTCGGTAAAAACGGTGCCGGAAAATCGACCGTCATCCGCATCCTGGCTGGAGTTGAACAGCCGGACAGCGGTTTCATCCGGATCGCCGGCAACCCTGTGTCCATCACCACGGCCCAACAAGCCACGCAATTGGGGCTTGGCTTCGTCCATCAGGAACTGCAGGACATTCCCATGCTCACCGTAGCCGAGAATATTCGGCTCGGGCTGGGCTACCCCAATCATCTGGGGCTGATCAGAAAGAGCGACCTGGCCAGACTGGCCCAGGCAAAGCTGGCCTTGCTCGGTGCCCCGATCGATCCGATGAGGTTGGTTTCCACGCTGTCGATTGCCGAACGGCGGATGGTCATGATTGCGCGGGCGCTCGCCATCGACGCCCGCGTTCTCGTGCTGGACGAGCCGACGGCGTCCCTGACGGATGATGAGATCGCGGATCTGCAGCGCGTCCTGGGCAAATTGCGGCAGGAAGGCCTGTGCATCGTCTACGTCTCTCATCGACTTCAGGAGATCTTGTCGCTGACCGATCGCGTCGTCGTGATGCGCAATGGCCGAGTGGTGGCCGAACACCCGACGGCCGATCTGGGCATGGCGCGGCTGGTGGAAGACATAACCGGCCGCACGCAATCCTCAGCGGCCGGCCGTGTGTCGTCATCACGATCTGTCGGTGGCGACCGTCTCGTCCTGTCGAACCTGCGTCTGGCCCAGCACGCCGAACCGTTCGACCTTGCTCTCCAGGCAGGAGAAATCCTCGGCCTGGCGGGACTGAACGGCGCAGGCCGGTCGGAAATCCTCCGCGCCGCTTTCGGCGCCGACCGGATGCCGGGGCTCTCGGTCACCGTCAACAACCGTCGGATCGATGTCCGATCCCCTGGCCGTGCACTTTCCCACGGCATTGCGTTGGTCCCTGAAGACCGGAGAAATCAAGGTGCCATTCTAAACTTCTCCGTTGAAGACAATATTACTTTGTCATCTCTGAAAAAGTACCGCATCCACAATACTCTGCCGTTTCCCGCCAAGGGAAGCGAACGAGCGGCGGCAGGCCGATACATCGATGACCTTGGCATCAAGACGCCCAGCGGCGAGACCCGCATTGCGACACTCTCCGGAGGCAATCAGCAAAAGACGATCCTGGCAAGGTGCCTGGCGCGCGACGTGAAATGGCTTTTCCTGGACGAACCCACCCATGGGATCGATGTCGAGGCGAAAGAGGAAATATTCAGGCAGATTCAGGAACTGGCGCGATCCGGGCTGGGCATCATATATGTGTCTTCGGACTTTTCCGAAATTGTTCGGGTTGCACAACGAGTTGTCGTGATTCGTGAACGAAGTTTCGCTGGTGAACTTACTGGTGACGCGATTTCGGAACAACGAATATTGCAATTGTGCTACGGCCATCAAGGGGCGGTTTCGGACACCAATCTGCAAGCGGGCACAATGATCGGCCACAGATGACGAAGCCAAAGACAATACACGATAAGATTTTGGACAGCCATGTCGTGGATGTTCAAGAGAACGGCGCCTGCCTCATCCATGTGGACCGCCACCTTGTTCACGAGGTGACCAGCGCCAAGGACATGGCAATGGCGATGGCGATGGTCGGCAGGCTGAATTCTGCCGGCGGGATCGGTCACCTGACCGATGTTCGGCAACTCTGGTGCGCCTAGGCTGGGTTTTGCCATTGAACACTCAAGGCAGCGGCTGACGAATGCCGTAAACATCTAACAAATACCAAAATATGGAGGGCGGACATGAAGATTCTTATCAATTTGAAAATTATTCATAAAATTTCCATAGGATTCGGCTTATGCATTTTTTTATTGCTCACAGTTGCGATGGTGTCGGTATGCGGTCTTTATCATTCCGTTAATCTATTTCTTCAGTACAGAGCGCTTATGGCCGATGCAGATCAATTAGGTCGAGTGGAAGAGGCACTGCTCAAGGCCAGAATCGACGTTGAACACTTCCTGTTGACCACTTCGCCGGAATCGATCGCTCGCGTCACCGCCCAGGCCAGCGCCGCAATCCAGCGTGCCAAGGAGGCCGAATCCCTCGCCGCCAGCAACGAAGAACGCGCCAAGGTCGCCGGTGTCGCAGACAAGATCGAACAATTTTCCGTCACTTTCGCAAAAGCCGTCGCGCTGCAAAAGACGCAGAATGAATCGGCGGCCCGCCTGTTTCAGTACGGCGCGACCGTACTCCAGGATCTTGATGATCTGGCGAAAGCGGCCGGGGACGCCGCTGATTCCGAGGCCGTGATCCGTCTCGCCGCGATCCAACGCGGCTACATGCTGACGAGACTCTTCACCACCCAATATGTCGCCTCGCACGATCAACAGCAAGCGCGCGAGGCCGAGCGCCAAGCCCAGGAAGTCCGGGATGCCATGTCCTCGTTTTCGGCCTATGCCGGTTCGAGCGACTATCCCGAATGGCGAGGGACGATGGCCGCCGTTCAGGAAGGTTTTCATCGCTACCTGGGGGAGGTCAAGACGCACCGGCAGACGGCGACGGAACGCGACGACTTGATCCGCGGCACCATGGACGGTCTGGGCGCCCAGATCGAAACCGCCGTCGAACAGGTGAAAGTCGATTTGAAAACGCTGCAGGACGATCTGGGGCGGGAAGCAACCACCACGATCAACCGCAGCGCAATCGCCTGCCTTACCGTTTCCGTCCTGGCCATCGTCTTCGCCCTGCTCTCGGCGGTGGCGATCGGCCGTGTCATCGCTCATCCCATTCTGACGCTGGCGGAGATCATGCGTCGCCTGGCCACCCACGACGTCACGGCGTCCGCCGACCGTTTTGCCGCGCGCCATGACGAGATCGGCGTCATGGCGCGTTCGGTCCAGGGATTTCGTGACAGCATCATGCGGGCCGACGAACTGACCGTCGAGCAGGAACGGCAGCGCGAGACCAGGCTTGCCCGCGCCCTTCGTGTCGACGGCTTGACCCGTTCGTTCGAGGCCGCGGTCGCAGGGGTGCTGACGCGGGTGTCGACATCGGCGGACGACCTCCACACCACCTCGGGGACGATGTCGTCCATCGCGAACCAGGCGGCCACGCAGACGGCGACGGTGGCGGCAGCGGCGCAACAGGTCTCGACCAACGTGCAGACCTTGGCTTCGGCATCGGAACAACTTGCCGCCTCGATCAGCGAGGTCGGATTGCGGACCACGCAGGCCAAGGCGGTCGCCGAAGGGGCCCGCGCCGAAAGCGACCGCATGAACAGCCAGGTCCGCGCCTTGGCCGAAGCCGCCACGCGCATTGGAGAAGTCGTCAACACCATCTCCGCCGTCGCGGCGCAGACCAATCTTCTCGCCCTCAACGCGACGATCGAGGCGGCGCGGGCCGGCGAGGCGGGCAAGGGATTCGCGGTCGTCGCCACCGAAGTCAAACTCCTGGCCACTCAAACGCGCTTGGCAACCGAAGACATCACCCACCAGATCTACGGGGTACAAGACCTGACGCGCGGTGCCGTCGAGGCGATCGGGAAAATCGCGGCGATCGTCGGGCGAGTCTCGGAAACCTCGAACCAGGTTGCAGCGTCGCTCGAAGAACAAGGTGCCGCGACGGTTGCCATCAGCCGGAGCGTCCAGCAGGCAGCCAATGGAACCAATGACGTTACGGCCAACATCGTCGGCATCATGAGCGCCGCGCAAAAGACCGGGGATTCAGCCTCGCAGGTCTTGACGACCGCAAGGACGCTGAGCGGACAAACGCAGACGCTGCAGGATGTCGTTGCGGATTTCCTGGAAAACGTCAAAGCGGCCTGACGGGAGCGGGACGTTCGGAATGGTCAAGGCGGTCGTTCCCGCGCACGGGAGCGGCCGCCACCTGTCCACGGTCCGGCGCAATCAATCGAAGCCATCGGGATGGAGGCGGCCGGCCAAGAGGTCGGCCTTTTCCGCAACGGCTTCCGCAATCCAATCGGCGACAGCGCGCACGCGCGGCACCGCTTTCAGCGAGGGATCGACCACCAGCCAGATATCCTGGCTGAAGACGTCCTTGGGCTCGACGATCCGACGCAAACCCGGTTCCGCATCACCCAGGAAGCAGGGAAGCACGACGGCGCCAATTCCATGGCGAGCCGCGGCGATCTGGGTGGCAAGACAGGTCGCGGAAACCTTGAGTGGCCGTCCCCCGATGGCTTCCCGCAGCCACACCGCCAGTTGGAGTGAACTGAACTCCTCGTCCCATCCGATCAGATCGCAATCCCGCAGGGCGCCAAGGCCGTTTGCGAGTTCTTGACGACAGAGATAGCTTGGGGATGCGTAAACCGCATGAGCCTGAACGCCGACTTTGCGGACGAACAAGGTATTCTGGGTTGGACGCACGAGGCGAAGCGATAGATCGGCCTCGCGCCGCACCATGGAGACGCTTGCCACCCGGGTCGCCAGTTCCACGGTCAACGCGGGATACCGCGACTGGAGCGCCGGCAAGGCCGGTGCAAGTATTGCCGCAGCCAAATTCTCGGCCGTCGCTAAACGTACGGTGCCGGCCACCGTTTGGCCCGGTTCCATGATGCCATGCTTGGATCGCTCCAGGTCCAGGAAATGGCCTTCTATTTCCTGAGCCTTGGCGAAGAGCTCCGCGCCCTCCGGCGTCAAATCATATCCGTGGGGTGTGCGCTTGAAGAGTATGACGCCCAAGTTGACTTCCAACTCGCCCAATCGTCGGCTTACAGTCGATTGCGCCGTCTTCAAGATTTCGGCAGCTTTTGTCAAGCTGCCCAACCGTGCCACCGGCAGGAAATAGCGCAGCAAGTCCCAATCCATATCGAGCCTTTGCGTAAATGGAAAGCCAATTTCGAGTTATATTTGTACCATGACCTTTGCAGGAGCGGTGATAATACCTTTATCGCACGCACCTTAAAAAGGACACACGAACATATGCCGATTCTTGAGGCGTTGCCAAGAAATTTGAGATGAGCCAGTAATCCCTGTTGTTCAAGTCTTGCCGTCGGCCAGGGCGCTCTGACTTTTCAAATCACGGACTCCGCAACGAAAGAACCCGCAGACGAGCGTTGTTCCAACCCGCCGGAGCGCGGTGTGGGTGCTGCATTGCCAAAAATGATGGGAGGTATGTCATGTTCAAATTGTATCGTGCCGTAATCGCGTTTGGGGTGCTGCTGGATTTTGTTACACCGGTCTTTGTTACACCGGTCATGGCCGAGGACTATTCAGCGACCGATGTACAAATATTGTATGGCGTGAATGCCAAGGCAGACGCGGTCAACGGCACCGGAACGAGCAACGAAAAATTGACCACCGTCCGTTTCGAGCATTACGGCACGTTTTCATTGGGCGATAACTATCTTTCCCTCGATCTGTTCCGCGGCGGCCAAGTCGGCGGCCAGGGCGCGGGTTCGTTTGGTGGAGATTCGAAGTATCAATCCTTCTTCGTCTATATGCCACGTTTGAGTATTTCCAAGCTGACGGAAAAGTCATTGGAATTTGGCCCGCTGAAGGATGTCGGCTTGACGACGCGCTTTGAATACTCGAGTTACGCCAATTATAGAGCCGTTGGACCTGGCCTGTCTTTTACATGGGACGTACCAGGACTTGCCTATCTTGAAACCGCCGCCTACGCCCGCAAGACCAACTTCAGCGGGACCCATCCCTTGATCAGAGTCGTGTGGATAGCGCCTTTCACCGTCGCGGGCCTTCATTTCAGTGCCGACGGGCTTCTGCTGTATTCACGTCCGGACAATTTGGGAAGCAATATCCTGGCTCAACCGGAACTGCGTTTCTCCCTCGATTCCAACAAGAAGATCGACTTGGGAGTGCGCGTTGAATATGCCGCCTACAGCGCTGGCGGAACGCATTATTCCCGCACCACTCCAATGTTGATGGCGCGTTGGAACTTCTAGACCTGTCCCGGGACAAGCGTCGCGTTCGTTCCGCCGCCGCCGGACTTTGCAACGTGGGGTGCCGATCGATCCGGCGCCCCGCCCTTTCCATCGGCCCCACCCTTTCCATCGATAAGGTCAATCCGCTCTCCGCACCGCGCCTTCGAGGCTTCGTCGGCCGGCATCTGGTTTTCGTCAGTCGCCATGGTAGGGATCGAGGGCGTCGCGCAGGCCGTCGCCGAAGAAGTTGAAGGACAGCACCACCAGGATCACCGGGACCATCGGCGCCATCACCCAGGGATAGGTCTCGACCGCCATCAGGTTCTGCGCGTCGTTCAGCATCACCCCCCAGCTCGTCGCCGGCGGCCGCAGGCCCAGCCCGAGGAAGGACAGCGCCGTCTCGCCGAGGATCATCGACGGGATCGACAGGGTGGCGCTGGCCAGCAGGTGGCTGGCGAAGTTGGGCAGCAGGTGGCGGCGGATGATCCGCGCCGGCGAGGCCCCCATCAGCTCCGCCGCCATCACGAAATCCTCCTCGCGCAGCGACAGGAAGCGGGAGCGGACCGCGCGCGCCAGCCCGGGCCAGTCGAGCAGGCCCAGGATGACCGAGATGCACAGGAATACCGTCACCGGGCTCCATTGCGCCGGCACGGCGGCCGACAGCGCCAGCCACAGCGGCAGTTCCGGCAGGGATTTCAGGATTTCCGACAGGCGCTGGACCCCGGCGTCGACCCAGCCGCCGAAATAGCCGGCCATCCCGCCCAGCGTGACGCCGATGCCGAACGACACCGCGATGCCGAGCAGCCCGACGGTCAGCGACAATTGCGCCCCCACCGCCAGCCGCGACAGCATGTCCCGTCCCAGCCGGTCGGTGCCGAGCAGATGCAGCGTGGCGCCGGGCGGCGGGCAGACCAGCCGCAGCCGCGCCTCCACCAGGCCGAGGAAACGGTAGGGCGCGCCCGGACAGAAGAACCCCAGCGGCAGCGGCCGGCCGCGGTCCTCGTCATAGCGCCAGCGGTATTCCCGCAGATCGGCGCGTCCGGTCGTCGGGTAGACGAAGGGGCCGAGGAAGCGCCCCTCGTGGAACCAGTGCACCGCCTGCGGCGGGGCGTAGAGATGCTCGACATCCCGTTCGTTGGCGCCGTAGGGGGCCAGGAAATCGGCGAAGGGCAGGCCGAGGTAGGACAGGCCGAGAAACAGCGCCGCCAGCACCGCCAGCCGGTGGCGCAGGAAACGCGCCAGCATCAGGCGGCCCGCCGACGCCCCCGGATCCAGCCGCGAGGCCGGTGCGGCGTCGTCGTCGGGCGACCAGGGCGCGGGATCGACCAGGTGGCGCCACGCGGCGGGTGTCCGATCGCCTTGCCGTTCGCCGCCCTGCGTGTCCGGCGCGCTCATGCCCGCGGCCTTCCGGTCAGCCGGATGCGCGGGTCGAGCAGGGCCAGCATGATATCGGAGATCAGCATGCCGACCAGCACCAGCGCCGAGATGAACATCAGGATGAAGCCGGACAGGAACAGGTCCTGCGACCGCAGCGCCTCCAGCAGCGCCGGGCCGATGGTCGGCAGGCTCAGCACCACGGAGATCAGCACCGATCCCGACACCAGCGACGGCAGCAGCGACCCGATGTCGGAGACGAAGGGGTTCAGCGCCATCCGCAGCGGGTAGCGCACCAGCCGGCGCACCGGCGGCACCCCCTTGGCCCGGGCCGTCACGACATAGGGCTTGCCCAGCTCGTCCAGCAGGTTGGCGCGCAGGCGCCGCACCATCGCCGCCGTCCCCGACAGGCCGATGACGATGGTCGGCACGATCAGGTGATGCAGCACCGAGGCGACCATGGCCAGGCTCAGCGGCTGGTTCTCGAACCGGGCGTCCATCAGCCCGCCGATCGGCAGGCCCAGCCATTTCTGGCCGTAATAGAGCAGGACCAGCGCCAGCAGGAAGTTCGGCGTCGCCAGCCCGATGTAGCCGACGGTGGCCGCCAGGTAATCGACCCAACTGTTGGCGCGGATCGCCGCCAGCGCCCCCAGCGGGAAGGAGACCAGGTAGACGAACAGGACCGCGGCGAAATTCAGGATCACCGTGAACCACATCGCCTCGCCGACGACGTCGGCCACCGGCTTCCCGAACTCGAAGGACCAGCCGAGGTCGCCCTGCAGCAACCCGTTGAAGCCGCTCGGTCCCGGCCAGACGCCGATCCAGATCAGATACTGCTCGGCCAGCGGCCGGTCGAGCGCGTATTCGTGGCGCAGGAATTCGGCCTTGGCCAGCCCGGCCTCCTGGCCCGTCGCCCGCAGCTCGGCGATCTGGTTGGACAGGAAGTCGCCCGGCGGCAGGTTGATGACGACGAAGATCAGCATCGACACCACGACCAGGGTCGGGACCATGATGCACAGGCGCCGGATGATGAAGCGCAGCATGGCGGTCTAGCCCTCCTTGCGCGGGGTGTCGGCGAAAAAGAACTCGTCGGGCCGGTAGATGCCGAGATAGGCGCCGGGATCCCACAGCCACAGCCCCTGTTCGGGCACGTTGCGCAGGCGCCGGCCGACGACGACCGGCTGCGGCGCCTCCGTCACCACGCCGATCGACAGGACGTTGTCGGCGTGGATGTCCAGCATCCGTTCCCAGATCGCCCGCCGCTCCGCGTCGGCGGTCGTGCGCGCCCAGTCCCGGGCCAGCTCCATCAGGGCGGCGGCGACCGGCATCGCGATCGGCTCGCCGGCATTGCCGGAGGTCTGGTAATATTGGCCCCATTTCGGCCAGCAGAAATTCTCCTGCGTCATCGGCGCCAGTTCCATCGGGTTGCTGTCGGGTTCCGGAACGCCGTTGTCCCAGCCGCTCCACACCGCCATCATCACCTGCCCGGCATAGACGCGGTTGCGCAGCACGTCGCGGTCGGCGGTGCGGACGAGAAGCTGCACGCCGACGTCCCGCCAGGTCTCCGTGATGATCTGCAGGGTATCGGCGATCTCCGCCTTCTCGCCGGCGGTCTCGACGATCACCTCCAGCGGGCGGCCGTCCGGCAGGGTCCGGTAGAGCTCGCCGCGCGGCCGGCGCAGGCCGATCTCGTCAAGGAGGGCGGCCGCCCGCTGTGGGTCGTAGGTCGTCCACAGCCCCTGGCGTTCCGGCTTGTAGAGGGAACTCATCGGCAGCACGCCGACGCCGGCCTCGCGCGCCAGGCCGAAATAGAGCGAGCGGTTGATGATGCGGCGGTCGATCGCCAGGGACAGCGCCCGGCGGAAGCGGACGTCCTGCAGCAGGGTCCGCCAGACCGGGTCGTTGTAGTTCAGGTTGGGGTGGAGCGCGATGTCCGCGGCGTTCCCCTGCGGCCACAGCCGGGTCGCATAATCGCCGCTGCCCTCGCCGGACACCAGGACGGGGACCTGGGAGAAGGTCAGCCCCTCCGCCTGCAGGTCGCTGCGCCCGGTGGCGACCTGGGCGGGGATCAGGCCGCCCGCCATCACCGTCACGTCCAGCCCGTCGGCATAGGGCAACTGCACGCCCCGCGCGTCGAAGCGGTGGTAGTAGGGGTTGCGCTGGAACAGCAGGTGCGTCCCGCTTCCCTTCGCCACCGCCATCCAGGGCTGCAGCGTCGGCTCGTCGGGGTTCTCCATGCGGAACATGTCGTCCAGCGCGTTGTGCAGCGCCGCCCAGTTGCGCACCTTGCGCCTGGCGATCAGCGGGGCCAGCGCCGCTTCGGGCGTGTAGCGGGCGTGGAACTGCTTCAGGTAATGCGACGGGCGGTGGATGAAGGG
>FTCT01003097.1_pt1 | contig 17661 bp, 15 predicted proteins | sample 1658881 | NCBI WGS metagenome assembly FTCT01 (sample SAMEA3914864, study PRJEB12502) | metagenome | biome: forest; material: soil | place: USA | collected 2012-03-12 | depth 0.3 m | reverse complement strand
GGCTGGCAGTGGCGCATCCCGCTGCAGCACCGCATCGGCAACGGCTATGTCTTCTGCTCGAAATTCATCGGCGAGGACGAGGCCTGCGAAAAGCTGCTGACGCGCCTCGATGGCAAGGCGCTCAAGGACCCCAAGGTCCTGCGCTTTACCGCCGGCCACCGCAAGTCGATGTGGGTCAAGAACGTGGTCGCCCTGGGCCTGGCCTCGGGCTTCCTGGAACCGCTGGAATCGACCAGCATCCACCTGTCGCAACTGGGCATATCGCGCCTGCTGAGCATGATGCCCAAGTCGGGCATCAACCCGGCGGTCGTCGCCGAATATAACCGGCTGATGACCTTCGACTACAATAACGTCAAGGACTTCCTGATCGCCCACTACAAGGTGACCGAACGCGACGACACGCCGTTCTGGCGCCATTGCCGCGACATGGACATCCCCGACAGCCTGAAGGCGCGGCTGGAGATCTTCCGCGAACAGGGCCGCGCCGGCGTCCAGCAGACCGAGATGTTCAAGGAATCGAGCTGGTTCGCCGTGCTGCTGGGCCAGGGCCTGTGGCCGAAGGACTATAATCCGGTCGCCGACGCCATCACCCCCGATGATCTCAAGCAGCGCCTGGCGCGGATGCGCACCCAGGTCCAGGACATCACGCGCAACCTGCCGACCCACGACGCCTTTATCGCCAGGAACTGCCGCGCCGGACAGGACGTCATGTGATGCAGGTAACGGTGACCAGGGTCGGACGCGAACAGACGCCGGTGGCGATCGTCGATGATTTCATGCCGCAGCCGCAGCAGGCCGTCGACATGGCGGCGAGCCTGGCGCCTTTTCCGCCGATCGACCACAACTATTATCCGGGGCAACGCCGGCTGATCCGTCGCGACGAGCCGGCCCACGCCTATACGGCGTCGGTGTGCTCCGCCCTGCCCCAGCTCATGCACGAGGTGTTCGGCGTCGCACGTTTTCACGTCAAGGAAGCGAGCTTTTCGATCGTCACCCTGCGCCCGCAGGATACCCAGTTGATCCAGCGCGTGCCGCACTTCGACACCCTGGATGCCGGCGACTTCGCCATCCTGCACTACCTGACCGATCCCCCCCAGGGCGGCACGGGCTTCTATCGCCACCGCCGCACGGGCTATGAGCGCCTGTCGCAGCCGCGCTATGCGCCGTATCTGGCCGCGCTCGACCAGGACCTGGCTGAATATGGCCCGCCGGCGCCCGCCTATATCACGCAATCGTCGCCGGCCTTCGAACAGATCGGCCGCTGCGACGGCCTGTTCAACCGTGTCGTCATCTATCAGGGCGCGCTGTTGCACTGTGCCGAGATCGACCGCGACTTCGCCTTCGATGCCGACCCGCGCAAGGGCCGGCTGACGGGCAATATCTTCATCAGGGCCTTGCCGTCCTGATGCTGCCTCCCGCTGTCGCCGGCGGACTTCCGGCGGCTCCGTTACGCCTTTAGAGCCAAAATTATCATGTTAGGGAAGGAAGTTATGAAAACCGCACAGATGTTCAAGCACGGCATCGCCGCCTGCGCCCTGATGATGGCCTGCGCCATCGCCCCGGCCTACGCCCAGCAGGGCGTGCCGACCTCCGGGGCCACCGCCGACCGAGACCACATGTCCTATGGCGCCGACGCCGACCGCGTCGCCGACGAGATCAAGGGCTTCAACGACTTCGCCGGCGGCGGCCAGAAATATGTCGAAATCTCCGCCCAGGACGAGGTCGCCCAGATGGGTGCCGGCATCAATGTCATCCCGGGGTGGAACGGCTTCTGGAACGGCGGCTCGACCCAGTTCAAGCTGTCGCAGATCCGCAAGATCAAGGAAGCCGGCTTCTCGACCATCCGCATCCCGCTGCAGACCTTCGGCAAGAGCGCCATGCACATCGATGCCCAGGGCCACCTCGATCCCAAGTACCTGAAAAAGCTGGATTCGATCGTTGAAGCGGCCCTGTCGGCCAAGCTCTTCGTCATCATCGACGAGCACGATTTCGACGATTGCTCCAAGAACGCGGACGCCTGCGCCCAGATCCTGCCCAACGTCTGGTACGAGCTGTCCGAGCACTACAAGAACGCACCGTCCTCGGTGATGTTCGAACTGCTGAACGAGCCGCACGACAAGATCGACGCGGCGATTTGGAACGCCTGGCTGCCCGACCTGGTCGCCATCGTTCGCCAGACCAACCCGACGCGCAACATCATCGTCGGACCGACGCACTGGAACAGCTCGGCCGACCTGCCGCTGCTCAAGCTGCCGGACGACAAGCACATCATCGTCACCTTCCACTATTACGATCCGATGACCTTCACCCACCAGGGCGCCGACTGGGTCGGCCCGGAAATCGCCAAGGAACACGGCGAAGTGCACTGGAAGGGCACGCCGGAAGAGCTGGCCAAGATCAACGGCGACTTCGACAAGGTCGCCGACTGGGCCAAGGCCAATAATCGCCCGATCCTGCTGGGCGAATACGGCACCTATGCCAAGTTCTCGGCGATCGACGAACGCGCCGCCTGGACCCGCGCCGTGACCAAGGCCGCCGCCGATCGCGGCTTTGCCCATGCCGCCTGGGAATTCGACGAAGGCCCGACCGGCTTCACGGTCTATGACAGCGACAAGAACGAATGGGTCGAGCCCATCAAGAACGCCTTCCTCGGCAAGTAAGGACATGTCAAGGCGCGGCCTCCCGGCCGCGCCTTGATTTTGGCCCGGCTTATTAATTAAAATTAATTAAAATAATACTTGCCGGCCACAGGTCCTTTGCTATCGTTTGCAGGTGGATATCTTCTCCCTGGAAGAGCTACACATCTGAGGGCGCCGGGGCCGGAATCTCGGCGCCTTCTTCATAATAGAGCGCTTTCCTAAACGAAGTTCGGCGAAGCCAAAAGTGTGACGCACTTTTCGGATTAAAAAGCGCGTAAAAGCAAAGAATTAGAGCGCCGATCTGATGCAATCAGATCGGAACACGCTCTATTACCGGCAAGCACTCCTTAAGACGGCCCGCATAGGATGCCTCCATCCTTCCGGAGCTGACCTCTCATGCGCACCCCCGACCCTTCTTTCGGCCGGCGCCGGACAACAGACGAGGTCCTGGTCGAGACGCGGCCGCGATCCCGGCGAACGGCGATCGGTCTTGGTCTCGGCCTGGTCGTCCTCATCGCCGCCCTGGCCGTGCGATACCTCGACGGGGCGCTGCATTCCAGCCCACTTGCGGCTGCGCAACCCGCCGATACGACGATCGTCCCGCCCGACCTGACACCGCTGCGCGCCTTCCCCAATACGACGATCACCTGGTACGACGTGCCGGGCACCGATACGCGGGCGATCCACGACTATATGCGGGCTCACGGCGCCACCGATCCGCACGACCAAAGCGTCGGCGAAGGCTGGACCCAGTGGCATTTGAAGTGGCGGTATCCAGTGACGCCGGCGGGCTGTGACACGGCCGCCGTGCAGGTGCGCTTTTCCGCCGACGTGACCCTGCCGCGGTTCGTCGATTTCGATCGCATGGATGCGGCTCACCAGGCCGGCTGGGACCGCTATCTCAATGCACTGATCGTCCACGAATCCGGACATATCCGCCACGCCTACCAGCACGTCGACGATGTCGCCGCGGCGATGCGTGGCCGCAATTGCGGCGACGTCAATGCGGCGGCCCAGGCGGCGGTCGATACGCTGGGCCAATACGACGCCGCCTACGACCAGGAAACGCACCACGGCCAGACCCAGGGCGTCCGCTATCCGGATTGATTATTTGGCGGACGCCAGCACCACGCCGACCAGGATGGCGGCATAGTGCACGCCGGCGCCGGCCAGGACGTGGCCGTGCCAGATGGCGCGGCGGAACTTCAGCCGCTTCATCATGTAGAAGATGGTGCCGACCGAATAGACCACCCCGCCAGCCGCCAGCAGGATCAGCGCCGCCAGGGGCGCGTCATGGATCATCGGCTTGATGGCCACCAGGGCAACCCAACCCAGGGCCAGGTAGAAGACCACCCAGATCGCCTTGGCGAGGCCCGGCAGGAACAGCTTGCCCAGGATACCGAGGCCGGCGAGGGTCCATACCGTGACGCTCATGCCCCAGCTCCAGGCACCGTGCAGCAATTGCGTGGTGAAGGGCGTGTAGCTGGCGGCGATCATCAGGAAGATGCCGGCATGGTCGAGACGGCGCAGGAAGGGCTGCCACGACGGCTTGGCGAAGTTGTAAGCGGTCGAGAAGGCCAGCATGGCGATAAAGCCCAGCGTATAGACCGACACCGCCGCCACGCGGCCGACCAGGCCATGGCTGACCGCCAGGCCCAAGGCCATGCCGCCACCGAACAAGGCCAGGGCCAGCCCTACCAGGTGAACCACCAGGTCGGCCAGCCGTTCGGCGCGCGTCGGATAATGGGCGGGGGTAATGACCATGGACCCTATATAATCCACAGGCCCGTAAAATGCCATTCACTTTACGTGAACGTCATCTTAGTCGCTCAAGCGGCGCGCAGTCGCGCTTGCCGATGCCTTTGGCATCGGAATTATCGGTCACGCCGCCATCAGCTTCAGGCCGCTCGCGCCCTCGACCACCGACAGCCGCGGCAGTTGCTCGACCACGCTGCGTAGAGCTTCGGGCGCCAAGGGCTTCAACATATAGCCGACCACCCCCAACAGCCGGGCATAGCGCCGATCGACCTCGTGCGCCGACCCCGTGCACATGATGACGGGGATACGCCGAAAGGCCGGGTCGGCGCGGATCTTTTCGAGCAGCGAAAAGCCGCTGTCGCCGGGCAGGCCGATATCGAGCAGGATCAGATCGGTCTCGCCGCCGGCGGCCGCCACCGCATGCATCCGCTCCAGGGCTTCGCCGACGCTCGAGGCGGTCATCAGCTCGCAGGCCATGCCTTGGCCTTTGGGCGTCCCAAGCCAGCGCCGCGTCAGCAGCACGTCGCCGCGCAAGTCATCGACCAGGAGGACACGGGCCGGTCGCTCCTCTCGCATCGGCCTGAGATTGGCCGGCGCGTCGGGACGTAGGTCCACCGTATAGGCATGCGGCTTCATGCGAGGCCTCCCGTCAGCCGCCGGCGCCCCGCAGCCGGGCGGCGTTTCGTTACTATTTGGTTAATGCGCAACCTTAAGTCCTTATGGTTAACGAAGCGTTAAAAAGATAACACCGGTATCTTTCCACCCATCCCCGGCTGCGCCCCTTGTTCTCGCGCGGGCGAAGGCCCATTCTGCAACCATGCCTGATACGAAACTGACCCCGGCCATGGTCGCCCTGTTCGCCTTCGCCTGCGGGGTCATCGTCGCCAATCTCTACTACAGCCAGCCCTTGATCGCCCTGATCGCGCCCGATGTCCGGTTGAGCGATCATGCCGCCTCGGCCATCGTCTCCCTGACCCAGATCGGTTATGTCGCCGGATTGCTGTTCGTCGTGCCCCTGGCCGACCTCGTCGAGAACAAGCGGCTGATCCTGATCTCGCTGGGCCTGGCCGTCATCAGCCTGGTCCTGTCGGCGACGGCCGGGACGGGGCCGATGATGCTGACCTCGGCCTTCCTGATCGGGATAACGACAACCTCGGTGCAGATCCTGGTGCCGTTTTCGGCGCACCTGGCCGACGACGCCAATCGCGGCCGCATCGTCGGCAATGTCATGGGCGGTCTGTTATTCGGCATCCTGTTGTCGCGACCGCTGTCCTCGCTGGTCGCCGATCATTTCGGCTGGCGCGCCAGTTTCTGGTTGGCCGTGGGCTTCATGATCGCCATGGCCGCCCTGCTCTATTTCGCCCTGCCCAGGCGCCAGCCGGACCATAGCCAGACCTACCTGGCCCTGATGCGCTCGATGGGCGGCCTGTTCACCCATCATGCGCCCTTGCGTCAACGCTGCCTGATCCAGGGCAGCATGTTCTGCGCCTTTTCATTGTTCTGGACGGCCTCGCCGCTGGAACTGGCGCGCCACTTTCATCTGTCGCAGAGCGATATCGCCGTCTTCGCCCTGGCCGGCGCGGCCGGCGCCCTGATGGCGCCCCTGTCCGGCCGCCTGGCCGATGCCGGTTTTGGCGCGATCGCGACAGGCCTGGGCATCGCCGGCGCGGCAACGGCCATGCTGCTGTCGATCGTCCCATGGATGGCGGCCGTTGTGCCGCTGGCCCTGTGCGGCATCGTGCTCGACGGCGCGGTGCAAACGACCATGGTCCAGGGCCAGCGCGTCATCTACGCGCTGGATCCGCAAAGCCGCGGCCGCATCAACGGCATCTATATGGCGGCGATCTTTATCGGCGGCGCCACGGGCTCGGCCCTGGCCTCGCCGCTCTATGCACGCTTCGGTTGGACTGGGATCGCCTTGGCCGCCGGCGGCATTCCGCTGATCGGGCTGGCGACGTTCCTGCTCAGCCGCAGGACAGCCGGCTGATTACCAGGCGCCGGTATTCGGCATCGACAGCCAGGGTTCGGCCGGCGCAAGGGCCTCGTTCTTCTGCAGCAGCTCGACGCTGATACCGTCCGGCGAGCGCACGAAGGCCATCATGCCGTCGCGCGGCGGACGGTTGATGACCACGCCGATGTCCGACAGATGTTGGCAGGCGGCATAGATGTCGTCGACCTCGTAGGCCAGGTGGCCGAAATTGCGACCGCCGCCATAGTCCTCGACGGTTCCGTTCTCGTCCGGCCAGTTATAGGTCAGCTCGACCTCGGCCTGGGGCCGCAGGCCTTCGCCGGCGCCAAGCGCCGTATCCTCGGCCGCCGCCAGGAAGATCAGGCTGAACCGGCCTTTTTCGTAGTCGTTGCGGCGGATCAGCTTCAGCCCCAGCCCGTCGCAATAGAAGCGCAGCGAGGCATCGAGATCCTTCACCCGCACCATGGTGTGCAGGTAGCGCATGGCTTAGTGCCCGCCTTCGGGACGCGGCGCCGGGCTGTGGTAATCATGCGCGTGGTCCTGGTGGACGAACTTGCGGTCGCAATAGCCGCATTCGGCCGTGCCGTCCTCGCCGAGCTCGAGATAGACCAGCGGATGGCCCAGCGCCCCACCGCCGCCGTTGCAGGCGACCTTGTGACCTTCGACATAGATGACTTCGGGCGGCGGGACAGTATCGCTCATCGAACAGAACCTATCGGAAAACTATCCCTCGCTTATGCAAAAAACGCCCCGCTTCGTCAATGACGAAGCCTGCGCCGCACGATTGACCCGATGCGGCGATTGTGGAACCGTCCCCCTATGGAAACGCCGCACAAAAATCGATTGCCCTCGATCATCGGGGGCTCGCTGGGCAATCTCGTCGAATGGTACGACTGGTATGCCTATTCGGCGTTCACCCTGTACTTCGCCAAGGTCTTCTTTCCCGAGGGCGACAAGACCGCGCAACTGCTGAACGCCGCCGCCATCTTTGCGGTCGGTTTCCTGATGCGGCCGATCGGCGGCTGGCTGCTGGGCTGGTACGCCGACCGCCACGGGCGCAAGGCGGCGCTGACCCTGTCGGTGCTCAGCATGGGCGTGGGCTCGCTGATCATCGCCATAACGCCGGGCTTCAAGACCATCGGCATCGCCGCGCCCGCCCTGCTCCTGCTGGCCCGGCTGATCCAGGGCCTGAGCGTTGGCGGCGAGTACGGCGCCTCGGCGACCTATCTCTCGGAAATGGCCGGACATAAATGGCGCGGCTTCTATTCCAGCTTCCAGTACGTCACCCTGATCATGGGGCAGTTGGTGGCCCTGGGCGTGCTGATTGCGCTACAGACCTGGCTATTGAGCGCCGCGCAACTCGAAGCCTTCGGCTGGCGCATCGCCTTTGCCGTCGGCGCCGTCCTGGCCCTGACCGCCCTGCTGATCCGCCGCCACATCGCCGAGACGGCGTCGTTCGCGCGTGAAACCACCGCCGATCGCGGCCAGGTCGTCACCTTGCTGCGCCAACATCCGTGGCAGGTGCTCCAGGTCATCGGCCTGACGCTCGGCGGCACGGTCGCCTTCTATACCTACACCACCTACATGCAGAAATTCCTGGTCAACAGCGCCGGCTGGACCAAGCCCGAAGCCACCGCCATGTCGGCCGGGACGCTCTTGCTCTACACCATGTTCCAGCCCCTGGTCGGCGCCCTGTCCGACAAGATCGGCCGCAAGCCCCTGCTGGTCACCTTCGGCATCCTGGGGACGTTCTGCACGGTGCCGATCATGACCGCGCTCGGCCATTCCAAACCCAGCGCCTCGGCCTTCCTGTTGATCATGGCGTCACTGCTGATCGTCTCGGGCTATACGGCGATCAATGCGGTCGTGAAGGCCGAACTCTTCCCGGCCAAGGTCCGCGCCCTGGGCGTTGCCCTGCCCTACGGCCTGGCGGTATCGATCTTCGGCGGCACCGCGGAATATATCGCACTCGCCGCCAAGCAGGCCGGCCATGAGACCTGGTACTTCTGGTACGTCAGCGCCTGCGCTTTTGTCTCGCTGCTGGTCTATGTGTTTACCGCCGACAGCCGCAAACGCTCGGCGTTTGAGGGCGAAGATGGGGCGTGACGCCGACACGATGCGTAAAAATTTCTTAACCCTGAACTTTCGCGAATAATGTTTGTTCAAAGAATTGCGCGGGGCGACCGGTATGCCACCGCCCGTCTCCGACCAGCGTTAATACTCCTTAGATGGCTTGTGATACCGGGGTGATCGACTTCTTGACTGAGACGGCGGGCGCATGGGGCTCGGCCGGCTTTGGATCTTCACCATTGCTCAGGCCCGAGAGCGCGTCGCGTGTCAGCCCTTAGGTTGTTGCCATCTTACTGACATAGCTTGTGAGGTATTCCTTTTCCCCGCAGCCGTTGCTCAGGCTGTGCTCATAGAGGGTCGGGTTCACGCCTTTGAACTCCGGGCGGTCCTTGAAAGTCCGCTCCTTGATCGTCGCCAGGGCCTCCGCTTCGGAGAGCTCGGTGGCGATGAGAAGGACCTTACAGGCGACCTTCATGTCCCATTCTTCAGTCAATAGGACACCAGAAAAGGTCCTAGCGCTCGTCTTCTTGATGTTCATGGCGTAGAGGCGGGTCGTTTTTTCCTGGAAGCCGAAAAAGCCATAGGTGTCCGCTGAGAAGGTACCGAGAGCGTAAATCTTGATTTCATCGTCCTCGACCGGGGCGGTCACTACCATCTCGCAAACATTGGCTTCGTCATTATAGGTCACATTGCCGATCGAAACTGACTCACTCCACCGGCCCCGAGGCCAGGTCTCCATGCCCCAATGCACTATAAAATAAAGACCTTTGATTGCGTCGAAGTCGCTCTCTTCGCCCGCATAGGTTTTATTGCGTAACTGCTGGCCAAAAACGGTCGAAGCAATATCGGTTCGTGCCCCCTCGGCGCGCAGCCCGTCTTCCCCTTGCTTTGCTCGAACGAGGAACTTCTTGAGGCTGCCCTCCGGCAGATCATCGACCTTCGCGCCGAAAGTGGTTGTGACGTACTCGAAAAGGACAGGGAACTCGCCCTTCTTTAGCGACTGCCCCCCTTTGAGAATAGTTGAGGCCCGCCGACCGGCATAGTCGATGTCGATCTCCATTTTGCCTAGGACGGTGATGATCGCCGATCGTTTGATATGTCCCTTGTCCTTGCCGTCCTTCAGGGCATCGAGCAACAGCCGCGAGAGCTCGTCGTAGATCATAGGCCCCATGTGCGCCCCCTGGTTGTTTTGGGTGATAACTAAACAGGTAGGAGTCGGGTCCGCAACTGGAAATGTCACAAATTCATCATGAAGTGACCGCGTTGGTCAATGGAACGCCTGCAAATATCATGTTGAGCAGGCTGACATCATGGCGATGTCAAGGTGACGCTACGTCAACGACAGGTACGTCGAATTTTGCTCTGCAGGAGTGCTGTTTTTGTGGTGCAGCAAACAGGTATTCGCACCGCAGCGTTTCAAAATGGGTCAATTGTGACCGCAAAAGTTAAATGTTATGGCGATTAAATATTGAAAATTGATATAGTATTTTCCCCTGCCCGGTGAGAATGTATTGGGGCCGGGGGTTCTTATTTATCAACTACCGGTGTTTCGTCAACCTTAAATCGCGCTTTAATTAGGCGCGTCACAGAAGAGGCTATTTCAATGCAACATGTTTTCTCACTGGTCCTGAGCGGAACCGAAATCGCTCTGGCGACCGTCCATTTGGACGGCGCCCGGAACATTTCAAAGCGGAACCGGTCATTGCCGGTCCACGGCGGCCAATACGGATCCGGGGAGGGGTCCGTCCCTTATATCGGCGGAGGTGGTGGTCATGCTTAAATCGTTTAACTGGAAGCCCGCTGCGCTTCTTGGCGGCTCCCTCACTTTCTTCATCACAATTCAAGAGCCCGTTGGGCTCATTATGGAGGAGTTCAAAAACGCAAAAACCTTAGGGCAGGTACTCGAAATTCTCGGTCACTTCGAGCGCTTAAAGTTCGTGGGGCTGGCGGCAGTCATCGGCATAGTCCTTATCCATCTGGTTCACCCTTTCGAGTTTCTCAACGAGCCGTTTCGACGCCTGGCTCACAAGCTCTCCAATTGGCGCCGCCTGGGTCTCATGACCGCCCCTATCCTCCTCGCTACCGTGGAGGTCCTGGATGGGCATGGTGAGGCCTTCGAAGCCAACGTCGCAGAGGTGGACAGGCACCTTCGAAGCCAAAAACATCCAGGTCGGGTCGAAACGAAACCGATCGATGCAGATGCCAAGAGCCACGCGATCGTTATCGTCGACGGCTCCAATGGCAAGGTAAAAGCGGATGCGATAGCCATAGGCCTGCTATCGCCGCACGTAAAAGCGATTCAGTTCGTGACGCTGTCCGCGACCTAACTTGACAGGACCGGGTTCGCAAAATGTCGCCCGGTCCTTTCGCTTAACTCAGATCAATCGTTCGCCGCTGGACGGCTGACCGCCATTTTGAAGCGACGGCCCGTATGGTAACCAATTGGTACCGTTTTTTTGGGAGCGGGGACCGCTAAACCAGGGCCGATGCCTCTGTATTTGGCCAGCAGGATTGGAAAAAGAGAGGGGTGCACGCCGAAAAGGATGCGCAACCCTGGAGGAAGTCTTGCGTCAAAAATTGCACGTTGTGCGGGTTTGAAAAAGTGTTAACGTGCAAATATCGATGTTTCGTGCGCGGGGACCAAATGCCTTATATGATAGTATGCCGGCCGGTTCTTAAAGTTCCAGCATTGGTTCAGGGGTTTGGATTTGCAGATGACCCGAATGGGTTCGGTCTATGTGTCAGCTCGCAGTGGACGCAGCATGTTGTCGTTAGAAAGGTTCGATCAGGCGTTTCCATTCCTTTCTGTAATGCAGCGTCGGGCAACTGTGATGGCGACGTTTGGGAAGTGGATAATTCCCAGAGGGCGCTGAACAGCTCCGCTTTGGTGGCGCGGCTTAGCCCAGGGTCGTTGAAGGCACTTCAGGCGAAAATGGAAATTAAATGAACCGGCCCGCGTTTCTCGTCTGCGCCAGCGCTTTCGCGTTATGCGGATGCTCCAGCGCCGAATATCGTTGGTCTTCGTTAGACGACTCGAAGTCGGCTCCGTATCAAAGCGAAGAGGCTGTGCTCGAAAAAGACCATCCGATCATTTCTGTTTCCTCGACGGCGACGCCGGCCGATCCCGCCGCTGCGACACCCAAGGCGGATACAAGCGGCGCGCCCGCTCTGAGGGATTTGAGCGACCATGGTCAGGCTGGCTATTTCCTTGGGCTAGCCCAGACGATCGCCGCCGAAAAAAGGAACTGCAAAACCAACTGCGCCCAGGACGCCTATCTCAAGGCTTCCGGCGTCAAGGGAGGCGGTGGCGACGACGGCGCCCCCTCGCTCTCAATCGCAACCGCGGACGCGCGCACTTTCAAACGTACGCTTGTCGTCAATGTGCTCGGCAATGAGGAATGGCCGTTCGGTGATCGACTGGCGCGCTTCACAGTGAAGGTCGTGCCTGGATTTGGTCCGAAGCCAAAACACATCAGCACCAGCAATGACCCGGACAACGGTTTTGATCCATGGGCGGGGCCGACGCCAGGCACACCGGACTTCAGGGATTATATAGCCGCCAGCACCCAAAGCTCGTTGGGTAAATTCGGTACCGTCGATCAATCCACATCTTTCGATTTAAAGGACCAGCGTACGGCCGGCAGCTCGGTAACGACCCCGGAAATTAGCTCCAAAAAGGAAGTGACCTCCGACATCGTCGAAGCCACAATTCCCTTGAACGTCAATGTCGGTGACGGAAATCTCTACATTCAGAAGCATGGCAACGTCACGCTCGATATCACGGGAAACACCGTGATTGCGCTAAGCCTCTATGTGCCAGGCGATCAAGCGCAAGAAGCGTTCGTGGTTTCGAAGGCCAGCCTTTTCAAAGACGGCACACCGTTGGACTCCGACAAGGCCAGCATGACGATGACGCTCACCCAGTTTGGCTATGACGGCGGTGACATCGAGGGCGCGGTCAGCTTGACTTACCTGTTCCGCCACGTTGTGTCGGGCAACCGAACTTTCGCTGAGGGCGACGATGAAATCGCTCTGGTGCGTCCAGAGCCCTATACGACCAAATCGATACTGCTAAAGCGCGGCGACATCGTCGGGACAAAATGGGTCATTGCCGTTCAAAATGCTTTGCCCGCCGGCGGTTGTGATATTCTCGAAGCCTTGCCGACGGGATTGTTCAAGGACGCGCGCTACCTGTACTTCAACAACCAAAGTGACGCCGACACACTTGCCAACTGGCTGAATCACGGCAAGCCTACGACCATGTACAAAGACGGGCAGCTTCAATTTTGGCTTAATAATCAACCTCTCGACCGTGTAGGGCACACGCCCGTATTTACGGTTATGGATCGAGACACTTGGATGCTGAAGAGCGCCGGACATTGTAGCGATATTCCGCACCCCGCTGCGTGATTTAGGCGTGATGCTAAATTATGCCTTTAGCTCGGGTCAGCAAGCGCTGAGGCCGAAAGAGGTCTCGCCCGCGTCGATTGCACGAGCGGCCGTGTCATAGAGCGGACGGTCACCGGTTTCTAGACTGGTCAGAAAGTCCGCCTTTGATCGCTGCAGCCAAGCACTCTTGCGCTCGGTAAGCGGGCAACGCTTGCCGACTTCCGCCAGCCGCTCAGCCTTGGATTACCGTAAGGGCGCCGAGGCACTGCAGGTCCCATTCCATCGTTTTGGTCTTGCTCCACGATGACGCCTGCAGCGTCGAAATTGGCGCACATTTTTGGCCGAAATCGGAGTCAAAAAACGTCTTGATATCTCATAGGGTATATTGTCAGGCAGCTCCGCCTACTTCTAAGGCTTCAACCTCGGCCGCGTCCGCCCCTTGGGGGCAACGGATCCGGCGGTGCCTGTTTGCGACGCCGCATCGTCCGGCTCGTCCGGCTCATTGGCGCTTTGCGGCGGATTTTCCGGCGGCAACATGCCCCCGCGTTGCTGCCACGCGGCGGCTTCCTCGCGCGTGCCGAAGAATTGCACCCGGCCACCCTGCAGGATCAGCACCTGGTCGACAATCTGAAGCACGCCGGCGCGATGGGCGATGACCACCACCGACCCGCCGAGCGAGCGGAACAGGCTGAGCGCCCGCACCAGCAAGGCTTCGCCCTGGCCGTCCATGTTCGAGTTTGGCTCGTCCAGCACCAATATGGATGGACGTCGATAGAGCGCCCGCGCCAGGGCGACCAATTGCGACTGGCCGGCGGACAAACCACCGCCACCGGTGCCCAACTGGGTATTGTAGCCATTGGGCAGGCGCAGGATCATCTCGTGGATATCGGCGTCGCGCGCCGCCTGGACCACCGCGGCGTCGACCTCCTCGATCGACGAATTGGTCAGATGCTCGAAACGGCAGATATTGTCGCGGATGGTGCCTTCGAACAGGCTGACGTCCTGCGGCACATAGCCGATATGGCGGGCCAGGCGCTGGGCGTCCCATTCCCGGCGGTCGGCGCCGTCGAAGCGCACGGCGCCCACGTCATAATTGTCCGCGCCGACCAGAATGCGAGCCAGCGACGTCTTGCCGGCGCCCGATGGCCCGATGACGCCCAGGATTTCGCCCGGCTTGACCGCGAACGACACTGTATTGAGGATGTATTGCTTGGCCTGGGGATTGATCACCGACAGGCTCTCGACCTGGATCAGGCCCTTGGGCGCCGGCAGCAAGGTCAGCGGCGCGTCGTCGCGCGCCGTATTGAACAGTTCGTTCAGCTGCAGGAAGGCGTTCTGACCGGCGACCAGGCTCTTCCACGAAGCGATGATCTGATCGATCGGCGTCATGGCGCGCGAGATCAGCAGGGACGACGCGAACACCGCCCCCGGCGAAAGCTGGTGATCGATGGCCAGAAGCGTACCGATACCCAGCCCGGCCGATTGCATGACCAGGCGAACGAATTTCGAGGCGGTGCGATAACCGCTGTTCGACAGGCCGGCCTTGACGCCGTCGTCGATACCTTCCCGGCGACGGCGGCCCTGGATGGCGACCATGGCGTCGACCATGCCAAGCGCCCGCACCACGTCGGCGCGCTGGGTGATAACGTCCTGGGCGGCATGGGCCTTGGCCATCAATTGCCCGGCCTCGGTCAACCGCTTGTGCGTCGCCCTTTCCTGAGCCACCGCCAGGGCTGCCATGACGCCGGCCGCCACCAGGCAGACCAGGCCGAGCCAAGGGCTCAATATGGTGCACAGCACGACATAGATGATGATCCACGGCGCGTCGAACACGGCCATGACGCCCGGACCACTGAGCGACGCCTTGAGCTGGTCGAAGTCGCGCATGGCGTTCTGAAAACGAAACCCGGCCAGGGCCGGCCGCGGCAGGGCCAGCAGGTGACGCAATACCTGTGTCGCCAGCAGGGCGTCGAAGCGCAGGCCCGAACGCACCATCAACCGTGAGCGCAGATTGTCGAGCGCCGCCAGGGTGAAATAGGCGAAAGCCGCCATCAGGCTCAAGTATAACAGGGTCATCAGGCCGTTTGTCGGCATAACGCGGTTATACACCTGAAGCATATAGATGGTTTGCGTCAGATAAAGCAGGTTGACGAAGAAGCTGAATGTCGCCGCGAACGCCAGGTGGCGACGCAGCCCTTTGACAGCTGTCGTCAGGTTTTCATGAATCTTCTTGCCCGCAACAATCATTGCGCCTGCCCCTGCCCCCGCTATACCGCGTCACAGGATAGTAAAAAACCCCATGAAAGCGAAATTAAAATCGGCACTAACCAGAACTGGGGCACGACAGCCCCCAAAAGACTAAAAATTATTACCTTGCCGCAACAAAAACTATAGCCTTGGGCAAAGAAAATCAATATGTTTTAACTCACTAAGGCAGGAAGTGGGCATGAATTATGCTTAACGACCGGCCGCGCATCACCGCCAACCGGGCGCGATGCGAAGCTTGGGGGAGACCGGCATGGCAAACCTGCTCGCGCCCATTCAGACGGGGCTGACGCGGCTGATCGGACCACTTTCACCGACGGCTGACGCGCCGCCGGCGGGGCCCGTGACGACCGATAGTCCCGACAAGGACGTCCGCAACGGCCTCATGGTGCTGTTTGCCTTCTTCGGCGTCTTTCTCGGCTGGGCGGCCCTGTGCCGCGTCGATGCCGCCGTCTATGCCCACGGCCAGGTCGTGGTCTCCGGCAACCGACAACAAGTGCAGAACAAGACCGGCGGCGTGGTCCGCAAGCTTCTCGTCCACGAAGGCCAGGTGGTGCAGAAGGGCCAGGTCCTGCTGGAGCTGGCCGGCGACGAGTCCCAGGCCTCGACCCAGTCCTACAAGGCGCAGTTCATTTCCTTGAAGGCCCAGGAAGCGCGGCTTCTGGCCGAACAGGCCGGCCGTTCGACCTTCGCCGAGCCAACCGAATTCAAGACCTATACCGGCCAGGACCGCCAGTTGGCCAATGCCGCCATGCAGGTGCAGCGCCAGGCCATGGCCGCGCGCACCTCGTCTCTGCACGCCCAGTTGCTGGTGCTGGCGCAACAGGGGGCCCAGTCGCGCGAAAGCATCCGCGGCATGCAGGAGCGCATCGACGCCAATGTCAAACAGCAGCAGTTGACCAATGAAGAGCTGTCGGGGGTCAAGTCGCTGAACGAAAAGGGGTACGCCCCCAAGACGCGGGTGCGCAGCCTGGAAAGCGACCTGGCCGGCCTGGTCGGCGACAACGGCAACCTGCACGCCAGTATCGCCCAAGCCAACGCCACCATCGGCGAAAGCCAGATGCGCGCCCTGACGCTGCGCCACCAGAACGAACAGGACATCGTCACCGACCTGCGCGACACCCAGACCAAGTTGGCCGACGTGCTGCCGCAGCTCGGCGCCGCCCAGACCGAGTTCGACCGCACCGAGGTCCGCGCCCCCGTGACCGGCAAGGTAATGGGCCTGACCGCCTTCACCGAAGGCGGCGTCATCACGCCGGGCGAAAAGATCATGGACATCGTGCCGGACAACGAGCCCCTGGTCATCGACGCCATGGTCACGCCCCAGGATGGCGACGATGTCCACGCCGGCCAGACCGCTCAGGTGCGCTTCACCTCGATGCACGAGCGCGACATCCCGCAATTGAACGGAAAGGTGCTCGACATGTCGGGCGACAGCTTCCAGGACCAGAAGACCGGCGCCCAGTATTTCAAGGCGCGTGTCGAGGTCTCGGCCGACAGCCTGGCTGAACTGGCCAGGGTGCGCGGCACCAGCGTCACCACCATCCTGCGCCCCGGCCTGCCGGCCGAGGTCGTGCTGCCGCTGAAGAAGCGTACCGTCCTGAGCTATCTGGTCGAGCCCCTGGGCGAGACTTTCTGGCGGTCATTCCACGAGCATTAACGGCCGCAATGGAGGGCGGGCCCTACCCCGCCTTCACCGCCGCCGGCCGCTGGACGATCGGCCTGCCGGCGACCTGCTCCAACATACCCAGTTGCCTCGGCAAGCAGCTGACCAGGTCGTAATGGCCGATAATGCTGGCCCGCGCCGCTTCACGCAGACGCTGGCTGTCCTTCATTTTCAAAGCTTTGACCACATCGGTCGCGACCTTGTCGTGATCCCAGAAATCGGTCATCAGACCGTTTTCATTGTGCCGCAGCACTTCGCGGACCGGCGCCGTATCGGACGCCACCATCAGGCAACCGGCCGCCATAGCCTCCATGAACGACCAGGACAGCACGAACGGATAGGTCAGATAGACGTGGGCCGACGAGATCTGCAACAGTTTGAGGTATCGCACATAAGGCAACTGTCCCGTGAAGTGGACCCGGTCCTCGGGTAGTGGCACTTCCTTGGCCATGACGTCGCGCCACGAACCGCCGCCTTCAGGCGCGGCGCCATAGGAGACCCCTTCGGCGCCGACGATGACGACATGGGCCTTGGGGCGGTCCTTCAGGATTTTGGGCAGGGCCCGGATGAAGGTCGGATAGCCGCGATAGGGTTCGAGATTGCGTGCCACATAGGTGACGACCTCGTCCTTCGACGTCAGCACCTTGCCGGTCTTCAGCTCGAACTTGGCCTCGGCATCGGGCTTGACCATACTGGTGTCGATGCCGTCGAAGACGACACTGATCTTGTCCAGCATGTCCTTGGGATGGCGCGACTTCTGCCACTGGGTGGGACTCCAGCCGCGATCACATTCTTCCAGGCTCAGCAGCAGGTGGGCGTTGCGGCCGCGGATCCGGCACAGGTCGTCGAGACCGACCGGCTTGGACGGATCGAAGCCGACATCGGCGCCTGCGCCGGTATAGTAG
>FTCT01005456.1_pt1 | contig 17765 bp, 12 predicted proteins | sample 1658881 | NCBI WGS metagenome assembly FTCT01 (sample SAMEA3914864, study PRJEB12502) | metagenome | biome: forest; material: soil | place: USA | collected 2012-03-12 | depth 0.3 m | reverse complement strand
CTTCCTTGGACGCGATTGCGAAAGCCCGGCCGCGGCGGCGAGCCACCTCTCCGACGCCCCGCCCCTCTGGGCGCTGATCGAGCGGTTCAGGGCTTCGCCTGAGGCCCGACGGCGAGACGTCTATGCCGCGTCCGGCCAGATCGGGCGCGACCAGGACGGGCGCGGGATCAACCTGGCGCTGGACGACGCCCAGGCCGACGCGCTCGCCGCCCAGGTCGAGGCGGTCTGGTCACGCTATGGCCGCGAGGAGGCGTTCTTCTCGGTGCTGACCAACCCCAACTATCTCTCGGGGGCCTTGAATGACCAGGGCGTCGAGGAGTTCTACGCGACCGGCGTCGCCGAGGTCGACCGGTTCCTGGCCGTCTGCCGCCGCAACGACGTGGAGCCCCGGGCCGCCTGGTCCGTCCTGGAGCTGGGGTGCGGCGTGGCCAGGCTGGGTGAGCCTTTCGCCTGTCGTTTCGCGTCGTACGATGGGGTGGACGTCAGCGCCGGACACCTGGCCATCGCCCGCGATCGCCTGCGCTCACGCCATGTCGCCAACGCCAGGCTGAGGTTGCTGGCCGACTTCCTGAACGGCGGCGACGGCTACGACGTCTTCTATTCAGTCATCGTGCTGCAGCACAATCCGCCGCCGATCATCCATCGGCTGCTGGACGCCGCGCTGGGCAGGCTCAATCCCGGCGGCTACGCCTTCTTCCAGGTTCCCTGCTTCCTCTACGACTACCGGTTCGACGCCGACGGCTATCTGGCCCAGCGCGATCGGGCCGAGACCATGGAGATGCACGCCCTGCCGCAAAAACACGTCTTCGAGTTGCTGGCCCGCCATGGGCTCCAGCCGATCGAGGTCACGCCCGACGACCTGATCGGGCCGATCGGCTTCTCCTACAGCTTCTTCGCCCGCAAGACCGGATGAGCCGACGCTCTACTTGGTCAGGACCTTGGCGGTGTAGATCGGCGAGAAGAACAGGTTGAGGATCTGGACCACCTTGGTCGGCTGGTTCGAGCGCGCATTGGCGATGTAGATCACGTCGCGCGGCCGCATCTCGAAACCCTGGGCCAGGAAGTAGCTCTGGGCCTTGAGCAGGTCGAGGCGGTACGCCACCGGCTTGGCCCCGGCCATCGGCGCGCCGTCGGGCGCGCTGGGCTGATAGCGGAACACGAACACGGCCGAGGCGTCGGCCTGCTGGTCGCTGGGCCCCCCGGCGCGGGCGACAGCCTCGGCCAGCGACACGTGCGGCGTCTGGAACGGCACTTCCGACACCTTGCCGGCCGCCCCGAACACCGTGAAGCTTCTGGGCTGATAGACCACCGTCACCCGGTCGCCCGCGCGCAGCGGCGCGTCATCGGGCGAGTTGGCCATCAGCGCGGCCAGCGGGATCGCGCCGCTGCGCCCGGCGCGGCTGAGACGCACGGTCGTGTCCTGGGCGGCGTTGCTGGGGCCGCCCGCCAAGGCGACGGCGTCCGAGAGGCGCTCGCCGGCCAGGCTCAGCGGCACACGCCCGGGCTTCTTGACGTCGCCGCTCACCATCACCGTGTTGGCCAGGTTCTCGCGCACCCCGACCACCACCTGGGGGTCCTGGGACTTGCCGTGCAGCGCGTGGGCGATCTCGGTCGCCAAGGCGTCGGGCGTCTTGCCCGCCGCCGCCAGCCGTCCGATCCAGGGCAAGACGATCGTCCCATCGCGGCCGACGGTGATCGGCGGCAGGGTCTCGGCGGCTCCGGTCGACGGCGTGAAGGCGTTCGCGTTTGATCCCACGCTTGGCGATCGCGCCGCGAACAGGCTGACGCCGACCTCATAGATCGAGATCTGTAGCACGTCGCCGGGCCCCACCCGATCGGCGGAGCCGCCGCCGTCCAGCGCGGCCAGGCTCGACGGACCGGGGTCGGACGGCGAAAAGCCCGCCAGGGCGGCGGCGTCGATGTCGACGATGCTGAAGTCCGCCCCTTGCCTCTGCGCCGCGTTGATCGCATCCGCCGTCGGGCCGCTGGCGGGCAGGTTGGCGCAGGCGCTCAGCGAAAGGAGCACAGGCGCCGCGCCCAGAAGGCGGACGAGGAGAGGCCTGGACCGGAAAAAGGAAGTCACAAGACGTCTCCAAGGGCTTGGCCGCCGCTTCGGCGGAACGTGGCGGGATCGAGCAATCGGGCATGCAGCGCGGCCAGGCGGTCCTGATAGGCGCCCAGCGAGAACCGGCGCGCCTGTTCAAGACCGGCGGCGCCCAGCCGCGCGCGCAGCATGTCGTCGCCGTCCAGCTCGCGCAGGGCCTGGGCGATGGCGTCGACATCGTAGGGATCGACCAGACGGCCGGCCGCGCCGACCACTTCGGGCAGGGCGGCGGTGTTTCCGGCCATGACGGGCGCGCCCAGCGCCATGGCCTCCAGCGCCGGCAGGCCAAAGCCCTCGTAGAGCGAAGGGAACAGCACCGCGCGGGCGCCCTGGGTCAGGGCCTGGAGATGTCGGGCCGGCAGATAGTCGATCCGACGGATACGCTCGACGCCGGACAGGCGCTCGCCATGGGCGCCGTCCAGCAGCCGTAGTTCGTCAGCCGCGAGCCACGCTCGGGCTCCAACCAGCACCAGGGGCGTCTGGATGTCGGCGGTCAGATAGGCCTCGATCAGCCGGCCGACGTTCTTTTTGGGCTCGATCGCGCCGAAGAACAGGAAATAGCCTTGGGGCTTCAGATCGAACAGCGTGCGCAGCCGCGCCGCCAGCGCCGTCTCGTCCAGCGCCGGGGTTGGGATCGTGGCCTGATAGGTGTTGGTCACCCGGTCAGCGTCGATCGGAAAGAGGTCGAGGATGTCTCGCCGCGACGCCTCCGAGACCGTGACCACGTGATCGGCGGTCGCCAGGCACCGGCGCAGCAGCCGCTCGTGATAGACCTTGTCGTCCAGGGTGGTGAACGGCAGGCGCAAGGGCACCAGGTCGTGTACGGTGTAGACGTTCAGGGCGCCCGCCAACCGCAGCGGCAGGGGATAGGTCCAGTGCATGATCGCCGGCGGATCGGGCACCCGCACGGTCATGAACCGACCGTATCGACGGAAGTGCCGCGCCCCCAGGTCGAACAGTCCGCCCAGGGTGAACAGCCGATCGAACGCCGGCAACCTCTCGGCCAGACCGTCTTGCACCACCCGCCCCGCGACGGGGACGGCCACCGGCCTCCAGACGCCAGGACTCAGGAGCGTGCGCCGCAGGGCCTGGCGAAACATGACCTTCGCCGACGTCGACCGTTCGCCGGCCTCGGCCAGACGTGCGAAGAACAAGGTCTCGCGCCCAGCCGCCGACGTTCGCCTGGGCACGTCCAGGCCATAGATCACGTCGATCGAGCGCCCTAACCCGCGCAAGGCGTGGCTCAACACGCGGCCATAGGTCGCCACGCCGGTGCCGCGTGTCAGGGCGAGATTGAGCCCGTCCAGGCCGACACGCACATTATGCTTCGCCCCCGACAACAAGATCAAGAGCTCGCAAAACAGTATTCATAGCATGAATATGTTGAAATTACTCCTGAACAATTGCCAATAAACTTGAAATTATATTGACACTCTAAATTATATTTGCCCGAAATAGGAACATAACCACGGATCAAGCCGACATGATCTCTTTCAACCACGTCAGCAAGACCTACCACGGACGGAACCTGACCAAGCAGGTCTTGAATGACGTCAGCTTCACCGTGCGCCCCGGCGACGCCTTGGGCCTCTGCGGCGCCAACGGAGCCGGCAAATCGACCCTGCTGCGATTGATCGCCGGCGTCGAACCGCCCTCTTCCGGCCAGGTGCGGCGCGGCATGTCGGTGTCCTGGCCGCTGGGCCATACCAGCTGCTTCCAGAGCAGCCTGACCGGCGCCGACAACGCCCGCTTCATCGCGCGCATCTACCAGCGGCCGATCGGCGAGCTCCTGGCCTTCGTAGAGGACTTCGCGCAACTGGGGCGCTACTTCCACCAGCCGGTGAAGACCTATTCCGCGGGCATGGCGGCGCGCCTGGCCTTCGCCGTGTCGCTGGCCATCGACTTCGACTGCTATCTGGTCGACGAGATCACCAGCGTCGGCGACGAGCGGTTCCGCGAACGCTGCCATGAGGCGCTGTCCAACCGCCGCGCCTCGGGAACGCTGGTGATGGTGTCGCACCACGCCGAGACCCTGAAGCAATATTGCGGCCGAGGCGCCGTCCTCCAGGACGGCGAATTGCGGCTCTACGACACGATCGACGAAGCGATCGAGGTCCACCACCATGCCCAGCGATCGGCGGCCTGAACGGCCTGCATGCGGGAAAATCTCGTCGGCCACGCCTAGCCATTCGCTCCAGGGCGCCGGAAGACGCCGTGGATGGACAAGGCCTTGAAGGCATGGAGCATGCACCTGTGGATTTCCACAGGATGAACCGTTCTCCAACCGGACGCCGGCCGCCCTCGACGGTCGTCTCGCAAGAATTTGTGGAACTCTTGTCGGAACTTCACGTTGTGGCTTCGCGCGGTCGGGCGCGCGACGGGGAATAGCGTGTGATTATCCAGTTCTTGCGGTCAGCGTCCGCCAACCGAGCGCCGCCTCGCGTCGCGAACCGGAATCGCGCCAAACGTCCGATGGCGTGATCGCCCTTCCTCCTTCGCCGCCAGCGCCCTTGGGCGCGAACGATGGCCTCTTCAGAATTGTCGACCGTCCAACCACTCCAGGGCCGGCGACGCCGAAACTCTTTACGCTTCGAGATCTCCATGCCGCTGACCAAGCCTAGCCGTGCGTCCTCCGTCCGGACCAATGTCGAATTGTGGACCACCCTGGGTCTGGTGGCGGTGCTGGCGTTCTTCCTGCTGAGCGGGACGATCGCCTACCGCAACATCCAGGTCCTGCGCGCTAACAACGACATGATCCGGCATTCGCATCAGGTGATCGTCGCGCTCGACGAGTTGCTTTCCACGGCGCAGGACGCCGAGACGGGCCAGCGCGGCTACCTGCTGACCGGCAACGACCGGTATCTCGACCCGTATCAGAACGCGGTCGCCGCCTCGACCTCGCGCATCGACGCCGTCGCCTCGCTGACGCGGGACAACCCGGTTCAGCAGACCAACATCGTCCAGCTTCGCCGCCATCTCGACGCCAAGCTCGCCGAGCTGGACCAGACGATCAGATTGCGCCGCGACCAGGGCGCGCAAGCCGCGCTCGCGATCGTCGCCACCGACCGCGGCAAGGTCGAGATGGACGCGATCCGAAACCAGCTCGACGTCATGCGGCAGGAAGAGGACCGCCTGCGCCAGATCCGGCTCGACGAGATGGAAGCGGCCTACAAGTCGGCCCAGGTCAGCGGCGTGCTGTCGGGCCTGCTGGGCGCCGTCCTGACCCTGGCGGTGTTCTTCCTGATCCGTCGAGGCGCGCGGGTCCGGGCGCGCGAGGACTGGCTGCAGGCCGGCCAGGTCGGCCTTTCGGCCGTCATGATGGGCGACAAGTCGGTCGCCGAGCTGTCCGACGGCATCCTGTCGTTCCTGGCCCAGTATCTGGGTTTCCAAGCCGGGGCGCTGTTCAAGGGCGAAGGCGGCCACTTCCACCGCGCCGCGGCGTTGGGCATCGGCGCCGACGCCGACGTGCCTGTCCGCTTCGACGTCAAGGAGGGCCTTCTGGGCAAGGTCGCGGTCGAGGGCCGTTCGACGATCGTGCGCGACGTGCCCGACGGCTACATGACCATCGGCTCGGCCCTGGGCCGCGACAAGCCCCGGCACCTGGTCCTGGTCCCCACCCACGCCGATGATCTGGTCAACGCCGTGATCGAACTGGGCTTCCTGCACCCCGTCGACGAGATCGTGGTCGAGCTGCTGGATAGGGTCGAGGCGTCGATCGGCATCGCCCTGCGCACGGCCCGCTACCGCGCCGAGCTCCAGGACGTTCTGGAGGAAACCCAGCGCCAGGCCGAGGAGCTTCAGGTCCAGAGCGAGGAGCTGCGCGTCTCCAACGAGGAGTTGGAGGAACAGGGCCGCGCGCTGAAGGAATCCCAGACGCGGCTGGAGCAGCAGCAGGCCGAGCTGGAACAGACCAACAGCCAGCTGGAGGAACAGGCCCAGACCCTGGAAACCCAGCGCGACGAGCTGGAACGCACCGGCGCGGCGATCAGCCTGAAGGCGCGCGAGCTGGAACAGGCCAGCCAGTACAAGTCCGACTTCCTGGCCAACATGTCCCACGAGCTGCGCACGCCGCTCAATTCGCTGCTGATCCTGTCCAAGCTGCTGAGCGACAACCCCGACGGCAATCTGTCGAACGAGCAGGTGAAGTTCGCCCAGACCATCGAGTCCTCGGGCAACGACCTGCTGACCCTGATCAACGACATCCTGGACCTGTCGAAGATCGAGGCCGGCCATATCGAGGTGCGGCCCGAGAGCGTGCCGTTGCAGCGACTGACCGGCGACCTGCGCCAGTTGTTCCAGCCCGTCGCCGACGAACGCGGACTGGCCTTCCAGATCGAGGTCGCCAAGGGCTGCCCGGACGTGGTCGAAACCGATCGCCAGCGCCTGGAGCAGATCCTCAAGAACCTACTGTCCAACGCCTTCAAGTTCACCGAGACCGGCAGCGTGCGCCTGACCGTCGCGCCGGCCGGCGACGGCCGGCTGGCCTTCGCGGTGACCGACACCGGCATCGGCATCGCCCGCGAGCAGCAGGAAAGCATCTTCGAGGCCTTCCGACAGGCCGACGGCACCATCAGCCGTCGCTACGGCGGCACGGGCCTGGGCCTGTCGATCTCGCGCGAGCTGTCACGACTGCTGGGCGGTTCGATCAGCTTGGCCAGCCAGCCCGGCGAGGGCAGCACCTTCACCGTCACCCTGCCGCTGTCCTACGACCCCGCGCGCGTCCCGCCCCGCGAGCAGCCCTCCCCCACTGAAACCGTCACGCCGACCGCCCAGCCTCGCCCGCCGCGTCCCGCCCCCCTGCCCCGCTTGGTCGACGACGACCGCGACCAGGCGGTCGGCGCGCGCCGGGTGCTGCTGGTGGTCGAGGACGACGACAAGTTCGCGGGCATCGTGCGCGACCTGTCGCGCGAGATCGGCTTCCAGTGCCTGGTGGCCGGCACCGCCGAGGAGGCCCTGAAGCTGGCCCGCCAGTTCAAGCCCAGCGCCGTGGTGCTGGACGTGGGCCTGCCGGACGAGTCCGGCCTGATGGTCCTGGACCGCCTCAAGCGCGACGACGCCACCCGGCACATTCCGATCCACGTGATCTCGGCCACCGACCACAGCCAGACCGCGCTGTCGCTGGGCGCGATCGGCTACCTGGTCAAGCCGGTCAAGCGCGACGCCCTGGCCGAGGTGCTCAAGACCCTGCAATCGAAACTGACCAGCACGGTGCGACGCGTGCTGATCGTCGAGGACGACCCGGTCCAGCGCGACGCGGTCGGCAAGCTCCTGTCGTCGGGCGACGTCCAGACCGTGGGCGTGGGCACGGCGGCCGAGTGCCTGGAGCAGCTGAGCCAGCAGACCTTCGACTGCATGGTCCTGGACCTGTCCCTGCCCGACGCCTCGGGCTTCTCGCTGCTGGAGACCCTCAGCCAGGACGGCGAACACGCCTTCCCGCCGGTCATCGTCTATACCGGCCACGACCTGTCGGCCGCCGACGAGCAACGCCTGCGCCGCTATTCCAGCTCGATCATCATCAAGGGCGCGAAGTCGCCCGAGCGCCTGCTGGACGAGGTCTCGCTGTTCCTGCACCGGGTCGTCTCGGAGCTGCCGCCCGAGCAGCAGAAGATGATCCAGAAGGCGCGCAACCGCGACGCCGTCCTGGAGGGACGCCGCGTGCTGATCGTCGAGGACGACATCCGCAACGTCTATTCGCTGACCAACGTGCTGGAGCCCCGCGGAGCCATCGTCGAGATCGCCCGCAACGGCCAGGAAGCCATCGAGACCCTGGCGCGGTCCGCCGAGAACCCTTCGGAGACCATCGATCTGGTGCTGATGGACGTGATGATGCCGGTCATGGACGGCCTGACCGCCACCCGGGCGATCCGCGAGAACGCCCAGTGGTCCAAGCTGCCGATCCTGATGCTGACGGCCAAGGCCATGCCCGACGACCAGGAACGCTGCATCGCCGCCGGCGCTAACGACTACATGGCCAAGCCCATAGACGTGGACAAGCTGCTCTCGCTCGTTCGGGTCTGGATGCCCAGGTAAGCGTGTCCAGTGTCCAACGCGATTGAAGACCTCGAAATCCAGCTGCTGCTGGAGGCGCTGTTCCAGCGCTACCACTACGATTTCCGCCACTATGCGCGGGCGTCGATCAAGCGACGGCTGGTCCAGGCGTGCAACCAGCTGGGCTTCGCCACCATCTCGGCCCTGCAGGACCGCGTCCTGCACGATCCGACGATGCTGCCGCGCCTGCTCGACTATCTGACCGTGCAGGTCAGCGAGATGTTCCGCGATCCGGCCTATTTCCGGGCGCTGCGCGAGAAGGTCATTCCGCACCTGCGGACCTATCCGTCGCTGAAGGTCTGGATCGCCGGCTGCAGCAACGGCGAGGAGGTCTATTCGCTGGCCATCCTCTTCCGGGAGGAGGGCCTCTACGACCGGACGATCTTCTACGCCACCGACATCAATCCCGAGGCGCTGGCCGCCGCCGAGGCCGGGATCTATCCCCTCGACCGGATCCGCAAGTTCACCGAGAACCACCGTAAGTCGGGCGGAAAGTCGTCGCTGTCGGACTACTACACCGCCGACTACGGCCGCGCCGCGTTCGACAGGTCGCTGAGCGCCAACGTGGTGTTCTCCGACCACAGCCTGGTGACCGACGCGGTGTTCGGCGAGATGCACCTGATCTCGTGCCGCAACGTGATGATCTATTTCGACCGGGCGCTGCAGGACCGGGCCGTCGGCCTGTTCCGCGACTCCCTGGCGCGCAAGGGGTTCCTGGGTCTGGGTTCCAAGGAGAGCCTGCGGTTTTCCGCCCACGCCGCCGCCTTCGCCGACTTCGTGCCGGAGGAGAAGATTTACCAGAGGCGCGAGCCATGAGCAGGACCCCCGTCAAGGCGGTGGCGATCGGGGCGTCGGCGGGCGCGGTGCAGGCGCTGTTGGCCGTCCTGCCCGCCCTGCCCGTCGGCTTTCCGCTACCCGTGCTGGTGGTCGTCCATGTGCCCCCGGACCGCGCCAACGTGCTGGTGCCGCTGTTCCAGTCCAAATGCCGACTGACCGTCAAGGAGGCCGACGACAAGGAGCCGGTGGTTCCCGGCGTGATCTATTTCGCCCCCTCCGACTACCACCTGCTGGTCGAGGCCGACGAAACCCTGGCCCTGTCGACGGACGAGTGGGTGAACTATTCGCGGCCGTCGATCGACGTCCTTTTCGAAAGCGCCGCCGACGCCTACGGCCCCGCGCTGGTCGGCGTCATCCTGACCGGCGCCAACAACGACGGCGCCGCGGGTCTCAAGGCTGTGATGGACGCCGGCGGTCTGGCGATCGTCGAGGAGCCCGGCAACGCCTACGCCTCGGCCATGCCCGACGCGGCCCTGGAGGCCTGCCCCGCCGCCACCACCATGAGTCTGGATGCGATCGCATCCTATCTGCCCAGTCTGGGGACCGCATGATGAGCGCGGAAAAGCCGATCAACTTCCTCCTCGTCGACGACCTGGAAGAGAACCTGCTGTCGCTGGAGGCCCTGCTCCAGCGTGAGGGTCTGACCTGCCTGAAGGCCCGTTCGGGCGAGGACGCGCTGGAGCTCTTGCTGACGCACGACGTCGCCCTGGCGCTGCTCGACGTGCAGATGCCCGGCATGAACGGCTTCGAGCTCGCCGAGTACATGCGCGGCAATGTGCGCACCAGCCACGTGCCGATCATCTTCGTGACCGCCGGGACCACCGACAGCCAGCGCCGCTTCCGCGGCTACGAGGCCGGGGCGGTGGACTTCATACAGAAGCCGATCGAGGCCGACGTCCTGCGCAGCAAGGCCAAGGTCTTCTTCGATCTCTACAAGCAGCGCCAGCAGATCGAGCTACAGCGCGACGAGCTGGAAGCCGCCGCCCAGGCCCTGCGCCGGGCCGATCGGCACAAGGACAGCTTCCTGGCGGTCCTGGCCCACGAACTGCGCAATCCCGTCGCCGCCCTGAGCGGCGGCCTGCATCTGCTCAACAAGGACATCGCGCCCGAACGCGCCAAGGACATCCGCACCCGCATGGAGCGGATGGTAGTCCACCTGTCGCACCTGGTCGACGACCTGCTCGACGTCTCGCGGGTCAGCCAGGGCAAGATCGTGCTGAAGAAAGAACGGATCGCGCTGAGCGAGGCCCTTCAGTCGGCGATCGAGGCCAGCCAGCACAACCTCGACGACGGCGGCCACCAGTTCGTCGCCGAGATTCCCGATCAGACGATCTGGCTCGACGCGGACCACACGCGCCTGGCCCAGGTCGTGGCCAACCTGCTCAACAACGCCGCCAAGTACACGCCGCCGGGCGGGATGGTGACCCTGTCCGTCCACGTCGATGTCGGCGAGGTCGAGATCAGGGTCGTCGACACCGGCGTGGGCATTCCGGCGGACATGCAGTCGCAGATCTTCGAGATCTTCGCCCAGGTCGAGGATCACCTGGCCAAGGCCCAGGGCGGTCTCGGGATCGGTCTGGCGCTGGTCAAGCAACTCGTCGCCCTGCACGGAGGCAAGATCAACGTGGAGAGCGCCGGCGAGAACCGGGGCAGCACCTTCAGCGTCAGACTGCCCATCGCCGCCGAGCACCTGCCCCTGACGCCTCGCGACCTTTCCCCGACGACGCCAAACTAACCGCCCAGTCCGAAAGATCAGGCGGACTTGGACGAAGCCGACGCCGCCAGCCAGGTCAGGAACAGCTCCGGCCAGGCGGCGGCGGACGACTGGGGCGGCGCACGGAGGCCGAAGCCGTGCCCGCCTTGCTCGAAGACGTGCAAGGCCGCGGGGGCGCCGGCCGACCGCCAGGCCTTGAAGGCCTCCAGGCTGTTGTCCACCGGCACGCGCGGATCGTCGGCGGCATGGAAGAAGAAGGTTGGCGGAGGAGCCTTGGGCGCGCCGCGATAGAGCCCCTGGCGCGGCGAGGCCGGGACGTTCAGGTACGGATAGCCCAGCCCCAGGAAATCGATGCGCAGCGGCAGGTGATCCGCCTCGTCCACCGGCGCGTAGTCGACCTCGGCCGCGCGGCTGGCCAACGCCCCGGCGATGGTTCCGCCCGCCGAGAAGCCCAGCACGCCGACGCGACGCGCGCTGGTCCGTTGGGCCAGGACCCGCAGCGCTCGCGCCGCGTCCTGCAGCATCACGTCCGCCCCCTGGGTCCAGCCGTCGCCGGGCAAGCGGTAGATCAGGCCTCCGGCGGCATAGCCGGCGCCGGCCAGCCAGCGGCAGACCTCCTCGCCCTCCTTGTCGAACACCACGCGGTTGAAGGCGCCGCCGGGGATGACCAGCAGCGCGGTGTCGGCCTGGCCGGCCGGCAGGTGCAGGCTGAGCCGGGGATCGCGCACGCCCGAGATATCGCGGCCCTTGCGGCCCTGGTCATCGACCTCGCGCGCGACTTCCTGGACCGTGACATGCTCGCCGCCCGGCGCGCCGCCGGGCCACAGGCTCACGGTCTCCGTCCGCGTTTTCGACGCCGCACGCGCGCCCCCACCGAGGGTTGATGCGACCAGCGCGCTCGCCAGCAGGGTTCGTCTGTCCATGCATGCCTCCGACCTTGATGGCGGACGCCTAGCAGAGACGCGAAAGCTCGCGGCTTTTGAAATCCTATAAATCCTATAGGAAAATATGAATATCAACTTCAGCCGCTCTCAAGCTACCCCCGCTCCACCTCGCCGGCCGACCGGCGACCAACAAAAAATCGGGGGTGTCTGATGTCGTTGTTCAACCGGGGCCGTGCGCGAACCGCCCTTCTTCTGCCAACGCTGCTGGCCAGCGTCGCCCTGCCGGCCCTGGCCCTGCCCGCACTCGCCCAGGCGGCCGAGGACAGCGCGCCCGTCGCCACCGACAGCCAGCAGCTGGAGGAAGTGGTGGTCACGGCCCAGCGTCGGGCCGAGAACCTTCAGAAGGTGCCGATCGCCGTCACGGTGGTCACCGGCGACGCGATCGAAGAGCGCCAGGCCTTCTCGACCGAACAACTGGTCCAGCTCGTGCCGTCCCTAACCTTCCGCAAGGGCACGACCAACGTCAATTCGTCGTTCAACATCCGCGGCATCGGCACTACCTCGTTCTCGTCGGGCTCGGAGCCGGCGGTGTCGACCGTGGTCGACGGCGTGGTGTTCGCCCGCTCGGGCCAGGCGTTCTTCGACCTGTTCGACGTCGACCGCATCGAGGTCCTGCGCGGCCCGCAGGGCACGCTGTTCGGCAAGAACGCCTCGGCCGGCGTCGTCTCGATCGTCACCCGCCGCCCGTCGGCCACGCCCAAGGGCTTCGTCGAGGCCTCCTATTTCGAGGGCGACGAATACCGCCTGCGGGCCGGCTACAGCGGCCCGATCAGCGACACGCTGCGGGGCGGGCTGACGGGCGTCTACGGCAAGTACGACGGCTCGGCGACCAACGTCTATGACGGCTCCAAGGTCAACGGCTACGAGCGCTTCGGCCTGCGCGGCAAGCTGGAATGGACGCCCAACGAAGACCTGACCGTCGGCCTGATCGCCGACTGGGTGAACAGCGTCGAGAACGGCTCGGCCGACGCCATCGGCTACGCCACGCCCGGCGATCCGATCATCGCCCAGGAGGCCCCGCTGGTCGTCGGTCCCAGCAACAAGGACATCAACAACGACGTCGCGCCGGTCACCAAGGACAGCACCTGGGGCTATTCGGGCCAGGTCGACTATCGCCTGGGCGACTTCACCTTGACCTCGATCACCGCCTGGCGCGGCTGGGGCAACACCGAGATCCGCGACGGCGACTACACCTCGGTGCTGGGCCACAAGGTCGGCACCTCGTCCTCGCGCGACTTCGGCGTTCTGGACTTCCACCAGCTGACCCAGGAAGTGCGGCTGGCCTCGCCGACCGGCGGCTTCGTCGACTACGTGGTCGGCGCGTTCTACTACAAGACCAAGCAGGACAACTACTTCAACCGCCTCAACGTCGGCTGCACCAGCACCACTCTGGCCGGCGGCGTCTGCGCACCGGGCTCCTCGACCTTCGCGACCACCTCGAACGGCACGGCCAACTTCACGACCGAGCTCGAGAACTACGCGGTGTTCGGCCAGGCCAACCTGAACTTCACCGACAAGCTGAAAGGCATCGTGGGCCTGCGCTGGTCGCATGACGAGATCAGCTTCGACTTCGCCCGCGTCTCGGCCTTCCCGACGGCCACGGCCGGCGTGCGTCCCAGCTTCGCGGCCCAGGGCTCGACCACGTCCAGCGACTATTCGGGCCGCATCGGCCTGCAGTACGCCTTCAGCGACGCCGTGCTCGGCTACGCCAACTACGCCCGCGGCTACAAGGGTCCGGCGATCAACGTCTTCTTCAACATGCAGGCGTTCGACACCATCCCGCTGCAGCCCGAAACCTCGGACGCCTATGAACTGGGCCTGAAGAGCACCCTGTTCGACCATCGCCTGGTCCTGAACCTGGCCGCCTTCGACACCAAGTTCGACGGCTACCAGACCACCAATTTCGACACCGTGGCCGGCACCATCGTCAGCCGCCTGGTCAACGCCGGCCAGGTCTCGACCAAGGGCCTGGAAGCCGACGCCAGCGCCCGGCCGATCAAGAACCTGACCCTGACCGGCGGGGCCAGCTACACCGACGCCAAGATCGTGCAGTTCTACTGCCCGCCCGGCTCGCCGGCCAGCTGCTCGGCCGTCAACGGCCAGCCCCTGGGCGCGGCCAAGTGGAAGTGGTCGCTGGCCGCCGACTATCTGGTGGAGACCCCGTCCCTGCCGTTCGACATCGGCCTCAACAGCTCGGTCAGCCACCAGGGCCCCGGCCGCCCGAACGCCAACAACCCGGTCCTGGGCCCCGCGCCGGGAGGCTACGACCTGTGGGACGCCAGCGTATCGCTGCTGGACCGCGCCGACCGCTATCGCCTGACCTTCATCGCCAAGAATATCGGCGACGACTTCTATACGAACGCCAAGATCCCCAGCACCTATATCCGCCAGCAGGTGCCGCGCGACGCCGAGCGGTATTTCGGCGTCACCCTGCGCGCCAACTTCGGTCGCTAAGGAGTTCCGAGTGAGTTTGTCGAACCCCTCTTGCGAGGTCTCGTGGTTCTCGGCGCTGTGCGACGACGACTACGAGTTCCTGGGCGTCCCCGATCCGGCCTTGCAATCCAGCTGGGAGCACTGCCGCGACATCGCCCTGGCCGCCGAGCAAGGCGGGTTCGACAATCTTCTGCTGCCCTCGGGCTACGCCCTGGGGATCGACACCCTGGCCTTCGCCGCCGGCGTCGCGCCGCTGCTCAGGCGCATGCGCCTGCTGGCGGCGGTGCGGATCGGCGAGGTCTGGCCGCCGCAACTGGCCCGCCAGCTGGCGACCATCGACCAGATGCTGGGCGGGCGGCTGACCATCAACATCATCTCCAGCGACCTGCCCGGCGAGACCCTGGCCAGCGGCCCGCGCTACCGCCGCACGGTCGAGGCGATGCACCTGCTGCGCTCGTTCCTGAACGGCGAGGCGGTCGATTTCGAAGGCGACTTCTACCGCCTCAAGCTGGACCCGCCGCGCATCCGCCCCGTCTCCGGCCGCGCCCCGCCCTTCTATTTCGGCGGCCTGTCCGAGGACGCCCGCGAGGCGGCGGCCGAAGGGGCCGACGTCTATCTGATGTGGCCCGACCGGCTGGAGGCGGTGCGCGAGATCATCGGCGATCTGTCGGCCCGCGCCGCCCGCCGGGGCCGCAAGCTGAAGTTCGGCTACCGCGTCCACGTCGTGGTGCGCGAGACCAAGGCCCTGGCCCGCGAGGCCGCCGACCGCCTGCTGTCACGCCTCGACGACGCCACCGGCGAGGCGATCCGCAACCGCTCGCTCGACAGCCAGTCGGCCGGCGTGCGCCGCCAGGCCGAACTGCGCGAGGCCGCCGCCGGCGACGGCTTCATCGAGGACAACCTGTGGACCGGCATCGGCCGCGCCCGCTCCGGCTGCGGCGCGGCGATCGTCGGCGATCCCGACCAGGTGCTGGCCAAGCTGCGCGCCTATCAGGAGGCCGGGATCGAGGCCTTCATCCTGTCGGGCTACCCGCACATGGCCGAGGCCGACCTGTTCGCCCGCCACGTGCTGCCGCGCCTGAACCACGGACCGCTGACCTTCACGGACGCCGGCGCATGACCCTGGCGCCCTCCCCGGCCCCGCCGCTCGCGATCGAGACGGCGGCCGCCGTCCGTCGTCGCTGGCTGCTGCTGGGCCTGATCGTCGCCGCCAACATCCTCAACTATGTGGACCGGCAGGTGATCGCGGTCCTCAAGCCGATGATCTCGCAGGACCTGGGCTGGACCGACGCCGACTACGGCGCCCTGGCGGCCCTGTTCCAGATGTCGGCGGCGATCGCCTTCGCCTTCACCGGCTGGATCGTCGACCGCCTGGGCGCCCGCCTGGCGGCGCCGGTCGGGGTCGCGGCCTGGAGCGTGGCCGCCATGGCCCACGGCGGGGCGGCCACCATGGCGCAGTTCTCCCTGGCCCGGATCGCCCTGGGCGCGACGGAGTCGATGGGCACGCCGGCCGGGGTCAAGGCCATCGGGGCGCTGTTCAACGACCAGCGGCGCTCGGTGGCGTTCGGCGTCGCCAACGGCGCGGCCAATGTCGGGGCGATCGTCACGCCCCTGCTGCTGCCCCTGCTGGCGGTCGTCGTGGGATGGCGCGCGTCCTTCGTGATCGTCGGGGCCCTGGGCCTGGTCTGGGTCGCGGCCTGGCTGGTCGCCGCGCGCGCCGCGGACCTGCCCCACGCCAAGCCGGTCAAGGGCCAAGGGCCCGGCGCCCTGGCCCGCGCCGCCGAGCTGCTGGGCGACCGGCGCACCTGGGGCCTGGCCGGCGCCAAGGCGCTGTCAGACCAGGTCTGGTGGCTGATGCTGTTCTGGGCGCCCGACTTCTTCCACCGGGTCTTCAACCTGACCATGGCCGAGCTCGGCCCGGCCCTGGCCGGCGTCTACGCCATGGCCGCCCTGGGCTCGGTCAGTTCCGGCTGGATCGCCGCCCGCCTGCTGGCCCGAGGCCACAGTCTCAACGCGGTGCGCAAGGGCTCGCTGCTGGTCTGCGCCCTGCTGGTCACGCCCGTGCCCCTGGCCGTCCACGCCCAGAACCACTGGATCGCCGTGGCGCTGCTGGGTCTGACCCTGGCCGCCCACCAGGGGTTCTCGGTCAACATTTTCGCCACCATCGCCGACGTGACGCCCAAGGCCCGCGTCGGCTCGGTGACCAGCTTCGGCGCCCTGTGCGGCAACTTCGCCGGCATGGGCATCGTCTATCTGGCCGGCCGCATCCTGTCGGCCGGGCTGGGCTATCTGCCGCTGCTCCTGATCGCGGCGGGCTCGTACCTCGTGGCGCTGGCCTGGTTGCAACTCTGGCTGCCCAGGCTTACCCCCGCCGAAGACACGGCCGCTTAGTCGCCGCTTCCACGATCTCAGTTTCAAGGACCGTCATGTCTAAACCAGTGCGCTTCGGGATCGTCGGATCCGGCATGATGGGCCGCGAGCATATCCGCAACCTGAACCTGCTGCCGGGCGCCCGCCTGACCGCCCTGGCCGACCCGGTCGCCAGCTCGCTGGAGCAGGCGCTGGCGGAAGCCGCCGATCCCGCGACGGTGAAGACCTACGACACCGCCCAGGCCCTGGCCGCCAGCGGCGAGGTCGACGCGGTGATCGTGGCCTCGCCCAACTTCACCCACCGCGACGTGCTGGAACCGCTGTTCGCGGCCGGGCTGCACATCCTCTGCGAAAAGCCGCTGTGCACGACGCTGGAGGACGCGCGCTGGGCGGCCGACCAGGCCAAGGGCCACACGGGCGTGTTCTGGACCGGCATGGAATATCGCTTCATGCCGCCGGTCGCCGCCTTCATCGCCGGCGTCCATCAGGGCGATGTCGGCCGGCTGGTCAGCCTGTCGATCCGCGAACATCGCTTCCCGTTCCTGGTCAAGGTGGGCGACTGGAACCGGTTCTCGCGCAACACCGGCGGGACCATGGTCGAGAAGTGCTGCCATTTCTTCGACCTGATGCGGCTGATCATCCAGGACGAGCCGGTGCGCGTTTACTGCTCCGGCGCGATGGACGTGAACCACCTGGACGAGCGCTATGGTGGCGAGACACCGGACATCATCGACAACAGCTTCACCGTCGTCGACTTCGCCGGTGGCCAGCGGGCCTTCCTGGACCTCAACATGTTCGCCGATGGCGCCCATAACCAGGAGGAGATCACGGCGGTCGGCGACAAGGCGCGGCTGGACGTGCTGATCCCCGACGGCGACCTGGTGTTCAGCCCTCGGGTCGGTTTCCTCAATCCCAAGCAGGTGACGCGCACCCACGTGCCGGTCGATCCGGCCGCGCTGGAGGCGGGCTCGCACCACGGCGCGACCTTCTATCAGCTCCAGGCCTTCCTCGCCGCCGTGACCGACGGCGGACCGGTGCTGGTCAGCGCCGACGACGGCCTGCGGGCCGTGGCCATCGGGGTCGCCGCCGAGATCAGCGCTCGCGAGAAGCGGGTCGTGACGATGGCGGAGCTGGAAGCCTAGCGAATGTGAGCGCCGCGTTGGCGCGTGGCTTTCAGGGGACGTCGCGTTTCAGGATCTCGCCGATGCGGCGCCCGAGCTGCTCGATGGCGAACGGCTTGCCGATGATCTCCATCCCGCCGTCGAGGAACGCGGCCTGGTCGGCCGCCTGCTTGGCGTAGCCGGTCATGAACAGG
>FTCT01004466.1_pt1 | contig 17804 bp, 13 predicted proteins | sample 1658881 | NCBI WGS metagenome assembly FTCT01 (sample SAMEA3914864, study PRJEB12502) | metagenome | biome: forest; material: soil | place: USA | collected 2012-03-12 | depth 0.3 m | reverse complement strand
CGACCCTGCCGCTGGCCAAGGACAAGGTCTTCGCCACCCTCAAGCACATGACCGGCCACGGCCAGCCCGAGAACGGCACCAATGTCGGCCCGGCGCAGATCGCCGAGCGCACCCTGCGCGAGAACTTCTTCCCGCCGTTCGAACGCGCGGTGAAGGAGCTGCCCGTGCGCGCCGTCATGCCGTCGTACAACGAGATCGACGGCGTGCCCTCGCACGCCAACCGCTGGCTGCTGACCAAGATTCTGCGCGAGGAGTGGGGCTACAAGGGCTCGGTCCAGTCGGACTACTTCGCGATCAAGGAGCTGATCGCTCGCCACAAGCTGACCGACAAGCTGGAAGACACGGCCGTGATGGCCCTGCACGCCGGCGTCGATGTCGAGCTGCCGGACGGCGAGGCCTACGCCCTGCTGCCGGGCCTCGTGAAGTCGGGCCGCGTGCCGCAGTTCGAGGTCGACGCCGCCTGCGCCCGCGTGCTGGAGATGAAGTTCCAGGCCGGCCTCTTCGAGAACCCCTATTGCGACGAGAAGACCGCCGACGCCAAGACCGCGATGCCGGACGCCATCGCCCTGGCCCGTGAAGCCGCCCGCAAGGCCGTGGTGCTGCTGAAGAACGACAAGGGCCTGCTGCCGCTGAACGGCAAGGGCTTCAAGCGCATGGCCCTGCTGGGCACCCACGCCCGCGACACCCCGATCGGCGGCTATTCCGACGAGCCGCGCCACGTGGTCTCGATCCTGGAAGGCCTGACCGCCGAGGCCAAGGCGCAAGGCTTCCAACTGGACTACGCCGAGGCCGTGCGCATCACCGAAAAGCGCGTCTGGGCCGCCGACGAGGTCAAGCTGGTCGACCCGGCCATCAACGCGAAACTCATCGCCGAAGCCGTCGAGGTGGCCAAGAAGGCCGACATCGTCGTCATGGTGCTGGGCGACAACGAGCAGACCAGTCGCGAAGGCTGGGGCGACAACCACCTGGGCGACCGCGACAGCCTGGACCTGGTCGGCCAGCAGAACGATCTGGCCAAGGCCATCTTCGACCTGGGCAAGCCCACCGTCGTCTTCCTGCTGAACGGTCGTCCGCTGTCGGTGAACCTGCTGGCGGAACGCGCCGACGCGCTGGTCGAGGGCTGGTATCTGGGCCAGGAAACCGGCAACGCCGCCGCCGACATCCTGTTCGGCCGCGCCAATCCGGGCGGCAAGCTGCCGGTCAGCATCGCCCGCGACGTCGGCCAGCTGCCGATCTACTACAACCGCAAGCCCACGGCCCGCCGCGGCTATCTGTTCGGCGACACCAGCCCGCTCTACCCGTTCGGCTTCGGCCTCTCGTACACGACGTTCGACATCTCGGCCCCGCGCCTGGCCAAGACCACGATCGGCCAGGGCGAGAGCGTCAAGGTCGAGGTCGACGTGGCCAACACCGGCAAGGTCGCCGGCGACGAGGTGGTGCAGCTCTACGTCCACGACGAGGCGGCCTCGGTCACCCGTCCGGTGCTTGAGTTGAAGCACTTCAAGCGCGTGACCCTGGCGGTGGGCGCGAAGACCACGGTGACCTTCGAGATCAAGCCGTCGGACCTGTGGATGTGGAACCTCGACATGAAGCGCGTGGTCGAGCCGGGCGACTTCTCGATCTTCTCGGGCCCGAACTCGGCGCAGCTGAAGAAGGCCACGCTGACGGTGGCTTAGGAGCCAAACACCGTGTCATCCCGGACGGCCCATAGGGCCGATCCGTGACCCAGGGGCCAGCGCGCCGCGGTCGCCCCTGGGTCCCGGCTCTCCGCTACGCTGCGGCCGGGATGACACGTTGATTTCAGCGAGAACAGAGCCGCCGGCCGGCGGCCGATAGGGAGACACCCATGCGCCGTCTCGCGCCGATCCTGCTGGCCGCCCTCGCCGCCGCGCCGGCCGCCGCCGAGCCCCGGCTGAACGGCCTCTTCGCCGACCACGGCGTCGTGCAGCGCGACCGCCCCCTGCCCGTCTTCGGAACCGCCAAGCCGGGCGAGGCGGTCACCGTCGCATTCGCCGGCAAGACCGCCACCGCCACGGCCGGCCCCGACGGCGCCTGGAGCGTCGACCTGCCGGCCACGCCGGCTGGCGGTCCCTACGACCTTGTCGCGTCCGCGCCGTCCGGAACCCGGACCGTCCACGACGTCCTCTCCGGCGACGTCTGGCTGTGCTCGGGCCAGTCGAACATGGAGCTGCCGGTCAGCGCCGCCGGCGACGCCTGGAACGAGATCAACAACGGCGCGCCCAACGACACGATCCGCATGGCGACGATCGAGAAGGCCGACGCCCGCAGGCCCGCCGCCGACTTCAAGACGTCGCCGATCTGGAAGTCCACGAACAAGGACACGGTCGGCGCGTTCTCGGCCGCCTGTTTCTACTTCGCCCGCGAGCTGCAGAAGACCACGAAGGTCCCGATGGGTCTGGTCCACGCCTCGTGGGGCGGCTCGGGCATCGAGGCCTGGATGAGCCCAACCGCGCTGCGCAAGGTCGGAGGCTATGACGAGGCGATCACCACGCTCGACCTGTCGCTGACCGACCCGGCCGCCGCCAACCGCCGCTGGGGCGAGACGATCAAGGGTTGGTGGACCAGCAAGCATCCGACCGAAGCCGCCGCCGCGCCCTGGACCGGCGCGGGTCCCTGGACGCCGGCGCCCGATGGGCTGGGCGTCTGGGAGCGCTGGGGCGTGCCGGAACTGGCCAGCTTCGACGGCGTCGTCTGGTTCAAGACCGAGGTGACCCTGACCAAAGCCCAGGCGGCGCAAGGCGCGACCCTGACCGTCGGCCAGGTCGACGACATGGACACCACCTATGTCGACGGCGTCGGCGTGGGGGCCACGTCGGGCGCGTGGGTCGACCGGTCCTATCCGCTGGCGGCCGGCGCGCTGAAGCCCGGCAAGAACACGATCGTCGTCTCGGCCTACGACGTCTACGCCAACGGCGGAATGTACGGCGATCCGGCCAAGCGCGCCCTGACCCTGGCCGACGGGACGCGACTGCCGCTGACCGCCTGGACCTACCGCATCGAGCCGCGCGTCGGCGCCGATCCGCCCCGCGCGCCGTGGGACACCCTGGCCGGCGTTTCGACCCTCTACAACGGGATGCTGGCCCCAATGGGCGCCTACGCCTTCGCCGGCGTCGCCTGGTACCAGGGCGAGACCAATGTCGGTCACGCGCAGACCTACGTCCCGCTGCTCCAGACCTTCATGGCCGAGCGCCGCCAGGGCCAGAAAACCGATATGCCGGTGCTGGTCGTGCAACTGGCCGACTATGGCGCCTTCTCCGACCAGGCCGGGGCGCCGGCCGCCACCGCCGCCCTGCGCGACGCCCAGCGCCGGGCCGTGCAGGCCGACGGCCATGCGGGTCTGGCCGTCACCCACGACATCGGCGATCCATCCAACATCCATCCGGCCAACAAGCAGGAGGTCGGTCGCCGCCTGGCCCTGGCCGCTCGCCGCCTGTCCGGCGAGGCCGTGACCACGGGGCCGGAGGTCGTCTCGGCCAAGCGGGTCGGCGACACGGTGGTGGTGAGCTTCACGGAGATCGGCGGCAAGCTGGTCTCGCGCGGCTCGGACCGCGTGATCGGCTTCCAGCTCTGCGACGCGACCTGCCGCTGGGCGGACGGACGGATCGCGGGGAACACCGTGGTGCTGAGCGGCGCCGGAACCAAGGTCCGCTTCGCCTGGGCCGACAGCCCGACCTTCAACCTGTTCGACGCGAAGGGCCTGCCGGCTGGACCGTTCGAGATCGAGGTAAGCCCGTAATGCGTATCAAACCGGACGTCTGGACCGCCATCTCGGCCCTCGCCCTCGCCGCCGCCCTGGCCACCGCCGTCGCACTGGCCGTTCCGGTCCGCGCTCACGCCGCCGAGCCGGCTGCGATCGCCCTGACGCCCAACGCCGACGCCTTCCCGCTGATCGCCGGCGGCAAGCCCGCGCGGATCGAGTACGACCAGACCGACTTCCCCGGCGCGATCCGCGCCATCCAGGGCCTGCGCGGCGACCTATCGGCGCTGTCGGGCGGCGCGCCCGCCAAGGACGCCCCCGTCGTCATCATCGGCACCCTGGGAAAGAGCGCCGCCATCGACGCCCTGGTCGCGTCGGGCAAGCTGGACGTCTCGAAGGTGAAAGGCCGCTGGGAGGCGTTCGTCCAGCAGGTGGTCGACAATCCGCGCCCGGGCGTCGCCCGCGCCCTGGTCATCGCCGGAGCCGACAAGCGCGGCACGATCTTCGGGGCCTATGACCTTTCCGAACGCGCCGGCGTCTCGCCCTGGACCTGGTGGGCCGATGTGCCGGTTCCCAAGCGCGCCGACGTCTTCGTCTCGCCCGGCGCCAACATCCAGGCGCCGAAGGTCAAGTACCGCGGCATCTTCCTCAATGACGAGGATCCGGCCCTGGGCGGCTGGGCGCGGGCCAAGTACGGCGGCCTCAACCACGTCCCCTACGAGAAGATCTTCGAGCTGATCCTGCGGCTGAAGGGCGACTTCCTGTGGCCGGCCATGTGGGGTCGCTCGATCTATGACGACGATCCCTTGAGCGCCCCACTAGCCGACGAGATGGGCGTCGTCCTGGGCACCTCGCACCACGAACCGATGAGCCGCGCCCACGTCGAGTGGGAGCGCTACGGCCAGGGGCCTTGGGACTACAGCAAGAACCCCGAAAAGCTCCGCCAGTTCTGGCGCGAGGGCCTGATCCGCATGGGCTCGAAGGAGAGCCTGGTGACGGTCGGCATGCGCGGCGACGGCGATGAGCCGATGACCAAGGGCACCGCCACCCAGCTGCTGGAGACCATTGTCGCCGACCAGCGCAAGATCATCGCCGACGTCACCGGCCAGGCGCCGGAGAAGACCCCGCAGGTCTGGGCGCTCTACAAGGAAGTGCAGGACTATTACGACGCCGGCATGCGCGTGCCCGACGACGTCACCCTGCTATTCTCTGACGACAACTGGGGCGATCTGCGCCGCCTTCCGGAACCGGGCAAGACCCGGCCCGGCGGCTACGGGATCTACTACCACTTCGACTATGTCGGCGGCCCGCGGAACTACAAGTGGGTCAACACCAACCAGATCGAGCGCACCTGGGAGCAGATGAAGCTGGCCGCCGACTACGGCGCCGACCGGCTGTGGATCGTCAATGTCGGCGACCTCAAGCCCATGGAGCTGCCCACCGAGTTCTTCCTCGACTACGCCTGGAACCCCGACGCGACGCCGGTCGAGAAACTGCCCGCCTACACCACCGCCTGGGCGGCGCAGCAGTTCGGGCCGGAGCATGCTTCGGAAATCGCGGCGCTGCTGGACGGCTACACCAAGCTGAACGCCCGCCGGAAACCGGAACTGCTGTCGCCCGACACCTTCAGCCTGGCCAATTTCAGCGAGGCCGAGCGGGTCGAGGCGCAGTGGGCGGATCTGGAGACGCGCGCCGACGCCGTCCGCGCCGCGATCCCGAAGGAGCAGGACAGCGCCTTCTTCCAGCTGGTCTGGTTCCCGGTGAAGGCCAGCGCCAACCTGAACCATCTCTACATCGCCGCCGCCCGCAACCGGCTCTACGCCGCCCAGGGGCGCGCCGCCGCCAACGACCAGGCGACGCTGGTGAAGACCCTGTTCGACAACGACGCGGCCCTGACGCGCCAGCACGACGCCCTCAACGGCGGCAAGTGGCTGCACATGATGGACCAGACCCACATCGGCTACACGATCTGGCAGCAACCGGACGCGAACATCATCCCCAAGACCGTGACGATCACCCCGATCTCGGGCCTGGGCGTGGCGTTCGAAGGCGGCGGTGAGGCCCTGCCGGCGATCACCCGCTGGGGCGCCGAGAGCCGCTGGATCGACGCGTTCAACAAGGGCGCGTCGCCGATCGAGATCACCGCCTCGACCGATGCGCCGTGGCTGAAGGTCAGCAAGAGCCCCGCCAACGCCCAGGGCGACGTGCGCCTTTCGCTGTCGGTCGACTGGAGCAAAGCGCCGAAGGGCGAGACCTCCGGCCGGCTGGCCGTCACCGGCGGCGGCCAGACGAAGATGGTCATCGTCCCGATCGCCAACCCCGACCGCAAACCGGCCAAGGGCGCCTTCGTCGAGGCCGGCGGTCCGCTGGCCATCGAGGCCGAGCACCATGCCGCGGCGGTCGACGCCCAGGGCGTCACCTGGAAGACCATCCCGAACCTGGGCCGCACCCTGTCGGGCGTCGCGGCCTATCCGACCACCGCGCCGTCATCCAAACCTGGCTCGGGAGGGCCCTCGCTGGACTACCGCGTCGACTTCGAGAAGGCCGGCGCCGTCGACCTGACCGTCCTGGTCGCGCCGACGCTCGACTTCCGAGGCGGCCAAGGTCTGGCCTACGCCGTCTCGCTCGACGACGCCGCGCCGGTGGTCGTCAACAGCCAGCCGGATCGCTCTGACAAGGCCTGGGACAAGGCGGTCTCCGACAATGTCCGCAGCCAGACCACGACGCTGAACGTCCCCTCGGCGGGCCTGCATACTGTGCGGATCTGGCGGGTGGATCCGGGCGTGGTGTTCGAGCGCCTGGTGCTGTCGCGCGGCCCGGTCCCGGTGAGCTATCTGGGCCCGCCGGAGGGGATGCGGGTGCGGTAAAAATCCCTCTCTCATAGAGAGAGGGAGGGGCCCGCCGCGTAGCGGTGGGAGGGTGAGAGGTTACAAGCTCTCCGAAAGGAGCGCAGACTAAGGGTCATTGGCAGAACGGTCCGAGGCATCTCCGGCAAGCGGTGAAACCTCTCCCCCCTCCCACCGCCTGCGGCGGCGGGCCCATCCCCTCTCTCTATGAGAGAGGGTGTCCTAGCCCTCCTTAAGTAAGAATTCGAAGCCAAGTTTGATCGTCCCGGGGTTCATCCTCGGGACGTAACGGCCCATGTAGCGGCCATGCCCGTGCCGCCACCCCCGTTCACCGACGCCGAGATCGACCAGCTGGTCGAGACCTTCTACGCTCGCGTGCGCCGTCACCACCGCCTGGGGCCGATCTTCGAGGCGGCTGTCGGCGAGGATGGCTGGCCCGCGCACCTGGCGACGCTGAAGGACTTCTGGTCGTCGGTGCTGAACACCACCGGCCGCTACAAGGGCCAGCCGATGGTGGTGCACCAGCATGTCGAGGGCCTGACCGAAGGCCTGTTCATGCCGTGGCTGAACCTGTTCCACCAGACCTGCGTGGAGCTGTTCGACGCCCCGCGCGCCGCCATCGTCGGCCAGAAGGCCGAGCGCATCGCCGCCAGCCTGAAGCTGGGTCTCTTCTTCAAGCCGGACGCGGTCGCTTGAGCGCGCGCGACAAGCTGGAAGCCGAAGGCTTCATCCGGTTCGAAGCCGACGAGACCAAGGCCCTGCTCGGCCCCGAGGCCGCCGCCGGCTGGGACGCCTTCGCCGACAGCTGGAACGACCTGGGTCTCGACACCTTCATGGCTGACGGCGGCCGCTATCGCCGCCGACGGTTCGCCGCCTTCGCCGTCTCGCCCGAGGGCGTCGAGCGCAAGGCCCACCAGCCGCACTGGCAGAGCCGCGACTACAACCCGCTGAACGGCGGCGTGCAGCGCTGGTTCGAGCCGGTCACCGACGCCATCGCCGAGCACCCGGTGACCCAGGGCGTGATCGCGGCGGGACTGGCGCTTTTCCATCCGCTGTCGGGCTCACCCGCCACGCCCTGGCACGTCGAGCTGCACCAGTTCCGCATCGAGGCCAAGGCCGGCGAGCTGGGCCAGCCCACGCCCGAGGGCGCGCACCGCGACGGCGTCGACTGGGTGATCGTCATGCTGGTGGATCGCCGCAACGTCGACAGCGGCGTCACCGACATCTACGCGCCCGACGGGACGAGCCTGGGCTCCTTCACCCTGACCGCCCCCGGCGACGCGGTCTTCCTGGACGACCACCGCGTGCTGCACGGCGTGACGGCGATCCAGCCGAAGGACCCGGCGCATCCGGCGCTGCGCGATGTGCTGGTGGTGACGTTCCGGCAAGAGGCGGCGGCGTAGCCCGCCGCTCTCCCGCCGGTTGCTCATGCGACCGTTTGTCTCACCGTTTAACAGTTCAGACCGTGATCACAGCGTGTCACGGTGAGGCTTCGCTGTTCTTAGGATCTAGCGCGGACGTCGCATGTCTCGGGACGAAGAAGCCCTGCCGCACTTCCCGCCCCTGGAGAGACGTTCGGTCTTTTCCAGCGCGATGGCCGACGCCGTGCCGATCCTGATCAGCTATGTCGACTGCGAGGAGCGCTACCGCTTCGTCAACCGCGCCTATGAGCGCTGGTTCGGCCAGGAACGCGCCAGCATCGAGGGCCGCACCCTGCGCGAGGTGCTGGGCGAGGACGCCTATGGCCGTGTCCGCCAACATGTCGCCCGGGCCCTCTCGGGCGAAAGCGTCACCTTCGAGGGCCAGATCCAGTATCGCGACGCCGGGCTGCGTCAGATCGAGGCGCAGTACGTGCCCGACATCGGTCCCGACGGCGCGGTCCCCGGCTACTACGTGCTGGTCACCGACATCTCCGAGCGCAAGGAGGCCGAGGCCAAGCTGGCGCGGATGCTGGCCGGCGAGCAGCGGCGCGGCGCCCTGCTGGACCTGGGCCAGAAGCTGCGCGACGAGACCGACCTTCCCGCCATCGCCCGCGTCGCCGCGCGGATGCTGGCCGAGCAGCTGGGCGTGGCTCGCGCCGGCTATGCCGAGATGGACGGCGACAGCGACATGGCCCACATCGTCGCCGACGACGGCCGGCCCGAGGGCGGGGTCGCGGTCCTGGCCGGCCAGGCGCTCCGCCTCGACGACTTCGGCCCGACCATGAGCGCCGACATGCGCGCCGGCCGCACGGTCTCGGTCGGCGACGTGGCGCTGGACCCCCGCACCCACGATCCCGACGCGCTGGACGCCTACGCCGCCATCGGCGTGCGGGCCTTCGCCACCGTGTCGCTAGTCAAGGCCGGGCGGCTGGCGGCCTATCTGTTCGTCGCCCACGACGGCCCGCGCGCCTTCTCGGCCGACGAGACCGCCTTCGTCGCCGACGTCGCCGAACTGATCTGGACGGCCAGCGAGCGCGCCCGTTCGGACCAGGCCCTCAAGCGCGCCGCCGAGACCGAGCGCCTGCTGATCCGCGAGGTCGACCATCGGGCCAAGAACGTGCTGGCCGTCGTCCAGTCCCTGGCCCAGCTAACCCCGTTCGAACACAAGGACCAGTACGTCCAGGCGCTGTCGGGCCGCATCGGCTCGCTGGCCCGCGCCCACAGCCTGCTGTCGACCGCCCGCTGGAGCGGCGTGGACCTTCACGACCTGCTGCGGCTGGAGCTGGATCCCTATGGCGGCGAGGCCGGCCAGCAGGTGATCCTGGACGGGCCGCCGGTGCTGATCGACGCCCAGTCGGCCCAGTCACTGGCCCTGGTGATCCACGAACTGGCCACCAACGCCAGCAAGTACGGCGCCCTGGCCCGTCCCGAGGGGCGCCTGGCGGTCGTCTGGGACTGGAGCGCCGGGACCACGCTGGACCTCACCTGGCGCGAGGCCGCCGGACGCCGGATCGTCGCGCCCAGCCGGCGCGGCTTCGGCTCGACCCTGATCGAGAGCGCCATCCGCCAGATCGGCGCGCGCGTCGGTCTGGACTGGCGGGCCGAGGGCCTGGAGGCCCGGCTCGAGCTGCCCCGAGGCGCGCAGGCCCGCTCGGCCGAGAGCGCGCCGGCCTATCGTCCCGGCCTGGCCGTCGACGACACCCCGGCCCTGCGCGATCAGCGCGTGCTGGTGGTCGAGGACGAGGCCGTGGTGGCCATGGAGCTGGCCCGCGTGCTGACCGCCGCCGGCGCCCAGGTAGTGGGTCCGGCCGGCACGATCGAGGAGGCCATGGACCTGCTGGACGGCGGCCGCATCGACCGCGCCCTGCTGGACGTCAATCTGGGCGGCCGCCTGGTCACGCCGCTGGCCAAGGCCTTGACCCGCCGCCACATCCCGTTCGTCTACCTGACCGGCTACCAGGAGCCCGATGTCGACGACGGCCCGATCCTGCGCAAGCCGGTGGCCGCCTCGGCCCTGCTGGGCGCCCTGGCGCGCGGCGCGGCCACGGCCGTCCCGGCGCAATAGACGCGCAACAAAGCCGCCTTAGGTGATCGAAAAGCCGTCGTAAGCGGCAAGGCCGCGCCTTCTCGCTTGAAATTGCAATTCGTTCTCAAGTATGGACGGGCGTCCCTAGTCGAGGTCCTCTAGAAAGCGCCCGTGAAGTCCGCCGCCGACCAGCACCGCCGTTCCTTCTGGCTGAAGCAGCTGCACCAGTGGCACTGGATCAGCGCGGCCCTGTCGCTGATCGGCATGCTGCTGTTCGCGGTGACCGGCTTTACCCTGAACCACGCCGACAAGATCGAGGCCAAGCCGGTCGTCGTCGACCGCAAGGCCAAGCTGCCGCCCGACCTGCTGGCCCTGCTGGCCAAGGGTCCGCAGACCGGCAAGCGCCCCCTGCCCGTGCAGATCGAACCGTTCCTCGACAAGGCCGTCGGCGCCGACGTCGCCGGGCGCGAGGGCGACTGGTCGGCCGACGAGGTCTATGTGGCCCTGGCCCGGCCGGGCGGCGACGCCTGGGTCTCGATCGATCGCGAGACCGGCGCCGTCGAGCACGAGAAGACCACGCGCGGCGTGATCTCGCTGATCAACGACCTGCACAAGGGCCGCAACGCCGGCAAGGCCTGGGGCTGGTTCATCGACATCTTCGCCGGCGCCTGCGTGATCTTCACGGTCACCGGCCTGATCCTGCTGCAGTTCCACGCCCGCGCCCGCCCGTTGACCTGGCCCCTGGTGGCCCTGGGCCTGGCCGCGCCGATCATCCTCGTCATCCTTTTCGTCCACCTCTGAGGCAGACACCGTGAAGCGTTCGATCTCCCTGCTGACCTTCGCCGGCGCCGCCGTCGGCGCCGCCGCTCCGGCCACGGCCGCCGACCTCAATGTCAATTTCGACATCCCGCGCCTGCCGGTCGCCGAGTACCACGCCCCCTACGTCTCGATCTGGATCGAGAACGCCGACGGCACGGCCGCCGGCACCCTGTCGGTCTGGTACAAGCCCAACCACGAGAAGTGGCTGAAGGACATGCGCAAGTGGTGGCGCAAGGCCGGCCGCGAGATGACCTTCCCGAACGCCGACGGCATCACCGGCGCCACCCACGCCCCGGGCCCGCAGAAGCTGACCTTCACCAGCGCCAAGGGCGCGCTGAAGGACCTGAAGCCCGGCCAGTATAACCTGGTGTTCGACACGGCCCGCGAAGCCGGCGGCGCCGAGAGCATCAGCGTCCCCTTCACCTGGGGCAAGCCGGGCAAGGCGACTGGCAAGGGCGTGTCCGAACTGGGCGCCATCACCGTCACCGTGAAGTGAGGAAGGGCAAAGCCATGCGCCTGAAGTCCCGCCTGCTCGCCGCCGTCGCCCTGGCCTCGGCGACCATCCTTCCCGTCACCGCCCACGCGTCGCGCAACTGGGTGCTGCCGTCGACCACCACCCTGTCGGGCTCCAACGCCTGGATCACGGTCGACGCCGCCAGCTCCGACGACCTCTACTTCCCCGACCTGCGACCGCTGGCCCTGACCTCGATCCAGGTCACCGCCGGCGACGGCGCGGCCGACCAGGTGCAGAACGGTTCGCAAGGCAAGCTGCGCTCGACCTTCGACGTCCAGGTGACCAAGCCCGGCACCTGGAAGATCGCCTCGGTCTCCAGCATGGTCATGGCCAGCTGGACCGAGAACGGCGAGGTCAAGCGCTTCCGCGGCACGGGCGAGGACTTCGCCAAGCAGGTCCCGGCCGGCGCCGCCGACCTGAAGACCATCCGCAACCTCAGCCGCAGCGAGACCTTCGTCACGCGCGACAAGCCGACCAGCGACGCCCTGAAGCCGACCGGCAAGGGCCTGGAACTGGTTCCGGTGACCCACCCGTCGGACGTGGTGGCCAGCGAGCCGGCGACCTTCAAGCTGCTGCTGGACGGCAAGCCGGCGGCGGGCCTCGAGGTCGAGGTGATGCGCGGCTACGACCACTGGTCGGCCAAGCCGGCCGCGACGCTGACGGTCAAGACCGGCCCGGACGGCGCCTTCAAGGTGACCATGCCGCAGGCCGGCCTGTGGTGGATCAGCGCCACGTATCGCACCGGCGAGACCGGCCGCGGCGGTCCTCCCGGCGGCGAGGGCGGCCCGCGTCCGCAGGGCGCGCCGGGTGGGGCTCCCGCTGGCGGCATGCCGGGGATGCCCGGCATGAGCGGTCCCGGCGGCGGTGAAGGCCGTGGCCAGCAAGGCCCGGCCCAGCCCCTGGCCGGCGATGGCTACAGCGCCAGCTACACCGCCGTCATCGAAGCCCAGCTGCCGTAAGGCTGTTCCAAAAGCTCCCTTCCCCCTTGGATGGGGGAAGGGTCGGGGATGGGGGTGGCGCCGCGTCAGGACCCAGCGCCAGCCCCACCGCCGTATCACCCCCAACCCTGCCCTTCCCCCATCGAGGGGGAAGGGTCTGATTGAACCCATGCCCCGCGTCCTCGTCCCCGCCCTGACCACGCCCCCCGCCCGCCCCGTCGGCGGAGCCGTGCGCGCGTTCGGCGGGGCGACCATGGGCACGACCTGGTCGGTCAAGGCGGTGCTGCCGGCCACCACCGACCTGGCCGCCCTCGAAGCCATGGTCCAGCGCGCCCTCGACGCCGTCGTCGCCGAGATGAGCCCGTGGGCGCCGCTGTCGGACCTCTCGCGCTACAACCGCGCCCCGGCTGGCAGTTGGACGACGCTGCCGCCCGCCACCGCCACCGTCCTGCGCCGCGCGATCGAGGTTGCCGAAGCCAGCGACGGCGCCTTCGACCCGAGCCTGGGCGCGCTGGTCGATCTCTGGGGCTTCGGCCCCCGTCCCTTTTCCGGCGGACCGCCGCTGGCGGCCGACATAACCCCGCTGCGCGAAGCCGGCGGCTGGAAGCGCCTCGCGCTGGACGGCGACGCCCTGTTCCAGCCCGGCGGGCTTCGTCTGGACCTCAACGGCATCGCCAAGGGCTTCGGCGTCGACCAGGCCGCCGCCGCGCTCGATCGCGCCCAGGTGAAGAGCTACCTCGTCGAGGTCGGCGGCGAGCTGCGCGGTATCGGCGCCAAGCCGGACGGCCAGCCGTGGTGGGTCGAGCTGGAGCGCCCGCCCACGGCCAATGACGCTGAACGCACCATGGTCGCCCTGCACGACCTCAGCGTCGCGACCTCGGGCGACTACCGCCGGTTCTTCGACCACGACGGCCGCCGCTACGCCCACACCCTGGATCCGGCCACCGGCGCGCCCAGCACCAGCGCCATCGTCAGCGTCACGGTGCTGGCGAAGGACTGCATGAGCGCCGACGCCTGGGCCACGGCTCTGACCGTGATGGGTCCCGACGCGGCCCTGGCCTTCGCCGCCCAGCACGACCTGGCCGCCCTGATCGTCAGCCGCGCTGCGCATGGCAGTGTCGAGGAGCGCCTGTCGCCGGCCCTGCAGGCGATGCTGGACTGATGCTCCACCTCGACGCCTTCGCCCCCGAGACCCGCCGCCTGGTTGCCGCCAGCGCCGTCGCGGGCGTCTACGCGCTGTTCTGCGGGGCCATCGCCGTGCGCGAAGCCCTGCGCACCACCGCCATCCGCAAGGCCGCCAAGGCTCTGTCGCAAGGCGCGGGCGAGCCGGTGCTTGTCGCCTTCGCCAGCCAGACCGGTTTCGCCGAGGAACTGGCCAACGCCACCGCCAAGGCCCTGTCCGACGCCGGCGCGCCGGTGACCCTGCGCGAGCTGTCGGCCGTCACCGCGGCCGACCTGACCGGCCGCGCCCTGTTCATCGTCAGCACCACCGGCGAGGGCGACGCGCCCGACCCGGCCCGCGCCTTCATCCGCGACGTGATGACCGAAGGCCGCGACCTGTCGGCCCTGCGCTACGGCGTCCTGGCCCTGGGGGATTCGACCTACGCCAATTTCTGCGCCTTCGGGCGGAGCCTGGACGCTTGGTTGGCCCGCTCGGGCGCCGCGCCACTGTTCGACCACGTCGAGGTCGACGACGGCGATCCGGCGGCCCTGCGTCACTGGCAGGGCCAGCTCAGCTTGCTCACCGGCGTCACCGACGCGCCCGACTGGAGTCGTCCCGCCTACGGCCGCTGGACCCTGGCCGAGCGGACCTTGCTCAACCCCGGCAGCCCCGGCGGCGAGGCCTGGCATATTCGCCTGACGCCTACGGACGGCGCGACCTGGGAAGCGGGCGACATCCTGGAAATCGGCCCGCGCAATGCGCCCGCCGAGGTGGCGGCGTTGGTCTCCGCTTTGGGCCTGCCCGCCAAGGCGGCCGAAGCCCTGGCGAGCCTGCGCCTGCCGCACGATCCCGCCGACATCGAAGCCCTCCGCGGCCTGTCCGTCGAAGCTGTCGCCGAGCGCCTGACGGCCCTGCCGCACCGCGAATACTCGATCGCCTCGCTGCCCAGCGACGGCGGGGTCGAGCTGATCGTCCGCCTGATGCCCCGCGCCGACGGCCAGCCGGGCCTGGGCTCGGGCTGGCTGTGCCGGTTCGCCGAGGTCGGCGGGAGCGTCGACGCGCGGGTGCGGACCAATCGGTCCTTCCACGCCCCCGACGCCAAGCGCCCGCTGATCCTGATCGGCTCGGGCACGGGCCTGGCCGGCCTGCGCGCCCACCTGAAGGCCCGCGCGGCTCTGGGCGTCCGCTGGAACTGGCTGGTCTTCGGCGAGCGCACGGCCGCCCACGATTACTTTCACCGCGCCGAGATCGAGGGCTGGCAAGCCGCCGGTCTGCTGGACCGCGTGGATCTCGCCTTCTCGCGCGACCAGGCCGAGCGGGTCTACGTCCAGCACCGCCTGCGCGGCGCGGCGGATGTGCTGCGCCGCTGGGTGGCCAATGGCGCGGCGATCTATGTCTGTGGATCGCTGGAGGGGATGTCGCGGGATGTCCACGCGGCGCTGGTCGAGGTGCTGGGGGCCGAAGCGCTCGAGCGGTTGACCGACGAGGAGCGGTATCGGCGGGACGTCTACTGAGCCAAACAAGCCCAAAATCCGTGTCATCCCGGACAAGCGCGCAGCGCGCCGATCCGGGACCGCCGGAAGCGCTGAGCCTGTGGCGGTCCCGGCTCTTCGCTACGCTACGGCCGGGATGACAGGGTGTTGAGGTCGAGAAGAACGGATCGTTCCTCCGGCGTATTCGCCCCCCGCAGCCGCGCCATCGCGCCCTCCGGAACCCGCAGGGCCCTCAGCCCCGCCGCCTCGACCAACCGCCGCAACGGCCAGCCTGCCTGCGCCTCCGCCGGCAACGCCGCCGCCTCGACCACCATGGGAACCGGCAAGCCCTCGTAGTAGCCACCGACCGCCAGCAGCGGCGCCAAGTCCTCGACCTCCAACGTCGGCGCATCCACCGCCAGCACCAGCAGCCGCGCCGTCCCAAGCGCTCGCGCCCCGGCCAGCACCCCGCCGACCGGGCCGGCGAACGCCTCATCATCGGGAACCCACGGCAAGCCCAGATCCGCGCCGGCCGTGACCAGGACTTCGGCTCCCGCCGCCCGCGCCAGGGCCGCCACACGGTCCACGGCGCGCACGCCGTCCCAGTCGAGCACGGCCTTGTCGCGCCCCATCCGCCGGGACGCGCCGCCGCACAGGATGATGGCGCCGAGGCTGTTCATGCCCCGTCTTAACAGGATTCAGACCCCGTCTTCCAAGCTGTGCCCGAAGCGGTCTAGTGTCCGCCCCGCAAAGGGACGGAAATCAAGAATGAGCCAGCCTGCCGAGCGCCAGCGTCGTCGTACGACCCAGAGCGCCACGATCCGCGACGTCGCCGCCCGCGCGGGCGTGTCGCCCATGACCGTGTCGCGGGTCATCAACCGGGAAAGCACCGTCAAGGAAGAGACCCGCGCCCTGGTCGAGCAGGCGATCGCCGACCTGAACTACGCCCCCAACCCCGCCGCCCGCAGCCTGGCCGGCAGCGCGCCGTTCCGCATCGGCCTGCTCTACGACAACCCCTCGACCGGCTACCTGTCGGAATTCCTGGTCGGGGCGCTCGACGAGAGCAGCCGCACCGGCGCCCAGATCGTCATCGAGAAGTGCGCCGAGCCCGAACTGGCCGGCGCCACCCTGGCCCGTCTGCTGAAGACCGGCGTCGACGGCCTGATCCTGCCGCCGCCGCTGTGCGAGTCGCCGCAGGTGCTGGCCGAGGTGAAGGCCGCCGGCGCCGCGGCCGTAGCCGTCGCGCCCGGCATGGCCAGCAGCGACATGGCCACCATCCGCATCGACAACGAAGCCGCCGCCTTCGAGCTGACCCAGCACCTGCTGGGCCTGGGCCATCGTCGCTTCGGCTTCATCAAGGGCCACCCGAACCAGACGGTCAGCCAGCAGCGCCTGGACGGCTTCATGACCGCCCTCAAGGCCGCCGACATCCCGATGGAGGACATCCGGGTCGAGCAGGGCTACTTCACCTACCGCTCGGGCCTGGAGGCGGCCGAGCGTATCCTGGCGTCCGACCCGCGGCCTACCGCCATTTTCGCGGCGAATGACGACATGGCCGCCGCCGCCGAGGGCCTGGCCCATCGTCTCGGCCTGGACGTGCCGGGAGACGTCTCGATCGTCGGCTTCGACGACACCTCGATCGCCGACAACATCTGGCCGGCCTTGACGACGGTGCATCAGCCGATCGCCGCCATGGCCCGCGCGGCCGTCGACCTGGTGCTGGAAGAAATCCGCCGCCACCGCGACGGCGGCGGCGAGCCGAGGCAGCTGATGCATCCGCATACGCTGATCGTGCGGGATTCCAGCGGGCCGGTGAGCGAATAGTCACCCTCTCCCGAGGGGAGAGGGCGGGGCCCGCGCGAAGCGTGGGAGGGTGAGGGAGTAAACCGCCCGCCGGAAAATCCTGATTCCTTAACTTGAAAACAAAAAGCGAACAAAATCCTCTAGCGGCATGAGCCGCGCAGCCCTCGCCCGCCACCTTCGTCGCGAACAAACGCCCGCCGAGGCCCGTCTATGGGCTCTCGTCCGCGGCCGCCGTCTGGCGAACGCCAAGTTCCGCCGCCAGGTCCCTATCGACCGCTATGTCGCCGATTTCGTGTGCATGGAGGCCAGACTGATCGTCGAGATCGATGGGCGGATTCATGACGACGAAGAAGCCCAGATCCGGGACATCGAGCGAACGGCCGTGCTGGAATCGTGCGGGTATTTCCTGATCCGACTTGCGAACGATGTGGTGCTCAATGCTCCGGGTGAGGCTTGTGACGTGATTATTGCCGCGCTTCGTACGGCTGGACGTTGATCCCCTCACCCTCCCATCGCTTTGCGATGGGCCCCGCCCTCTCCCAAGGGAGAGGATGATACACATATTGGTCAGACAACGTGCTTGCGGCGTCGACATGTTAGCGCTACCAAGTGCCTGACGAACGAGCGCCGCCGGTAGTCGCGGCAGTCTTGAGACGCTCGAGCATTGGGGAGACGACGCCGTGGGCGTGAGTGAATTCCTTCCGGAAGACTGGAAAGACGCGACCCTGCTGGGCCGTATCGACTTCGGCGATGGCCCGACGCCCGTGCTGGTGCGCGGCGGCCGCGTCGAGGATGTCTCCAAGATCGCCCCCACCGTCGCCGATCTGATGAACGCCTTCGCGCCCGGCGCGGCGATCCCGCGCGGCGAGGACAAGGGTCCGCTGGAAGCCCTGGACATCCGCCCGGTCTGGGAAGACGCCGATGGCGTAGCCCCCGTGAAGCTGCTGGCCCCCGTCGACCTGCAATGCCTGAAGGCCGCCGGCGTGACCTTCGCCGTCTCGACCCTGGAGCGGGTGATCGAGGAGCGCGCGCGCGGCGACGCCGCCGCCGCCCTGAAGATCCGCGAGCAGCTGTCGGCCAGCATG
>FTCT01004447.1_pt1 | contig 17862 bp, 16 predicted proteins | sample 1658881 | NCBI WGS metagenome assembly FTCT01 (sample SAMEA3914864, study PRJEB12502) | metagenome | biome: forest; material: soil | place: USA | collected 2012-03-12 | depth 0.3 m | reverse complement strand
CGGCTTGCCGGTCGAGGCCGCCTCGGTGGCCATGTTGGTCGAGTCCTCGGTGACGAGGATGTAGTCGGCGGCCGCCAGGAAGGCGAAATAGGGGTTGGGACCTTCGCCGCTCCAGACCATGCCCGGCAGGTGGCGCAGGCGGGCGGCCATCAGGGCGCGAGCCGGCTCGGGCGTGCGGCGCGAGAAGGTCATCAGCAAGGACCCGCCGTCCTGTTCCAGGGGGATCTGGATCGAGTGGGCGATCTGGGCCGCGCGCTCGCTGGACAGGTCGAAGGCCTTGGACTTGCCGCCGATCAGCACCGCCACGCGCGGATGGGGCAGGGGATCGATCAGGGCCTTGAACGCTTCGTACTCGGCGTCCAGGCGGGTCTGGGTCACACGGTGCGGCGAGCCGGTGATGGGCAGGATGTTGTCGCCGGCCATGCGGTCGTGCCGGGGCGGGATGACCAGGTCGAACATGTGCGGCGGCACCCGCGGATCCTGGATCTGCACGACGTAGCTCTTGCCGCCCGACCAGCGCTTGGCGCGGATGGAGAGAGGCAGGGTGGCGCGGCCGGCGGCGATCCAAAGATCGGGCCAGTCGTCGCCCCTCTTGGCATCCTGGCTGGCCTTGCCCTGCGGGATGCCGCTCTCGGGCGTCAGCCAGCGCTTGGGCAGGAGGTTCAGCCACCAGGGCAGGCGGCCCGTGCGGCCCGTCCAGCCCACGCGCTTGACCGTGACCTCGCAGGGGACCAGGCGCGCGATCGCTTCCGACAGGCCCACGACCTGGGCTTCGATGCCGGCCCGGCCGTCGGACACGGCCCAGATCTTCAGCGGGGGTTTGGGAGCTTCGGCCACGCGTGTTTCCGCAAACGAAACAAGGCCGCCCGACAGGCGACCTCGCTCCATTGAACCTGTTTTATGGCGTAGCTAGGGCGAGCCCTACAGCCACTCCACCTTGAGGATCTCGTAGGCCTTGGTGCCGCCGGGGGTGTTGACCTCGACCACCTCGCCCACTTCCTTGCCGATCATCGCGCGCGACAGCGGCGAAGAGACCGAGATGCGGCCCGACTTCACGTCGGCTTCGTGCTCGCCCACGATCTGGTAGCGAGCCTCGTCCTCGGTGTCCTCGTCGACCACCGAGACGGTCGCGCCGAACTTGATCTGCTTGCCCGACAGTTTCGACACGTCGATGACCTGGGCGCGCGCGATCTTGTCCTCAATCTCGGCGATCTGGCCTTCGATCCAGCCCTGACGCTCCTTTGCGGCGTGATACTCGGCGTTTTCCGACAGGTCGCCATGCGAGCGCGCCTCCGCGATCGCGGCGATCACGGCCGGCCGTTCGATGGTCTTCAAACGCTTCAGTTCTTCGTCGAGGGTTTGATACCCTCCGACGGTCATCGGCACTTTTTCCATTGCGGATTTTAGCTCGGTCGCCTTGGGAGGAAAGACTTCCAGTCGCGGGCGCTCACAACCGGGGGCTGGGAGGATAGGCGCCCCGTCCCAGATACGCAAGGGGGCGAGCTTGGCCTTGGGGAAAGTGGGGGACTTGAAGCGCCCCCTCCGTCTCGCTGCGTATTCGCAGCGATCCACCTCCCCCGTTGCACGGGTGAGGAGAAGATCCTCCTCCCCTGCGTAGCGGGGGAGGTGGCGCGGCGCCGATAGGCGACGTGACGGAGGGGGCGTTCTAAGCCGCTAAGCCCGCCGCCGCACCGGCGCGCTTACCGCGCGCGGCAGATCAAACTGCCCCACCAGGTCCGCCAGCAGGCCCGCATCGGCGTTCAGGGTCTGGGTGGCGACCGACGTCTCTTCGACCATGCCGGCGTTTTCCTGCAGCACCTGGTCCATCTGGGTCACCGCGCCGTTGACCTGCGAAAGGCCATGGGCCTGGCTCTGGGCCGAGGCGGCGATGCCCGAGACCAGGCCGTCGATCTGGGTGATCTGGCTGACGATGCCTTCCAGCGCCTCGCCCGCGCGGCCGACCAGGCCGACGCCGGTCTCGACCTGATGGGTCGAGGTCGAGATCAGTTGCTTGATCTCCCGCGCCGCCTCGGCCGAGCGCTGGGCGAGCGCCCGGACTTCCTGGGCGACGACGGCGAAGCCCTTGCCGCTCTCGCCGGCCCGGGCGGCCTCGACGCCGGCGTTGAGCGCCAGCAGGTTGGTCTGGAACGCGATCTCGTCGATCACGCCGATGATCTGGGTGATCTCGCGCGAGGAGCCCTCGATGGCGTTCATGGCCTCGACGGCCTGGCGGACCACCTCGCCCGAGCGGCGGACGTCGTCGCGGGTGTGGGTCACCACGTCGGCGGCCTGCTTGGCGCCCGAGGCGGTCTGGCTGACCGTGGCGGTGATCTCGCCCATGGCCGTGGCCGTCTCTTCCAGGCTGGCGGCCTGGCGTTCGGTGCGGCGGGCCAGGCTCTCGGCGGCGTCGGCGATCTGGTCGGCGCCGGCCCGCAGGCCATCGACCCGGCCCTCGATGACGGAGAGGGCGTCGGCCAGCTTGTCGGCGGCGGTGTTGTAGTCGGCGCGCAGGGGCTCGTAGGCCTCGGCGAAGCGGCTTTCCAGGCGGGCGGTCAGGTCGCCGCGCGCCAGGTGCGAGAGGGCCTGGCCAAGCGCGGCGATGGCCGCGTCGCGTTGGCTCTCGGCGCGCTCGCGGGCGGCGGCGTTGAGGACGCGGGTCTCTTCCTCGGAGCGGCGCGCGCCTTCGGCCACGTCGGTGGCGGCGCGGGCCTCGCCGACGGCGTCCTCGGCCTTGGCGCGGGCGCGCTGGGCGACCTGGAACATGTGGTTGACGCTGGCGGTGACGGCGATCAGCGCGCCGGCCTCGGCGATCAGGATCACGGCGTGGACCAGCACGCGGCCCAGGCTGGCCGAGCCGGGGAACACCGCTTCGGGCAGCAGATAGGACAGGCCCAGGTGATGGACGGCCACGGTAGCGGCGCCGGCCGCGATGACCATCCAGTCGCAATAGACCACCAGCACGGCCAGGGCCGCGAAATAGGCCATGTGCATGTCGCTCTGCCAGGGGTGACCGCCGGTGGCGGCGACCAGCAGCGAGACCTGGGCCATCAGGGCCACGCCCACCAGCGAGCGGCCGGCGGTGGTCTCGCCCCCGACGCGGCGGGCGACGCTGGCGGCCAGGGCCGCGGCGATCCCGGCTAGGCCCAAGCCGACGATCGGGCCGTGCAGGGCCAGGCGGACGGCCAGGATGATCGGGATCATCGCCCAGGCCAGGACGGCGATCAGCTTGCCGCCCGTCTTGCGCTGGGCCTCGAGGTCGGAGAAGGCGAGATTCATGGGCGGGAGGCCTCCCCCGAGGTGTTCTGGGAAGCCGGACGCGCGCAGGCGCCGGCCAGGGCGGGATCGAGCAGCAGCAAGGCGCCGGCGGCGCGGGCGCGCTGGGAAAGGTCGGCGGGCCCCTTGTCTTCGGGGGAGGCGCGCAGGATGACGACGAACGGCGCGCCGCCGGCCCCGGCGATGTCGCCGGCCGAGCCGGCCGCGCCGATGATCTGGGCCGGGTCCCACCACGGCGGGAAGACGGCGGCCACGCGGCCGGGCGTGCGCGGGGCGGCGTCGACGGCGGCGGCGGCCACGAGGCTGAGCGCGATCCCCAGGCCGGCCAGCAGGACCGCGCCGGCGGTGGCGACAGCGGGGCGTCGCGTCTGGGATACCCGCGTTTTCAAGGCCTTGCATGCTCCTGCCCATCGCCGCACTGGCGCGGGACGTCACACCACGCTTGCGGCCGACATGGTTGGCGAAGCCTTAATTTCGGTCTTGGGCGACGCTTGGCCGCAGGGGGAATACGGGGCCTATTCCGCCGGCAAGGGCGTCGCCGCCAAGGTCGGCCGCCGCATCGTCCGCCAGGTTCCGTAGGTCAGCGAGCGCAGCAGCCACTCGGCCGGGCCCATCTCGAACGCCTTCAGCCACAGCACGCTGAAGATCGACTGGCCCACCCAGATCAGCGCCGCGATCCCCATCAGCTGGGCGAAGCCGAAGCGGTCGTAGAAGCCGAAGGCGTAGAAGAAGATCGAGGTGACGATGGACTGCAGGATGTAGTTGGTCAGCGCCATGCGCCCCACCTGGGCCAGCACCCGGCCCAAGGCGCCCAGCCATCCGGCCTTGATCAGCAGCGACAGCCCGCCCAGCCAGGCCAGGGTCATGAACAGGCGCCCCAGTTCGTAGGTGCCCATCGTCAGCGGCGGAACGGCGGCGCTGGGCAGGAAGCCCGCCCGCCAGCGCACCCAGTCGAGGCCGCCGCGCAAGGCCAGGCCCGCGACCAGCCCCACGCCCAGCAGGGTCCAGTAGGTCGAGGCCGGCCGCTCGCCCGTCAGCACGCCGGTCTGGAACAAGGCCACGCCCAGCAGCATGAAGCTCAGCGACTCCAGCAGCCAGATGTGGGCGTCCTCGTTGAGGTCGAGATTGAAGCGGCTCCAGGTCTGGACGCTCCACGGGACCAGGGTGGCCAGGTGGGTGCGGGTCTCGCGCTCCTTGGCGCGGGCCTCCTGCGAGGTCAGGTCCTTGATCCGGGCCTCGCGCTTTTCCAGCGCCTTCTTCTGCTCCGGGGTGGGAGTCTTGCCGGCCGCCTTGGCCGCGACCGCCGCGTCGGCCTGGCGCTGGACCTCGGCGCTCTTGAAGGCCGGGACGATGAGCGCGGTGGTCATGACAAGCAGCATGGCGGCCGCCGCCGTCAGCAGCATCCGGGTCGGCGCCTTGCGAAACAGCGGCAAAACGAGGCCGCAGACCCCGTACGAGAACAGGATCTCGCCCGGCCAGATGAAGATCGCGAAATTGGCCACGCCCAGCACGATGAGGGCGAAACAGCGCGTGTAGTAGGCCTGCAGCGCGGCCGTCTCGCGCTCGAGATCGGGGCGGCGCAGCATGATCACCATGCCGGCCCCGAACAGCAGGGTGAACAGGCCCCGCATGGTGCCCGCGAAGCCGACGTCCTGGATCAGGAACGTGATCCAGTCGAGGTTGGCGACCGCCGGCAGCTGAGGTTTGGCCCAGTCGCCCTGCAGGCCCATCTCGGGGATGTTCATCAGGAGAATGCCGAGGATCGCCACCCCGCGCAGGATGTCCAGCGCCTGGATCCGCGCCGCGCGGGCGACGGGCCCGACCGTGATGGTGTCGTTGTCCACGTGAGTCCCCCGACTGTGGTGGGGGATAGTGCCGCAGAGTCGAGGGAACGGCGATATGTGAAATGAGGGCGGGATGCGCCCCCTCCGTCTCGCCGCGTATCCGCGGCGATCCACCTCCCCCGCTACGCAGGGGAGGAGAAGGTCCTCCTCACCCGTGAAACGGGGGAGGTGGCGCGGCGCCGATAGGCGACGTGACGGAGGGGGCGCTGCGCCTTACCCCTGCTTCGGCTGGGTGTTGATCATCCACGGGATCCCGAACTTGTCGGTCAGGCTGCCATAGCCCGGCGACCAGAAGGTCACGGCGAAATCCATGCCGACCTTGCCGCCTTCCTTCAGCGCGTCGAACACCCGCTTGGCCTCGGCCGGGTCGTCGGTGTGGTAGGTGACGTCGAAGCCGTTCTTGGGCTTGTCGATGTTGGGGGCGAATTCGGGCGGCATGTCCGCGCCCATGATCGCCTGGTCGCCGACCTCCAGCCAGGCGTGCATCAGCCAGTCCTTGTACTTCGCATCGACCGGCGTGTCGGGCGGGCCGTCGCCGAACGGATAGGCGGCGGTGACCTTGCCGCCCAGCACCTCGGCGTAGAAGTCGAAGGCCGCGCGGCATTCGCCCTTGAACGAGAGGCTGGTGACGATCTTCATGGGTCTTCTCCCTGATGTTTCCGCGACGTTAGCGGGTCACCACGACGCTTTCATGCCGTGGCGCCCGGGACTGTCAGCAGTCGCTTACGCGTAGGCGTACGGCCCGCCGCGCTCGAGGGCGCGCTGGTAGGCCGGGCGGGCGTGGATCTTCTGCAGGAAGGCCTTGATGTGCGGCTTGGCCCCGGCCCCGCCGCGCGCGGCGCCGGCCTCCAGCGGGAAGCTCATCATGATGTCGGCGCCGGTCAGTTCCGAGCCCGCGAACCATTCCGACTTGGAGAGCTCGGCCTCCCAATAGTCGACATGGGCCTTGACCTGCGGGTCGACGAAGCCCTGCTGAGCGCGGGCGGCGATCGACTTGACGATGCCCTTCATCAGGCCCGGCGCGCGGTTCGGCAGGGCGGTGAACACCAGCTTCAGCAACAGCGGCGTCATGGCCGAGCCCTCGGCGTAGTGCAGCCAGTAGGTATAGCGCAGGCGCTCAGGGCTACCGGCCGCCGGGATCAGCCGGCCCTTGCCGTAGTTTTCCAGGATGTATTCGACGATCGCGCCGGTCTCGGCGATCGTCTTGTCGCCGTCGGTGATCACCGGCGACTTGCCCAGCGGATGGATGGCCTTCAGCTCGGGCGGGGCCAGCATGGTCTTGAGGTCGCGCTCGTACCGCTTGATCTCGTAGGGCAGGCCCAACTCCTCGAGCAGCCAGAGCACGCGCTGGCTGCGCGAATTGTTGAGGTGGTGGACGACGATCATCAGGCGCTTCCCATGGTCGGAGGTGACTTGTCCGAACGATGGTCGTCAAACGCGTGTTCGGCAAGGCTTGGTTTGCCCGCCAGCGCCCCTCAGTCCCCCGCTACGACGGCCTCGACCACGTGCGCCCGGTACAGCACCGCGATCAGGTCTGTCTGGGTGATCACCCCGATCAGCCGCCGCTCGCCGTCCACCACCATGGCCTCGTGGGTGTGGCCGCTGGAGAGGATCGGCAGCAGGGCCGCGATCGGGGTGGTCTCCATCATCTTGTGCACGACCGGGTCCAGCGCGGCCTCGACCGTGCGGCTCGCCTGCAGCTCGGCGCGGCGGGCCAGGCCGATGACGCGGCCGTCGGCGTCGACCACCGGGGCGGCGCGCAGCTCGTGCTCGGCCAGGTGGGCCAGGGCGCTGTCGGCCGACTGGTCGTGGCGCAGGCTGATGACGTCCCTCGACATCACGTCGCCGCAGCGGATCTGGGCGTGCAGGCGCTCGGCGGCCGACAGCTCGACCTGGCGGAACAGGGCGTCCAGGTCCTCGCGGCTGACGTCCAGCAGCTCGCCATAGCGGGCCAGGGCGCGGTCGAGGTCGACGGTGCTGTAGCCGATGCGGGCGGCGGGTGGGACGTCCTGGGTGTGGTGCGGGCTGGCGGCCGGCGCGGGCGCGCGGTGCGGATAGGCGTGCCTGGTCAGCTTGCCCCAGACGACGCCGGCGCCGGCCAGCAGCAGGGAGTCGATGGCCACGGGATTGAAGGCGAACAGATAGCCGGCCTCGGCCACCTTTGGCCCGCCGATCACGCAGATCAGCGCCACCGCGCCGCCGGGCGGGTGCAGGCAGCCCAGCAGCATCATGGTCCCAATCGCCAGGCCCACGGCCAGCGGCGCGGCCAGCATCGGCGGGTGGACCAGCATGGCGACGGTGACGCCGACCAGGGCCGAGACGAAATTGCCCATCAGCACGGCGCGCGGCTGGGCCAGGGGACTGGCGGGCGCAGCGAAGACCAGCACCGCCGAGGCGCCGATCGGCGCGGCCAGCAGCGGGTGCAGCCAGTCGCCGCCGCCGACCGCCAATCGTCCCAGTGCGCCGGCTAACAGCAGGCCCAGCAGCGCCCCGGCGCCGCCGCGTAGGGCGTCGATCGGACGAAGCGGGCTCTTGCCGCGGACGAGGGCGATGAGGCGGTCGGTCATGGCTGGCGCTCATAGACCGGCCGCGCCGTCGGGTCCTTCGGTTTTTTGTACAGGATGTTCAAGAGTCTCCGGCGAGGGGCTCTCGAGGCCAGCCTCAAGAGGGAACGCCCTATTCTCGTGTCATCCCGGCCGAAGGCCCGCTTAGCGGGCCGTAGAGCCGGGACCCAGGGGCCACCGCAGCGGGCTTGGCCCCTGGGTCCCGGATAGCCTCTCCGAGGCTTCCGGGATGACACGGGTTTATGGGCTTGAAAGAAAAGGAATATTCCAAAGCGCCAATTGAGTGCGGCCCTCAGCTCGTCCGCACCGGCGGCGGCGCAGCCACGGCGGCGTCCAGCGAGGCGCGGACGGCGGCGACCTTGGTGGTCACCTCGCGGGCATAGGCCTCGGCCTCGCCGACGGTCTTGATGCCGGCGACCTTGGCCTGGATGGCGGCGATCTCGGTCGGGTCACCATTGGCCAGGTCGATGTCGGTCTTGACCATGATCTGCAGGGCGCCGACCCCGTTGCCGGTGTCCGGCAGCGGCGCGGCCGATGCGGCCGCCAATGCTTCCGCCGACACCTGCGGCGCGGGCGGCGGGTTGTTCAGCGTGGTGGGGCAGTCGGTGCGCGGCGTGGTCAGCGACAGCAGGTGGCTCAGCGTGTTGGCCTTGGCGTCGCGCTGGGTCATGAAGCCGGTGCCGTAATAGGCGTTCAGCGTCGCCGAAACCGAAGCGTGGTCGTAGAGCGTGTGGTCGACCGTGCCCTGCGGGATCAGCGGCGAGACGATCACCGCCGGCACCCGCACGCCGTAGCGGTCGAACAGGAAGCCGCCGGAATTGATCGACAGCTTCTGCTCCGAGCCGTCCTCGGGCGATGGCGCGACGGGCGGCTGGACGCTGTCATAGAAGCCGCCGTGCTCGTCATAGATGATGATCAGCAGGCTGCGCTCCCAGGCCGGCGAATTGCGGATCGCCTCGTAGACCGTCTTGATCAGCGCCTCGCCGCCGGCCACCGAGTCCTTCGGGTGTTGCGAGGAGCCGCCCTGGTAGGAGTCGTCGGTGATGTCGCCGTAGTTGGGCTCGATGAAGGTGTAGGCGTACGGATAGGGGCCCTGCAGGTCGGACGCCAGGCTGCCGATCGAGTTGGTGTTGACGCCATAGACGACGCCCTTCAGCGCCGAGACCTGCGGCACGGCCCCCAGCACCGGCCCGTTCGGGTCGGTATAGATGCGCCACTGCAGGCCCTTGTCGGTGACCTTGTCGAAGATCGACTTGCCGCTGGGATAGGTGAAGCCGCCGCCGGGCGTTTCCCACACCCCGATCTGCCAGGTGGGCGAGTCGGCCCAGCCGCCCGACGAGGCGCCGTGCACGAAGAAGCGATTGGGCCAGGTGGGGCCGGGGATCGAGGCGTGCCAAGCGTCGCAGACGGCGAAGGTGGTGGCCAGCTGGTAGAGGACGGGGACCTCGCTCGGCGTATCCATGCACAGCATGATGTCGCCCCACTCGGACGGCGTGGGCAGGTTCGGGTTGCCCGAGGCGATCTCGGTCGTGGTCGTGGCGTAGTTCGAGACGAAGCCGCTGTTGTCGATCGCCGTGGGATAGGGCGTCCAGGGCGTGCGCGCCTTGGCGGCCGCCTTGCCGCACAGCTGCTCCAGCGTGTCGAAGAACTCGTGGCCCGGATCGGTGGGCATGGCCGGCGGGGCGGGGGTGGCGACGTTGTAGGTCACGCCGTCGTAGACATTGTTGTCGCTGGTGGTGGCCACCGTCAGGCCGGGGATCTTCGAGAACGCGAACATGTTGTCGAACGAGTGGTTCTCCAGCATCAGCACGAAGACGTTGTCGACCTGCGTGTAGGGACCGGTCTTGTTCATCGCCGTCGAGGTCCCGCCAGACGGGACATTGATGCCGAACGTGCTGGCGTCGACCGTGAAGGTCATGGTCTGGCCGGCGTCGGCCTGACGCAGCTGGCACTCCTTCCAGTTGGCGAACACGATCGAGCCGGTGCTGGAATAGACCCCGGGCGCCGAGCCGTTCGACACCGCCAGCTTGATCGCCCAGTAGTCCAGCACCCAGCCGACGTTCAGGCCCAGGCGGAAATAGACGCTCAGCGGCCCGACCTTCTGGCCCGGCGCGGCCGTCCAGGTGGCGCTCTGGGTGCCGTCGGTGCTGTTGTTGTGGAAGAGGGTGATCGTGGCGTCGCCGTCAGTCTGGTTGGTCACGTAGACCTGGGCCGAGACGCGGTTGACCGGGTTCATCGGCGTGGAGGTTCCGCCGGACTTCAGGTTGATGTTGAACGTGCTGGCGCTGACCTGGAAGGTGAGGGTCTGGCCGGCGTCGGGCGACTGGAGCTGGCATTCCTTCCAGTCGCTGTATTCCAGGACGCCGCTGCTCTCGTAGAGGCCGGGCGTCGAGCCGCTGGTGACGTTGATCTCGCAGGCCCAATAGTCCCACACGGTCAGCGAGCCGAGGCCGGTGTTGAAATTGACCGTCAGCGGCCCGACCGTCTGGCCCGGCGCGGCGGTCCAGCTGGCCTGCTGGCTGCCGTAGTCCTTGTTCTGGTGCCACAGGGTGATGTCGGCGGCGCCGTCGGTGGTGTTGGTGATGTAGACCTGGGCGGTTTGCGGCGTGGACATGGCGTCTCCCTGGGCAGGTGCGGCGCCGCCTTCGCGTGGAGGTCGGGCCAGGTGTCTTGATCAACTATCAAGGGAATTGCAAGCAATGCAATGATGAGTCGCATCTCGCCATGCGCTCGCCGCAATTGCATGGCGTTCTCAAGGCGCAGCTGGAGGGGAAGATGCGGGGAGCCGTCGGCGTTCTGGTCCTGACCCTGGCGCTGGCCGGCCACGTCGCCGCCGCGCCGCGCGCCCACGCGCCCTTGGTCAGGGCCTCGATCGGCCATCCGCCGAAACCTGTTCGAGCCTGTATCGACGCGCATGGCCTGGAGGCCGACTGCGGGATCGACGATCCGCCCCGCATGCAGCTATGCCGCGCCAGCGACGCCTATGGGCGCTGCCCGGGCGATCCCACCTGTTTCAAGCCCGACGGCCAGCAGATCCGTTGCCACTGGCCCGTCGGCAAGGTCGGCAAGGTCGGCGATCGGCGCCGCGGCGGCGTCTGGCTGAACGAAGACGGTCTTCTGGCCCGCAAGCCGCTCAGCGCCCCGGCGGGTGGTCGAGGGACTTGAGGTCCGGCTCGACCCAGCCCCGGCGGGCCGCCACCGAGAACAGACGCTCGCGCGACCAGTGGGTCAGCGGCCAGGCCTTGTCGCCCATCGGCGTGGCCAGCAACCGCGCGGCCGCCTCGCCGTCGGGAAGGTCCGCCGGCAGGTCGGCGACGAAGGCGCGGATGGCGGCCAGATAGGCCTGGGTGATGGTCTCGTGATAGCCGTTGTGGTCGTCGTTCACCCCACCGACCGCGACGTTGTAGGCGCGGATGATCCCCGGCAGGTCGCGCTCCAGGCCTTCGTTCCGTATGCGGACGAGATGCAGCGTGGCCGTAAGGTGGGCGGCGTGGGTCCACTGATCCTTGGGCAGGGTGCGGTCCAGCAGACGCGCAGCGAGGGCGGCGACTTCGGCGGTGGTGAAGGCGGTCATGGGAGCGGTGTTAGCGAAGCGCAGCGCCGTCGCCAATTCCTTCTCTGACTTGCCCCCTCCGCGCCTTCGGCGCTCCTCCCCCGGAGGGGGAAGAAGGATCTTCCGCCCCCTCCGGGGGCGGACGACCGCGGAGCGGTCAGGTGGGGGCAAGTGACAGGATGACCCATGGCTTCGCTAACCTCTCACCCTCCCACCGCTGCGCGGCGGGCCCCTCCCTCTCTCTATGAGAGAGGGATTTCGCTTGTCGGTCGCCGCTCTTCATCCAGGCGCAAGACCACGTCCGCCACTGCCGGCAGGTCCTCCGCGATCCAGTCCGTCAGCCGTTGGTAGTGCGCCACGAACCGGTCCAACGCCGCATCATCCATCGCCAGGCTGGCGTCGCGACCTTGAGCCGCCAGCCGTTCACGCAACCTGTCTTCCTGCTCGCCACGCCAGCGCCGCACCACGCCGAAATCCGGCGCCAGCATCAGCACCAGGCGATCCAGGCGGCCGAAGAGCTCGGCGTACGAACCCGCCAGCGCGGCGTTGGCGAAGCCGCGCCAGACGCCGTGCGGGTCCTCGTCGCGTTCCAGGGCGTTGACGGGAGCGGCCAGCGCCGCCGCCGGCTGAGGCCGCGCGCCGACGCACCAGCCTTCCAGCAGCACCACGTCGGCGGGGCCTTCGAACACCGGCCAGTCGCGCTCCGGCGCGCGGTCGTCGCGAGCCTTGTCGAAGCGGGGCAGGGGAACCGGGCCGCTCTCCGCCAGGGCGTCTAGCACCGCCACGCCCAGCGCCGGATCGTGCGTGCCGGGCACGCCCCGCGTGGCCAGCAGGGGATGCACCGTATCCGCCAGCGTCAGCCGCTCGGCGCGCGGCAGGTAGAGGTCGTCGATCGACAGCACCGCCGTCTTCAAACCCCGAGCTTCCAGAAGCCGGCCCAGCAGCGCGGTCAGGGTCGACTTGCCCGAGCCTTGCGGCCCGCAGATCCCGACCGCCAGCGGCCGCCCCGGCGCCTGCTCCCGCGCCCAGCCGGCGATCCGGCGCGCCAAGGGCCGGTGCAGGCGCTCGGCCAGGTCGGCGAAGGCCGGCGGCAGGCGCTCGTCGCGAACGAACGCGGCGACCAGGCCGGCCTCGTCGGGCGTCAGAATTTGTTGCTCCAGCGGTCCTGCTCGGGCAGCGGCAGGCTGGCCTCGAACACCAGGCCCTCGGGGCGGAAGTCGAAGCGCGCCTGGCCCTTCTGCTCGCGGCGGATCGAGCCCTCGATCAGGCGCGTGCCGAAGCCGGGCGTCGTGGGCGGGGTCACCGGCGGGCCGCCGGTCTCGCGCCAGGTGAAGGCCAGGTTCCCGGTCACCGGATCGATCCGCCAGACCAGGCTGACCCGCCCGCCCGGCGCCGACAGGGCGCCGTACTTGGCGCTGTTGGTGGCCAGCTCGTGGAACACCATGGAGAGGCCCACGGCCGTGTGCGGGGCCAAAGCGGCGTCGGGCCCGGCGCGGTCGATGCGCTCGCCATGGGCGCCGATGCTGGCCTGGATCAGCTGGCCCATGTCGGCCTCGCGCCAGCCGGTGCGGGTCAGCAGGTCGTGGGCGCCGGACAGGGCGATCAGCCGCTCGGTGAACACGCCCAGCGGCGCGCCCTTCACCTTGGCGAAGCTCTGCCGCGCCAGGGCCTGCACCGTGGCCAGGGTGTTCTTCACCCGGTGGTTCAGCTCGTTGATCATCACGCCCTGGCGCTCTTCGCGGGCCTTCAGCTCGCGGGAGGCCTCGCGCAGGGCGGCGTGGACGGCGGCGATCTCTTCCAAGCCGTCGGGCTCGGCCGGCGACAGGGGCTCGCCCCGGCCGATGGCGTCGGCGTCCGAGACGAGGCGGCGCATCTCCTCGTTGATCCGGCGGGAGTAGACGAAGGACAGGCCGATCCCCAGGGCCAGCAGCACCAGGAAGATCCCGGTCGCCACCGCCACCGAGCGGTTGACGGTGCTGGCGAGGTCCGAGCGCGGAATGGCCACCACCAGCGTCCAGCCCGTCTGGGGCGAGCGGGTGTAGGCCACCATGGTCGGCGCGCCTTCCAGCGACTGGCTCTTGCTGACCCCCTCGGTGGAGTGGGCCAGGTTCTGGGCCATGTCCTTGGACGCCTCGACCCCGGTATATTTCTCGTTCAGGCGCGAGCGGGCGATGACCAGGCGGTTGTTGTCCAGCAGCGTGGCGACCCAGCGGTCGGGCACGCGCTGCTGGCGGAAGACCGAGGTGAACGAGGCCGCATCGACCACGTAGGACAGGACGTAGAACTTGCCCTTCACGGTGATCGGCGTGCCGACCGTCACCACCGGCTTGCGGGCCACCGGGCCGGGCTGCAGGTCGGACACCTTGCTGCGGCCGGCGGAATAGGCGCTGGACTCGGCGTGGCTGCGCTTGATGCGCGGCAGCGGGTCGCCATAGGGCTTGAGCGTGTTGAGCACCTGCTGGCCGTCGGCGTCGGCGACGACGATCCAGCCGGGGCGCGACTGCATGGCGCGGCGGGCGCGGGCGTGGAAGGCGGCCCAGTCGCCGTTGACCAGGGCCTGGTCGGTGGCCAGGGTCTCGACCACCGAGACGCCCACGCCGGCCTGGCGGTCGACGGCGCCCGACAGGGCCCGGGCGGTGGTGACGAGCTGCTGGTAGAGCTGGCCGCGCGACTCCCGGTCGGCGCCGGCCAGCAGGAAGCCCATCGACAGCAGGGCCGGAACCAGCAGGCTGACGGTCAGGAGGACGAGCCGGCCGCGCACCGAACTGACGCGGCGCCGGATCCCTGAACCGTCCCGTTCCTGTCGTGGCATGCGTAAGCCAGGCCCGCCGTGACGAGAGCGCCGCATCGCTCTCAGGACTTGTATAGCGAAGCGAGTCGCGTCCGGCGTCTCAAAAATCAGTCGTCTCGGTTAACGGTCAGGTAGAGCTGACCAATGGAGCTGAACCGTATCCTTCGGCCGGGTTTGTGCGTTATGACGTCACCATGAAGAACCTGCCCAACATCCTGACCGGGTCGCGCCTGGTGATGGCGCTGTTCATGTTCGTCGCCCTGGCGGCGGCGGCCGGCGCCGTGCCGTGGCTATCGGCCACCCTGAACGCCGACAGCCAGATGCGTCTGGAGCGCTGGGCGTTCTACGCCTTCGTCGTCGCCTCGGTGACCGACTTCTTCGACGGCTGGCTGGCCCGCAAGCTGGACGCCGTCAGCGTCTGGGGCGCGATCCTGGACCCGATCGGCGACAAGATCCTGGTCTGCGGCGCCCTGCTGGGCCTGATGGCCCTGGGCCCCAACGACATGGTCGTGCTGCCGGCCGGCCTGATCCTGTTCCGCGAATTCACCGTCAGCGCCCTGCGCGAAGTCGGCGCGGGCAAGGGCGTCAAGCTGCCGGTGACCCTGCTGGCCAAGTGGAAGACCACCCTGCAGCTCGTGGCCATCGGCGCCGAGATGATCCTGGCCTCGTGGGGCGCCTTCGGCCTGCCGCCGGAGCCGAGCGCGATTGGCGGCTTCACGCTGGTGGCCCACGGCCTGCTGTGGCTGGCCACGCTGGTGACCCTGATCACTGGCGCGCAGTACTGGGAAGCGGCGCGCAAAGCGCTGACCTAGGAGGGGCGGGCGCGGAAAATCCTCCCCCTAGCGGGGGAGGTGGTCGCGAAGCGACCGGAGGGGGAGGTTCTGCTGAGCCGGCCTCTTCCCCCTCCGTCGTCTCTTCGAGCCGACACCTCCCCCTCAGGGGGAGGATTTTGATCCGCCGCTGAACCAACCGTCTCATCGCCCCGTTCCCCAAAGCTCAGCCATCGGGCTCGGCCATCGGGGAACCTTCACACGTGACGCTTCAGCAAGGCTTCGCCTTCGGACTCATCGCGGCGACGATCGCCGCCTTCGTCTGGGGGCGCTGGCGTTATGACCTGATCGCCCTGGGCGCGCTGGCCGTGGGGGTGGTCGGCGGGTTGATCCCGGTCAAGGACGCGTTCGAGGGCTTCGCCAACGACATCGTCATCATCATCGCCAGCGCCCTGGTGCTCAGCGCCGCGGTGGCGCGTTCGGGCCTCGTCGACCTGCTGATGGCCCCGCTGCTGCCCCGGCTGAAGGACGAGAAGACCCAGGTTCCCGTCCTGGCCGGGACCACGGCGGTGCTGTCGATGGCCACCAAGAACGTCGGGGCGCTGGCCCTGATGCTGCCCAGCGCCCTGCAGCTGGCCCGCCGCACCGGCGTCGCGCCCGGCCGCCTGCTGATGCCGATGTCGTTCGGCTCGCTGGTCGGGGGCCTGGCCGTGCTGGTCGGCACCTCGCCCAACATCATCGTCTCGGAGGTGCGCCAGCAGGCCCTGGGCAAGCCGTTCAAGATGTTCGACTTCATGCCTGTCGGCGCGGCCCTGACCGTGATGGCCGTGACCTATCTGACCTTCGCCTACCGCTTCCTGCCCAAGGACCGGCAGGCGGCCATCGACGTCGACGCGGCCCTGGCGGCCAAGGCCTATGTCACCGAGGTCGAGGTCCCCGAAGGCTGGCGCTTCGAGCGCAATCGCGTCGCCGATCTCAAGCGGGCCGCCGACGGCGCGGTTGCGGTGGTGGCCCTGCTGCGCGACGGCAAGCGCGTGGCCGATCCGCACGCCAATCACGGCGTCCAGCCCGGCGACCTGCTGTTGCTGGAGGGCGAGCAGCAGGAGCTGGACCAGTTGATCGTCAAGGCCAAGCTGCGCCTGCACGACGCCGATCGTCCGGTGGTCATGAACGAGCCGACCGAAGAGGTGCGGGTGGTCGAGGCGGTGATCTCCAGCGACTCCGACCTGGTGGGGCAGTCGGCCCGCAGCCTGACCCTCAACCACAGCCACGGCGTCAATCTGCTGGGCGTCAGCCGCAGCGGCCAGCGGCTGGGCGGGCGCCTGGCGACCATGCGGCTGAAGGCCGGCGACCTGGTCGTGCTGCAAGGCGCGGAGGGCGCGCTCCCGGCGGCGCTGGAGGCCCTGGGCTGCCTGCCGCTGGCCGAGCGCGAGGTGCGGCTGGGTGGCGTGCGCCACGCCCTGTTGCCGGCCGTGATCCTGTTCGGGGCGATGGCGCTGGTCGCCCTTGGCGTTGTGCCGGTGGCGGTGGGCTTCTTCGCGGCCGCCGTGCTGGTCGTGGCTTGCGGGGTGCTGAGGATGCGCGAGGCCTATGCCGCGCTGGAGCCGCCGGTGCTGGTGCTGGTGGCCGCGCTGATCCCGGTCAGCGACGCGATACAGAAGACCGGCGGCGCCGACCTGATCGCCGGCTGGCTGTCGGGCGCCTTCCACGGCCTGCCGCCGATCGCCACCCTGACGGCGATGATGGCCGTGGCCATGGCCGCCACGCCGTTCCTGAACAACGCCGCCACGGTGCTGATCGCCGCGCCGATCGGCATGGGCCTGGCCCAGCGGCTGGGACTCAATCCCGACCCGTTCCTGATGGCCGTGGCGGTCGGCGCGGGCTGCGATTTCCTCACCCCGGTCGGACACCAGTGCAACACCCTGGTCATGGGGCCGGGCGGCTACCGCTTCGGCGACTACGCCCGGCTGGGCGCGCCGCTGACGGCGCTGATCCTGGTGACCGCGCCGTGGCTGATCCTGTGGGCGTGGCCGTTGAGGTGAGGGGGGGGGGGAGCGCCCCCTCCGGCCCTTCGGGCCACCTCCCCCGTTATACGGGGGAGGAGAGTGGCAGCTTCCTCCTCCCCTGCGAAGCGGGGGAGGTGGCGCGATGCGGATACGCATCGCGACGGAGGGGGCGTCGAAGCCCTACCTCACGTCATTCGCCGCTGGCCGCTCGCGCCCTTCGACCACCTCCGGATCCGTCGGGCCGTACAGCAGCCAGGACGCATCCTCGCGCCCGTCTTCGTAGTCTCGCTCGGCGCGCATCATCGAGGCCAGCCAGCTGGCGCCCGTCATTCTCAGAACCATCGTCGTCTCCTGCGATGATGTTCCTGAGAATGAATTGCAATTACGACTCTCGCAAGGCGGATTTCGCGCTCGATCGGCTGTTCGAGCGCACGGCTCGCCGACGCGAGGCCTCGCGCTCCAGCGGGGTGATCACGGTGGCCACCTCGCGGCGCTGGGCGGGGGTGCCCACGACGTCCAGCCGGCGGGCGTTGGACAGCAGTTGCGTCAGTTCGGCGTCGCTGAGCGTGGGGATCTTCTCAAGCAGGGTCATGGCCGAACTCCGGGTTTCTGTAAGCGGAAGAAGTCCCGCCCGGAAAGGCAACGTTCGAAGCGGCGCCGGGCTCCGAATTCGAAGTCAAGTAGATCGAAAATTATTCCCTTGATTTTTGAAATAAAATCGCGAAATATAGGGCATCGAATTCGCTGCCGCTCGGCCTGCTATTCCTTGCTCCCGTCAGCGGAGCGCCGGACGCGCCATCCGAACTTCCAACGAAATTTGATCGTAAGCCCGATGCGTTTCGGGCGACGAACACTCATGACTAAAGGATATCATCATGGCTACGGGCACCGTGAAGTGGTTCAACTCCACCAAGGGCTTCGGCTTCATCCAACCCGACAACGGCGGCGCGGACATCTTCGTGCACATCTCGGCCGTTGAGCGCGCGGGCCTCGGCTCGCTGAACGAAGGTCAGAAGATCTCGTTCGAGCCGGAAGTCGACCGCCGCAGCGGCAAGACCTCG
>FTCT01004422.1_pt1 | contig 17919 bp, 17 predicted proteins | sample 1658881 | NCBI WGS metagenome assembly FTCT01 (sample SAMEA3914864, study PRJEB12502) | metagenome | biome: forest; material: soil | place: USA | collected 2012-03-12 | depth 0.3 m | reverse complement strand
CGGGCGCGGACCAACTGGATCGGCTACATCCGTCTCCAGCCCGACGATCCACGATAGGCGGCTTATACGATCACCGCCCTGTCGCTCCGCTTTCGGCCTTGTCCCAGACGATCCGGCCCCTCGCGTGCGCTCCTAAAGAGTAAGCGACGCGAGCTGACCGAACTGCCCAGGGACCGACAGCGGCCCCGCTCAACCTACCCCCGTCGCCGCTTTGGGCCGGATCCAAGCGCCCTCCCCTTGCGACGGGGATGGCTATGAGTATGGGCCGACGCTGAGCGCGGATCATTCGCGGGGGCGTAAAAGTGAGAAGCGGTTGATTTTGTTGGGTTCGACTCCGCGAACGCCGAGGACACAGCGCGCCGAACGCCCGTGAGATCACCCTCTCCCAGAGGGAGAGGGAGGGACCCGCGCAAAGCGCGGGAGGGTGAGGGGGTAAGTCCTCACCGGACGAAGTGCTGACAAAGGCGACGGGGATTTTTCGGCTGCCGGCGAAACCCCGCACCCTCCCACCGCTGCGCGGCGGGCCCCGCCCTCTCCCTATGGGAGAGGGTTTCCGCGCGCTGGATCCACCTCGGTGCAGCCTCCAAGAGATGTAAGGAGGGCTCCGGCCCGTGGGCGAGGGAAGGTTAGCAGAGGGGAAAAGCAACGCCCGATACGCGGTCAAACGGGTGGCCTCGTTACTTGATCAATCTCGGGCTTACCATTTCACAGCGTCGGCAACCGTATCCCAAAGCCAAGTTGCGCTTCTCGTCACCATGCCATCCGCCCAGCCCACGGCGGCACCTTCGACGACGAGTTTTACAGATTCGGCACAGGCTTTTGCCTCGTTTGTGATGTCCCAAACGTGCTGAAACTGGGGATTCTGGCGCGGAACTTCGTGCCATAGCTCATGTGCGATGTTGGTGTTGCGGAAGTCTCTGAGCATCTGTAGCCGACTCGGCTCCTCGTTAGCCAAGCCGTCCAGTCGTGCGCCAAGCTCCACGATATGTTGCCTGACCGTCGCCTCGCTTTGGTCTGGGTCTTGAAGCGGCCACGTCTTGCGTGCGTCCTGAACGAAATGCTCAGCCACGCCCGGTTTAGCCAGTAATTCACGAACGACGGGAAAAGACAGACGATTTCTACCGGGCGGATCGAACACCCGGGTCAGAATGATAACCTGCTCTCGAAGTGCGGCGTTTTCATATAGGAATATCGCGGGCGACGCCGCCGAGCGGGCAAGTCGCTTTCTCCGGTCGCCTGGCGCATTCAGGACGTGGAAAGCTTCATTCAGCCTAAGTGCGTTGGAAACAGCCATGAATAATCGACTGCTTGCCTTGGTGAGACGGTCGATGTCGCGTTGGTCTACGGTCACGGTAGCCCCACATTAATAGTTTCATCGGGCAGCTTGAAAGCTGCGCTTCCGAGCGCCAGCAAAGAGTTGAAAGCGGGAATTCCTGCGCCTCAGCTATCCCCCAACCCGCTCCCGCACCGCCCGAAACACCATCGCCATCTCGATATGCGTGTGCACGTACCCCCGCTCGAACAGGTACGTCAGCATCCGGTCGTAGGCGTCGTCATAGTCCTCCGACGCCACGCTGCCCGGGGCGCGGGCCTCGCGCTCCAGCACCGCCAGGATCTCCGGCGCGTCCGCTGTCAGGGCGGCGATGACTTCGGACACCTCGTCGTCCGTGAACTCCGGGACGTGCCGCGCGCGGCCAGGGTCCAGCGGCGGCCGGCGATCAAAGCCCATCGGTTCGGGCCTCCCGCGCATATCCCGTCGGCGGTTTGTCGAAGCCGTCCCAGAACACCCAGAGCCGCCCGCACGCCGGGCACTTCAGCAGGTGGTCCATGCGTCGGTAGAGGTCATCGGTCTCGATGGCGCCGGTGAGGCCGTCGAACGCCGTGTCCGCGATCAGCAGCCATTCGTCCGCGCAGGGGAGCTGGCCATATCCGATACGGTGGCCGCAGGTGCAGGCGAGAGCCGGCACGCCTAGCCCTCCGCCCGCGTCAGCTTCCAGCGGATCTTGGCGCCGACTTCCGGGCGCACCTGGCTCTTCAGCACGATCTGGCCGGCCTTGCGGGCCAGGCCGTGGTCGAAGTGGGCGCTGGGGGCGATCTCGACGTCGACGGCGTCGTTGCGCAGCCACCAGCCGATGTTGTTGGGGCCGCGGATCAGCACGCTCTTGCCGTCGCGGGCGATCGAGGCGCGGGCCTCGGGGTGCAGGTGGAAGCGCACGGCGAAGGGCAGGTAGCGTCTCGGACCGTCGGCGGCGCCGGGGGCGGCGGCGATCGGGGTCAGGCTGTCCTCGCCGCGCAGCTCGTCGGCGACGGCGTCGAGGAACAGGCGGCGGGCGTGGCTGAGGCCGACCTGGCGCCAGCCGTCGTGGACGATGTCCAGCCAGACGCCGCCGACGTCGTCGTGGCGCTTGGCCTCGACCTTGGCGGCGCCGTCGACCAGCCAGGGGCCCAGGGCCTTGGCGCGGAAGCCCGACAGGGGCCGGCCGGCCGAGCCGTCGCCGGCCGAGACGGTGGAGGCCGCGTCCGACAGGCGGAAGGCGTTGGCGCCGGTGGCCTCCGGGCTCCAGCCGCAGCTGGTGATCAGGCGGTCCTTGGCGCAGACGATCTCGACGGCGGCCGGCTGGGCGCAGGCTGCGACCGAGAGGGGGCCAGCCGGAGGAGGACCACAGTCGGCGATGACCTCCAGGCTGCCGCCGATCATCTTGTGATAGCCGCTGTGCGGGGCCGCGTTCAGCGGGCGCGGGCCGGCGTCGTCATGGGCCAGGGCGGCGGCGATGCGGGCGGGCGCGATGGCCTCGCCGCCGTGGAAGGCCGCCAGATGTCCGTCGCCCAGCGTGAAGAACCGCGCGGCCGAGGACAGGCGGTCGATGGCGCGGGAGAGGGCCTCCGGGGACGGGCGGCCGCGCTGGCCCAGGGCGTCGTCCAGGGTCAGGAGATCGAACAAGAGCTCGACGCCCGCTTCCGGCGAGCGGGTGGCGTGGCCGCCGTCGGGCAGCACCATCTGGTCGATGTGGTGGGAGAGCGCCTTCAGGCCCTTGTCGATCAGGCGCTCGCCTGGCTTGCCGGCCAGGACGCAGCCGGCGATCGTGGCGGCGGCGGCGCGCTCCAGGGCGCGTTCGGGCGCGCGGGTGATCTCGGTCAGGTGGCGGCCCTGGCGGGCGATGTCGAGCACCAGGTCGGCGATCTCGGCGTCGCTGCCCTCGGCCGCCAGGGCCTTGGCGGCGCACGAGAGGTGGAAGACCCGGCGCTCCAGGCACTCGGGGGACCACGAGAAGGCGTTCCACTTGCCGAACACGCGGCGCCAGTCGTCGATCAGGCGCAGGGCGCGGCGGGCGCCGTCCGAGCCGGCGGCGACGAGGTCGGGCAGCCAGTCGAAGCGGTGCAGGCCGATGGCGAAACGGCGCGAGGGGCTGGCGGTGTCGAACGGGTCGCCGTCGGGGCCGATCCGCAAGCTTCCGCCGTCCAGGGTCAGGGTTCCGGCGAGGATCTTCAGTCCGTGGGCGGGATTGGCCGGGCGCGGGTCGTGCGGACGGGCGGCCAGGCCTTCGGGGCGGGGCAGGGCGATGGCCAGGCGGTGCGGGCCGCTGCCGAACCATTCACGCTGGACGTGGTCGGAAAGCTCGGCCGCGACGGCCTTCCATAGGACGTCGCCGCGCCCTTTTCCCGTCGAGGGGGCCGCGCTGTTCTTTAAGCCGTGGGCGGAACGCTTGACGGCCATCTCTGGAGATCAGCCGCCCTTCAGCGCGCGGATGTTGTCGGCATAGGCGGAGGGGCCGCCCTTGAACACCGCCGAGCCGGCGACGAGGGCGGTGGCCCCGGCGGCCACGCATTGCGGGGCGGTCAGGGGCGTGACGCCGCCGTCGACCTCGATGACGATGTCCAGCCGGGCCTTGTCGACCAGCTTGCGCAGGGCTTCGATCTTGCGCAGCTGGCCGGGAATGAAGCTCTGGCCGCCGAAGCCGGGATTGACCGACATGACCAGCAGCTGGTCGACGTCTTCCAGGATCCACTCGACGTGGTCCAGGCCCGTGGACGGGTTGAACACCACGCCCGCCTTGGCGCCGAGCTGGCGGATGTGCTTGAGGCTGCGGTGCAGGTGCGGGCCGGCCTCGGGGTGGATGCTGATGATGTCGGCGCCCGCCTCGCGGAAGGCTTCCAGATACGGGTCGGCCGGGGCGATCATCAGGTGCACGTCGAACGGCAGGGTCGTGTGCGGCCGGATGGCTTTGACGATGTCCGGACCCAGCGTGATGTTCGGCACGAAGTGGCCGTCCATCACGTCGATATGCACCCAGTCGGCGCCGGCCGCCTCGATGGCGGCGACTTCCTCGCCCAGCTTGGCGAAGTCGGAGGCAAGGATCGAAGGCGAGATGATCGGCGCGGTCATGGTCCTGGGATAACCGCCTCGCGCCGATCTGTCAGCCCTTAGCGCTTACGGAACCGCGCGGCGAAGAAGCCGTCCTGGCCGCCGTCGCGGTGATGCGGCAGCAGGCGCAGGGTCCCGCGCGGGGTCAGGCTGGCCTCGGGAGAGCCGCCTTCGCCGGGCTGGATGGGCTCCAGCGCCATGTCCTTGCGGCGGGCCAGGAAGGCCTCGACCTGAGCCTCGCCCTCTTCGGGCTCCAGCGAGCAGACGGTGTAGACGAGGCGCCCGCCGGGCTTGAGGCGATCGGCGGCGCTGTCGAGGATCTTGGACTGCACGCCGGCCAGGCTGGCCACGTCGCTGGGGCGGGCGGCCCACAGCACGTCCGGATGGCGGCGGAAGGTGCCGGTGGCGCTGCACGGGGCGTCCAGCAGGATGGCGTCGAAGGTGCGCGCGTCCTCCCAGACGGCCGCGTCGGCCGCGACGATCTCGGCGGAAAGGTTCATCCGCTCCAGGTTCTCGGCCACGCGCTTGAGGCGGGCGGGCGAGCGGTCCAGGGCCACGACGTCGGCGCCGGCGGCGGCCAGCTGCAGCGTCTTGCCGCCAGGCGCGGCGCAGAGATCCAGCACCGTGTCGCCGGGCTTGATGTCCAGCAGGCGGGCGGGGACGGCGGCGGCGGCGTCCTGCACCCACCAGGTCCCGTCCTCGAAGCCCGGCCAGGCGGCCACGTCGCCCTTGCGGCGCACGCGCAGGGTGCCGCCGGGCAGGATGTCGCCTTCCAGGGCTTGCGCCAGGGCGGCCGCATCGGCCGAGGGCTTCAGGGAGAGGTCGGTGGCCGGCTCCAGGGCGATCTGGGCGGCGACCTCGCGAGCCGTGGCCTCGCCGAACGCGGCGGTCCAGCGCGAATAGAGCCAGGGCGGGGCCAGAAGCGTGGGGTCGTTGGCCGGCTCGCCGTCGCGCAGCAGGCCGCGCAGCACGGCGTTGACCAGGCCCTTGAACGGCCGGCTGGCCTTGTTGGCGCCGGCCAGCTCCACCGAGGTGGCCACGGCGGCGAAGGCTGGGACCTCCAGGTGGAAGGCCTGGGCCGCGCCGAGACGCAGCAGGTGCATCACCCGGTCAGGCGGCGTCTTTTGCAGGCGCGCGGTCAGGGCGCGGTCGATGGGGCCCAGGTGGCGCAGCACGGCCATGGCCAGGGCGCGCGCGAAGGCCCGCTCGCGCGGTTCCAGGAAGCGGAAACCGTTGGCGGAAGCGGCTTCGTCGATGCCGCCGCGGCGCGAGAGGGCCGCGTCGATCAGGGTCAGGGCGGCTTCCCGGGCGGGGAGGCCGTCGTTCAGTTCTTGAGTCACCGCCTCGCCGTGCCTCGGGACGCGCCGAGACGCAAGCGCAATATCGGGTCGGCGTTATGCGAGGGTGCGGATATAATGGCGAAAAATCCCCTGATGTGACCGCAGGCGTTCCATGTCCGACCCTTCCCAAGCCGATACGCCAGACACGCTCCAAGCCGAAGTCTTGGGCGCCGCCCCCGGCAAGGATCTCTCCCCCGCCGCCCGCCGCGCCCTAGAGGAAGCCGCCGCCCGCCGCGCCGCCGCCGATGCGGCTCACCTGCCCCCGGAAAAGGGCGGCCGCGACGGTCCCGAGCCCACCCGCTTCGGCGACTGGGAAAAGAAGGGCGTGGCCGTCGACTTCTAAGGCTGGGCTCAACTGAAAATGCCATCCCGTGTCATCCCGGATAACCTCTTCGAGGCTTCCGGGATGACACGGGTTTGTCCCTAAAGGACTGGCGCTCAAACACCCGTTCGTCCACGCTGCCTTCAACGACAAAGAGGGAGGAACGCCGTGGAAGACCTGGCTCAACAGACGCTCGCCGAGCGCCGGCTACAGGTCGTGCGCGACCACATGGCGCTGGAATGCGTCCACGACTGGGATGCGGTGATCGCCACCTTCGACCATCCCCGCTACGAGATGCATGGCCCTGGGACCGTGTTCGACGGCGAGGCCGCCGTGCGCGGCTATTTCGCCGCCTCGCGCACGCCGTTCCCGGATCAGGGCAACGAGATCATCGCCATCGCCCATGCCGGCGACACCGTGCTGGTCGAGTTCTGGCTGACCGGCACGCACCTGGGCCCGCTGAAACTGCCGACGGGCGTGGTCGAGCCGACGGGCAAGACCTTCCGCATCCGCATGGCCGCCAGCTTCGAATTCGCGTCAGACCACGACAAGATCGTCTGTGAGCGGCCCTACTATGATCAGTTCGCGGTGCTGAGGGCGCTGGAGCTGGGCTAGGGACGCGACAACGTCCCAACGCCCCTGATCGCCGACCTGGGGAGGGGGCGGATGTCGAGAACGACACGGTTCGCAAACGCCTTCGCGCGTGCGGCCCTGGCGGCGGTCGCGCTGGCGGGTTCGGCGCAAGCCGCGCCCCAGACGCGTCGCATCGACCTGCCGGCCCAGAGGCTGGACCGCGCGCTGGCCACCCTGGTCGACGGCGCCGGCGGCGAGGTGCTGGCGGATGCGCGGCTGACCGCTGGGCGTGACGCCCCCGCGCTGCATGGCGTGATGAGCCTGGACGAGGCGCTGGATCACCTGCTGCGTCCGGCGGGCCTTTCCTACTACCGCACGCCCGACGGGGTGATCGTGGTGACGGCGGCGGCTCCGCTGCGCCTCGCGCCCGGGTCTCGCATCGCGCCGGCCGACGACGTCGGCGCGGTGTCGGAGATCCTGGTGACCGCCCGCCGCGCTCTCAACGCCGACATCCCGCGCAGCCCCGACGACATCCAGCCCTATCGCGTGATCGGGGCCGATACGATCCGGTCCGCCGGCGACCAGACGGTCGAGGACTTCCTGAAGACCCGCGTGTCGGCCAACGCCCTGTCCACGACCTTTTCGCAGATGCCGATCGACAACCGGGCCGACCCGCGTTCGCAGGTCGATCTGCGGGGGCTGGGAACCAGCCAGACCCTGGTGCTGGTCGATGGCCGGCGCCTGCCCGGCGTGCCGGCTACCGGCGACTTCCTGCAGGCCAATCTCAACGGCATCCCGATGGACGCCATCGCCCGGATCGAGACCCTGTCCTCGACGGCCGGCGGCATCTATGGCCCCGGCGCCACCGGCGGGGTGGTCAATATCGTGCTCAAGCGCCAGGACCAGGGCGTGGGCGTGGCCGTCACCAGCGGCGTCACCGACCGCGGCGACGGGCGCCAGTGGCGCTTCGACGGCCATGCGGGCTTCACCTCGCCGTCGGGCGGCACGCGGATCAGTCTGGCCTACAGCCATGCGCTGGATCATGGCATCGAATACGGCTCGCGCGACTTCGTGGTCGACGCCCACACGCTGCGCCTGACGATGCATCCGGGGCTCTATTTCAGCCCGGTGTCGCAGAGCCTGAACGTCCAGACCCTGGACCGCAACAATCTGGTCCTGAAGGACGCCTATGGCGGCGGCGAACTGTCGTCGTTCTTCACCTCCATCCCCGCCTCGGTCATGGGCACGCCCGGCCAGGTGGCCCAGCTGGTCGCTAATGTCGGGAATTTCGACCAGAGCCTGGCCGACGACACCGACGGCGCCCACCGCAGCCTCACCACCGACACGTCGAGCGACGGCCTGGTCTTCACCCTGCGCCAGACCGTGACCCCGCGGCTGGAGGCCTTCCTCGACATCCTGGCCGTGGAGGATCGCGGTCGGGCCAGGGGACCGCTTGGCGACAGCGACTTCATCATCCTGTCGGGCGACGACGCGACCAATCCGTTCGTCAACGGCGTCATCCTGTCGTTTCCCCTGCCCACCATGGTCGGCGACTACCGCACCACCGACCGCACCGGGCGCGCGACGGTCGGACTGGTCGCCGCCTTGCCGCACGGCTGGAAGGCGGATGTCGATTTCACGGTCGGTCGGTACGAGGAGCGGTCTTTGGCGCCCGTGTCCAACTATCCCAACCTGCCCAGCCCCTTCGAGGACGCCGCCGCCTTCGCCGCCGACCTAGCCAAGCTGACGGTCGCGGCGACGACCCAGCGGTGGTCGAACAATTTCCTGGACGGGAATATCCGTCTCGGCGGCGCGCTATGGCGCCTGCCCGGCGGCCCCCTGACCCTGACCGTGAGCGGCGAGTGGCGGCGCGAGTCCAGTCCCGGCCTGCGAACCGATGCAAGCATCCCGGACCTGCCCGTGGACAACAGCGCGGAACTGACCCAGACGACGCGCTCGGCCTATGGCGAACTGCGGGCGCCGTTGATCTCGAAAGAGTCGGCGTTCTGGCCCCTGCGCGGACTGGAGCTGCAGCTGGCCGGTCGGATCGACCGCTTCGACATCGCCGCGCCGGGCAATGTGTACAGCGCCGCCGTGGACGACATCGTCGCGGCCATCGTCCATGCGCGCCCGCAAACGACGGCCGAGACCCTCGGCCTGCGCTTCAATCCGCTGAACGGGGTGATGGTCCGGGCCAGCTATGCCACCGGCTATCTGCCGCCACGCCCGTCGCAGGTCGCGACCGTCCAGTTCTGGGAGGGCTTCCCCGAAAATCCGTCGGATCTGGTGGATCCGCTGCGCGGCGACCTGATCGGCTCCAAGACCGATGTGATCAACTCGACCGCCGGCTCGCCGAAGGTGAAGCCCGAAAAGGCCGTCACCCTGTCCGCCGGCGTCGTGGTGACACCGCCCTGGATCGAGGGGCTGCGAGTGTCGGTTGACTACACGCACATCGCCAAGTCCCGGGAGATCAGCAACCTCTACAACGGTGACGTGGAGTGGGTTCTGGACAATCCGTCGCTCTACGCCAGCCGGGTAACCCGGGCGCCGCTGACCGCGGAAGACATCGCCGAGGGCTACACCGTAGGCTCCATCACGGCCATCGACACGACCTACTACAACCTGGCCCACACCATGGTCGACGCGGTCGATCTCGACGTCAGCTATGACCGGATCACGCGGTTCGGCGCGTTCCACGTCTACGGCCAGGGCTCCTGGGAGCCGAACTACAAGACCTGGTACGCGGGCGAGCAGCGCGTGCAGTGGGCGGGCTATGCCGACGGCCCGCTGAAGCTGAAGGGAAACGCGGGCGTGACCTGGGTCGCGGGCCCCTGGACGGCCGGCGCCGACGTGCAGGCCTTCGGCGGCTACAAGGTGTCCCTGGTCGTGCAGAACAATCCTTACACGAACGAGGTTCGCGTGTTGGAGCAGGGCGCGAACAAGATACGCCCCCAGGCCTATCTCAACCTGTTCGCCGCCTACCGCGCCGCGCCGGGGCCTCTGAGGCCCGCGCTGGAATACAGCCTGCGGATCGACAACGTCCTAGGCGTGGACCCGCCCTTCTTCGCCCCGCCGTTGGTCGCCTGGGACGGCCGGGACCTAGGCCTGGGCTACAGCGTTTACGGCGACCCGCGCGGGCGGCGAGCGCAGGTCACGATCCGGGCGGCGTTCTAGGGCCAGAGTTCAACAGGACAAGCCTATCCTCGTGTCATCCCGGCCGAAGGCCTGCGCAGCGGGCCGTAGAGCCGGGACTCAGGGGCGACCTCACTGCGCTTGGCCCCTGGGTCCCGGATAGCCTCTGCGAGGCTTCCGGGATGACACGGATTTATGGTCTTCAGATCAAAGGGAGACTTGCAGGTCGCTTCCAGGCGCCGCGCAGCGCCACGTAAGCCCCCGCCGAGATCGCGAAGCTGGGCAGGGTGGCGCCCAGGTGCGGCAGCCAGCGGGTCAGGACCTGATACGCGGCGACGCCGGCGATCCAGGCGATCAGGGCCGGCAGGTTCAGGCCGCCGGTCTCGGCCGCCGGGGCGCGGCGACGGACGACGAAGTGGTCGGCCAGCAGCACGCCGAACAGCGGCGCGAACACCGAGCCGATCAGCAGCAGGAAGCCCTGGTAGCGGGCCATCGGCGCGAAGAGGGCGAAGGCCGTGCAGACCGCGCCGAACAGCATCGCCAGGTTGGCGGGCGTGATCTTGACCAGGGTGGCGGTCGAGACGGCGGCCGAGTGGATGTCGGCGAAGGTGTTGTCGGTCTCGTCGATGACGATCAGCAGCAGGGCTATGCCGCCGCCGCTGGCGGCCAGGGCGTTCAGCAGCAGGGTGTCGCCGCCGCCCGCCGCCAGGGCGTAGCCGGCGCCCAGGGCCATGAACCAGATGTTGGCGACGAGATAGCCCAGGGCGCTGCCGCGGAACATGCCGCCGCTGGTGCGGCCAAAGCGCGTGTAGTCGGCGATCAGCGGCAGCCACGACAACGGCATGGCGACCACCAGGTCGACGCCCGAGCCGAAGCTCATGCCGCCGCTTCCGGCCTTGGCCATCAGCGCCGGCAGGTCGTGATTGGCGAGCAGGCGCCAGCTCAGCCAGCCCGCGCCGGCCAGCAGCAGCCACAGGCCCCAGGCGCGCAGGAAGCGGCGCACGAACGACACCGGCCCCAGGATCGCCAGCCAGGTGGCCAGCAGGCCGAAGGCCAGGGTCCACAGCATGGGCGAGGAAAAGCCAAAGGTCTGCTTGACCAGGGCGTCGGCGGAATCGCGCATGGCGATGATCTCGAACGCGCCCCAGCCGGTCAGCTGGATGATGTTCAGCACCGCCGGGACGACGGCGCCGCGCGCCCCGAGGGTCAGGCGGAACGTCCCGACGGCCGAGAGGCCGGTGTCGGTCCCGACCACGCCGGCGGCGGCCAGCAGCAGCGCGCCCAGCAGCGAGCCCAGGACGATCGCCGCCAGGGCCATGGGCAGGCTCAAGGCTGGCACCAGCAGCGCGCCGGCCTGCAGGACCAGGAGGCCGATGCCCAGGCTGAACCACAGCGAGAAGGCGTCGCGCGCCCCGAACGCCCGGCGCTCGGCCGGCACGGGGGTCAGGGGATCGTAGGTGTCGTCGAGCTGCGCCATGGCGGCGGTTTAGCAGGTTCGGGGCGGAGGGCCCAAATCGGGGGGATTGGGCCGGTGTACGGAGGGCCGAATCCATAGTCTGTATGGCGGCGTTCGATCAGAAGGCTCTGCGCTTGGCTCACGTCCTCATCCCCCTGCCGTCGCTGGACTTCGACCCCACCGAGGCGGCGGTCAGCTGGCTGGTCCTGGCGGAGCGCGGGCACCAGGTCAGCTTCGCCACGCCGGATGGAAAGCCGGCGCAGGCCGATCCGATCATGCTGTCGGGCCGGGGCCTGGACGCCTGGAGCCCGGTTCCGCTGCTGGGCCGGCTGAAGCTGTTCGGCCTGCTGCTGCGCGCCAATGCCGATGCGCGCCGGGCCTACCAGGCGATGGCGGCCGCGCCGGCCTATGGCGCGCCGAAGACGTGGGACGCCGTGAGCGCCGGCGATTTCGATGGCCTGCTGCTGCCCGGCGGTCACCGGGCGCGGGGCATGCGGCCCTATCTGGAAAGCGCGGCGCTGCAGGGCTTGGTCGCCCAGACCTTCGCGGCCGGCAAGCCGGTCGCCGCGATCTGTCACGGGGTGCTGCTGGCCGCCCGCAGCAAGGGCGTCGATGGTCACTCGGTCCTCTTCGGTCGCAAGACCACGGCCCTGACCTGGAAGCAGGAGAAGGCCGCCAGCGCCATCGCCCATCTGGGCCGTTTCTGGGACGCCGACTACTACCGGACCTACACGGAAGAACAGGGCCAGCCCGACGGCTATATGTCGGTCGAGCACGAGGTGATCCGCAACCTCGCCTCGCCGGACGACTTCCTGCATGTGCCCGCCGGCGACCCGCAGTTCGCCAGGAAGACCAGCGGCCTCGCGCGCGACACCCTGAACGACGAAAGCGCCGCCTGGGTGGTCCAGGACGGCCCTTACGTCTCGGCCCGCTGGCCGGGCGACGCCCACACCTTCGCCCGCCGGTTCGCCGACGTGCTGGAAGGCGTGGGCCGCTAGAGCTCTATTTCGGTACGACGCGGAAGAGGCCGCCGGTCGGGGTGTCTTCCAGCATCCACAGCGCGCCGTCGGGAGCGACCTCGACGTCGCGGATGCGGTGGCCGACGTCCCAGCGCTCGGCCGAGGTCGCGGTCGCGCCCTTCACGATGATGCGGTTCAGCGACTTGCTGGCCAGGCCGCTGACCAGGGCCGAGCCCTCCCACTGCGGGAACATCTTGCCGTGGTAGAAGATCAGGTTCCCCGGCGCGATGACGGGGGTCCAGTACAGCACCGGCTTGGTCAGGTCCGGACGGGTGTCGGGGCTGGGGATCGGCACGTCGTTGTAGTTGACCGCGTACGAGACCAGCGGCCAGCCGTAGTTCTTGCCCGGCTCGATCAGGTTCAGTTCGTCGCCGCCCTTGGGGCCGTGCTCGACCTCCCACAGGCGGCCGTCGGGCGCGAACGCCAGGCCGTAGGGGGTGCGGTGCCCGGTGCTCCAGGTCTCGGCGGGGGTCAGGTTCGGGCCGGGGAACTTGTAGGTGCGGACCACCGGCGCGGTCTTGGCGGCCTCGGTGTCGGCCGCCGGCTCGATGATCGGCACGCTGGCCGCGCCGACCTTGCCGGCCATCGGGTTGCCGGGGGCGGGCTTGCCGTCCAGGGTCAGGCGCAGGATCTTGCCCAGCGGCTGGTTGGGGTCCTGGGCCGGCGTGAAGCGCTGGCGGTCGCCGACCGTCAGGTACAGCAGGTTGCCGTCGGGCGAGAAGGCGACCTGGGCGCCGAACTGGCCGCCCTTGCCGCGTTCGCCGTCGCGCCAGATGACCTTCAGGCCTTCCAGGCTGGGACCGCTCTTGCCGAACGCCAGGGTGGCCTTGGCCAGGGCCAGGCTGGAGCCGTCGCCGCCGGGCTCTGAATAGGTCAGGTAGACGCTGTGGTCGGTCGCGTAGTGCGGCGACAGATAGATGCCCAGCATGCCGCCCTGGCCCTGGGCCAGCACCGCCGGGACATTGGCGAAGGGCGTGCGCTCGCCCTTCTGGGTCACCACCCACACGGGGCCGGGCTTCTCGGTGACCAGCATCCGGCCGTCGGGCAGGAAGGCGATGCGCCAGGGCTGCTTGAAGGTCGCCACCTGGGTCACCGTGAACGGGACGCTGGCTTCCGGCGCCTGCGAGCCCAGATTGGTCTGGGCGTGCGCGGCCGTCGACATCAACACCGCCAGCGCGGCGATCCCTGCGAGCTTCATGCTTGATACCCTAATGAGGACGGCTGGACGGGGCTCGTCCGCCGGGCCGCTGACGCGACGTCATCACCGCTATAACGCCGCGACCCCCGAGAGCGGAAGGCTGTGCAAGGTCGTACGGCGCGAGAAACCGTCCTCAGGCCTTGGCCGGCTTCTTCTTCTTCTGAGCGTTCGCCGCCACGGCTTCGAGGAACAGCGCCTTGAACGCCGCCGCGTCGATCTCGACCCCTTCGGCGAAGTCGATGGCCCGGCGGACATTGCCCTCCAGGCTGGAATTGAACAGGCCCTTGGGGTCCTTCAGCGCCGCGCCCTTGGCGAAGGTGGTCTTGACGATCTTCTTGTAGATCTCGCCCGTGCAGATCAGGCCGTCGTGCGACCAGACCGGCTTGCCCCACTTCCATTCCTCGACGACGTCGGGATCGGCCTCGTGGATCAGCTGGCGCATGCGGGCCAGGGTCTTGCCGCGCCAGTCGGGCAGTTCGCCGATCACGCGGTCGATCAGCTGCGAGGCGGGGACGCCGACGTCTTCGGGCGCGGTGCTTTTCATGTCTTTCCCTCGATCAGGCGAGCCCGCCGCCAGCGCAGGGCATGCGGCAGGACGAACAGGTAGAGGCCGGTGACCAGCAGCAGGATCAGCGGCGCCAGGGCGAACAGCCCGACCCAGAAGGGCGGCTGGCCCTGGGTCATGACGATGATGTAGCCGACGACGCCCAGGGTGAAGGCGATCGACAGCCAGCGGTGGACCTTGCGCATCAAGGGGCTCATGCCTCGGCTCCCAGTACGGTTTCCAGCTTGTCGAAGAAGGTCTTCCAGCCGGCGTGGGCGCCGCCATAGGCCTGCTTCTGGTCGGGGCGGAAGCCGGCCTGCTCCATGCGCAGATGCGTGCCGCCGTCGGTCGGCGCGAGGGTGAAGGTCACCACGCTCTTCAGAGCATAGGCCGGGTCGTCGTGGTCGAAGTCCCAGCTGTAGGCCAGCTTGTGGCCGTCCTCGATCGCCAGGACCTCGCAGTCCAGCACCCCGCCCCACTCGCCGCGCAGCTTGAAGTGATGGCCGACGGTCGGGACGAAGTCGTTCTGCATCAGCCACTCGGCGATCAGGTGTGGCTGGGTCAGGGCCCGCCACAGCTTGGCCGGCGGGTGGGCGATGTCGCGCTCGACGACCACCGAGCGGACTTGCGGGGCGGGCGAGGCGGAAGCGGAGACGGTGTCGGTCATTGGTCCATCCTGTTCAGCAGGTCTTCCAGCTTGTCGAACCGCCCTTCCCAGAAGCCGGCCATCTGGTGCGTCCAGTCGATCAGCGGCCCCAAGGCGCCCAGCTGGGCGGTGTAGTGGGTCTGCCGACCTTCGTGCCGATCGCGCACCAGGCCGGCCAGTTTCAGCGCGGCCAGGTGCTTGGACACCGCCGGCTGGCTGACGCCGGCCTGGGCGGTGAGCGCCCCGACCGTCTGCTCGCCATCGCGGCACAGACGCTCGAACAGCGCCCGCCGGGTGGGGTCGGCGAGGGTCCGGAACAGCAGGTCGTGGGGGAGTTGCGGGTTCAATTCATAACTTCCAGGTTATGGGTTATCTCATAACTCCATGGTTATGAGTGAGTCAAGCGGCGGATCGACGTTCGGTGACTGGCCACCGGCGGGAAGGGTCGCTAGCGTGGCCGTCCCCATCGGAGGCCACGTCTTGCACCTGCTGACCCGGATCGCCGCGACCGCCACGGCCGCTCTGCTGTTGACCGCCCCGCTGGCCGAAGCCGCGCCGCGCAAGGCGCCCGTCGCCGTGCTGAACGCCGGCGCGGTGGCCTCGCCCGACCGCTTCGGCGCGCTGGCGGCGCAGGAGATCCTCAAGGCCGGCGGCAATGCGGTCGACGCGGCGGTGGCCACCGCCTTCGCCCTGGCGGTCACCTATCCCGAGGCCGGCAATCTGGGCGGCGGCGGGTTCATGACCCTGTACGTCCACGGCAAGCCCTACTTCCTCGACTACCGCGAGACGGCGCCGGCGGAGGCTTCGGCGGACATGTACCTGGGCCAGGACGGCGAGCCGGTTCAGGGCCTGTCGCTGTTCGGCAATCTGGCGGTCGGCACGCCCGGCACGGTGCGCGGCATGGCCATGGCCCACAAGCGGTTCGGCAAGCTCTCCTGGGCGCGGGTCCTGGCCCCCGCCATCCGCTACGCTCGCGACGGCTTCGAAGTGAACGCCCAGTTCTCCGGCATGCTGAGCAACGAGGTCCCGTCGCAATTCTCGACCACCAATTTCCGCGCCCACTTCGCGCCGGTGCAGGCCGGGACGATGTTCAAGCAGCCCGAGCTGGCCGCCACGCTGGAACGCATCGCCAAGGACGGCGACAAGGCGTTCTACGAGGGCCGGACGGCCGACCTGATCGTCGCCCAGATGGGCCGTGGCGAGCGCAAGGGCCTGATCACCAAGGCCGACCTGGCCGGCTACAAGGCTGTCTGGCGCGAGCCCGTGCAGGCCAAGTGGCGCGGCTATGACGTGATCACCGCCCCGCCGCCCAGCTCGGGCGGGATCGCCCTGATGCAGATGCTGCTGATGAAGCAGGACGCCGCCCCGCTGTTCAAGGGCCAGGCCCTGAACGGTCCGCAGTACATCCACCTGCTGTCGGAGGTCGAAAAGCGGGTCTATGCCGACCGGGCCGAATATCTGGGCGATCCGGACTTCGTGAAGGTCCCGGTCTCCAACCTGATCGCGCCGGCCTATGTCGCCAAGCGGGCCAAGGAGATCGATCCGGCCAAGCCTTCGCCGACCAAGGCCGTGGTCCCGGGGCTGGAGAAGCCGCAGACCACCCACTTCTCGGTCGTCGACAAGTGGGGCAACGCCGTCTCCAACACCTACACCCTGAACGGCTGGTTCGGCTCGGGCGTGGTGGTCGAGGGCGCGGGCTTCATCCTCAACGACGAGATGGACGACTTCTCGGCCAAGCCCGGCGCGCCCAACATGTTCGGCGTCGTGGGCGGCAGCGCCAACGCCATCGCGCCCCACAAGCGGCCGTTGTCCTCGATGACCCCGACCATCCTGGTCAAGGACGGCAAGCCGGCCATGGTCATCGGCACCCCCGGCGGCTCGCGGATCTTCACCTGGGTGTTCCAGGTGCTGGCCGATGTCTACGACTTCGACCTCTCCCTGAAGGCGGCCCAGAAGGCCCCGCGCTTCCATCACCAGCTGCTGCCCGAGAACACGATCTTCTACGAGCCGTCAGCGCCGCCGAGCGCAGAGTTGAAGGGGGCACTGGAAGGGCGCGGCTACAAATGGGTGGAGGACTTCAGCGGCGACATGGAGGCGATCCAAGTGGTGGGCAAGACGCCCGTGCCGGAGTCGGATCCGCGAGCGCGGGGGGTGTCGATGGTGGTGAAGTAGGCTTGTCACTTGCCCCCACCTGACCTCGCTACGCGAGGTCGTCCGCCCCCGGAGGGGGCAGAAGAACCTTCTTCCCCCTCCGGGGGAGGAGCGCGAAGCGCGGAGGGGGCAAGTCGCGGACCTAAGCCCCCGCCATCTCCGCCACCACCTTCAACGCCGCTTCGCGCGGATCGTTGGCCGCCGTGATCGGGCGGCCGCAGACCAGGTGGCTGGCGCCGGCGCGCAGAGCGGCTTCGGGGGTGGCGGCGCGGGCCTGGTCGTTCTTGGCTGACCAGAAGGGGCGCACGCCCGGGGTAACGATCAGGAAGCCAGGGCCGGCGATCTCGCGGGCCAGAGCGGCTTCGTGCGGACTGGAGACGATCCCGTCGACGCCGCACTCAATGGCCTGGCGCACCCGACGCTCGACCAGATCACGCGCCCCGAAGGCGTAGCCCATTTCGTTGAGGTCGGCGTCGGTCAGGCTGGTCAGCACGGTCACCGCCAGGATCTTCAACGACGAGTCGCCCCGCGCCTGGACAGCGGCCTTCATCACCTGCGGCTCGGCGTGGACCGTCAGCAGATCACAACCGCTCTGGGCCAGGACGCGGGCCGAGCGCTCCACGGTGGCGCCGATGTCGTGCAGCTTCCAATCCAGGAAGATCTGTTTGCCCGAGGCTTTCAGTTCGCGGGCCAGAACCATACCGTCGCTGGCCAGCAGCTCCAGGCCGATCTTGTAGAAGCTCACCGCATCGCCCAGGCGCTCGACCATGTCGCGGGCTTCGTCGACGGTGGGCAGGTCCAGCGGGACGATCAGGCGCGAGTCGGCGGTCATGGCTTGGCCCCAGGGGTTGGCGCGCAGGACCGTCCGCTCTAGGACAGAGCGAGGATCGGGCGCTTTGATAAAGGTAAGGACGTCGAATGACCGAGGCCAAACTCGCCGTCAACTTCTTCGTCGCGCTGTTCGCCTTGATCGACCCGATCGGCAACGTGCCGCTATTTGCCGCCGCCACCCTGGGCGCGGCCGCGGCGGGCCGGCGGATGGTGGCCGTCTATATCGGCCTGTTCGTCGCCGCCTTCCTGGTCTTCTTCTATTTCACGGGCGTGGGCCTCTTGGCCTTCTTCGGCATCTCGATGCCGGCCTTCCGCATCGCCGGCGGCGTCATCCTGTTCATCCT
>FTCT01003774.1_pt1 | contig 17943 bp, 6 predicted proteins | sample 1658881 | NCBI WGS metagenome assembly FTCT01 (sample SAMEA3914864, study PRJEB12502) | metagenome | biome: forest; material: soil | place: USA | collected 2012-03-12 | depth 0.3 m | reverse complement strand
CGTCGCGATCCCGTCGCTGTTCGGCTACAACTACGTCGTCACCCGCAACAAATCCGTCCAGGCGAACATGCTCGTGTTCGTCGACGAGTTCATCACGCGTGCCTCGGAGCGCTACAGCGCTTCGTCCTACGCCGAAGCGGCCGAATAGGCCGGCGAAGCGGGGAGCCACGCCATGCAGGTGCAAGACGACGACCGTCTCTACGACGACATCAACATCACCCCGATGCTCGATCTGGCCTATGTGCTGCTGATCGTCTTCATCATCCTGACCACGGCCTCGGTGCAGGGGATCAAGGTCGACCTGCCCAAGGCCAGCTCGGCCACCAGCCTGGCCAAGCCGAAGACCAAGGCGATCACGATCAACAGCAACGGCGACGTGTTCCTCGACGCCTATCCGGTGACCCTGCCGGAGCTGGAGGCGCGCCTGCGCACGGCCAAGGCCACCGAGCCGGAGTTCCCGATCGTGGTGAAGGGCGACGCCGTCGTCCAGTACCAGCGGGTCACCGACGTGCTGGACCTGCTGCGCCGGCTCGACCTGAACCAGGTCGGGCTGGTCACCGGCAAGGCCGAAGAACGCTGAGCCGGAACCATGTCCCTCCAGCCCCTTCGCCAACGGACCGCCGCGATCGCCCGGATCGTGATTCCCGTCGTGGTCCTGGCCGTCCTGGCGGTCGGCGTCTGGCGGCTGGCCAACGACACCGGCGGGGTCAGCCGGAAGGTCGCGCCGCCGCCGATGGTGGCCCTGGCGCCGCCGGCGCTTCCAACGCCCCCGCCCAAGGAGCAGCCGCCTGAACCGGTGAAGGACGAGGCGCCTTCGCCCAGTCCCGATCCCCAGCCGCAGGCCCCGCCCAAGAGCGACGCGCCCAAGCAGCTGACGATCAACGGACCGCCCCAGGCGGGCTCCGACGCGTTCGGGCAGGTGGCGGGCAAGGGCGGCGGCGTCGTGATGGGCGGCGATCCCAACGGCTCGGACACGGGCGGCGACAACGCCTTCGAAGAGACCCGCTATCAGCATTACCTGCGCTCGCAGCTGCAGAGCGCCATCCAGGCCGACGACCGGGTCAACCGGCTGTTCTTCGCCGCCCAGGTGCGGATCTGGGTGAAGCCGGACGGCTCCATCGGCGGCGTCTCCATCGCCAAATCCACCGGCGACGAGCGCGCCGATCGCGCGCTGGTGGCCGCCCTCCAGGCGCTGCCGCGCCTCGATCCGCCGCCGCCACAACTCAAGTTTCCGGCCCGCGTGGCCTTGCGGGGTCGGAGGGCATGACCCTCCCGCAACGCCGCCGAATTGACAGGGGATCCTCCATGACCAGACCGACGACCGCTATGTCGCGCCGGGCCGCCTTGGGCGGATCGGCCGTGGCGGCTCTCCTCGCCGTGGCCCTCGCGGGACCCGCGGCCGCTCAAGCCGCCTCCGCGACGCCGTCGGCCGATCTCGCCGTCAACCTGACCCGCCTGCTGGTCAAGCAGGGCGTGATCAGCCAGGCCGCCGCCGACGAACTGATGGCCCAGGCCGCCGCCCAGACCGCCCAGGCGCGCGCCGCCGAGACGGCCCAGGGGGGCGCAGCGCTCGCCGCCCTGCCGCCGCCCGCCCCGGGGGTGACGCGCATCCCCTATGTGCCCGAGACGGTGAAGGCCCAGCTGCGCGACGAGATCCGCCAGGAGGTCATCCAGCAAGCCCGCGAGGAGAACTGGGCCGCGCCCAACGTGATCCCGGAATGGACCCAGCGCATCAAGATCAGCGGCGACGTGCGCTTCCGCGACCAGTTCGACCAGTACGAGGACTCCAACATCCCCGTGATGATCGACTTCGCCGCTCTCAACGCCAACGGTCCGACGGACCTCAACCCCAACACCAACCCGGCCGGCGTGCCGCTGCTCAACACCCAGCAGGATCGGGGCAGCCAGCTGTCGATCCGCGCGCGCATCGCCCTGGACGCCGAGATCTCCGACTCGATCTCAGCCCACATCCGCCTGGCCAGCGGCCGCACCAACAGCCCGGTCTCGACGACCCAGCTGCTGGGCGGCGGCCTGACCAAGAAGGACATCTGGCTGGACCGGGCCTATGTCGACATCAAGCCGCTGCCGTGGCTGAGCGGCTCGCTCGGGCGCATGCCCAACCCGTTCGTGGACGAGATCGAGGGCCAGCGCCTCACCGACCTGGTCTACGATACCGACCTGGCCCTGGACGGTGCGGCCGCCACGATCCGCTATCCCCTGTGGCCACGCCATCGGCTCAGCGTGTCGGGCACGGCGGGCGCGTTCCTGATGGACTATCGCGACGGCAATTTCCCGACCAACAACCCGGACAAGGCCAGCACCAAGACCAAGTGGATGTTCGGCGGCCAGGGCGAGGTCACCTGGGAGACCAACCGCTTCGACTGGCGCGCCAGCGCGGCCTTCTACCAGTTCCAGTATGACCGCGGCCTGCTGTCGGAGCCCTGCGCCCTCTATACCGGCCTGACCGAGTGCTCGACCGACTTCACCCGGCCGGCCTTCATGCAGAAGGGCAATACGCTCTTCCTGATCCGCAACATCCTGCCACCGCCCGGCGTGACCGACTACCCCGTGCCGCAATATGCCGGCCTGAGCTTCGATTACGACGTGCTGGACCTGAGCACCTCGTTCGACATGAAGCTGGCGGACGACCGCCACCTGCTGCTGGTCGGCGCCTACGCCCGCAACTTGGCCTTCGATCGTGGCGACGCCTGCCGCTACAACGAGCTGGGCCTGCCGGTGAACAACAACCTCGACGACAACCCCTGTCCGGCGCCGGCGGCCGGACAGCCCGGTTCGCGCCTGGCCACCGGCCCCAACGCCTACATGGCCAAGCTCATCTACGGCCATCTCAACCCCTATGCCTGGGGGCAATGGAACGTCACGGCCGGCTACAAGCGCCTCGAGGCGGACTCGGTGCTCGACGGCTACACCGACTCCGACTTCCACCTCGGCGGCACCAACGCCAAGGGCTACTTCCTCAACGCCAGCGTGGGCCTGTTCGACGGCGCGAACGTGGAATTCCGCTGGTTCAGCGCCAACGAGGTGGCCGGCCCGCCGCTGTCGATCGACGTGGGTCAAATCGACCTCAATGTGAGGTTCTGACCATGCGCCGCGCGATCACCGCAGCGATCCTGAGCCTGGCCGTCACGGGCGTCGTCCAGGTTCCGGGCGTCGCCCACGCCCAGAGCCTCGAGGACCGCCTGCGCAGCCAGCTGGTGGCGGTCAACGGCCGCCTGCAGGAGCTGCAGAACAACCAGGCCGCCCTGATCGCCCAGAAGACCTCCGCCGAGGCCGAGCGCGACGCGCTCAAGCGCCGGCTGGCGACGGCGGAGGCCCGGGCGCGCGGCGCCCAGCGCGACGCCGGCGGGCCGCAACTGGCCCAGTACAAGGCACAAGCCGACCAGGCGATCCAGGCCAAGACCCAAGGTGAGGCCGACCTGGTGGCCGCTCGGGCCCAGATCGATCGCCTGACGCAGCAGGTGAGGGACGACCAGGCCGAGCGTGAAAGGCTGTCGTCGCAACTGACCGAGGCGCGCGCCGGCGCCGAGGCGGCCAAGGCCAAGAACGCCCAGGCCATCGGCGTGGCCCGCGAGGTGCTGGACGCCTACAGCCGCGTGACGGTCGCCGACGTCATGGGCCGCCGCGAGCCGTTCATCGGCCTCAAGCGCGTCCAGATCGAACAACTCGAGCAGGACTACGGCGACCGCCTCTACGGCGCGCGCCTGGACGTGCCCGCCGGCAAGACCCCGACCCCGCCCGCCGCCAAGCCCCAGTAACCGCTCGCGCAACCGTCCGGTTCGCTCGCAACCCGAGACCAGAGTTCGATCATGGCCGACAAAACCAAGACCCGCTTTCCGTCGATCGGCCAGGCGCGGCGTGCGCTGTTCTGCGGCGCCAGCGTGGTCGTCCTGCTGTCGGCCGTCGCGGCGAGCGAGGCGTCGGCCGACGCCCTGTCGACCCTGCGGGCCGGGGCGCGGTTGCCGGCCACCGGCGCGGGCGCGCCGTCCGTGGCGGTTCCCGTCGTGCCGGGCGTGACACCCGTCGCCAACGCCGCGGCGACACGCAACCTGCTCAACGCCACCAACGCCCAACGGGCGGTCAACGTGACCCTTCAGGCCCAGGCGGCGGCCCGCCAGGCCGCGGCGGCTCTGGCCAACACCGTGCCCAACGGCCTGGGCGTGGGCGGGCTGGCGCCGGCCAATCCCGCCCTGACAGGAACCGGCCTGGGCGTCTGGCAGGGCGCCCTGGCGCCGACCCAGTCCACCTCGACCTCGGGACGCATTCTGGTCGACATCAAACAGACCGACTCCCGCGCCATCCTGTCTTGGGACACCTTCAACGTCGGCGCCAACACCACGCTCAATTTCGACCAGAGCCAGGGCGGCGTGGCCCAGCCCGACTGGGTGGTGCTCAACCGCGTGGTCGGTGGGCTCGACCCGGTGACCGGCATGCGCGACCCGTCCCGGGGCGCGACGCCCAGCCAGATCCTCGGCTCGATCACCGCCCAGGGCACGGTGCTGGTGATCAACCAGAACGGCGTGCTGTTCGGCGGAACCGCGCAGGTCAATACGCACTCGCTGGTGGCCAGCAGTCTTGAGATCGGGCGATCGTGGCGGCCTGAGAACAGCGTCGCCCGGGATCTGTCGATCGCCGATCGCAACGCCGAATTCCTGACGGGCGGCCTCCTGGGCGTGGGCGCCCAGGACGAAAGCAAGTCGAGCCTGTCGACCTTTTCGGCCCTGGCGAACCCCGACGGTTCGTTTGGTTCGACCTTCGAAGGCGCGGTACAGGTCGCCGCCGGCGCGAAGATCACGGCCGGCGACGGCGGCTTCATCCTGCTGACCGGACCCCAGGTGACCAACGCCGGTGATCTGGAAGCCGTGCGGGGCCAGGTCAGCCTGGCCTCGGGCCGCACCACGCTGCTGACCGCTTCGGAGGGCAAGGCCGACAGCGCCGATCCCAATGTCCGCGGCTTCGTCGTGAAGACCACCAACGGCGCGGATCGGCGCGGCAGGACTTTCGCCGCCACGGACTATGTCCTCAACACCGGCCTGATCCGGTCGGGCGAAGGCTATGTCTCGCTGAACGCGTCGCCCAACGTCGGGGCGGCGATCAACGAAGGGGTGATCACGGCCACCACCAGCGTGTCGCGCAACGGCGCCGTCCTGCTGGATGGCGCCGACGTCCGGATCGCGCCGTCCAGCGTGATCGCCATCACGCCCGACGACAGCGGTTCGATCCCACAGGACGCCGTCTCCCTGGCCAATTTCAAGCCTTCCAAGATCAGCCTGGGCAGCTACCAGAGCCGTATCGAGATCGGCGCCGACAGCCTGACCTATGCTCCGGGCGCGACGATCAACATCGGTTCGGGGCCCGGTATCGACGGCAATGTCGCCTCGACCGCGACCCCGGGCGTCTCACGCATCTTCGTCGACAGCGGCGCCGTCATCGACGCGTCCGGCCTGAAGAACGTCGTCGTGCCCGCCTCGCGCAACATGATCGTCATCGACCCGGTCAAGGGTAATGAACTGGCCGACTCGCCGCTGTTTCGGGACGGCTTCCTGAACGGCGCCAAGATCTATCTGGACCCGCGGATTTCGGGGGTGCGCGAGGACGGCGTGGCCTATGTCGGCTCGCCGCTGATCTCGGCCGGCAGCTACGCGCAGCAGATCGGGGTCACGGCCTCGGAACTGATGACCAAGGGCGGCGACGTCACCCTGGGCGTGGCCGGCGTCCGTTCGAGCGGAACGGTCGTGGAGTCGGCGCCGGACGTGATCGTCAAGCGCGGCGCCACGATCGACATCTCGGGCGGCTGGCGGACCTTCGAGGCGGGACGGGTGAAGACCACGCGCCTGATCGATTCCACCGGCGCCATCGTCGATATCAGCTACGCCGATCCCGACCGCACCTATGTCGGGATCTACGAGGGCTATGTCGACACCCAGCCGCGCGGGCCCACCCGCACCTATGTGAACATGATCCTCGACGGCGACGGATACGCCGGCGCCTATACCGAAGGCGCGGACGCCGGATCGCTGACTATCAAGTCGGCCCAGCCCCTGCTGGAGGGCGCGGTCTACGCCGACGCCTTCCCGGGCGTGCTCCAGCGCGAGACGGCCCAGCGCGGCACGGGCAAGTCCTCGGTGTTCGCGGACCGCCGCCAGGTCCAGGCCGTCTCGTCCCAGCTGCCGGTCAGCGGGTTCCTGTCGATCCAGGAACTGGGAACCTCCACGGGGAACGACACCGGCGGCGGCGACATCATCATCGCCGACGGTGCGACGGCCACCAAGGCCGACGGGCTCGGCTATGGCCAATCGGTGACGATCGACGGCGACGGAAACCTGGTCCTGGTCCCGCGTCCCGCCGAAAGCATGCTGCCGGTCGCGGATCGCGGCGTGCTGACCCTGGGCGCCGACACTCTGTCGGCCATGGGTTTGGGCCAGCTGGCCTTGTTCACGTCGGGCGGTCTGACGGTTGAGAGCGGCGCTGAGCTGACCCTGAATCCGGGTGGCGTCTTCACGGCCACCACGGGTCGCGCCATCACGGTCGACGGCGACATCACCGCCGCTTCGGGGGTCATCTCGCTGGAGACGGTCAATGTCGGCGGGGGCTCATTGTTCCACGCCGACGCTCCGCGCGCCGGCGGCTACGACGTGACGGTCAACGGTCGGCTGTCGACGGCGGGCCTCTGGGTCAACGATCAAGGCGCGACGGCTGAAACCCTGCTGGGCTCGGCCTATGTCGACGGCGGTTCGGTCGACATCACCGTCGCTCCCCGGGAGGTGCTGGTCGCCACCGACGGCGGCGTGAGCACGGGCGTCGATATCAGCGGCAGCATCCTGGTCGACGGTGAGCGCTCGCGGATCGACGTCTCGTCCGGCGGCTACGTCACGCGCGAGGGCGACCTGGTCTTGACGGCCAAGGGCGGCGACGTGGCCCTCACCAGCGACACCACCTATTTCCAGATCGCCAAGCCGGCCATCGCCACCGGCGTCCTCAATCCCGGCCATGCGTCGGGCTTCCGCGTCACCGGCCCCGCGGCGCCGGCGGTCAATCCCAGCGAGATCACCGCGCGGGTGAGCCTCGGCGACGACGTGATCAAGGCCCAGGGCTTCGGCGGAGGCGGCACGTTCTCGCTGACCACGCCGGCCATCGCGCTGGGCGACGGCGCGGCGCGGACCGGCACGACGCTGGCGCTGGACTTCTTCTCCAAGACCGGCTTCGCCAAGTACGACATCACGTCCTACGCGACCGATCTGTCGGCCAACACCTTCAACAACGGCCTGGGCGGCTACAACGCGCTCCTGACGACCCAGGTGGTGACGGTCGGCGCCGGCCAGACCCTAGACCTTTCCCAGTCGCGCTACGCCACCCACCTGGGCGCCGCGCAGACCACCGCCCTGCAGAGCCTGGGCACGGGGGGCGACATCACGACGATCCTGACCCCCGGCAAGCCGACGGAGGCCTGGGACCAACTGCCGGTCAGCCTGACCTTCGGCGGCCTGGTCGAGCTCAAGGTCGCCGAGGGCGGCCGGATCACCGGGGCGCCCGGCGCGGCGATCGGCGCGGCCCAGATCCTGAACCAGGGCTCCATCCGTCTGGCCGGCGGGGCGATCAACCAGGTCATGACGCTGCCGCAGCTCTACGCGTCGCCGGACGCCAACCTGGCGACAAAGCCGCTGTCGGCCGCCAGCCTCGCCGACATCTTCACGGTCAACGCCGATGGGACCATCGACGAGAACGCCCGATCGAAGATCGATCCGTCGCGGACCAACGCCCAGGTCGCCCGCGCCAACCCGATCTACCTGACCGCTGGCCTGGCGGCCGACGTGGGCGTGCAACTGGACGCCGGCAGCGTGACCGACCTGTCCGGCGTCAGCGTTCGCAATCCCTACGCCACGGGCGTCACCCAGGGGCGTCAGGCGGTGAGCGGCCGCGTCTACGCCGGGGGAAGCCTGACGACCTCCGCCACCCGCTATCTGGGCGGCGACTTCACGACGATTTCGCCGTTCCAACACAACTCCGGCTATGCGCTGGCCCCTCAGGGCGTCAACGAGCCGGCCAACGTCCTGAAGACCTCGGTCAAATCCGGCGACATGATCGCCGCTCCGGGGGCGGTGCTCGACCTGTCGGGCGCTTCGGACACCTTCGACCAGCTCCAGTCGGGCGGGCGCTATGTGCAGGCCGCGCAATGGAGCGACGGCGGTTCGCTGACGCTGGGCGGCGGCGCGGTTCTGACCGGCGCGCTGATCGATGCGCGAGGAGGCGGCGGCGCGGCGGCCGGGGGAACCCTGGCCCTGACCAGCACGACCCTGGTCCAGGCCGATCCCCAGGCTCCGGTCCGCAACCTGATCGCGGCCGACCAGATCCAGGCGTCGGGCTTCGACAATCTGGTGATCCGGGGAGCATTGACCACGCAGGGCGACGTCGATCTCGATCTTGGCGGCGCCTTCGTCCTGACCTCGGGGGTCTTCGATCACAGCGCCAACATCGGCGATCCGCTGTTCCGGCAGAGCCTTTCGCCGACCCTCGGCGCGACCGGGCGTCTGGACATCTCGGCCGCCTATGTCCGCCTCGACAGCGACTTCCAGACCCTGGCCAACCTCGGCGGCGGGGCGTTGGGCCAAGGCGAGGTGATCCTGCACGCGGGCGCGATGGACGTGTCGGGCGCGGTGCTGCTGGACCGTTCGGTGGCCCAGGCCACCTTCGACGTGACCGGCGACCTGCGCTTCTCGGGCGTGCAGCCCTACCAGCTGACGCTGGCGGGAACGGACGCGCCGCCCAGCCTGGCGGGCATGCTGGCCGTCAACGGCGATCTCACCCTGCGCGCCGCCCAGGTCTATGTCACCACCGGGTCCAGCTTCTCCGTCACCTCCGGCGCCGCCGACGGCGTGCTGACGATCGCGCGCGCCTCGTCCGCGACGCCGGCCATGCCCTATTCGGCGGGCGGCAAGCTGACCCTGCAGGCCGACAGCGTCGTGCAGAACGGCGTCGTGCGCGCGCCGCTGGGCGCCCTGACCATCGGCTCCAACACCGCCTACGCCGTGAACGGCGTGACCTTCGCTCCGGCGACCCGTTCGGTCGAGCTGGGCGCCGGCAGCGTGACCTCGGTGTCGGCCGGCGGGCTTTCCATCCCCTACGGTACGACCACCGACCAGACGGAATATTTCTTCGCGCCGACCAACGGCGACCCGCTGACCGCGGCGCCGTCCGGCGTCCTGACCCTGGCGGGCCAGAGCGTCGCCACGCGCGACGGCGCGACGGTGGACCTCAGCGGCGGCGGCGATGTCTACGGCTACGAATTCATCCCCGGTCCGGGCGGTTCGCGCGACGTGCTCAGCCGCTACAACACCGACGCCTTCACCAGCAACGGGGGCTATCAGTACGCGGACGGCCGGCAGGTCTATGCGATCGTGCCGGGCCTATCCGACGGCGCGGCGCTGTACGACCCGATCTATTCGGCCGATTACGCTGACCTGTATCAGGCCGGCGGTGTCGGCAAGCGCGTCTATCTCGACGGCGGGGCGGGCCTGGCGGCGGGCTGGTACACGCTGCTGCCGGCCCAGTACGCGATGCTGCCGGGCGGGATGCGCGTGGTGGAGGACACTGGCGCGCGCAATGTCGCTGCCGGCGGTCGGCTGACGCAGCGCGACGGAACCCTGGTGACGACCGGCCGCTACGGCGGCCTGGGCGGGGCCGAGGAGTCCACGATCCACGTCTTCCAGGTCCAGAACCAGAAGACCATCCTGGCCAGCTCGAACATCAAGCTGACCTCGGCCCAGACCGCCTTCGCGGCCGCCGCGGCCAAGAAGGGCGAGATCGCGCCGAACTTGCCGGCGGACGCCGGCCGCCTCGTCCTGTCGGCCCTGACCTCCATCGATCTGAACGGACGGTTCCTGACCACGGCGGGGCAGGGCGGCCGGGGCGGGCAGGTCGACATCAGCGGGCAGAAGATCGACATCGTCTCGCAACTGGGCGCGCCCACCGCCGGCGTCCTGCAGCTGGACGCGCGTCAGCTCAGCGCGCTCAACGCCGACAGCCTGCTGATCGGCGGGGTACGCACCGACAACGCCGATGGAACCACCAGCCTGGCGCCCACGGCCACCACGATCACCGTCTCCAACAACGCCGCCGCGCCGTTGTCGGCGTCCGAAGTGGTGTTGGCCGTGGACGGTGCTTCGTCCTCGATCCTGGTCCAGGACGGCGCGACGATCACGGCCCGCGCCTCCAGCGCGGCGCAGCGCGGCGGCGACTTCGTGGTCGACGGCGCCGGTTCGGCGACCGGCCAGGGCGCCCTGGTGCGCGTGGCCAGCGGCCCGGACCGCGACGTTGTGCGCAAGAACGTCGAGGCCGTCGCGCCGGGCGTGCTGACCGTCGGCGCGGCGACCCTGACCGGCGCCTCCGTCCTGCTCGATTCCAGCGGCGCCTTCACGATCGATCCCGCCGCGACCCTGGCCGCCGACAACCTCACCCTGGGCGGGTCGGCCATCCATTTCGCGGACACGGCGGATGGTTTGAGCGGCCTGGTGCTGACGCCGCAACTGCGCGCCAGCCTCAGCCGCGCCAAGACGCTGACCCTGCGCACGGCCGGCGTGATCGATTTCGCCGACGGCGAGTATCGCTTCGGCGACCTGACGCTGGCCGCGCCGGGCGTGGCCTTGGCCGACCCGAACGGCGGGGTGCGCATCGTGGCCGACGACTTGCGGCTGGACGCCGGGACCGCCGTGACGGCGGCCTGCGGCGTCGGCGGGGCCCCGGCTTGCGGCGCCGGCCAGCTGGCGATCGACACGCGCACCATCGCGTTCGGCGATGGAATCCTCAGGACCTACGGGGCCGGCGGCGGCGTCTCGCTGTCCGCCAGCGAAGGCCTGTTCTACGAGGGCAAGGCGACGTTGGACGCGGGACAAGCGGCGTTGACGATCCAGACGCCGGTGATCGTCGACCGCGCCACAAAGGACGCTTCAGGCGGTTCGAAACCCAACCTGACCCTGGTCACCACCGGGGCGGTCGCCATCGGCGCCGCGCCAGGATCGATGCGACCCGTGACGACCGGGGTCGCCGGCGCCGACCTGTCGATCTCGGGCCAAAGCCTGACAGTGACGGGAACCAACCTTCGGGCCACCGCGGGCAAGATGACCCTGACGGCCGCGAACGGGGTCACGGTGGGCGCGGGCGCGCTGATCGAGACGCCCGGCTACGCCAAGAGCTTCGGCGACGCCGCGGATCCCTATTCAATTTCGGCCCCGGGCGGCGCGCTGACCGTGACCGCCCTGAACGGCGACGTGGTCTTCGCCGCGGGCTCGACCGTGTCGGTCGGCGGTGGCGCGGGCAAGGGCGGCGCCTTGACGGTCAACGCCGGCAAGGGTTCGGCCGTATTCGGCGGGACGATCAACGCGGCGACTCCGGACGGCGGCGCGCGCCTGGCGGTGAACACGGCCGGCGCGGTGGACCTTTCCAACCTCGTGCGCGGCGTCAAGGGCGCCTTCGACGCCGGCGTCGACGTCCAGACCGGCGCCGGCGACCTGGTCCTGGCCCGCGACCTGACGCTGAAGGTCGCCAACCTTTCGCTGGTCGCCGACGGCGGCGGCGTGGACATCGAGGGCGCGGTCGACGCCTCGGGCGTCAATGGCGGCGAGATCCGGCTGTTCGGCTCCAGCGGCGTGACCCTGGGCTCGAGCTCCGTCCTGACGGCGCGCGCCCTGGGCTATGACGACAGCTCCACGCGCACAGCGGAAGGCGGGACGGTCCAGCTGGGCGTCGGTCAGTCGGGCGCCATCAATGTCGCTGCCGGCGCCAGGATCGACGTGAGCGCGCGCCACACCGCGCCGCGCTTGGTCGCCACCATCGAGAACGGCGTCACCAACTATCGCTATGTCGAGGCGGACACGGGGGGCACGGTGGTGCTGCGCGCCCCGGTGCTGGGCGCCGTCGGCGGCCAGACGATGAACGTCGACTTCGCCGGCTCGGTCAGCGGCGCCGACAACGTGGTGCTGGAAGGCTATCGGGCCTTCGACCTGGCGGCCATCGCGGCCGACAGCCGCTACACCGGCGTCTCGGTCAGCGGCGACACCGCCACCCTAAATCTCGCCGCCGCCGCCGCGGGCCGGGTCAACTTCCTGGCCGATACGGCCGGCGGCACGCTCTCGGACTTCATCCAGACCTTCGACGTCTCCAACGTCTACGGTCGTCTCGGCGGCCTGGCCGGTCAGTCCAACTTCCACGCCCGCCCGGGCGTGGAGCTCAATTTCGACGGCTCGATCGTGCTGGCCTCCAACTGGAACTTCGGGGCGGGGACGGTCGACGTGGCCGGCGCCATGGCGGCCGGGCTGATGGCCGCCCATCCGGGGATCGCCGGCGCGGTCTATGTGCTGCCGGGTTCGGAAGGGCGGATCCTGGCGGACTACACCACCATGACCTACCGCGTGGGCGGCAAGGCGACGGGGGAGGCCGGCGTCCTGACGTTGAGGGCCAGCGATGACGTCGACATCAACGGCAGCATCACCGACGGCTTCTTCACCTTCGGCGATCAGAGCGATCCGGCCTTCCTCAGTCGCGCGATCGGCGGCGGCGACAAGGTCTTCAACGGCTATCTGAACACCACCTGCCCCAGCGGCTGCGCGGTGAGCGGCTTCACCACAGGCGCGGCACCGTCCCAGATCGTCACCGTCACCTTCCCGAGCGGGACGTCCCTGTCGGGCGTGGAGGTCGCCGCGGCGAGCCTCGCGAACCCCGCGCCGTACAACGCCGCCGCCAACAGCGCCGCCGCCCTGGGCAGCGGGGCCAACGGCGCCGGCGATGCGATCGGCAGCGCGCAGCTGTTCCCGCTGATCGAGACGGCCGACGGACAGAAGGCGGTCCAATCCTGGTCCTACCAGATCACCGCCGGGGCCGGCGTCTCGGACGCGGGCGTGTTCAGCGTCGATCCTACGCGCGTCCAGGCCGGCGCCACGGGCGCGGTGACGGTCGCCGGTGCGAACCCCTACAGCTACGGCGGGGTCGCCGGCGCGGCCTCGCTTTCCGACACCCTGCTGTTCGCCGTGAGCGGCGCGACCAATGTCCGGGTCCCCGCTGACCAGTGGGTGTCGGCGCAACTGGCGCAGAACAGCGGGCTGACGTCGCAATCCTATACCCGGCTGACGTTCAGCTCGGCGCCCACCGCGGCGCGCACGGTCCTTTCTCAACGCGCCGTGGCGTTCTTCGCGCAGCACCCCGGTGAGTACACGTTCACCGGTTCGGCCAGCGCCCCGACCGGGGTATCGACCAGCCTGTCGCTGATGGGCGCGTTCCTGACCCTGGTCTCCCAGGACTGGAACAGCCTGAAAACCGCCTATACGCCGCCGCGTGTGACCCCACCGGCCAGGGTGGACGTGGTGACCGCGCCGGTGATCCGCACGGGCACGGGCTCGATCGCCCTGGCCGCGGCGGGCGACATCGACCTGCGCAACGGCCCGGCCGTCTATCGAAATCCGAACACGGGAGCGCCGGTCGCGGCGACCGACGGTTTCCAGGTCGGCGGCGTGGCGGTCTACACCGCCGGCCATCTGGTCGACCCGTCGACGATCCAGGCGGTGGATCCCAAAACCGGCGCCTTGCTGACCCTCGATCCGTCGGCCTACAGCGCGTCGCTGGATGTCTCCGGCGTCGGCGCCCTCACCGGCGTGGCCCGCAATCAGCCCTTCTACGCCGAGGGCGGCGGTGATGTTTCGCTTGCCGCCGGCGGCGACATCCTGAGCCGCTTTGACGCCTACAATGGTGCGAAGGCGCGAAACCAGAGGAATGCGAGCAACGCAACCACGAGCGGAGCGCTGCACCTGGTGGGGGACCCTGCCCAGCCCTGGCGCATTGGCCAGATCGGAATGGCGACCGATATCCGCATAAACGCCCAACTGTTCACCGAAGGGCTGGGCACGTTGGGCGGCGGCGACATCCGCGTGCGCGCCGGCGGCGACCTGTCGGACATCTCGCTGGTGGCCGACACCACCGTGACCACGGCCGATGTGGCCGGCGCCGACGGCAAGGCCCTGGCCGGTCGGGCGCTGCTGACCTTCGGCGGCGGCGACATCACGGTCGAGGTCGGCGGCGACATGCTGGGCGGCCGCATCGACATGGCCTCGGGCGCCGCCGCCGTCCACGTCGGCGGCGACCTGGCCGCGGCGGGCAAGGCTCAGATCGACCCGGTGGCCGCGGCGACACTGGCCGACAACACCCTGCGGCTGCGTTTGACCGACGCGACGATCGACCTGTCAGTCGGGGGCGACGCGACCGTGGGCAGTATTTCCGCGCGGGGCGTGGGGACCAGCATATCCAACGCCAACAGCCTGGGCTTCTATTCGGCGGACGCCGGCGTATCGGTGGTGGCCGGCGGCTCCCTGACGATCGCCAACGCGTGGCCTGAAGCCACCAGTTTCGGCGGAACCACCGGCGGGAGGAGTCCCGAGCCCAGGGAAGCGATCTATCCGGGTTCGCTGACGGCGGCGGCCCTTTCGGGCGATCTTACGTTCGGCGGCGCCCAGCCGCTGGCGATCCTGCTCTACCCGACCGCTCGGGGTTCGTTGACCCTGGCGGCGGGCGGCGACATCGCGCCGGTCAATATCGCCATGCTGGATGCCGATCCTGGTCTGTTGCCGGGCGTCTTCTCGACTTTCGGGCTCAGTAACGAAGGGACTCTTCAGAGCGGCCTGCCGTTCGACTTCCCTGGGGTCTTCTCCAGCACCACCGCGGCCCAAAGGCGCGCCCAGCACAACGCCTCCACGCCCCACCTGGGCGACGAGGTTCCCAACCGCATCTATGCGGGCGGCGACATCCTGAACATGATCGTCTCCACGCCCAAGGAGACCCGCATCGGCGCCGGGCGCGACATCGTCAACATGATGTTCTTCGGCCAGAACCTCGACGAACGCGACATCACCCGGATCGTCGCTGGGCGCGACATCACCGCCACCACCCAGCTTGTGGGCGCGCCGCTCGCGGGCGGCTTCCAAAATTATGGACCCCTGCGCTCGACCCTGCAGGGCAACACCTTCGTGATCGGCGGACCGGGAACCCTGTCGCTGGAGGCCGGGCGCGATCTCGGCCCGTTCCTGAACTCGGCCGTCGACAGCTACCAGGGCGCCTTGAACCCCGGCGAGAAGACCAGCCTGGTGTTCGGCGGCGGGGTGCTGTCGGTGGGCAACGAATGGAACCCGTGGCTGGGGCCGCAGGGGGCTGACCTGCAGATCCAGTTCGGCGTCGCCAAGGGCGCCGACTACACGGCGCTGCGCGAGGCCTATGTCGATCCGGCCAACCTGGACAAGGCGCCCGACTACCTGTTCGTCCAAACGGAAGACGAGCACGGCGTGTTCGTGACCGACCGGACCAAGCCGATCTACGGGCCCAAGCTGGTCGCCTGGATGCAGGCCCACGAGGCGTCGACCCTGGTCGAGACGTTCGGGACCACGACCGTCAGCTACGAGCAGGCCTATCAGGCGTTCGCCCGTCTGACCGGCCTTCGCCAGCGGGGCTTCCTGCAGGAGGTCTATTTCAACGAGCTGACCCAGACGGCGACGCCCGGCGCTTCGTTCCAGAAGTATTCGCGCGGCTACACGGCGGTGAACACCCTGTTCCCGGCGTCGCTGGGCTACACCGCCAACGACCTGACCGGCGGCTCGAACGGCGCCAATCTGCAGGTGCGCACCGGGGACCTGGACCTGCGGCTGGCCACCATCCAGACCGCGCGCGGCGGCGACATCTCCATCCTCGGCCCGGGCGGCCGGGTGCTGGCCGGTTCGACGGTGAGCACCGCCCAGCAGGCCGCGCGCCGGAACTATCGCGGACGCGACCTGTTCGCCGGTTTGGTCGCGCCCGTCGGCCAGAGCCATATTTCAGCGATCACGTCGATCCCGTCCGGCTCCGAGGGCGTGCTGACCCTGCGCGGCGGCGCGATCTCGACCTTCACGGACGGCGACTTCGTGCTGAACCAGAGCCGGCTGTTCACCGAACAGGGCGGGGACGTGGCCATGTGGTCGTCCAACGGCGACCTCAACGCCGGCCAGGGGCCCAAGACCTCGGCCAACTTCCCGCCCGCCGTGGTCAAGGTCAGCGACAACGCCTATGCCGAGGTCGACCAGGCGGGCGCCGTCACGGGGGCGGGCATCGCCGCCTTCCAGCCCGCGGCGGGCGTGGCCGCGCCCAATGTCTATCTGGTCGCGCCGCGCGGCACGGTCGACGCCGGCGACGCCGGGGTGCGGGTGGCCGGCAACCTATTCGTGGCGGCCCTGAGGGTCGCCAACGCCGACAACTTCATGGCCACCGGCACGGTGATCGGCGTGCCGACCGCACCGACGACCCCGGTGGTCGGCGCCGAGACCACGGCGGCCAGCACGGCGGCCACCCAGGCGGCTCAACAGGCGGTCAGCGGTCGTGAACGTCCCGAGCGCTCGATCATCACCGTCGAGGTCCTCGGCTTCGGCGACGGCGAGTGCGAGGATCCCAACGACCGGGCCTGCCGCCCCTAGGCGCGGTCCGGTCGAGGAAAAGCGTATCGGTACGGGAGTGAACCGCTCCAGCTCGTCGAGGCGAAAGATGCGTCAGGGCTATCGGACCATCGCCTGGATGCTGTCGATCGGGATGGCTTTGCTCGCGGCCGCCTCGACGGCCCACGTCGCCGGTTCTGGGCGCGCCGCGTCGGCGCGGCCCGCGCCGTCCGCCACGGAGGGCGGCCCCGACCTGGCGGCGGCGATCCGGGACAACGCGCCTCTTCCCGTGCTGTTCACCGACGCGCCGTCGCCGTCCCTCTCGGCGCCGGAGGCTGAACCGCCCGAGGCGAACCAGGCGCGGCTGATCGAGGGCACGGTCGAGGATGTGTTCTACGGGAGCGGGCAGGGCGATCCGTCACGCCGGTTCGCGGTCGCCCTGGCCCTGAAGGTGCTGGCCCACCGTCTGGACCTCACCCGTGATCTCGCCCTGGGCGATCGGGTGCGGCTGATGGTCCGCGAGGCGCCGTCCACGGACCCTGCGACACGGCTCGACTATGTCGAGTTCACCGGCGCGGCCGCCCAGGTCAGGCTCTTTCGCGGCGCCGGCGGCGGCTATGCCGACGAGACCGGCGTGCCGCTCGACCGCTTCCTGCTGCGCACCCCTCTGGTCGTGTCCCGGATCACCTCGGGGTTTGGTCAGCGGCTGCACCCGTTGCTGGGCTATACCCGCATGCACCGCGGCGTCGACTTCGCCGCCAGCAGCGGCACGCCCGTGCTGGCGGCGGCCGACGGCGCGGTGGAGGCGGTCGGCTGGGACGGCGGCTATGGCCGGCGCATCGTGCTGCGCCACGCCGGCGAGATTGAAACCCTCTACGCCCACCTTTCGCGCATCGCGCCGGCCGTCACGGCGCGGGCGAGGGTCCGCCAGGGCGAGGTGATCGGATGGACAGGGGATACGGGGCAGGTCACCGGGCCGCACCTGCATTTCGAGGTTCACGACGGCGGCGCGGCCGTTGATCCCTCCATGGCGCGTCCGCCCGCGCCCGTCCTGGACCTCGCGGAGCGGCAAGCCTTCGAGCGACGCAAGCAAGCGATCGCGCGGGCGCTCGCGGCCTGCGCCGCCGATCCGGCGAGCCGGTGCCAGGCGCCCTTCGAGGGCTAGAGGCTGTCGGGGGCGTAGCCCAGCCGCTCGATCCAGGGGCGCAGGATCGGTTCGACCGGCGCCAGGTGCTCGCTATAGCGGCGGAAGCGGAAGCGTGAGCGATCGTACAGCTTCTCGTTCACCTGGGCGTAGCTGGCCGTGCGGGCCGGGCGCGGATTCTCGTGGAAGTTCAGGGCGCGGGAATCGTAAGGCTCGCCGATGAAGTCGAACAGGCGGCGGACCTGGGCTTCCTGGTCGGTGACCATGTCCTCATAGCGCACCGCCAGGTACCGCATCGGCAGCACCGACCGATAGTGCTCCACCAGGTCGGCCGTCAGGGCGAAGTGG
>FTCT01001754.1_pt1 | contig 17996 bp, 16 predicted proteins | sample 1658881 | NCBI WGS metagenome assembly FTCT01 (sample SAMEA3914864, study PRJEB12502) | metagenome | biome: forest; material: soil | place: USA | collected 2012-03-12 | depth 0.3 m | reverse complement strand
GATCGCGACGCACGACTGGCGGCAGTCGATGCTGATCATCGCGGGCATCGCCGCGGTGATCATGATCCCCGTCTCCTTCCTGGTCCGCCGTCCGCCGGCACTGGAGGCCGATGCCCCCGCCGCCGCCCAGACGTCCGATGTGCCCGACATGTCGCTGAAACAGGCGGTGCGCTCGCCGCAGTTCATCATCCTGCTGCTCACCAACTTCTTTTGCTGCGCCACGCATTCGGGCCCGATCTTCCATACGGTCAGCTACGCCATGCTGTGCGGCATTCCGGCGTTGATGGCGGTGTCGATCTACAGCCTCGAAGGCCTGGCAGGGTTGGGTGGCCGTATCGGCTTCGGGCTCTTGGGCGATCGCTTCGGCGCCAAGCGCACCCTGGTCGTGGGCCTGCTGGTCCAGGCGGTGGTGGCGCTCAGCTACTATTTCTGCCGCGACCTGGTGGCCTTCTATATCGTGGCGGCGCTGTTCGGTTTCACCTATGCCGGCGTCATGCCGCTCTATTCGGTGATCGCGCGCGAGAACTTTCCCTTGCGCATGATGGGCACGATCATCGGCGGCAGCGCCATGGCCGGCAGCCTCGGCATGTCGACCGGCCCCATCCTTGGCGGCTGGCTCTACGACACGACCGGCAGCTACGGCTGGCTCTATATTTCCAGTTTCGCCATGGGGCTGGGCGCCTTCCTTATCGCCATGACGTTCAGGCCGTTTCCCAAGGGACATCCGCCGGTGGTTCAGCCGGCGGAGTAGGGGACCGGAGCGGCGGTCAGGCGTGGGTGTCGGCGTCGAGCAGGAGCTTGTCGAAAACAATGCCGGCCTGGATGGCGATCTCGGCCAGGGGTTGTTGATACCGGCCATATTGCCCGACCGCGAACTCTATGCCGAACTTATCGACGACGTCCGCCTGGCTGAGGATAAATCCATAGGTGCGAAGTGAGCGGCCGCCTTGAGGGTCGGAGACCGAAACGGCGACGACCTTCCAGAATTTGACGGGATACTGGATGGATCCCGTGCCGAAATTCGCGGTCGGGTCGTCCGCCAGCAGCATTGGTCCCGCCAGGATACAGGCCTTGGTGTCGCCCCCATGCTGCAGCTGCTGCTGGACATAGGCCTCGAAGCCGCCCCACAGGCCCTTGGTATCGCCATATTGTTTGGACGGGGGCCTTTCGCGATTGAAGGCGGCGTGTTGCGGCGTGCAGTTCGTCCAGTGGAAGGTATCCGAATTGGCGAATTCGGTGGCTTCGGGTGTTCCGCCCCAGGCGCTGTCTTCGCGGCGGACGATGTGACCGCGGTCGACCTGCCCCGCGGGACCATAGAAATCCGGATCCATGATCTGGATGGCGGCGGGGATACGGGGATCGGGAATCCAGCGGTCGGTGCCGAAGAAGGCGCGCCCCGAGGTCTGGCGCATGTTCGGATCGTAGTCGACATTGACCGCGGACCACATCTGCAAGCGTCGGTCGCGATTCATCGCCAGGCTGTAGTGATGATAGTTCAGGACGACGACAGCGCCGTTTTCCGTGTACATTTCGCCGCTGCGTGCAACCCCGGCGGCGGGCGCCGGGACGACTATGCCGTTGCCGAGAAAATTGGGATTATACCCTTCGCGGTCGTCGTAATTGGGGTCGAAACGCAGCGCCTTTTCGAGCGCCGGCGCTACCGGCGCGCTGCCGCCTTGCGGCCCGGCGGCCGCGCCCGAGGGCGCATAAACATGGATCGTCACCGGTCCGGTGAAATTCATCATTGTACCCATGGATGTCATGACTCCGTCAGGGGGGGGATTGGCAAGGGGCAGGGCCTCCGGCGCCCGGCCATTCGTAATGAGTCTGGAAATTTCATCGGCCGGGTCGGTCGTCGTGCTCAGGAGGTCCTTGAGAATCTTGGCCTGCGCTGGATCGTCGAGACGGGCCGCGTTGAGCGAGGCGATGATGGCACTGATCCGGATGCCCTCGTTTGCGACCCAGTGGATGGTGTCTTCCGGCATGCCGTCCATCCATTCTTCCCCGCTGGTGCACATGATCTTGCCGTCGCGGACCTCGGGGATCGCCGCGTGATGCAGGGCGACCAGCTCCCACTGCTCGCTGAACGCCGGACACCCCGACGACCCTTCCAGGGTATCGCTTTCATAGTGAAGAAAGCCGTCGTTCAGGATGTCGATAAGATGGTTGTTCTGCGTGACATATTGTTTCTGTCCGCCGTCCGGATATTCGACGAGATTAACGCCTTGTCCCAACAGAATCTTGGACGTGGCTTCGCTGAGCCCCAGTATGCCCAGATCTTCTATGGCTTCGCCGGTGACCGCTTTCGCGTCGATTGCCACGATCGCGAAATCGAGGGCTTCGTCGCTGAAATAGAAGGTGTCGGGTTTGACGGCAAAGGTGATGCCGACCTTCACGCCCTGGCCGTCGAAATCATGCAGGAAGTTTGCGCCCGTGCCGAACGCGGAAGCCTTGGTCGGAAAGACGTGGTGGTTGGTGAGCAGGAGCAAGGGCGAGATCAGGAAACCCGAGGCGAACCCTTCCGCGACGCGCGACGGATCGACCGAGGTGACGATCCTGGCCACCGGCCTGCCGGCCGTTCGCGCCGCGTCGGTCGGGGCGGACGGCAGAAAATCGAGCGTCGGTCCGATCTTCCGTTCGATGAAGACGGGCAGCTGCCCTTGGCTGCGCAGTGTCCTGGCCCGGGCGAACATCGCGCTCCGGGCCTGGTATCGGGTTTGCCGCATGGCGCTGTCCGCGGCGCCGGGACCGGAGGCATCGACGGTCCTGGTGTTCGACGCGCGCTCGTCTCGTCGGTCCTGCCAGCGCCCGGCGGCAGCCAGCATGACCTGACGTCGCAGGTACGCGCGGGTGGCGATATCAGACATGTCGAATCTCCCAATGCGTGTATATCCGATATCATCCAATCTTTACGTTTCCAAGACGGCATATCGATTCGACGTATTTCACCGCATCCTGGGGCGCTGTTTCCGCTTATTGGTTCTCGATTTCGACGTTCGTCTCCGAGGGCGGTATCAAAAGCGTACGAACGTCGAAATCGCGACCCTAGAAGTGCACCTTTTGGCCGGCTGCCGATACGACGAGCTGAACGGCAACGTCGATCCAATGGACATCATGAGAAACAACGCGCCAAAACGCGGCGATTATCAGCAGCAGGCCGATGAAAAAAGACGGCTTTTTCAGTGGCTTATTGAAGCTAAGGCCATTTTTTTCGTGTGGGGCGGAACCGGGTACTGGCCCGCCTTTCCTGTCATGCGCATTCATTGTCCCCTCCACGCCTTTGCAAATTGGAAGGAAGCTGGCCCGCTCCCCTCTTGCGGTCCAGCCTCCAACGAACGGCACCTCGTCCGTTCAAAGATTGTTTTAAATGCAATTTACAACGCCACTGTGACAATAAGTGTTTGTTTTTAATTGGAATAATGTCTCGCGCTGTCCGGTGCGTCCTACGACTGAAGGCATGACAATCATGGACACCGGATCCCAAATCACTTGGGTCCTGATGTTGAATTTCGCATCGCGATTTCGGATTCTGGCAAATTTAGCCCACTTTAGCCAACTTCAGCCCACTTTAGACTGAAGTTGGCTAACCTATGAGAGGAGTGGCGGCAGCTTCCATCAATTCTCAATTGAGTTCCAGTTTGGTATGTGGCACCTTGATGCAGTTAACAGCCACATTATTGGGCGTCTGGGCGAGCTATGGCTATCAACGTACCTGAGAACGCCCGTCAATTGGCGCACGGGTATGAATTGCCTGACGGATGGCTGGAGTTGGCGACTCAAAATCTGTTTTACGTCCGCGGCCTGCGGACGTTTAAAGAACACTTCGGCCTTACGGTGAGCCTGCTGCACCCGTTTGTAGGTCCGATGAGGGAGCTGCTGGCAACGCAAAAAGGATGGGGCATATCGGCGCTGCCGTGGGGCCAAACATTTCATCCGCGCCAGTTGGGTGCCGCCTATCGCCAAGAGGCGATTTCCTACGACAAAGCCGCACAGGTCATACTGACCTGTGCGCTGGCAATGCAAAGCACCGGCGGGGCGCTCGGTGCCGATTGGGTGTTCGACAATTTACGAATTCAGCCGGCGCTCTATCTGATCCGTGGATACGATAAGACCACGATCGAGCGCATGAGGGCTGATCCGCGCGGCGTGGGCTTTTTTGAATATCTTCGGCAGCAGTGTGGTCAAGAGCACGTCGGCGTATTTGTCGATATGGCGAACGGGTTTTTAGTCACGCGGAATCTTGCTGAGGAAGCGCAAAAGCTGATGACAGAGGCTTTTACGGAATTCGATATCGGAACACTTGCCGTTCCGGCTCGCGGTGGCCGTTTCCAGGCGAGCCCGCACGAAAAGCTGGATACGCCCCGGGACAATCGACGATCTTAAGAAGGCGACCCTCTTCCTAATGTCGTGATATCCAGGTCCATACGATTTTGATATCATACTCCGATATGACTTTGGAAATTGATAATAAAATCAATAAATTGCCGGTGTCTGTGAGTCTGGAATTCGCCTGAAGCCTATATCAAAAGCGAATTTCGGACTCGGGCCTAAACACCCGGTTAGGCGGCTACGGCTGGCTCTATGCCGGCTTCGCCATGGGCCGGGCGCCTTCCTTATCGCCATGACGTTCAGGCCGTTTCCCAAGGGACCTCCGCCCGTGGTTCAGCCGGCGGAGTAGGGTCAGCGCGCTTCCAGCACCATGTTGAACGGCCCTTCGGTCGCGCGGCGCACGGAGGTGAAACCGCCTTCGCGGATGATCCCGGACAGCTTCGGTTCGCCCGCCTGGGCGCCAAGCCCTTCGCCGACCTCCTGGTCGAGCGAGGTCGGCACGCAGATCATGGTCGAGCCATTGTAGAACAGCCGGCCGATCGGGTTCATATTGTCCTCGGGCCGGTCGCCGGCGAGCGGCTCGACGATCATCCACGTACCGCCGGGCTTGAGGATTTCCCGCATATGCGATGCGCAGCCGCGCGGATCGCCCATGTCGTGCAGGCAGTCGTACATGGTGATGAGGTCAAAGCCGCGCTCCGCAATGTCTTTCGCGGCCGCGACCTCGAACCGCACGCGATCGCTGAGACCATGCGTAACGGCGTGACGTCGCGCTTCCGCGATCGACGGCTCATGGAAGTCGTATCCGATAAATTGGCTTTCCGGGAAGGCCTTAGCCATCAGGAGGGTGGAAAAGCCGACGCCGCAGCCGATATCGGCGACGCGCGCGCCGCTGCGCAGCCTGGCCTCGATCCCGTCCAGGGCTGGCAGCCAGTTCTGCGTGATGTTGTTGACGTAGCCTGGACGGAAGAAGGCGCCGGTCGCACAGAACAGGCAGCCGGCGTGATCGCCCCAGCGCACGCCGGTGCCACGACGGAAACAGTCCTCGACCTTCGGTTCGGCTTCGATCACGGCGGCGGCCATCTCGAAGGCCCCGGCCATATAGACCGGGCTGTCCTTGTGGTGAAAAACCATCGCCTGTTCTGGCGACAGGCTGAAGACCTCGGTCCCGGATGTGAAGTCGATATATCCGTTGGCGGCCTGGGCCAAGGCCCATTCGCGCACATAGCGTTCGTGCAGGCCCGTCGCCGCGGCCAGCTCCGTGGCGGTGGCCGGTCCCTTGGCGAGTTGATCGAACAGTCCGAGACGAAACCCCAGGCGCACGGTCGGCACGCTCATCGCGCCGCCAAGGTCGCCCAGCATCTTGCCGATGAATGCATGAAACTTCGCGTCGTCGATCCCGGCCGTCATGGTCACCTCCGTCGTTGTCGTTGCTTCCGTAATGGCGTCGGGGCCGCAATAGGTTCACACCCTGGACGACCGGTTGAACCCGGCCGCGGCAAGCGCGTATACAGACTATCCGGAGGTGGGCTTTGAAGATAAAATCGATCGCATCGATAGCCGGTATCGCCCTGTGGGCCGCCGGCGCAGGGGCGGCGACGCCGAACTTGCCGGCAACGGCTAAGGCCTGGTCGGACGCCGCGCGTTCGGACGTCGAGGCGGCCTACGCCCAGTTCACCGACAATCACCCCGGCATGTACGACAAGGCCAATCCGAAGTTTCCGGCCCTGCTGAAGGCCGCCCGCGCCAACGCGCTGGCCCTGGTGCCGAGCGTCAGGGACGCCGCCGGCTACCAGGCGGTTCTGCAACGCTTTTCGGTGACTCTCCGCGACGGTCACGCCCAGGTGGTGGCGACCCTGCCCGACGGCGCCTTGCCGCCGGTGAAGTGGCCCGGCTTCGTCGCCGCCTGGCGCGGCGAGCAGATGCTGGTCTATGCCTCCGAAGCCGGAAGCCCGGCGAAGGGCGCGGTCATCAAGGCCTGCGACGGCAAGCCGGTCCGCGACCTGGTCGTCAGCAACGTCTTCGCCTATCAGGGCCGTGTCAACGAAGGCGGCCAGTGGTGGTCGCAGGCGCGCAACCTGTTCACCGACTGGGGTAATCCCTTCGTCACGCGGCCCGCGTCGTGCGATTTCGTCCAGGATGGCCATACGACGACGCTGGCCCTGAGCTGGCGCGACGCCGACGACCGGTACAAGACGTGGCGGACCGAAAGCTATAATGGCGACGTCCAGCCGATCGGCGTGACCGAGCCCAAGCCCGGCCTGATGTGGCTGGCCATGCCGACCTTCACCCCGGACGCCGCCCAGCGCGACGCCTATGTCGCCATGTTCAAGGAGATCAACGATCACCGCGACCGTTTCCTGAAGGCGCGCGCCGTCGTCATCGACATGCGTAACAACCAGGGTGGCTCAAGCGAGTGGAGTATGCAGGCGGCCGAAGGGCTGTGGGGCAAGGACCGCGTCGACCGCCGCGTCACGGCCTATTTCGCCAAGACCCACGTCCGGTGGCGCGCCTCTGAGGGCAATGCCGCCTACGTCGTCGACCTGGTCAAACAGATGCGCGAACAGAAGCGCGACCGTACCGCCGATGAATTCCAGCCGATCGCCACCGGGCTGAAGGCGGCGGCGGATCGCGGCGACATCTGGTTCGCCGAGGCCGATGACCCCAATGAAAAGCCGGTGGCCCATCCGGAGCGCGACCGGCCGGGCGACCCGCCGGCCCTGACCGTTCCGGTCTATGTCATCGTCGGCGGGCAATGCGCCAGCGCCTGCGACGACGCGCTCGACTATGTCACGCGCTTTTCCAACACCAAACTGATCGGGGCGCCGTCCTCGGCCGACAGCACCTATCTTGATATCCGCCGCCAGCCGGTGCCGTCGGGCCTGGCCCTGGTGATCATCCCCAACAAGGTCTATGTCGGCCGGCCGCGCGCCGGCGGCCAATTCTACAGCCCGGCCATCGTCAACCGCAGCCTGGACTGGTCGACGCAGAGCTTTATCGACCTGATCGAGGCGGATATAAAGGCGCGGCACTAATCGGCGGCCAACCCCAGGATAAGGCTGTAATTCCCCGTCGCAGCGCGTAGACTGCGGGCAACGGCCCGGGCTTTAAACCGGCCACATACGGGGATCGCCATGAACCGCTTAAGCCACCGCTTGCTGTGCGTCAGTCTCCTTGGCCTGGTCGCCGGCCAGACATTGGCCGCCGACCGTCCGGCTCCGCCGACGCGCGATCCGCATACGCCCGGCTATGTCGAGGCGGTCGAGCTGCCCGACGGCGCGGTGCCCCGGCCGGACCAGGACGGTAATTTCATCATCGGCCCGACGCACCCGGCGGCACCGGAAATGACGGTGCAACCCGGCGTGCCGCAGGGCGCCGTCTATACCTTCACTATGAATTCCGCCGACAGCAAGATCTATCCCGGCATCCTGCGCGAACCGGGCACTTTCGGCACACCAGATCCCAACGATCCCGCCAAACTGATCGTCACGACCAGCCATCCTGCGCCCTATACCCGCAAGGTGACGGTCTATGTACCGCATCAATACGTGGCGGGTTCGGAAGCGCCCTTTATCGTGGGTATGGACGGCCCCGACCCGGCGCTGTTCACCGCGCTCGACAACCTGATCGCCCAGCATCGGGTGCCGGCTATGATCGCCATTTCGATCTCCAACGGCGGCGGCGATGCGCAGGGCTCACAGCGCGGTCTCGAATACGACACCATGTCCGGAACCTACGCCCAGTTTGTCGAAGCCGAGGTGCTGCCGCAAGTCGAGCAGCTTTATCACGTCCGGCTGACGCACGATCCCGACGGCCGCGCGGCCATGGGCGGGAGCTCAGGCGGCGCCTGCGCCCTGATCATGGCCTGGTACCGGCCGGATCTGTACCACCGCGTTCTCAACTATTCGGGCACCTATATCAATCAGCAATGGCCGTCCGATCCGGCGACGCCGCACGGCGCCTGGGAATTCCACGAACACCTGGTCCCCGAACAACCGAAGAAGCCGATCCGGCTATGGATGGAGGTCGGCGACCGCGACCTCTACAATCCAAATGTCATGCGCGACGACATGCACGACTGGGTCGTCGCCAACGAAAACATGGCAAAGGTCCTGGCGGCCAGGGGCTATGCCTATCAGTTCACCTTCGCGCGCAATGCAGGGCACGTCGACCGTTCCGTGAAACAGCAAACCCTGCCCGAGGCGCTGGAATGGCTATGGCAAGGCTACCGTCCTGCATCCTGACGGAGCCCGTCCCCCTGAACGCGCACCGTAGTTCGTGTCAGATAAGCTGGACATCATCGGAATCGTTGTCGGCAATGCTGGCCAGCCAGACCTTAGCCGCTTCCAGGTCTGCGAACACCGAGATCTTGCGATAAGGGTATATTGCCCGAAACGTGTCAAGCTGTCCCGCGACGCCGGCGTCCGTCGTGACGATCGCGGTTCGCCGGCCGACATCACGGCCGCGCGCCAGTTCTGCCCAGCGACGTCCCAGGGCCTCGTTCGACAGGATATCGAGCGGCCCTGTCAGGCCGCGAAGGTCCAACAGGAAATCCGCGCCAAATGGTGAGGTGAGTGTGCCGGCTCCCTTTGAGAACGAGTCGAATGGATCGCTGTCGTCCGGCTGGTACGTGACGATGACCATGGTGCCCTGGTCGGTAAATCTAAACACGGCACAACCTCCAAGATTACCATCGGCCCGATAATACGCCCAAAGCGTCCATTTTTTGAATGCGGAATATGGCGCCGCCGCGGCGAACGTCTTCCCGGTGCCAGCAGGAAATTTCGGGAATCATTGCTGTATTTCCAACACGGCCTTGATCAGTTGGGTGAGATCATTGGCCGTGAACGGCTTGGGTAGCTGTCCGCAGGCGCCGGCGGCCTGGGCGGCTCGCAGGGCATCGCCGTGCGTCTGGCTTTCGGCGCCGGCCGACATGGCGACGACGCGTACACCGGGCCAGGTGGCGTGGATTAAGGCGATGCCCTCGACCCCGTCCATCCCCGGCATGAAGATGTCCGTCAGCACCATGTCGACGCCCGTCATGTCCAGCCGCCCCAGGGCGTCGTCCATCGATTCCGCCGTACTGACCCGGTAGCCAGCCGAGGTGATGATGCGCTCGCACAAGGTGCGGATGACACGGCTATCCTCGATAACGGCGATGTGCGGCAGGCGCTCGATCTGATGCTGGCCGCTTCTGATCTCCTCCAGCATCGTCGCAAGCGTCTCGTACGGAAACGGCTTTTGCAATACGTAATCGACACGGGCCTGGCGCGCCGCCGCGAGGGTCGCGTCGGCCGAATGCGCCTGGGCGCCGGCAGACATGATGGCGATAGGTGTGTCGGGCGCCGCCTTGCGAAACGCGCTGAGGTTGCCGAGTGTATTGGTCTCCCCGACATACACGTCGAGCAGCAACAGGTCGACGCGGCTTTCTTTGAGCGCGGCAAGGGCGGTCTCATGCGATTTGGCGACGATCGCCGACCATCCCGCACGCATCACCAGCTTGGTGATCAGCTCGGCTTGGAGCTTGCTGTCTTCCAGGATGAGAATAGTCGCCATGTTCGCCGACACGCGGATGTTTCAGCCAAGGGCCCTTGCTGCGTGCATCAACCGAGCGAACGGGCAGCCTCGCGAACGCTCTTCGTGGATTGATCGACCTGCCCCGCGGCACTGGCGATCGTAGAGGTATTTTGGGTGATGGTGTCGACGCTGCCGGCCGCGCTCTGCATGTTTTGCGCGATGTCGCGAACGACGGCCGATTGCTCGTTCATCGCGCCGGCGATGCCGGTGGAGATCATGTTGATCTGCCCGATGATATCCGCGATCTGTTCGATGGCGCCGACGGCGCCGCTGGTCGAGGTCTGTACGGCGGCGATTTGGGTGCTGATTTCCTTGGTGGCGCTCGAAGTTTGCGCCGCCAGCGTCTTGACCTCTGTGGCCACGACGGCGAAGCCCTTTCCGGCTTCTCCCGCGCGCGCGGCCTCGATGGTGGCGTTCAGCGCCAGGAGGTTGGTTTGCGACGCAATCTGATTGATCAGGCCGATGACGTCGCCAATACGTTGCGCGGCCGCCGAGAGTCCGGAAACGATATCCGTGGTTTCACCGGCCTTCCGGACCGCTTCCGACGACACGTCGAGGGCCAGATGGACCTGGTGATTGATTTCGCCGACGCTGGCCACGAGCTCCTCGGCGCCGGTGGCGACAACCTGGACGTTGGAGGAGGTCTGCGTGGAGGCGGCGGCCGTATCGACCGCCAGCGTGCTGACCTCCGTGATGGCCGTGGTGATTTCTTCCAGATCACGGCTGATGCCGGCCTGGACCTTTTCCCGGCGCAGGCGTTCCTGCACCTGGGGCGTAATGTCGGTGGCGAATTTCACCACTTCATGCGGCTTGCCGCTGGCGTCGAAAATAGGGTTGTAAGAGGCCTGAATCCAGACTTCCCTGCCGCCCTTGCCGATGCGCTTATATTCCGCGACCTGGAATTCGCCCCTGGCGAGGGCTGCCCAGAACGCGTGGTACTCGGCGCTGTCGCGATAGCTTTTTTCGACGAACATGGAATGGTGCTGGCCGCGGATCTCGTCGAGCCGGTAGCCCATGGCTTGCAGGAAGTTCTCATTGGCATCGAGAACCGTACCTTTGAGATCGAAACGGATGACGGCCTGGGCGCGATTGATCGCTGCGATCTGCCCTTCGGACTCGGCGGCGTGAAGTTTCTGGCTGGTGACGTCCGTCGCAATCTTGACGACCTTGAAGGGGCGTCCCTGAGCGTCGAATACCGGATTGTATGACGCCTGGATCCAGACTTCCTTGCCGCCTTTTCCGACGCGCAGATATTCGGCGATGTCGAAGCGTCCTTCCTTCAGCCGGGCCCAGAACTGCCGGTACTCGTCGCTGGCCCGATAGTCTTCCTTGACGAAAATGCTGTGGTGCTTGCCCTTGATGTCTTCCAGGCGATAGCCCATGGCCTTCAGAAAGTTGTCGTTGGCGGACAGAATGATGCCATCCATTGAAAACTCAATAATGGCTTGGGATTTCATAAAGGCCGCCAGGGTGGCCTGAGCATGGGAGCTGAAGAACATGTGCGGACTCGATATCGGGCCGGCGGCCGAAAGCGCCGCCGACCATAACAATGTTCTCGACGTCCTAAAAAACCGTAAGCGTCCAGGGCTGGACGCCGGGCGAGGGTGCGAGCCTAGGCCTGGATCCGGTTACCTTCCGCGACCTTTCTAAGGCAAAAGGCGACGAAAAAAAGCCAGCTCATTACGACAAGCACGAAGGCGCGATTGGTGAACCCGTAGGGCGCGCCGCGATGAAGCGTCAGATATTGAACCACGAAAGCACCTATCAGGGCGATAACGATGAGAAGCGACGGGAGGCGGGCGCTTTTCCATCTTGGTTCCGCGCCGAAGCTCAAGCTTAATGTGAATGCCGCGATCGAAATGCTGACGATGTTCACCAGAAAGCTCAGGGTATGGATGGCACCATGCAGGGTGTCTTTGGCCGTTTCGAGATCGGTGGGGAAGGTGGCGGTGACCATGAGGCCAAGAAAGGCGACGATGAGAAGCAGCCGGCCTATGGTAGCGGAAACCCCTCTCGGGCCCATTCGCCACAGTCCCAGCGACAAGCTAAGACATCCGAACCCGAGCGCGACAAAAGCGGACGTCATCAGCCAGCCGGCCCGGCCGACGGCGTAGTCGCTGATCATATGGTCTATGGGTGTGTAATCAGGCCGAACGAAGTGCAGCGCAATCAGCGCAACGCTGAAATAGCCGAAGAGGCATAAGGCTACCGTGGCGCCCGTCGCCGCTTTTCGGTCCGGAGCGTCAGGAAATGGAGTTTGCGTCGACATGATGATATCCCGGTAATGTATAAGATCGCAACCCGTCGACGTCCGCGCGGCCGTCGTCGGGTTCGCGGCCAAAAGGGTCAATTTGTCTTTCAACGGTAAAGTTTGCCGGCGTGTTCGCTAACTTAGTCGTAAAGCCATTTCGTGCGAGCGGGTATGAAAAGTCCTGAAATTTTTGCCGCTTCCGACCCCGACAAGACGATTGCATTCGGGCAATTCAGGCTTGATCCGTATCGACGCCGCGTGATGCGAATAGCAACCGGAGAAACCTTGGCCTTAACCGGCCGGCCGTTCGAGGCCCTGCATTATCTCGTCTCGCGTCCCGGGATCGTGGTGTCCAAGGCAGACCTGTTTCGTTCAGTTTGGAAAGGCATTTCCGTCGAGGAAAACAGCCTCGCACGATGTATCTCCGCTATCCGTAAAGCCCTCGGTGATACGCCAAAGGGTTCGAGCTATATTGTGACGGAACAAGGACGTGGTTACCGTTTTGTCGCGCAGGTGAAGACGCCGGGTATTGGCGCCGACGCGGGTCTCGACCGATTGAGCGGCAATTTGGACGCAAACCAGTTGTACGTTTCCGCCTGCTCGCTGCTTTCGCGCCCTGGCAGTCACACGATTTTACTCGCCCTCGAAAAACTGGAAGCGGCGTGTCGGCTCGATCCCGCGTTTGCCCTGGCGCATGCGGGCATCGCAAATGCCAATGTCCTGTTGGGCGTGTTCGGCTTGGCCGCGCCGCTTAAGGTCTTTCCCCGGGCTCGAGCGGCCGCTTCGGCCGCGGTTGCCTTGTGCGACACCTTGGCTGACGGGCATTTGCAGTTGGGTCACATAGCGGCCATGTTCGAGCTTGACCGCACAAGCGCGGACAGCCACCTGCGCCGGGCCTTGAGGCTCGACGAACGTTCGGCAATGGCCCATCACCACATGGCCTTGCTCGCCATGACGGCGGGTCAATTTGACGACGCCCTGGTCTGGATGCGTCGAGCCCTCGATCTTCAGCCCCTGGCCGCCAACATCCGCGCAAACATCGGTATGATCCTCTATTATGCCGGGCGGTATCAAGAGGCCGTCGCCCTGCTCGATGCTACGGTCGAGATTCACGACTTCGCCCATGCCCGCTCACTGCTCGGGCGCTGTTGGTTGAGACTCGGTCAACCGGAAAAAGCTCTGGAACAATTCAGCCTCAGAAAAGAAGCGTCTATCGGCAGCGCGGCCGACGAACCGGCGGCCTTGGCGCTAGCCGGGAGGCTTGATGAATCCGAAGCGAAGCTCGACGCATTGCTTGCATCGAGGAAGACAGGATATGTCTCGGCCTACGACCTGGCTACCGTTTATGCCGCCCAGGGGGTGCGTGCCTTGTCGCTCGATTGGCTTGATATTGCGATGGAAGAACGTGCGCAGCCTGTTGCGGCGCTGGGCGTGGATCCAGCCTTTCGGGCGTTTTACGGCGAACCGCGGTTTCTCGCCCTGCTTCACCGGCTGCGCAATTAAAATCCGGCGGCCGCCCGGGTTTGCGAACCGCGCCGGCTTGCGCCATGAATTCGCGTGCGCGGCTTACCAAAGGGTGGCTCAGCCTTGTGCTCTTGTCGCCCTGCAAACCTTGCCTCGTTCCGCCCCTTGCGGCATAAGGCGCGGATGACCGACAGCCTTTCTACCGCCGCGCACCGTAAGGCGTTTCGCTTTTCCGTGGCGCCCATGATGGACTGGACCGACCGGCACTGCCGGGCGTTTCACCGGGCGCTGACCAAACAGGCCCTGCTCTATACCGAAATGGTGACGTCCAAGGCCGTGATCCACGGCGATCGCCAACGGCTGCTGGGTTTTTCCGACGTCGAACACCCGGTGGCGCTGCAGCTCGGCGGCTCCGAGCCGGACGAATTGGCCGAGTGTGCGAAGGTTGCCACCGACTGGGGCTATGACGAGGTCAATCTCAACTGCGGCTGTCCCTCCGACCGCGTCCAGTCGGGCAGTTTCGGCGCCTGCCTGATGCGCGAACCGCAGCTGGTGGCCGATTGCATGCAGGCCATGGGCGAGGCGACAAGGCTGCCGGTCACCGTCAAGTGCCGTATCGGCGTCGACGATCAGGAGCCTCGTGACGCCCTGTTCGCCCTGGTCGAGGCGTGTGCCAAGGCCGGCGTCGACACCTTTATCGTCCATGCGCGCAAGGCCTGGCTGAAGGGCCTGTCGCCCAAGGAAAACCGCGACGTGCCGCCGCTCGACTACGAACTGGTCTATGACCTCAAGCGCGCGCATCCGGAGCTGACCATCGCGATCAATGGCGGCATCGCCTCGCTCGACGAAGCCGAGGCCCACCTTGCCCACGTCGACGGCGTCATGCTGGGGCGTGCCGCGTATCACGAGCCGGCGCTGCTGGGCGAGATCGACCAGCGCTTCTTCGATACGGGCCGGGACATGGGCCCGTTCGAGGCGCTGTATGCTTATCGGCCTTATGTCCGCGCGCGTCTGGACGAGGGGGTGCCGCTGGCGCACATGACGCGGCATATGCTCGGGCTGATGCACGGCTTGCCCGGCGCGCGCGCCTTCCGGCGGATACTGACGGTCGATTCGATCGTGGCCGGCGCGGGCGTCGAGGTCATCGACCGTGCCGAAGAGGCCGTGCGCGACGCCATGGACGCGGCACGGCTGCGGCGCGAGGCCTTCGAAGCGGGCTTGTTAGCCTGATCTAAGGATGAAGGACCAGCGACGACGGCGTCGCCTCAATACGGCTTAGACGGCCAAGATAGCTCATGCCGAGTAAAGAGGTCGACAGGCCGTCTTTGACGACCAGGGCGTCGACATTGCTGATTTCGCTGCGCCCGACCCCGACCGTCGTCAAGGTGACCAGGGCCGCCAGGGTCTGACCGTTGGCGGTAATAACCTTCTGGTCATAGGTGAGATTGGTGGCGTCGTAGCCCAGGCGGTGCGCGTCCGCCGGCGTCAGCACGACTTCCGTGGCGCCGGTGTCGACCAGGAAGCGGACGGCCTTTTCGTTGACCAGCGCGGTGGCCCAGAAGTGGCCGTCGCCCGATTTCGGGATCGCTGTGATGCGTGAATCGGCGCCGGCAGGCGTGTCTACGGTCATGGCGACGGGGGGCGCGGATGCGGCTGCGCTGCTTTCGTGCATGCGGTTGTCGATCGAGATGACGCCGACACTGGCAAGGACCGCCGTGACGAGGGCGCTGCCCATGACGAAAGCCGATTTCAGCATGCGATTCGAAGTCCCCTTCCGGAAGGACCGTAGCGCGGCCCAGGCCCGTTTTCGGCCCGTCATGACCATAACCCAACAGGGTTAGTGTCCGGTGAATCGATGCCTTCGAATCTGATTTCGTAAGAAATCGCTCTTTGAAAAAGTATTAACCAAAATTAATTTGAATATAATCAATATATTATATCATATGAAAAAAAATATTTAGTCCGGGTTCGGATTAGTTGTTGCCTTTTTCACAGGGTGAGGCATATTCAACTCCGACGCGACGACGACTGAGAGGGTGAGAACCCCTGGGAGTTAACGGCGCGTCTTCTCGTCCATGCTTGCAATTTGGAAAAGGAGACGCACACCATGCAAGACCAAGACAAAAAGGCCCACGCTTTCACTTCCTTCGCCCTGTTCGGATTGTTCGGCAGTCCGCGCGACACCGGCAAGGCCCCGCGCAATGTCAGTCGCCCGCAGGACTTCCGTCCGTTCGAGCGCAAGTGACCGGGGCGACTTGGTCATAGGGCTGTCGCCACAAGAAAAAGGCCCTCCGGTTCGCCGGGGGGCCTTCTCTTTATCATCCCTGAAGTCACAAGGCGGAGCAGGCGCCCCGATATGATATGCGCACCAGGTGCAAACCGGCTTAGTTGGCAGCCAGCTTGACGCCGGCCTTGGCTTCCGCCGCGGCCATGTTCGGGCTCGACTTGGTGACCTTGCTCGTTGCACCGCCGCCCGACTGGTCGAACTTGGCCGTGATTTCGACCCAGTACAGGCCATCGGCTGCCAGGAAGTTGTACTTGAAATCGACGACATACTTGTTGCCGGAGAATTCGCAGTTTTCGATGTTGACCATCTGCTTGCCGGTCACCGCGATGACCTTGGACACGGCGTCCTTGCCGATGCCTGCGGCCAGCATGCCCGCCGACGACTGTTGATCGTCGGAGCATTCGCCGGCAAAAGCCTGGCCGGCAACAAGGGCCAGGGCGGCAATACCGCCGATAATAAGGGTTTTCTTGATCATCCTGTGGTCTCCTTGATTTTCTTCAGGGGTAGCGTCAGAATAACCCAAAGAGGATAAGGTTCGGTAAATCGCTGTTATAATTGTCGAACAATTCCAAGCGCATCCAAAAGCCTGTGCCGCGGTTTCGGATCAAGACGCGCGACAGGCGAAAAACAAAAAGGGCTGCAGCCGGGATGCTGCGGCCCTTTTTATCGACGTGTGCGGCGCTTTAGAGCGGAATGACTTTAAATAGAATCGTCATTCCGCTCTAACTTTTTGTTTTCGCATCATGTTTATCCAAAAAGTGGCATCCACTTTTTGGCGTGATGCTTTAGTTGGCGGCCAGCTTGACGCCCTTGGCGGCCGAGGCCGAGGCCAGGTTCGGCGAAAGCCGGGTGAAGGTCATTTCCTTGACGGCGCTGCCGACAATCTTGGCCTTGCCTTCGGCCCAGTAGAGGCCGTCGGCGCCGATCAGATTGTACTTGAATTCCGTGGTCACGCCACCGCCGGCGGCGTCGCAGGTTTCCAGGTTGATCATCTGCTTGCCCGAACCCGCCACGACGGTGCTGATCTTGCCGGAAGCGGCGGCCGCGACGGCCTTGCCGACTGTATCTTCCTGGCCGTCGTCGCAGTCTGCGAAGGCGTGGGTGGCGAACAGGCCAAGGCCGAGGCTGAGGGCGATGGCGGGGAGGGACTTGCGGGCAGTAAGCATTTTGACTCTCGTTTCTACGGGACGCTTAAAAAACAGGACCGGTAAGGCTTGTCACCGGTATCAATGGCAGGACGCTTCCTACAGAACCATGTTTAATGGTCGGTGAAAAAAATGCTGCATTGCGATATTTTTTTCCGGCTATCTGCAATACCCAAAAGAAAAAGGAGACGCCTTGCGGTGTCTCCTTTGCTTTTCACGTTGTTTTTTGGGGCTTTCCGGGCGACGGGGCCGCGCCGCCCGGGTTTCGCTACCGCGGTACTTAGGCGGCCGTCAGTTCCGACAGGAAGCGGCGGATGTTCTCGCTCATGGCGTCCGTGCGCTTGCTGAGCGCCTGGGCGGCGCCCAGCATCTCCGTCGACGCCTTTTCGGTGTCGGCGGCCGAGGCCGAAAGCTGTGCGACCGAGGACGAGGCCATCGAGGTACCGTCCGACGCTTCGTTGACGTTGCGGGCGATTTCGTTGGTGGCGTCGCCCTGCTGGTGGACCGAATCGGCGATCGAGGAAGCAATCTCGTTCATGTGCTTGATCGTCTCGCCGATGCCGCGGATGGCGTTGACGCCGTTCTGGGCGGCGGCCTGGATGTCCTTGATGCGATCGCGGATCTCGTCGGTCGCCTTGGCGGTTTGCTGGGCCAGCGACTTGACTTCCGAAGCGACGACCGCGAAGCCCTTGCCGGCTTCGCCGGCGCGGGCCGACTCGATCGTGGCGTTCAGCGCCAGGAGGTTGGTCTGCTGGGCGATGGCGTTGATGAGGTCGACGACTTCGCCGATCTGGTCGGCGGCGCGGCTGAGCTCGGCCATCGACTCGTTGGTGCGGTCGGCTTCCGACACGGCTTCGGCGGCGATTTCCACCGAGCGCACGGCCTGGTCGCCGATGACGCCGATCGAGGCCGACAGTTCGGTCGTGGCCGAGGCGACGTTCTG
>FTCT01000911.1_pt1 | contig 18174 bp, 19 predicted proteins | sample 1658881 | NCBI WGS metagenome assembly FTCT01 (sample SAMEA3914864, study PRJEB12502) | metagenome | biome: forest; material: soil | place: USA | collected 2012-03-12 | depth 0.3 m | reverse complement strand
GTTGCTGTCGACCGCTGTCCCGGCGCGCGGCGGAGCGGCCCTGACCGTGACCTCGCCCGCCTTCGCCGACGGCGGCGACCTGCCGATCGACAGCACCCAGTACGGCGCCAACCGCTTCCCGGGCCTGACCTGGTCGAAGGGACCGAAGGGCACGCGCTCCTACGTGGTCGTCATGCAGGGCGCGGCCGGGCAGGGGACCTCGATCCACCTGACGCTGTTCAACGTTCCCGCCGCCACGACCAGCTTGCCGACCGGGCTGACGACGCCGCCCAAGGGCGCGGCTTACGGCGTCAATGTCCACGGTCCGAACCAACCCTATTCCGGCCCGCACGCCCATGGCGCGGCCAAGGTCCGTTACGTGCTGCAGGTCTTCGCCCTCGACACGGTCCTTCCCCAGGATCCGAGCCTGAGCTTCGAGGCGATGACCCAGGCTATGAAGGGCCACGTCCTGGCCAGCGGCGCGCTGACGGGCCTGTCGGCCAAGCCGGCGGGCGCGACCGAGCATGGGCCGGCGCGGATCCAGACCGGCCTGGTGTCCGGCGTCATCGGGCGCGATCCCGCGATCACCGTCTACAAGGGCATCCCGTACGCCGCGCCGCCGGTCGGCCCGCTGCGCTTCCGTCCGCCGGCCGCGCCGGCCGCCTGGGACGGCGTGCGCAAGGCCGACAGCTTTGGCGCCCTGTGCCCGCAGCCCCAGGGCGGCGGTCCGCCGGTCACCGGCGTGATGGATGAGGACTGCCTGACCCTCAACGTCTGGACCGGCGCCAAATCCGGCGACGAGAAGCGTCCGGTCCTGGTTTGGATCTACGGCGGCGGCTTCTTGAACGGCACGGGCGCCAATCCCGAGTTCGACGGCGAGGGCCTGGCCAAAAAAGGCGTGGTCGTCGTCACCTTCAACTATCGCCTGGGCGCGCTGGGCTTCTTGTCGACCCCGGAACTCAGCCGCGAGGCGCAGGCGGGCGTGTCGGGCAACTATGGCCTGCTCGACGACATCGCCGTGCTCAAATGGGTCCAGCGCAACATCGCCGCGTTCGGCGGGGATCCGTCGCAGGTGACGATCGCCGGCCAGTCGGCGGGCGCGGGCTCGGTCGGCTTCATGGCCATGTCGCCGCTGGCCAAGGGCCTGTTCCAGCGCACCATCGCCGAGAGCCATTCGCGCTATCCCCGTGACCCGGACCTGCGGTTCCTGTCGGTGTCCTACCGCACCCGCGAGTCGGCCGAGACGGCCGGCGTCGCCTATGCCCAGGCGCACGGTGCTCGGACCCCCGAAGAGCTGCGCGCCATGCCCTGGCAGAAGCTGGTCGAAGGCAGTGACGCCGTCGACGCGGCGGTCGAGACGGGCACGTCCGGCAAGCCGCCGCTGTTCCGCCCCGTGCTGGACGGCTGGGTGATCCCCAACACCTATGACGCCGCCCTGGCCAAGGGCGCGTTCAACGACGTCGTGGTGGTGACCGGCAACAACAAGGACGAGACCGGCGCGGTCCCGGCCACGGCCTTTGGCCCCCTGCGTGCGCGTTCGGGTCCGCCCCGCGCCGGCGCGCCCCAGGTCAGCGTCACCCTGGCCGACTATGTCCGCTCGGCGAAGGCCAAGTACGGTGCGCTCGCCGATGCGTTCCTGAAGCTCTACCCGGCGACCACCGACGACGAGGCGGCGCTGGCCAGCAACGCGGCGGCCTATGACAACAACCGCGTCTCGACCTACCTGTGGGCCGTCGAACGCGCCAAGACCACGAGCCGGCCGATCTTTACCTACTGGTGGACCCACGCTCCGCCAGGGCAGGGGCACGACCTGCGCGGCGCCTACCACGGCTCGGAGATCAACTACGCGTTCGGGAATCTCTACGCGACCGACCGTCCGTGGACGGATGATGACCGCGCCATCGCCGACCGGATGTCGTCCTACTGGGCCAACATCATCAAGCGCGGCGATCCGAACGGCGAAAGTCTGCCGGCCTGGGCGCCATTCGATCCGAAGGCGCGCAGTGTGATGGTGCTGGGCGACCAGTGGGGCCCGACCGATGTCGCGGGCAGCCCCGAGAAGCTGGACTTCTGGCGGCGCTTCTACGCCACCCAGGACGCCTGGTGATGCGGCGGCTCGCGCTCGTCGGCGCGGCGCTGGTCGCGCTGGCTTTCGCCGCTCCGGCGCCGGCCGCCGAGGTTTACTCAACCCAGTACGTGCGCCTGTCCCCCCAGGACGCGGAAGGGCTGCTGTACGCGCCCGCGAAGCCCGGTCCGAACGCCCGGATCGTCCTGGTCTACGCCCACCCCAACGCCAACACCTTCAACGAGCCCCTGGGCCGCGAGATGGCCGCGCGCGGCTATCGCGTACTGATGGTCAACCACCGGGGCGACACCGCGCCGGAGGCCTATCTGCCGTCGATCTCGAAGGGCCTGGCCTATGCGCGGAGCCTGCCCGGCGCAGCCCGCGTCGTGCTGGTCGGCCACAGCGGCGGCGGGCACCTGGTCGCCTTCTACCAGAACGTCGCCGAACACGGCCCGGCCGCCTGTTCCGGGCCCGAGAAGCTCTATCCCTGCAAGGCCGACGGCCTCGCGGACCTGACCAAGCCCGACGGCCTGATCCTGCTGGATCCCACCTTGGGCGCCTTCCACCAGATGAGCGCGGTCGACCCCGCCGTGGACGGCGACAAGCGTATCGCGGCGCTGGACATGTTCGCGGCCCAGAACGGCTATGACCCGGCCCAGAAGCGCGCCCGCTACGACGCCGCCTTCGCCCAACGGTTCTATCGCGCCCAGGCCGAGCGCAACGCCCGGATCGTCGGCGAAGCGCAAGAGCGGCTGAAGCTGATCGCGGCGGGGCAGGGGCGTTTCACCGACGACGAGCCATTCGTCGTGCCGGGCCTGGGCCAGAACGCCGCCGGCGCGCGGCTCTACCAGCCCGACGTCGCCTTCGCGGCCCACACCAAGGCGTCTCACACGCTGCTGCGCGCCGACGGCCAAGACGCCACGCAGGTCATTGCCTCGGTCCGCCCGCCCAGCGGTCAACAGACACCGGCCGCGCTGGGCTCGCTCGGCCTGATGACCCAGAACACCACCGTGCGCCGCTTCCTGGCCGCCTCGGCGATCCGCACAAGCGCCGACTACGCCATCACCGCCGACGACATCGTCGGGGTCGACTGGGCCTCGGCCATGACCGCGACCCCGGCCAACGCCGAGGGGATCACCGTCCCAGCCCTGGTGCTGACCATGAGCTGCCACTACCTGGTCGTACCCGACGAGATCGTCTTCGATCACCTGGGCTCGAAGGACAAAACCTTCGCCGCCGTCGAGGGCGCGACCCATCTCTTCAACGCCTGCCGGCCCGAGTATGGCGACACGGTCAAGCGGACCTTCGACTTCGTTGATGGCTGGCTGAGCCAGAAGGGCCGGTTCTGATGTTTGGCGCGATCCTGGCCCTGAGCCTGCTGGCCGAACCCGTCCCTTACGTCGACGCCCACTCGCACCTGCTGACGGTCATCTCGCCGGACGAGGAGATCACCCTGTTCCGCGCCGCGGGCTTGGCCGGGGTGGTGATCATGTATCCCGATGTCGAGGCGCTGGAGGGCGTGGCCAAGCGCAACCCGGGCTACGTCATCCCCTCGGTCAGCGTGGCCCGCACGCCGCAAATGAAGGGTCTGCGCCTGGGCCCCGAAACCGCCAAGACCTTCGCGCGCCTGCGCGCCGACGGCGCGGTCTGCGGCTTCGGTGAGCTGCCCACGCGCTATGATCCCAATCCCTATCCCAGCGACGCGGCCTCGTTCACCGCGCCGGAGCGCCAGGCGATCTACGCCGTGGCCGAGGCCAGCCGCACCCCGGTCTCCGTCCACGTCAGCCTGGAAGGTCCCGAGGTCATCGCCGCCGTCGAGACCGTGGCCGCCGCCCATCCGGACATGCCGCTGATCCTGGCCCACGCCGGCTGGGTCGCCGACGCGGCCCTGATCGAGCGCCTGCTGGCGGCTCATCCCAATCTGTATGCCGACCTGTCGATCCGCCTGGACCCGGCGCGGGCCGATAATCCCAACCTCAAGCTCTCGATCCTGACCCCCGAAGGCGCGCTGAAGCCGGAATGGCGGGCCCTGATCGAGCGGTTCCCCGACCGCTTCCTCTTCGCCATGGACGTCACCGAGGCCAACCGTCACGGCCGCATTCCCGAGCTGCTGGCCACGGCCCGCCAGGCCTTCGCGCCGCTGCCGCGCACGGTCGAGCACGCGGTGGCCCACGGCAACATCCAGCGTCTGACCGCCGCCTGCCGGGCGGGCTAACCCACGATGGAGATCCCCATGCTGAAATCGCTTCTGCTGGCGGGCGTCCTGACCGCCGCGCCGTTCGTCGCCCAGGCCCAGGCCGTCGAGCACCCGATCGGCCACTCTGGCGCCCTGGTCGCCTACACCGACGCCGACGTCACCGTCCGCGAGAAGGACGACAAGGTCGTGGTCGTGGCCATGAGCCCGGGCTGGACCGTGGTCACGGCGCGCGAGATCCCGCTGGACGCCATCAAGGCCGGCGACTTCGTGGCGACGATCAATACCGACATCGACGCCGCCACCGGGCGAGCCACCGAGCTGCGATTGTTCGAGCCCGGCTACCGGCCCGAGGTCGGCACCCACGCCATGCCCCAGCCGGCGACCTCGATCACCCACGGGACCGTCGCGGCCGTGCGCAAGACGGATACCGGCTTGAGCCTGGACGTCACCTATCCCGGCGGCGCGCGTCGCATCGACGTGCCGGCGGCGGTCAAGCCGGTCGCCTATGACGGCCACCCCCGCGACTTCGCCAAGCCCGGCGCGAACGTCTCCGCCGTCACGCGTCGCGACGCCGACGGCGTCTGGCGCGCCGGCCGGATCACGGTGCAGCCATGACCTTCGAGAAACACAGGAAGGATGAGATGTTGAAACGGATCGGGATCGCGGCCGCCGTGCTGCTGACGTTGTCGGCGGGCACGGCCCTGGCGCTGGACGGTAAGGCCACGATCGAAGCGCGCCAGACCTACTTCAAGGGCGTCGGCAAGGAGATGAAGGCGTTGAACGACGGCCTGAAGGCCGGCGATCCCGACGTCGAAGCCCTCAAGCGCAGCGCTGCCGCGATCAAGGCCGCCTCGCCCAAGCTGCTGGGGCAGTTCCCGCGCGGCACGGGTCCCGAGGCCGGGGTCAAGACGGGCGCCAAGCCCGAGATCTGGACCAAGTCCGCCGACTTCAAGACCGACGCCGAGGCCTTCATGCGCGCCGCCGATAAGCTGGATGCGGCCAGCCGCACGGGCCAGCTGGCGGCGATCAAGCCGGCCGTCGCCGACCTGGGCGCGACCTGCAAGGCCTGCCACGAGGCCTTCCGCAACAAGGACAACTAGGCGTGCGACAGGGCGAGCACGTCGCTGTCTGGGACCTGCCGATCCGGATCTTCCACTGGGCGCTGCTGGCCCTGGTGGTCGCGGCCTGGTGGTCGCAGAAGTCCGGCGACCTGAACCTGCACCGGATCGTCGGCTCGACGGTGGTCGGGCTGCTGGTGTTCCGGATCTGGTGGGGCCTCTTCGGCAGCTCGACCGCCCGGTTCTCGGCCTTCGTGAAGGGGCCGAGGGCGGCGCTGGCCTATGCTCGGACGCTCTTCATGAAGGGCGAGAATCCAGCGCTTGGCCACAATCCGCTGGGCGGCTGGAGCGTCGTGGCCCTGCTGGTGTGTCTGGTCCTGCTGGTGGGCTGCGGCCTGTTCGCGGTCGATGTCGACGGCCTGGAGTCCGGGCCGCTGTCGTCGCGGGTGACGTTCGAGACCGGGCGACTGGCCTCGAAGATCCATGGCTTGGCGTTCAACGGGCTGGAGGCGCTGGTCGTGCTGCACCTGGTCGCGATCGCCTTCTACGCGGCCTTCAAGCGCCAGGACCTGGTCGGGCCGATGGTCACCGGGCGTCGGCGCGGCGCGGGCCAGGGGATGGTCGGCGGCTCGCCCACGGCGCTGGGCGTCGGACTCATCCTGGGCGCGGCGACGACCGCCGTCCTGCTGCATCTCAGCGGCGCGTTCTGAGCGCGTCGCCGGGGACGGCCTCAGGCCAGGACCGGATAGGCCTGCCGGACCGCCAGGTCCTCCAGATAGGTCGCGGCCCGATAGTGGGTCAGCGGCAGGACGTTGACGCCCTCCAGCAGCAGCAGGCGGCGCGCGTCCTTCAGGGCCGGATCGGCCATGGCGTCCTCGATCGCCGCGCCCAAGGCCCGGTAGACCGTCCGCGAATGGCCGGGGGCCGAGATCAGCGGCAAGCCCGGTGTCCGCGCCGTCCAGGCCAGCACGCGTAGCTGGCCGGTGACGGCCGGGCGATGGCGGCGCAGGTGGGCCCAGGTCACGCAATCGATCGCCGCCAGGTCCGCTTCGCCCTCGGCCACTGCCCGGGCGCTGGCCAGATGCGCGCCGGTGACCGAGACCGAAGCGAAGAACGGCTTGCCCCGCGCGAGAGGCGCGATCTCGGCCCGCAGCAGGTTCATGCCGGTGTTGGAATCCAGCGCATTGACCGCGCAATGTCGGCCCTTCAGCTCCAGCAGGCTCTCGGCCTTGTCGTTGGCGCGGACCACGACGACGCTGCGATGGAAGGGGCCCTCGCACCCCTGGGCGATATAGCGCGGCGTGCCGATCAGCCGGACCTTGTCGTACAGGGTCTTGCCCAGCGGATAGCCGCAGGTCTGGGCCAGCAGCAGGCCGGGATGGCGCCACAGAGCGTCCAGCGGCAAGGTGCGATCCAGCGCTTCCGGCGCGGAGACGCCATGGGCCGACAGCCGCACGCGTAGTCCCGCCCACAGGGCGTCATTGGCCTCGTGCAACTCGGGCAGGTCGTACATCGGCAGGGCGGCGACGCGCTCGGTCATCGCGCATGCTCCAGGGCCTGGGCGTGCTCCAGCTGGTCGTGCGGGCGCAGGAAATAGCGCCGGAACACCTCAGCATAGCCGTCATAGACCAGGCCGCCATTGCTCGCGACCATCCGGGCGCGCTCGGCGGCGTAGAAGCGCGGCAGGTCGTACCAGGCCAGGCCGGGGCGCTCGTGGTGGGCGACATGCAGGTTGTTGTTCAGGAACAGCAGGCCCAGCACGGGCGCGTTCTCGACGATGGCGATGCGGCGGGCCGGGTCGGGATCGGCGCGGTGCTCGGCGAACGAACGGATCAGGCTGAGCGCCGCGCCCGGATAGACGAAGGTCAGCAGATAGCGGCCCAGGCTCATGTGGCAAACCGCCAGGACCCAGGTCAGCACGCCCGCCGTCAGCACGGCGTGGACGGCCCAGATGCCGCGGCGATCCTCGCGGTCGGCGATGACCAGCTTGGCCTCGTCGCGCAGGAAGCCGCCGATCTCGACGATCGGGCCTAGCAGCAGCCGTCCGGCCAGGGGCGCGGCGGCCTTGGACAGCCAGCGCCGGATCGGCGAGGCCAGGGCGTTCGCCGGCAGATAGCGCGTCTCGGGATCGTGTCCCGGCTCGGTCAGGGCGTGGGTCCCGTGATGGGCGATGTGCGTGCGGCGATAGACCGGGAAGGGCAGCCACAGCGATAGTGGCGCGCTGGCCAGGGCGCCGTTCAGGCCGCGCCAGCGGGTCGGATGGCCGTGGATGGCCTCGTGCTGGAAAGCGCCGTGCCAGGCGATGATCCAGCCGCCGCACAACGCCAGCAAGGGCGGGGGGATTTGGTCATGGAACAGGGTCAGGGCGACCCAGCCGGCGTGGATGGCGCCCCACAGCAGCAAGGTCGGAACTTCGACGCGGGACGGCGACAGGGAACGAGACGACGACGCCGATGACATGCAGGCAAACCCGGGAGGCGCCGCGCCGGTCATGACGTGACGGCCTAAATCCTATTTATTTGATAGGAATTTGGTCGACGCAGATTTTCTGCGATCGCCCGCAGCTTCGGCCCATTCGCGCGCCGGCGGGGCGGCTCGGCCTTATGGCGATCGGTCATAAGGTTATGACGAGAGATAAGCCGCGTCGGGCGATGCGGGCTCCTACACGAGGTTTCCGACCCTCTCGAAGCAGCCGCCATGTCCGACAAGACCCTCTGGATCCTCGCCGTTCTCGCCGTCGCCAGCCTGGCGGGCTGCGGACCCAAGCCCCCGCCGCCGGCCGCGCCGACCATCCAGGCGCTGATGGCCGAGAAGATCGACCCGAACGCCGACGCCCTGTGGGCGGCCGTCGGCACGGAGGTGACCGACAAGGGCACGATCGAGCACGCGCCGGCCACGGACGCCGAGTGGGCCGCGGTCGAGGCCCGGGCCCAGGCGCTCTATGATGGCGCCCGGATCCTGGCCAAGGCGCGGGCGGTCGGCGGCGCGGCGCACAGCCCGCTGGCCGATTCCGACACCCCCGGCACGCGCACCCCCGCCCAGATCACCGCCGACATCCAGGCCGATCCGGCCAAGTTCGCCGCCGCCGCTGGCCGGCTGGGCCAGGCGGCCCAGGAAGCATTGGATGGCGTCCGTGGGCGCGACAAGGCCAAGATCATGGCGGCGGGCGAACATCTCGACGCCGCCTGCGAGGCCTGCCACGCCGCCTACTGGTACCCGCGCGGCCAGGCTATTCCGCTGCCCGACTACGAGACCTTCGGCCGCCAGGCCGTGAACCGCTAGGCCGCCGCCCGGCCATGGCTGGGGGCTTTCGGACCTTGGCCACGGCGGCGCCGGCTAAAGGCGCACGAAGGGCGCCAGCAGCTTGCCCAGCCGTCCGGGCAAGACGATCTGGCCGTCCAAGGCGGCCACGCAAAGGCATGGGGTGTTGGACACGACGCGCGGCTGATGGAGCACGCTGGGATCGGCCTCCTCGAAGTCGCCCGGCTCGAACACGCCATCCTCGGTCGCGTAGGCGCCTTCGATCACGCAGGTCAGTTCAACGCCGGTGTGCGTGTGGCGCGGCGCCGACTGGCCGGGCGCGATCCGCAGCAGGATGACCCGGCAATCGCCGTCGCGCGGGCCCAGGACGTTGCGGACATGCACGCCAGGCCCGGCCCAGCGCCAGGGACCCAGTTCGAAACCCCGCAGAGGCGCCGGCAGGCTGTGGTCGGTGGCGAGCGGCGGCGCTGCGACGCCAGCCTCCGGATCGGGGCTGTCGAGGCGCGCCAGGACCGCTACCAGGGCGCCGTCCGCGAGCGCGCTCGGCGCCAGGTCATCGAGGACCGCGCCGCCCACGGCCTGCGCCAGATGCGTCCAGGCGCGGGTCTGAGGCCGCATCGCCAGGTGCGTGGCGACGACGACCGCCTCCGGCGCGCTGAGCGTTCCGGCCTCGAACGCCAACAGGCGCTCTTCGCTGGGATGACGGCGCGCGCTCATGCCTGGCCTCGCGTTTCGCGCTCGATGAACGCTCGCAGCTTCATCATGCCAAATCGGATCCGCGCCTTGACGGTGCCGAGCGGCACGCCGAGGGTCTGCGAGATCTGAATGTGGGTCTGTTCCTGGTAGAAAGCCATTTCAATCGCTTGGGCTTGGTCGGGATTGAGGCTGCGCATGGCGGCCCGGACGCAGGCGCCGTCCTGCGCGCCGCTCAAGATCGCGTCAGGCTGGGCCGGCGCCTCGGCCCCGAAGGTGGCGTCGAACGCATGGAGCGCCGAGGATCCCCGGCGCAGGGCGTCGCTCCTCAGGTTGCGCGCGATCGTGAAGATCCAGGCCGCGACCGACGCGCGCGCGGGATCGTAGAAGGCGGCCTTGCGCCAGACCGCCAGCATCGCTTCCTGCGCCAGCTCCTCGGCCGCGGCGGGCGGGCTTCCGCTCCTGACGAGCAGGGCTTTGACGCGCGGGCCATAGTGGTTGAAGACCTCGACGAACGCCGCGCGGTCCTGGTTTTGGGCGATGCAGGCGATCAGCGCGCCAAAGTCGCGCGGCGGCGGGCTCACCAAAGCGGCGGCCTCTCGTTGGACTGGAGCGGATCGAGTCGCATGCATGACCCTTATACGGCGCGAGCGCGCCGACGGATGGATCGGCGCGGCGCCTGCAGCCAGATTTTGTGGAATCGATCCTGGCTGGGCGTGCTCATGGCGGGGCCGCGCCCACATCCTCGAGCGCGTTGTCGAACCCGAGCGCGCGCATGCGGGCCTTCAGCGCGGCCTGCCTGGCCGCCGGCAGTCCTGGCGTGCGCGCCAGCAACGCCACGAACTTGCCGTCCGCGGTGCTGGCGATCATCCAGCCGTAGTCGTCCGCGCGGTCGATGACCCAGTACTGCCGCCGGATCAGCCCGGCGAAGAAGCTGGCCTCGAACTTGGCGTTGGTGGCCGGGTCGATGATCCGGGCGGCGGTATCGACGTGGCGGGCGGGTCCGTTGCGGTCTCCGGCATGGCAGACCTGATCGATGTCGAAGGTTCCGTCGCGCTTCCTGGCCCAGACCTGGTAGGCGCCGTGACAGTTGCGCTGGCGGTTGTTGGGCGTGCGGACAATCTCGTACCAGCGCCCCATGAAGCGCTCGATCTCGATCGCGCGCCGAGGCTCGGGCGCGGTTTCGGCTAGAGCCGGGGACGCGGTCAGGGCGGCGGCGAGCAGGAGGAGCAGGAGGCGGCGCACGCTCACTGTCCAGGCCTTAGCGCGACGCCGTGAGTGATCGCACGCGCCGGCGCCGGCGGACGCGGACGCAGGCCGACGCCCTTGGCGAAGATCTTCAGCGCCTCCCAATGGATCGCCGCCATGACGCCGAAACTGAGCAGCGGATGACGGATCAGCGCCGACAGCAGGCCCGCGTCGGTGAGCGGCGAGCGCCGGCCGGAGAACCCCGCGGTGAGCACCACGCCCTCGGCGTCCAGGACCTCGACACGCACCGCGATCGCCTCGGCCGGCGGCGAGACGGTGAAGCGGTAGGTCAGGTCCATGTCCATGAACGGCGAGACGAAGAAGCGCTTGGGCGCGGTCTGCCGCACGGGACCCTCGTCCTCGGGGACGGCGATCAGATAGCCGTGGTCCTGGTCGAAGGTGTTGCGCACCTCGTAGAGGATCGCGCTCAGGACGCCATCGCGGTCATGGCAGAAATAGAGGCTGAGAGGATTGAACCCGTAGCCGAGGATCCTCGGCATGCAGAGCAGGCGCACCGGTCCGCCTGGCTCAAGCCCGGCCTCGACCAGGCGCTCGGCGACATAGGCCCGAAGATCCCCGCCGCGATGATCGCCATGGTCGCTGGCGTCGAACGACGCCCAGCCCCGGCGGCCACGGCGTAGCCAGCGAAGGCGGGAGAAGAGATCGTCCAGCTCGTCCAGATCGAGCAGGAGCATGAAGATCCGATAGCGCAGGCGATGGGCGCGAGGCCGCTCGCGCTTGTGGAAGACTGGACCGCTATAGATCGCCGAGATGCTCATCAGGCGGCCTGGGCGACGGAACTCGGCGCCAGCACGATGCGGTCGCTTTCGCCGGCCACGCGCCAGGGGCGGCGGACGTCGCCGAGTTGCTCGGCGACCGCCAGGCCCGCCTGAAGTCCGTCCTCATGGAAGCCCGCGCCGAAATAGGCGCCGCAGAACCAGGTGCGCTGCGCGCCCTGCAGCGACCAGAGCGACTTCTGGGCGGTCAGGGCGGCGGCGTCGAAATGGGGATGTTCATAGGCGTGGGTGCTGTAGGTGAGGGCGGGATCGGGCGCGATATGGGGATTGAGCGTCACGAAGAGGGGCGGGCGCCGGGTCAGGCCCTGCAGGTGGTTCATCCAGTAGGTGACGCAGCCGGCGGCCGGATCGTCGCGCCGGCCAAGATGGTTCCAGCTTGCCCAGGCCCGCCGGCGGCGCGGCATCAGCCGAACGTCGCCGTGCAGGACCGCGGTGTTGGGCGTGTAGCGGAAGGCGCCGAGCAGTTCGCGCTCCTGGCGGGTCGGATCGTCCAGCAGGGCCAGGGCGCGCGGCGCGTGGGCGGCGATCACCACGTGATCGAAGGCTTGTCGGTCGCCCGTGGCGTCCTCGACGATCGCCTCGGTGGGCGTGCGTCGCACGCGGGTGACGGTCGCGTTTCGGCGGACCTCGCCGGAAAAGGCCTTGGCCAGGGCCTCGACATAGACCCGGCTGCCGCCGTGCACGGTGCGCCAGCTGCGCCGTCCGATGAAGCGCAGGAGATCGTGGTTCTCGAAGAAGCGGATGAAGGCCGCGGCCGGGTGATCGCCGGCGCCCTCGATGCTGGCCGACCAGATGGCCGCGGCCATCGGCAGCAGATGGTCCTGCCGCAGGGCCGCGCCATAGCCCTGGTCCTTCAGGTACTGGCTGAGCGAGATGACCGGATCCAGCGTCGCCAGATGGCCCGGCGCGGTCCGATAGAAGCGGTTGAGGTCGCGCAGCATCGACCAGAAGCGCGGGCGCAGCAGGATGCTTGGTTGGGCGAAGAGGGAGGCCAGGCTCTTGCTGCCATACTCCAGCTCGCCCTCGTCCAGCGACACGGCCAGCGACATGTCGGCCGGCTTGGTCGGCACGGCCAGGTGGTCGAAGAGCGCGGTCAGGTTGGGATAGTTGACCTCGTTGTAGACGATGAAGCCGGTGTCCACCGCCACGCCGTCCGCCTCGACCGTATTGGCGTGTCCGCCCAGGCGGCCCTCGGCCTCGTAGAGTGTCACGTCGTGCTCGCCGCTCAGCAGCCACGCGCACGAAAGCCCTGAAATCCCGGCGCCGACGACGGCGATCCGCAGCCGGCGGGCGTGGGGCGGGCGAGCGGGAAACTGGCCGTGCGGCATGGACGACTCCAGGGCAGGGGCGCGCCGTCGAGCGCGCTTCAAACCCTGGTACGGACGACCGGGTTTTTTGGACGAACCATGCGTCCAGCCCAATCGCGGCCCCGTATCGAGGCCATGACCCTTAACCAAGCCCTCCGATGGACGACCTGTCCGGCGAGATCGACGCCGGCGCGCCCCCGGGTGCGCCAGTGATCCTCGCCGCGACCCTGGCCTTTGGCCTGATGACGCTCATCATGGCCCTGGCCTGGTGGTGCGTGCTGCGAACCAACAACGGCGGCTGGACGGACGTCTTCTGGACGTTCGGGACCGGGGCTTGCGGCGTCCTGGCCGCCCTGACGCCGTGGTCGGGCGCGCCCGATGCTCGCCAAGGCCTGGTCGCGGCGCTGGTGGCGCTGTGGTCGTTGAGGCTTGGAACCTATGTCGCCGTTCGCGTCGCGCGCGGCGCCGAGGACGTGCGCTATCGGACGCTCAAGTCCCAATGGGGCGAGCGGTTCAAGCCTCGGATGCTCGCCCTGGCTCTCGTGCAGGCCCCGGCCAGCGCTCTTCTTTGCCTGTCCATCGCCTCGGCCGCGGCGCGTCCTGGCGCGGGTCTGCGGGGCGCCGATCTCCTCGGCGCGGCCGTCGCGCTGATCGCCATCGGCGGCGAAGCCTTGGCCGACGAGCAGATGCGGCGCTTCAAGGCCGGTCAGCACGCCCCCGGCGCGGTCATGGATCGCGGCCTCTGGGGATGGTCGCGTCATCCGAACTACTTCTTCGAATGGTTCGGATGGCTGGCCTATCCGGTCATCGCCATCGACCTTTCGGGCGGATGGAGCGCGGGCTGGCTGTCGCTGCTGGCCCCCCTGGCCATGGGCCTGGTGCTCACGCGCCTGACCGGGGTCCCGCCGCTGGAACAGGCGATGCTCGCCGCCAAGGGCGAGGCCTACGCCCGCTACCAGGCGCGGGTCAGCGCCTTCTTTCCCCGTTCACCCCGCAGAGGAGCTCCGCGATGAGCCTTTTGGCCGCCTCCATAAATCGGCTGCAAGACGCCCCGTGCCCCGACTTCGTCGTGCGACCCGCCATCGGCGCCCTGGTGGCCAACGCCCGCCGCCGGCTTGCTCGGATCCCGGGAGCCTGCGAGGCCGATTTCGCCGCCGTGATGGCGGATCGTCCGATCGCCGAGCACACCCAGGCGGCCAACACCCAGCACTATGAACTGCCCGCCCTATTCTTCGAACGCGTCCTGGGGCCGCGGCTGAAATATTCCAGCGCCTATTATGAGACGTCGGACACGACCCTGGCGCAGGCCGAGGAGGCCGCGCTCGCGCGCACCTGCCAGAACGCCGGATTGGCCGACGGCCAGGCGGTGCTGGAACTGGGCTGCGGCTGGGGCTCCTTGTCCTTGTGGATGGCGGCGGCCTATCCCGCTGCGTCGATCACCGCGGTGTCCAATTCACGCAGCCAGAAGGCCTTCATCGATCAGCAGGCGCGCGAGCGGGGCTTGGGCAACCTGACCGTGGTGACGGCCGACATGAACGACTTCCAGACCACGTCGCGCTTCGACCGCATCGTCTCGGTCGAGATGTTCGAGCACATGGCCAACTGGCGCGCGCTGCTGACCCGCATGCGCGGCTGGCTCGCGCCCGGCGGTCGGGCTTTCGTCCACGTCTTCGCCCATCGCGCCGCGCCCTACCGCTTCGAGGTGGAGGATCGCTCTGACTTCATCGCCCAGCACTTCTTCACCGGCGGCCTGATGCCCAGCCACGGATTGATGCGCCAGTATCCCGATCTCTTCGAAGTCGAGGCCGACTGGCGCTGGAGCGGGGCGCATTATGCGCGCACGGCCAATGACTGGCTGGCCAATTTCGACCGCCACGAGCCCGAGATCATGGACTTGATGCGTTCGGTCTATGGCCAGGACGCCGTCCTTTGGGCGCGCCGCTGGCGTCGGTTCTTCCTGGCGACGGCCGGCCTGTTCGGCGATCGCGGCGGCGCCGAATGGGGCGTCAGCCATTACCGTCTCGCGCCGGTCTGAGGAGCACCGCAATGCCTTATCTCGCCGCCTATGTCGCATTGATGATCGTCTTCCTCGGGCTCGACGCCGTCTGGCTTTCGGTCATGGGGCCCCGGCTCTACCGACCGATCCTGGGCGACATGCTGGCCCAGACGCTGAACGCGCCGGCCGCCATCGCTTTCTACGTGGTCTATGGCCTTGGCGTCATGGTCCTGGCCGTGGCGCCGGCCCTGCGCGAGGGCGCGGCCGGAAGGGCCGCCCTGAGCGGCGCGGTCCTGGGCTTCGTGGCCTACGCCACCTACGACCTGACCAATCAGGCGACCCTGCGCGTCTGGTCCACCCGTCTGACCCTGGCGGACATGGCCTGGGGCGCGGCGCTCACGGCGCTGGCCGCCTATGTCGGCTTCCTGGCCGCGCGCCTCGTGGCCCGCTAGCCACCGCGCCGGCCCAAAGCAAGGTCGGCGACGGCAGGGTTCTCGAAATAAGGTTTCGTTTCAGGATGCGCCGCGGCGTGATGACCACGGCGGCGTGTCAGTGCTCGCAAGGCTTCGACCATGACCGACCTGTCCCATGCGTCCTTCGCGACCGCGCCGCGGCGCCAAACGCTCTTCCATCCCTTCCTGGACCTGCTGTCGGCCAACTGGAGCCGCGGAGAGCTGACCATCGTCGAGCGCGGCGGGGCGCGTCACCACCTGGTGGGCAAGGTCGCGGGGCCGGCGGCGGTCCTCCAGATCCGGGACCTGCGGTTCGCCGCGCGCGTGCTGGCCAGCGGCGACATCGGTTTTGCCGAAGGCTACATCGCCGGCGAATGGACGAGCCCGGATCTGGCGACGCTGCTCGAGGTTCTGGCCAGCAACTACGATCACATCCGTCGGCTGTTCGACGGCGGGTGGTGGATGAAGGCGGTCAACTGGGCGTTCCACCACATCCGGCCCAACAGCAAGTCCGGCGCACGTCGCAACATCCACGCCCACTACGACCTGGGCAACGATTTCTACGCCGCCTGGCTCGACCCGACCCTGACCTACTCGGCGGCGCGGTTCACCGCCCCGGATCAGTCCCTGGAGGCCGCGCAGCAGGCCAAGTACGCCCAACTGGCGCGCATGATCGACCTGCAAGCCGGGCATAGCCTCGTCGAGATCGGCTGCGGCTGGGGCGGCTTTGGCCTGTTCGCGGCCGGCGAGATCGGCGCGCGCGTGACGGGGGTGACCATCTCGCGCGAGCAGTATGACTTGGCGCGTCGCCGCGTCTTCGAGGCGGGCCTGGGGGAGCGGGTCGACATCCGCCTGCTGGACTACCGCGAGCTGGACGGCCAGTTCGATCGCCTGGCGTCGATCGAGATGTTCGAGGCGGTCGGCAAGGCCTATTGGGGCGTCTACTTTCAGAAGGTCCGCGACCTCCTCAAGCCCGGCGGGCGCGCCGGCCTGCAGATCATCACCATCGCCGATGATCTCTTTGATGAGTACGACGCGCGCACCGACTTCATTCAGCGCTACGTCTTTCCAGGCGGGGCCCTGGCGTCAGAGGCGCAACTGGCCGACCTGACGACTCGGCACGGCCTGGTGCGACAGCAAGCCGAGCGGTTCGGCCTGGACTATGCCGAGACCCTGAAACGCTGGGCCGAACGGTTCGAAGACGCCGTTGCGACGGGCGCACTTCCCGTCACGGCCATGGACGAGCGGTTTCGACGGCTGTGGCGATTCTACCTGGCCTACTGCGAAGCCGGCTTTCGAACAGGTCGCACCGACGTCATTCAACTCGCGCTGGACCGTCCTGCCTAGCTCGGGCGGCGAACCATGAGCTGAACGTCCAGGTCCCGGAGGGCTGACAACGTCGGCAACTGGCGCGGCCAAGCCGCCTACACATCCGGTTCGCGACTAGGGCTCGGCAAGCGCGTCGGCGCAGCGAGACAATGCTTCTGAAAACGCCGGCAGCAACGCCGGTCCGACAGCCTCGGCCAGGCGATGTTCGATGGCTTGCACGATCGTCCTGGCCTCGCGGATCACCCGCACGCCCTTGTCGGTCAGGGTGCTGCGCAGGATCCGCCCGTGCTGGGGATGAGGACTGCGTTCCAGGAGGCCGGTGCGTTCCAGCCCGGCCAGTATGCCCTGCATGGTCTGGGGCGTGACGAAGGCCAGGCGGGCGAGTTCGGCGTTCGAGATCCCGGCCGAGGCTTCCACCGCGCTCAGCACCGCGAACTGCGGCGCGGTGAGCTCGAACGGCCGCAGGGCGTCGTCGACGCTGGTCCGGAACATGTGCTGGGCGCGCTTGAGCAGGAATCCGATGCTGGGCGTCGTTCGGTCGAGACTTGACATGTCAGGGGCCTGATAACAGTTGTCAGGAACCTTATATGTCACATTCCGGAGGCCAAGGCATGCTGACCGTCCATCATCTCGGGGTTTCGCAATCCGAACGCGTCGTCTGGCTGCTCGAGGAGCTGGGCCTGGACTACCGGCTGATCCGCTACGACCGCGACCCGGTCACCCGGCTGGCGCCGCCGGAGTACAAGGCGCTCTATCCCTTCGGGACCGCGCCCGTGCTTGACGACGGCGCGCTGCGCCTGGCGGAGTCCGGCGCCATCATCGAGTACCTGATCCATACCCATGGTGGCGGGCGGCTCTCGATCGGGCCCAAGGACGCGACCTATACGGCCTATCTGTTCTGGTGGCATTTCGCCAACGCCTCGATGGTCCCGGCGGCGCTGACCGACTCGCTGGTCCGGCAATTGGGCGACGGCGGCGCGCCCGTCATCCAGTCGCTGCGCGCCCGGCACGACAAGGCCTGGGAAATGGTCGAGGCCCGCCTGGGCGAGGTCGCCTATTTCGCCGGTGACGCGCTGACCGCGGCCGATATCGTCATGCTCTTCCCGCTGACCACCATGCGGTTGTTCTCCGGGCGCGGGATCTCGGCCTATCCGAATATCCAGGCCTATCTGCAGCGCATCGGCGCGCGGCCGGCTTACCAGCGGGCCATGGCCAAGGCCGAACCGGGCAGGACCCCGCTGCTGACCTAGGCCGCGGTGTCGGCTACCAGCCGGCGCCCGGCGGCGCGACACCCGGGAAGGCGACACGCGAGCGCAGCAGCCGCGAGGCCGCCGCGCAGCAGGTCAGCAGCTGGCGCACCAGCGCCGGCGGCGGGGCGCCGCCCTCGAACACCTCGCTGGCCATGACCAGGGTGACGATGCCGGCCAGGGTCTCGGTCTGATCGAACACCGGCGCGGCGATCGCCCCGTAGCCGACATTGTACTTGTTGCGGTCCCAGCAATAGTAGTCCTGCTGGATGGCCGAGACCTGCTCGCGGAAGTGCTCCTCGTCGTCGATGCGGAATTCCGGCTCGCGCTGCTTGAGGTGGCCCAGCAGCGCCTCGCGCTGTTCGCGTGGCTGGAAGGCGAAAGCGATCCGGGCGCTGGGCGAGTGGGGCAGGCTCATCACCAGGCCGACCTTGACCTTGATGCTGATGGCGGAGGCGGACGACAGGCACCGCAGGACGATCGCGTCGGCGCCGGCCGGGGCGCACAGCAGCACTGTCTGGTTGGCGCCTTCGCCCAGCTTGCGC
>FTCT01004605.1_pt1 | contig 18219 bp, 11 predicted proteins | sample 1658881 | NCBI WGS metagenome assembly FTCT01 (sample SAMEA3914864, study PRJEB12502) | metagenome | biome: forest; material: soil | place: USA | collected 2012-03-12 | depth 0.3 m | reverse complement strand
GATCTGATCGCTCGAGCCTTGGACGGTAATGACCAAGTCCTGACCATCGACCGCCAGGGCGACGTCGGCCTGCGCGAAGAACGAAAGGTCCAGCCGATCGGTGGTCCAGCCGCCTCCTTCGCCGCCCCCGGAACCGTCATCTTCCGCCACATCGATTATGGTGTCACGGCCATCCCCTAGCATGAACCCGTACAGGTCCGATCCGTCGCGGCCCTCGAGCACGTCGTCGCCACCGCCACCGACGAGGATGTCGTCGCCGCGGAAGCCGATGATGTGATCAGCGCCGCTCGTCTGCTGGCCCGCCAGCGTCGCCGCCTCCAGATCCTCCCGCGACCACGCCCCGTCGGCGAAAGTGATGACCTCGACGCCGGAATTGTTCCAGCGTTCGTACGTGAATTGGTCGACGAGACGAATCTGGCCGGCGTTCCCCGAGAACGAGACAATCGCGTCGTCACCATCCCGGGTCAGTTGTACCTGGTGATGACCTACGCCATCGAGCTGCAGGACGTCCTGTCCGTGCTGATCGCTTTCGACGATAACGTCCTGACCGTCACCCACTGCGTAGACGTAGGTGTCGCCCTCGTCGCTTCCATGCAGGACGTCATCTCCCAGGCCGCCCTGGAGCAGGTTGCTCGTACTGTCGCCCCAGACGATATCGTCTCCGGAGGTCGCGGTTGAGAACATCGCCTTGATGTCCGACCAAGACAGGCTGAAGCCAGTGGCGAAGTCCACAAACTGCAGGCCCGACTCCAGCTCGAACTGGTAGCGCGAGGTGACCGAGCCGCCATCCGAGAAGGTGATGACGAAGTCAGTTTCCGTGCGGGAATAGAGAACATCCTCCGGCTCGATCCCCGCTCCGAGGATCAGCCTGTTGACGTTGTCTCGGTACGCCGCGCCGTCCTCGACGATGTCGTGGCCGTCGCCCAGCGCATAGAGGTAGTTGTCGTTGCCCCAGTCGCCGATGATGGTGTCGTCGCCCAGGCCGCCGGCGTGCGTTTCGTCGCCGAAATCGTAGCCGTAGATCATGTCGTCGCCCGGCGTTGCGGCATGGGCCTTGTAGTAGGCCTTGATGTCGGCTCGATGCCATTGCGTTCCGTCGGCGAACAGGATCGTGCCCACGCCGCCGTCGTCGGCGCCGTCCAGGATACGGATCGATCCGCCTTGGCCACTGAACGACAAGATGTAGTCCATCCCGTCGCGCCGAAGGACGACTTCGCTGGGCGCGATCCCGCCCCCCAGTTCCAGGACGTTGTCGCGATCATAGTATTCAAGATCGTAGTCGGCCGCGTCGTCGATCGTGTCGTCACCGTCGCCGAGGCTGTAGGCATAGGTGTCTCGGCCCAGTCCTCCGATCAAACGATCGTCGCCCAGACCGCCACCCAATCGCTCCTCCCAATAACCTCCGTGGATCCAATCGTCGCCTTCGGTCGCCGCCCCGGCCAGATAGCGTTGCTGCAGGCCTTGGGCCGTCAACTCGGCCCCATCGGCGAAGGCGAGGGTTTCGACGCCAAAGGTCGGCCGCGCGCCTTGGCCTTCCAGCACGATCGAACCCGACGCTCCGGCGAAGGACAGCCGCATGGTTCCCATGTCGTAGTCGACCTTCAGATCGCCCAGTTGGAGGCCAAGGCCGAAATAGAGGCGATCCTGGCTCTGAACGATGGGTATGGCCGTATCGTTGATGGTGTCGTCGCCGTCGCCGAGATTGTAGACGAAGGTGTCCCCGAGCACGCCGCCGACGAGATAGTCGTCGCCTAGGCCACCGACGAAGACGCCCTCGTTGCCGTCTACGATGAGGTAGTCGTCGCCGCTCGAGCCCAGCAGTTGCGCCGGACCGAGAGCGGCCGAAACGATCTCCTCGCGTTGCGCTTGAGTGAACTCCATCAGCGCCTGCAGCAGCAGGGCCGCGGCCTGAACCTCCTCGGCTTCTGAAAACGCCAGATGGACGATGCTTAGGCCGTCCTTGTAGTGCTGGGCGCGCGCCTCGAGGTCTTCCGGCGCGCTGGCGATCAGGGCCGCGATCTGAGTGGGTAGATCCGCCGCGATGCTGTCGCGCGCAGCATCGTAACCCATTGTGGCCAACAGCTCGAATGCGGAGCCTTCCAGGTGCAGGGGCTGGCCGTGGATCGCGAACCAGGCGGTTTGGGCTTGGACCAGGAACCGGACCAGCATCTCATCAACCAAGGTTTGGTAGATGGTTTCGAGCGCGGGGCCTGATCTCTGATCCGGATCGTGCACGACCTCACCCAAGCGGTTTGTCTGCTCGAAATCACGACCGAAGAACGCCTCGGTGACCGCGATGTGCGTAGCGTCGATATAGGCCCCGCGACTGCCTTCCGGCCGCGTCGTCACCCCCGCCCAGCGCTCCAGCAAATCTTCGAACTGAGCGCGAACCGAGGCGATGTCCTCGGTGGCGAACGTGTCGAGGAACTGGGCCACGTCGTCCCGCAGTTGCGTGTCGAGCGTCATGGCCGCTGAGAGGTTCTTGACCGTTCCGTAGCCGCGAAGCTCCGGCAATTTCGCGGCCAAAGTGTCGAGTTCGAAGCCGGCGGGGGGAATCCACAGCGTCAACTGGGTTTGGCGATCGAGAAAGACCGCTGCGGTCTGGCCCGTCGTGCCGTCCGCGCGTTCGAAGCTGGAGATCAAGGGCACGTAGTTGCCGAGGACCTCCCAATCGACCTGGGTGGTTTCAAGGTTCAGGCTGGCCACCCCCGCCGCCGACAGGGTCTGAAGTTCACTGGCTTGGGAGACTCCGTCGCCGTTCGCGTCTCGCCAGACCAGCAGCGTCGAGAAGTCGAGGTCGTCGGTGTCGATCCGCCCGTCCAGGTTGGTGTCCAGGGTGGACAGGTCCGCGTAGCCGTCGATCGTGGCGCTTCCGAAGAATTCGGCGAGTCCGTCGACAACGCCGTTCTGGTTGAGGTCGCGAACGAGCAGGCCTTCGCCGGCCCCGAACCATCCGACGCGTTCAGCGAAGCCGTCGCCATCCAGGTCGAATTGCGCGTGCGAGTCGGCCGCGCTGTAGATGTCGATACCGCCGCCATCCAGGTCCAACACCAGGGGATCGCTCGGAGGCGGCTTGGTCGGATCGCGATCGTCCCATGTCGGCGGCTTCGGGCGCTCCTTCAGGAAGATGCCCAGATCGCCCTCGGTCCAGCCGCTGATCGTCGCGATAGGCTGTCCGTCCATGTTCACCAGCAGCATCGAGCCGGATTTGATGAACTCGAAGCCGTTGTCCATGTAGTAAGGATTGGAATCCCAATCGGGCTGGTCGCGATCGGCATAGGGTCGCCAGGCGATGCCGGCGATGACTTGATCAAGCGACAAACCCATGCGGTCGATGTCTTCCGCGTTGATGACCGCGTCGCCCTGCCCCACGACAAAGAAATCAGCGCCGCCGCCGCCGGTCATGACGTCGGTGTCCGCCCCACCGTCGAGGATGTCGTCGCCGTCCCCCCCCTTGAGGGTGTCGGTGCCGCCGCGCCCGAACACCTTCACGCCGGTGTCGTCGACCTTGATCGTGTCGTCGAAGTTGGAACCCTGGATGGTTTCGATGTTGTGGATCTGAAGGCCGTCGCCGTCGGCCATGACGCCCGCTTTGGACTGGGAGAAGTCGATCTTGTCGTCCCCATCGCGACCGTCCAAGGATTCAAGATTTTCGTCTCCGCCATCGACTATGAATTGATCGTCGCTCGCACCTCCCTCAAGTTTCTCAAACCCTTTGATCGAGACGTCACGGCCACCGATCGACAGAGAGCCGCTGACCGTGTCGAACTTGGCCTCGTCGTCAAAATAGAACGTGCTGAGGGTATCGCTTCCGTCTCCGCCATCAAGGCTCAGGTCTTGCACGTCTGACGAGAAGCTCTGGATTTGGAAGAAGTCGTCGGAGTCGGACCCTTTGATCTCCTCGATATTGAACAGCGTATCGAGGCCGCCGGCATCGACGGCGCCCAGATAGGCCAAGGTGGAAGGCGCGGTCTTGATCGTGACGTGGATCGTAGAAGACTCGCTGTAGTCGACCTTGTCCCGACCAACGCCGCCGTCGAGGATGTCGGATCCGCCCGACGCCTTCAGCGTGTCGTCGCCGCTTCCGCCATGGATGAAGTCCCGTGAACCCGATCCGGTCAGAGTGTCGTCGGCGTCCAGCCGCCCGAGTTTGATCTGATTCCACACGCCGCTGCCGGCGAGCTCGACTGTCGGAAAGGAGCCGCCGTAGGCCGCTTTCAGGAAATCGTTCACAGCGGCGAAGCCAGACGCCGCAGCACCAACGGCGTTAAGTGTTCCACCCAAACCGCCGCTGCCGATTAGGCTCAGCACCGCCTGAAAATTAGAACCCGGCGTCCCGCTTGACAACGCGAACTTCACCATCGCCAAGGCGTCGTAGGTGGACTTCGGATTCTCCAAAATGTTGTCATAGAGCGGCGCGCTGTAGCCCAGACCGAGAAACAGCGGATTGCCCGCCCAACCGCCGGCATCGCCGCCAAATAGCAGTTGCGCGGCTGGCTGCGCATCCTGTTGAGCGATCACGGCGAGGCTGGGCACATGTCCGGTGGACAGTATCTGTCCAAGTACATTGCCCGCAATCGTGTCGGACGCATCCTGGATGAGGGCGTCGGTATTACCCCCTGCCCCGTACCGCGCCACGTACTGCGCCTGAGTGTAAGAGCGGATAAACAGGCTAAAGGGGCCCTGACCAGCGTTTATTTGTGCTGCGCCGCGCATCCAAATAATGCTTGCCTGGTCTACCCCTTGTCCCCCTTCGGCCATGTCAGCCGCCAAATTGTAGGCCGCGGGAAAATCGCCCGCATCCAAGAGGTCTTGAATTTGGGCTTTTTGCTCAACACTGAACTCGAACACGAGGACTCCTGTGGCGGCGAAACTACGGCTTCTGGCTGTCTAGGAAATGCTCCGCCTCTAGGGCTAGGTCGGCCCATCGTGCGGGCGGAACTTGGTCGATCGCGAGATCAATCTGGAGCGCGTACTTGCCCGGAACGGGCTTGTAGAGTCGGCAAAGGACGGGGGCGCCAGCTGACGGCGTCGCGCATCGCGCGCCCATGCGGGCGTTCGATAGGGCTGGCGCCGCTTCAAAAAGATAGTAGGCGTCCTTCGCCTGATACCTCTCGAATTCCCCGTCAATCATCGGGGTCAGGTCCGATGGAACCGGCAAGCCGCCGGCCTCCACGTTCCAGGCGAGTTGCTCCACGCCGGCCAAGATCGGCCGCTCTTCGATCAGCGCCTGAAGACCCTCTCCGTCCAGGCTTACAGATTGAGCGACGATCTTTTTGGAGGAGGTTGTACAATAGGTGACGGACCGAGTTCCCGAGCGGACACGCTCCCGACGCTCTAGGGACGCGGCAAATATCTTTGGCGAGTACCGCGCGGGAAGCTGGTACGTTTTCCCGCCCAACGCGAATTCAGGCGGCGCTTCGTTACAGAGAGGTTCTTGGCGACACGCGCTAAGCGCCAGCGTAAAAGCAAGCGCCAACAACGGTTTAATCACGATGGGATGCAATGTGCCGCAGGGCACTGAACTAACTTGAGCCATGCTGAAACCGCGCCCCACTACTAGGCACGAGTATGATGGTCTGACTGGCGGCGGCGCAAGCTCAATTTTTGGTTGATCACCAAGAAGTTGCGTTTACTCTGAGAGGGGACGTCCGCTGGATCGATCATTGCCGGGCTCGCTCCATCACGAACAGAGCGCCTCCCCTGTGACCAATCCACCAGTTCGCCCGCAAGTGGCGCTCCGCTGCAGAGGGAGCGGCGCGCGCGGCTACAGTCGTGGCCATCCCCGCAGCTGATTTGGCCGGCCAGCGCCACAAGCTGCCGTTGGCGCACCTCCAGCAAGCGGACGTTCAGCCAAACTTAGCGCCAGGACATTGGCGCGTGGCGTAGTGAGGGCACCTCATGCAGGCTCCCTGCACGATCCAAGATAGCTCCCGCCAACGCTGCTCCATTGCGCGGTGGAATGGCGAGAGGGAAACCGCGCCATCTCGGCGTGGCTGATAGCCGTTGGCAGCGGGAACTTGCTGCAACACGCGGCGGCATTTGCTCGTTCGCTTTTTGACCGAGCAAAGACGTCCCCTCGCGTCAAAAGACAGGCCGTACCGTACTCCGGCTATGACGTCGGCAATACCGATGGGACCTGCAACATCCATGGTTGTCATGAACTCCTCCCAAGAAAGGCGCTAGTGGGAGATGGAGGCCGCCCTCTCGCTGAGCTGTCCATCCGCATCGTTTCAGGACACGCGAAGCCCAACAAAGAACATCTGTTGGTTGAACCAGTACAAAACGGCGCCATAGTGCTGAAGCTTGCCTTGGCCCCTTCGTAGGTCACGGTGCCGGGCGCTACTTCGCCCACAGTTCCTATCGTTTGAAGTGACTTGAGTGCGCCCGCGTAGCCGCCCGCCTGGAGCCTTCGCATGTCCATCGAAATCCGCGCCTTCGCCAATGCAGACGACGCCTTTGTCCTTTGGCGGCCTTCGGTGTTCTACCCCGACTGGGTTGGCTTCGCGCTCGACCGCCAGGACCGGCGGACCAATGCGGTGACGCCGATCAACAATCGGATTCCGGCTAAACCCGGCGCCCACGCCCAGGACGTGCCCAATGGCGGCGTCTCCTCGTCCGACTCGCCGATCCGCCGTTGCGCCTGGATGGATCACGGTCTCAACGAAGGCGATGAGGTGCGATATCGGGTGACGCCCATCAGCCAGACGGGCGCACAATTCACGCGGCTGGACGCCGTGTCCAGCGACTGGAGCGAGTGGGTCCACGCCAGCGCCGAGGGTGAGGATGGCCTAGCCGCCTACTTCAACCGCGGCATGCTGATGAGCCAGATCGTCTCGCGGCTCGTCGATGGCGACGTGACATCGGCCCGGCTCAAAGCGCTGGTCAAGACACTCGCCGACCCCGGCGCACCGGCTCGGCGCTATCTGGCGGGTCAAGCCCGCCATGCGCTGCTCGACTTCCTGGCCAAGGCCGACGCGCGCGGTTCGCAGATCCATGCTGCGCTCTACGAGGTCAACGATCCGGAGCTGATCGCCGCGCTCAAGGCCTTCAAGGGTCGCGGCCATGTGCTGCTGGGCAACGGCGGCGCGACGCCAGACGATCTTGGTGATGCGCTCGTCCAGGCCGGTCTGGACGTTCATCACCGCGACCTTTCCCATCGTGGCGAATCCTCGCCCAGCGTCCACAACAAGTTCGTCGTCGAAACCGACCCCCATGCAGGGCCGGTGCGCGTCCTCACCGGCAGTACGAACTGGACGGTGACCGGGCTTTGCACCCAGCTCAACAATGTGCTGGTGCTGCCCAGCGCGCCCGTGGCGGCGCGCTTTAGAGACCAGTGGACGCAGCTGGTGGCAGCGGGCGACGATATGCCCGAGGCGCTAAAACACCACAACGCCCAGCCGACGGTCGATCGCAAAGTCAACGTCACCTTCGCGGCCAGCAACGGTGCCCCCGATCTGGCGACGGTCGAGGCGATGATCCGGCAGGCTCGCCATGGCTGCCTCTTCTTGATGTTCATGCCTGGCCAGTCGCCCCTCCTGGAAGCCCTCCTGGAACGAAGCCGCGCGGCCGACATCTATGTGCGCGGCATGGTCTCGCGGGTGACCACGACCGCCACGGGCGCGATCAGTTCACACGACGTCACGGTGATTTCAGCGGGCGAGACCGGTGCCTTCCGCGAAGACATCCTCCTACCCGAAGGCGTGAGCGAACCGCCCAGTTGGGCGCGCGAGGAGTTCACCCGTAACGCCATGTTCGGCGCGGGCCTGCAGGCGATCGTCCACTCCAAGACCATCGTCATCGATCCCTTCTCCGACGATCCGATTGTGGTCACCGGCTCGCACAACTTCTCCACCGCAGCTTCGCGCAACAACGACGAGAACCTGGTGATCGTGCGCGGCGACAGGGCCCTGGCCCAGCGCTACGCGGTCCATATCCAAGGGGTCTACGACGCCTTCGCCTGGCGCGCGTTCCTGCGGTCCAGCGGCGATAGCGATCGGATCTACACGGGCCTTGAGCGCTGGATGAGCGGACCCAAGCGCCGCGAGCTGGACTTCTGGTTCGGGCGCGCTGGCGAGATCCACGCGTCCGCCGAGATCGACCTGGACGCCTTCAGGCTATCGGGTGATCCCGACTGGGACGATGCCATACCCGAGCACGACGCCGGCCTGATCGCCGACGCGCCCGCGCCGATGGATCTCAGCGGCAAACCCGATTTCGGCTAGGCAGACCGATGGCGTCCCCTCAAACTATTGCCCGGCTGGTCGAAGAAATCATCAAGAGGCTGCAGCTCCGGCGGCCTTTGCCAACTCTCCCGCCGGCCCTCTTCAGACGCGACTTGCTGCGCGCCCTGGACGAGACGTTTCTCGCCAACTACGGACGCGGGCCACCCCCAAATTTGATTGCGCCGGTCATCCCGGTCCCGCCAAACGTCGACCGTTTGCGCGGATTCCTGTTCGAACTCCTGACGGCCGGCCTCGACGGCAACCCGGACTTTGACGACTGATGTTCACCTCACTTCCCAAGCTGATCGACAAGCAATTCATCATCGGCTTCATCCTGCCGCTGGCCTGCTTCGCCCTCGGCGCGGCCTTTGTCTTCCAGCCCCAGATCCTGCCGCGACTTGGCAAGGCCCTCCTGGTCGAAAAGGACCTGGGAGACGTCGCGGTGATCGCGGCCCTGCTCTGGTTGGGCGCGGTTGCGCTCATGATGCTCAACCGCGTCCTGCACCGCTTGCTTTGCGGCTACTACGCCGCCTGGCTCCTGGCGCCGTTTCTCTGCCTGGAAAAGCGTCGACGCCAACGGCTCGACGCGGCGATCAAGGCGGCGCTGGACGCGAACGGTCAGCTGCTGCCGACCGCGTCGAAAGCCGAATATAACGAGCATCGCCACGACTTCGTCCGCGCCTTCTCGAACAAGCCCGGGGACACCTTGCCGACGCGACTGGGCAACGCGGTTCGCGCGTATGAGCGCTACGCCAACCAGGCCTATGGGGTTGATGGGATCATGCTCTGGCCACGCCTAGCGCCCGTGCTCAGTGCTGAAATTCGCGGCCAGGTCAGCGACGGACGGGCCCAGCTCGACTGCTTCACCAACCTGACCCTGTTGTCGGCGGCCCTTGGCCTGTGGGCGCTGATCTATTGGCTGGCCGCCCTCGCTCTTCACCCGCCCCAGGACGCTAGCCTGGGCTGGACGGCTCTCGTCGCCCTCGTCCTTGCGCGCCTATTCTACATGTGGGCCATCGAGCGGGCCTTGACGCTGGGCGACGCGGTCCGGGCTGCCTTCGATCTGGGCCTGCCCGTTCTGCTGGGCGAACTCAGCTATGGCGCGCCCAGCTCCCGCGTAGCTCAGACCGCGCTGCTCAAGGAGATCAACAACACCTACTTCTATTTCGAGCCGGTCAAACGGCCCTGGAAGCTGAAGAGCTGATCGGCCCGGTCAACAGCAGCTTACTGCGCCCCTTCGGTCGTCGCGACCGAGAACTGCACGCTCATCTGCTTGGACCAGATGTGCTCGTGGCCGATCCGAGCGGCCTCCGGGATGATCCCCTCGCCTTCCGGGCTGCGTCGCGCCATGAGCGGAAGTTGGCACGCCTCCAGGAACCGGACTCTCAACGCTTGGGTCTTTAAGACCAACGCCGCGACGAGGCCGAACCCGCATTACTCCGACTCCGCCAAGCGCCCCCCGGCGGCCGTCTTAAATCCGCATCTCGAAGAGGTCGTGCCGCGGGAGAGGCCGGTTCTCGTCCTGAAGCTGACGAATGGCCCCAGGCCATGTCCGTGGCGCTATCTGGGCGCTCCAAGATGTCGGCCACCGTGGCATAGACGTCCGCCTCGACGAGATGGCGCGCCATAAGCGCATATGTGATCTCGAGTCCGTCGCAAACGATCGAGCGGCGTCCGAACCCTTGGCCCGGGGCGTAGCGATTGACCATCCGCCCATTCGCAGCGCCGCCCCGGCAGTAGTTCTGCCACGCGCAGTCGCCACATCCCGCGGGGACCGAGCGACTGTCCTGATCAATGCTCACTAGGCGTGGATCGTCTAGGTAGGCGGCTAGTGCCGGAAAGCGGACCTTTCAATGTCGGCAATGTCATGGACAGACATTGGTTCAGCGCCGGAAAGCTGACGCTCAACAGGCCTTCTATTTGACCGCTGTCCGTCTCATGGACTTTCCGCGCTCCCGCACTTTCCGCAGTTCCCGCAACTCGTCCAGCACTGACCTCAGCAGCGCCTGTAGGGTCTCGGATTCAGATGTGTCGGATCGGCGAGAACCGGCGGGATCCCCGAGCGCCGCGGAGTGTCGCAATGGCTCGTCGCTTCCACGCGCGGCGACTTCGGACGCGATGTCCGCCGCCAGCAGGTAGCCGCGACCTGGTACAGTCTTGAGCTGGTCCCGGTATGGCCCGAGCACCTGGCGTACGCGCAAGACTTGCGAGCGCAGATTGCTCTCATCGACCGTGGTTTTCGGCCACACATGGTGAAGGATGACGTCGCGCTCGACAACAGAGCCTTGGCGGATCAGCAGCAGGTGCAACATGTCGAACGCCCGGCTGCCGATCTCCACGGTTTGGTCGTCGCACAAGAGAATCCGGGCGCGCGGCAGCAGGCGGTATTCGTGGAAACACAGCGCCTCATCGGCGCAGATCTCACTCCACGCTGGTCGCGAGTCTGATCCCACGTCCACGCTGTGCGCGTCCGCCGTCCTGACGTCCATGCCCACTCCCCTTGCCGCGTCCAACAAGGAAGTCGCGCGCCGATCGAAATCCCGCATCGAGGCCCGAAAATATTTCCTCCGCCTCGTGTCCGTCGGCGACCGCGAAGACTACGCGGGCGTCGGCTCGCGCCGAGGGGCGTTAGCGCGGTCTTGAGGCGGCCTTGCGCAAGGCTCGGGCGATCAGGCTGGCGGCGCCTCGCCAGATCCCTTGTCGTCCAGCGCGACGGGCGTCGGCTCGCAGCGCGGCCAGAACTTCATCGTCCTCGCCGGCGCCAAAATCGGTCCAGCACGCGCTGGCGCGTTCCCACGCCAGACCGTTGGCGTCGTCCAAGGCCAACCATTGCGCGCGCAACGCCGCATCGGTGGCGCGGGCGTCCTGACTAAGCCGACACCACAGCAGCGCCGCCGCCGCATCGGGAGCCATCCTCTTCAGGCGATCGAGGGTGAGCACCTCATACACCCGGCACACATCCTTGAGGGTCCTGCAGCCAGTCTGCGTCATCAGCCGCCAGCCCAACAGGTCTAGACACAGCAACCCTGCGTCGCGTTGGGCGGAACGGTGATCCTCGCCCGCTGACGTACCGTCGCCGCCAAGCGATGTCGCTTGGCGAGCGGCGTCGAAGGACGTTGGGGGCGGCGCGACATTCCACGGCATTTCACATCGCTCAACGTTGTGACGCTCAGGATTGGCTAATACTTCTCCACATCCGGCCGACCGAAGGCCCGACACCGAAGGCCCGACAGACCATCGCGCGGCGGGCGCCGGAGCTGACCATGAATCTGGAGGATGTGCAGGTCTTCGTCGCCGTGTCCCAGGTGCGGACGCTGACCGGGGCCGCCGGCCGGTTGGGACTGTCGAAATCGATCGTCAGCCGGCGCCTGGCCCGATTAGAAAACGATCTGGAGACAAGGCTGGTCACGCGCACGGCGCGGGGCGTGCTGCACACCGAGGCCGGCGAGATCTTCTGGGACCACGCCGTTCGCCTCTGCGCCGAAGGCGAGGCGGTCCGGGACGCCCTGTCGCCGAGCGAGGGCCTTAGGGGACGGTTGCGGATCGCCGCGCCGATGTCGGGCGCCGCCTTGCCGCTGGCGACCGCAATCGCGGCCTTTTCGGCCGCGCATCCGGCGCTCCAGATCCACACCGCCTACAGCGATCGCGTCGTCGACCTCGTCGGGGAGGGCTTCGATGTCGCCCTGCGGATCGGCTTCCTGCCGGATTCGACCCTGATGGCACAAAGGCTGATGACGATCGAAGGGAGAATGGTGGCCAGCCCCTCCTATCTGGCGACGCGGGGGGAGCCGGCGACGCCGGCAGACTTGGCCAACCACGACCTGATCGCTCTAGGCTCCGAGGTCTGGCCCCTGGTGAACGGCGAAGAGGTGATGACGATCCGGCCTCATGCCAGGTTTACGGCCGACAGCGGGCAGGCGCTCGCGGCCGCGGCGGTGGCCGGCCTGGGCGTGGCTCTGCTGCCGGATTTCATCGCCGACGAGCACATCGCCGCAGGCAGGCTTGTCGTCGTCATGGAGGACTTTCCAATGCCTCCGGCGGCCTTGTTCCTGGTGCGCCCGCCCGCACCGCGCACGCCTCGGAAGATCGCGCTGCTTGCGGAATTCATCAGGCAGCGACTTTGTTGATCCAGCAGGCTAGCGTGCGGCCACAATCTCCCAGGTTGAAGGTCCGATCTGGACCAGGCGCACTGGGTGAAGTTCCGCGATCGAACGGCCAAACCGTGGCAAATCACCGGCCCTGAACCTTCCTGTGACACGGATCGAGGCGACGGCGGGATCGCGCACAAGCAACCGGCCTTCCCCGCGACGGTTCAACCTCGTCGCCGCTTCCGCCAGGGTCGCGTTGTCGAACACTACGAAGGCCTCGCGCCAGGCGCGTTCCTCGTCGAGGTCGGCCGGGCTCACCCTGGGCGCCGCTCGGTCGCGAGCGATGATCTGCTGGCCTGGTTCCAGAACCGTCGCCGGCTGACCTCCCGCGCTCTGACGAACCGAAACCCGGCCTTCCAGCAGGATCACCCGCACGGCCTCAGGTTGAAGCTGCACGTCGAACCGTGTGCCGAGCGCGACGATCTCCTGATCGCCGGCGCGTACGGCGAACGGGCGCGCGGGATCATGCGTCACCGCGAAGAAGGCGCGGCCGCGAGCGAGCCGGATGTCCCGCCGTGTCGAGCCGATCGTCGCCGCCGCCGAACTTCCCGCCGCCAGAGTCATGCGAGTGCCGTCCGCAAGCTGGACGTCCTGTGGGTCGGCGCCGCTGTTGGCGTAGGTCAACGCCGGCGGTGCGGTCGTCACGTCGGGCCGTCGATCGTCGGCCGACCGCCAGTCGCCCGTCGCCAGGAAGGTCGTGACGGCCAGCAGGATCACGGCCGCCGCGGCGGCGGGCAGCGCCCACTGGGACCGAGCCGGTCCAGCTTTCCGGGCGTCCGCGCGCATGGCCGCGAGGATGTCGTCCTCTTCCGCCCCCTGGAAGTCGGCCAGGCTGTCTTGCATTGAGCGCCAGGCCGCGGCGTTCGCCGGTTCCAGCGCGAGCCAGTCGGCGAGTATCGAGGCGTCGAGGGCGGTCGAGCCTTCCGCCGACCGGAACGCGAGCAACGCCGCCGCGGCGTCGGCGTCCATCGCCCGCAGGCGCTCGAGCGTTAGCACCTCTCGCATCACGACCGCTCCTTCCGGACAAGGCTCAAGTGCTGCATGGCGCGCACCATATGCTTTTCGACCGCGCTGATGGATATCCCCAGCTGCTGAGCCACCTCGCGCGAGGTGCGCCCCTCCAGGCGATGTAGGACGAAGATCCGCCGGGTCCGTAGCGGCAGGGCAAGCAACGCTTCTATGGCGCCGCGAAGCTCTTGCCTTCCCGCCAGCACACGGTGCGGATCGAAATCCTCGTCGGCGTGACGGCCGGGATCGAATTCGACATGGGCGTCGGCTTTGCGAACGAAGCGGCGGCGAGCCCGGTCGGCGAGAACATGGGCGGCGACGCCGAAGACGAAGCCGCCGAGATGCCCAATGGGCCGCTGGCTGTCGCGCGCGGCGACGCGCGCGAACACCTCCTGGACCAGATCGTCGACCTCGCTGGCGTCCGTCAGACGCTTGCGGAAGTAGCGCGCCAGGTCCCGCCGCAGCGAGCTGGCCTGATCGGCGACCTGGGCGCGGTTCACGGGCGTCCAACCAGGGTGGCGTCGAGCGCCGACCGTTCCGAACGCAGTATAGCCGCGGCGTCACAGCTCCAGATCATCATCGCAATCGACGCCAGCCCTGTTGGTGACCTGTTCTCTAGTGCGCGGTGGGCGCTCAATCAGCCAGCCAGCGACCACCGTCCCCGCCTATGCTTCGCTGGCTTATCTCGCAAACGCAACATACTGTCGCGCTAGTAAGGCGTTACAGGGGCGACATAACAACGAGGGAACCGTGAAGCGGGGGGGAAGCGCAGCCCTAGGCGCATGGCTGGCGGCCGCTGGTTTTTTACTGTCGGGCGGGCCGGCGGTCGCGGCGCAGTCCTCGCCGGTGCTCAACATACCCGCTGGGCCGCTCGCCGAGGCGTTGCTGCAGCTGTCTCAGCAGGCCGGTATCGAGCTGCTCTTCGATCGCGACGCGGCCGTGGGACGGCGGGCGCCTTCTGTCCAAGGTCGCTTCCCGCCCGAGATTGCTCTGCAGCGTCTGTTGCAGGACAGCGGCTTCGTCGTCAGGCGCTCGGCTTCCGGGCTCTTTGTTGTCGAACGCCCCGCGCCGGCGCCGCTGGCGCGCCAGGACGTGACCGTGCCGGAGATTCTCGTTATCGGGCGTCGCAGCCAGAACGCCGACATCCGGCGCCTGGAAAGCGACATCCAGCCCTATCGGGTGGCGACCGGCTCTCAGATCCTGCAGGCCGATCGCGACAATCTCGACGGTTATTTCGCCAGCCGGGTTCCGTCGAACACCACCACGATCAGGCCCAGCCTCGACCTGAAGGGGGCGACCAACTCGCAGATCGACCTGCGCGGGCTGGGCGCCAGTTCGACGCTCGTCCTGATCGACGGGCGGCGAATGCCGGGCGTCCCCGGGCAGTTCGACGGGTTTCTCCAGCCCGATCTCAACGCCGTCCCGCTGCACGCCATCGAGCGCGTGGAGGTTCTCACCGGCGCGGCCGGCGGCATTTACGGCTATGATGCGCAGGGCGGCGTGATCAATGTCGTGCTGGCGCGGGGGCTGACCGGGGCGGAGCTGGACGTGACAGGCGGCGTCGCCGCGCGCGGCGACGCCCGCCAAGTCTCCCTCGAAGGGCGGATAGGATCTTCGCTGAACGGGGGCCGCACCGACGTGATGCTGGTCGGCTCGGCCTCATGGGCCGAGCCGCTGCTCAATGGCCAGCGGGATTTCGTAATGCGGTATCTCGGTCTAGACGCCGCGCGCGTGCTGCCGCTGGGTCGGGTCGTTCAGACGAGTTCCGTCTCCGTGACCAACCTCACCGGGGCGCCCCTGGTGTTCAAGCCGGCCTATGGCGGCGCGACGCTGGACGCCAAGTCCACGTTCCTGCCGTCCGGATCGTCCGGAGATCCCACCGAAGTCGTGCGGCTGCTCACCCAGAACGCCGGGCGGTCCGACGCGCAACTTTCGCCGCAGGTGGCCGCCAGCCAGATCGCCTCCACGCCGAACACAGCCGCCATCCTGGGCAATGTCCGCCATAGGTTCGACAGTGGTCTTGAGGCCTATCTGGACGCAGTCGCGCTTTGGAACCGGGGGGAGTACCGCTGGCGAAAGGAAAACGCCTACATCGTCTTGCCCCCGGGGTCCGCGCTCAATCCGTTCACGACGCCGATCGGCGTTCGATACCCGGTCGAGGCCGCCGCCGGGGAACGGACGACGGGCTACGACAGCACACGCTTCACGGTCGGCCTCGTGGCGCCCCTCCCCCACGACTGGCGGGCCACGGCCGAGGCCGCCGTCGGTTCGGCCCGGTACGACTTCGTCGAGCGGTACGTCGCCTACGGATTCCCCACGGGGCAGAGCCTCCCTCCGACCCAGAGCCCGTTCGGAGACTGGGCGACGTTCCAGGCGAGTCTTGTCCCCGCCCTGACGACCTATCTCCAGGCGTGGACGATAAACAACTGCTTCCAGGATCTGTCCCTCCGACTGGCCGGGCCCGTATTCCAGACCGCTCAAGGGCCAGCGACCCTGACCCTCCTGGCGGAGCGGATGGTGGAAAGCGTACCGTCCTACGAAAGTCGGACGATGATGGGCGGCACGACCCCTTCGTCGCAGACCGTCGCCCCCTGGCGGACCGTCACAACATCACTGTATGGCGAGTTTCGGTCTCCGGTGTTCGGTCGGGAAGCTCCTTTACCGGCGCTGCGCAACCTGGAGGTCCAACTGGCCGTACGCGGCGACAGCCAAGCCGACGTCTTCTCCAAAAGCACGCTGGGTCCTAGCGTGCGCATCCACGGCCGCTTCACGGACGCGTCCTTCACGGCTGGCGCCAAGGTCTCGCCGACCTCCTGGCTGACGTTGCGGGGCAGCTACGCCACCAGCGCCTCGCCTCCGCCGGTGAGGAACTTGATCGACGGCGCTTCGACCACGTCGGTCATCGATCCAAAGCGCGGCCGCTCGCGTTACGTCACGCCCTGGATGTCCGGCGGGTCCAAGGACCCGAAATCGGCGTTGGTGAGCACTGGATCGGTCGGCGTAATTCTCGCCCCGTTCGGCCGGGATGGTCCCCGCCTGGCGGTGGACTATTCGCGCATCCGCAAGACGCGAGAATTGTTCAGCACTGATCCGTCGGTGTACCTCCTATACGAGGAACTTTGGCCGTCGCGCGTGGCACGAGGACCTTTGACCGAGGCCGACCGCGCGCTCGGATATACCGCAGGTCCGATCCTGGCGCTGGATGACCGGGACAATTACTCGCGGTCAAAGTACGACATGATTGACGCGCGCCTGGACGGCCGATGGCCGCTCGCGAAGGGAAGTCTGCGTCTCTACGGCGATGGGACCTACTATCTCACACAGCGAAGCATCACGCCTGTCGATCCTGGCGTGAACCTAATCGGCTATCGTCTTTATCCCCTCGCGTGGCGCGCGAACCTCGGCGCGGATTGGATCGTTGGCCCGGTGACGGTCGGCGCGAACCTTCAATACTTCGGAGGCTATCGCCTCAGTTCCACCCCCAAGGACGATCCGGCCGCGAAAGCCCTCGACGCGGCGATTCAAGGTTCCGATCGGATCGCTTCGCAGGCCTATGTCGATCTCCACCTGAGCTGGCGCGATCGACTTCCGCTCCCCGGCTCCACGCGAGACATTCAGATTGACCTCGGGATCGTCAACGTCTTCGACAAGGCGCCGCCGCGGCAAACCGGGACCATCGATGGTTATAGCTACACCGGCCCGCCGTCGCCGTCCTACAGCCGCTACGGTGATCCACGGTTGCGCCGGTTTCTACTGACCGTGAGCACGCGTCTCTAAGGGACGGCCGCTCACGACGCTCCACGCGCCTTCACGTCTCGCCACGCGCGGTCCATCGCGCCTCGGCCTAGCCTGTCGCGGTTCCCTCACAGGAAGGCCGTCCATGCCGCAACACCGTCCGCCCCCCTGGTTCGCCGCCCTCGCGCTCGCCGGTCTGCTGGCGACCGCGCCGCAGGCTCAGGCCCATCGCCCAGGAGATCCCTCGATGACCGCCGCGTCGGACACCCCCGCCGAAGCCCACAACCTCGCCCTTGTCGAGGCCGCCTTCGCCAAGTGGGGAGCCGGGACCGGCGGTCCGTTCGATCTGCTGGCCGACGACGCCAGCTGGACGATCGTCGGACGGTCGCTCGCCTCCAAGACCTACCCGACAAAGGCCGCGTTCATCACCGAGGTGATCGCCCCGTTCAACGCCCGTATGAGCCAGGGCCTCAAGCCGACAGTCCGTCAACTGATCGCCAAGGGCGACACGGTCGTCATCTTCTTCGACGCGCGCGGCGTGGCCAAGGACGGCAAGCCCTACATCAACACCTACGCCTGGTTCTGGGAGATGCGTGACGGCCGCGCCGTCCGCGCCCACGCCTTCTTCGACAGCATCGAGTTCAACGAGCTATGGGCCCGCGTCCCCCCCTGACGGGCCGCGTCCCTCGAAGACCGAAGTCTCGCCATCCGGCGCGCTGGCGGCGCGCCGCCAACCCCATTCACCGTCGGCAGATGGCCACGTCCGCACGCCTTCGCGGCGTGCTTGGCCGCGTCGAGAGCAATCAGAAGCGAGTTTTCTAATGCAAATCAGCGCCCAAATCGCCCAGGCCGTCATCGATGGCGCGCAGGCCAAGGCGCGAGAGATGGGCTTGCCGGTCATCGTCGCCGTGCTCGACGCCGGCGGCCATCTGAAGGCCTTCCAGCGGATGGACGGCGCGGTGCTGGGCTCGATCGACATCGCGATCCGCAAGGCCAAGACCGCCGTCCTGTTCCAATGCGACAGCGAGGCGGTCTGGGACTACTGCAAGCCCGGCGCGCCCGCCCACGCCCTCGAGCTGACCAACGGCGGCCTGGCTCCGTTC
>FTCT01001615.1_pt1 | contig 18248 bp, 11 predicted proteins | sample 1658881 | NCBI WGS metagenome assembly FTCT01 (sample SAMEA3914864, study PRJEB12502) | metagenome | biome: forest; material: soil | place: USA | collected 2012-03-12 | depth 0.3 m | reverse complement strand
TGGGCGTGCCGCTGAAGGCGCCGCCCGTGCTCAGGCTGACCCCCGCCGGCAGCGAACCGCTCGTCACGGAATAGCTGTAGCTCGCCGTACCGCCGCTGGCCGTGACCGTAGGCGTATAGGCCGTCCCGACGGTCCCGTTGGACAGGGCCGACAGGGTGATGACCGGGGCGCTGACGGTGACACTGTAGCTGCGGGTCGCCGCATAGGGGCCGCCCGATCCGGCGGTCGAACTGTCGGTGGCGGTGATGTCGAAGTTGAAGGTTCCGACAGCGGTCGGTGTGCCGGAGAGTGTATTTCCAGAAAGCGTCAACCCGGTCGGCAGCGTCCCGCTGGTACGGGCGTAGCTATAGGGCGCACTGCCTGCGCCGGCTGTGAAGTTCTGCGAATAGGCTGTGCCTGCGGTCGCTCCCGGCAGTGCGCCCGGGGCGGGCGACAGACTTATGGAAGGACCCGCGACCAGAAGAACCAAAGCGCTGCTGGCTGTCGTATAGGGCCCGGCGCCGGTGGAGCTGTCGGTGACATTGACGGTGAAATTGAACGTGCCGCTGGCGCTCGGCGTGCCGGAAAGCGTGCAGTTGGATCCGATTGTTACGCCGGGAGGCAGGGCGCCGGAGGCCGGAATGGTCGCGCAGCTATAAGGCGCCGCGCCATTGCTGACGTTGATCTGGACGCCAGACATCAGGACGCCTCGCACGCCGGAGCCCGACACATAGGCCGACAGGGTCGGATTGCCGATCGTCAGGGTCGCGGTAGCCGGCGATGAGGTGCCAAGCCCGTTTGTGGCGGTCCAGGTAAAGCTGTCTGTCGCGCCGCGGAAGCCGACCGGAGGCGTATAGGTCGCCTGGCCGGCGCCGTCGACGCTGACCGTTCCACCTTGGGCAGTGGTGGCGCTGCCGACCGCGTACGAGGTCGGGCTGCCGGTGGTCGATAGCGAGAGGTCCAGGTTCGTCGTCTGGTTCGAACCGTCATTGTAGGCCACGATTGAGCCGTAGCTGAAGCTGGTGGCTACTGGCGGCCCCATCACTTGGAGCGGAGTTGAGGTCGTCGCTCCGGGGCTGGAGTAGGTCACTCCGCCCACCTGGGCCGAAACGGTCCCGCCTGTGTAGCTGTAGGAGCCCGACGTCGACGTCGTCACCGTCAGCGAGAGGTTGCACATCGAACCTGCGGCTAAGGACGCTCCGCTCAGAGAAAGGGTTCGGGTCCCGGCATTGTAGCTCGCCGTGCCGCCGCAGGTCGTTGTCGGGTTCGAGCCCGTCAAACCCGTCGGAAGCTGAGCGCCCTGAATGGTCAGTCCGGTCATGGCCGCCGAACTGTTGCCGTTGAAGATATTCATCCCGAGCTGGGCTGTTCCCCCAACATTGATGGTGCTTGGCGAGAACCAGGCATTGTACCACGGAGCATCCGTCTGAGCGGACGCTGGCCCGGCCCAAGTGAGGACTATCGCAAGGAGGCTCAGGATGGCGGCAGCCCCGCCGGTCCGACGACGCAGTCTATCGCGACGAGCGCGTTCACGCCGCGCTGGAGGATTCTGGACCTGGCCGTTCAGTTCCCGAAGCAGCACGCGCACGAGCTCAATCAACATACTCATCCCCATTCCGGTTTGCCCGGATCCCCAGTGCCGCCTTATCAGGCGATCTGAACGCTTGGACCCTCCCTTGGAGCGTCCATTGAACTTCGCGTAACGTTGACCTATCCGGAACCCGGCGCCCGCGCGTCTACAATATTGTAGAGATGGAGGCGGCCGGTTTGTCGGAGACGGGACGAGAAGGACAGATCATGATTCAGCGGTCGTCGAAAACGGCCCCGGGACGCTTTTGACCGAGGACGATGTCATCCGGGTCGTCACCCGTTTCCAGGCGGCCGGTCTGGGGGAAGTATCCTGGCTGGCCGCACTGGAAGATCTCGGGCGGTTGACGGGCTCCAAGGGTGGCGAACTCATCGGATTGGGAGACCGGGCCGCCGTTCCTTTCAACTGGATGACGGGGGTGGCCCCCGAAGCGCCGGCGGAGTTCGTCGCTGCGGGCGGCGGCGATCCCCGGGTCAACTCGCGCGTCCGTATCGGGATGGCGGCTCCGGAACTGACGGTCCTGGACGAAAGCGCGTTCACGAGCGCCGAGGATGCCATCCGCTACCCGGAATACGGCGCATGGCTGCGACGCCATGATCTTGGCTACATTTGTTTGTCCCCGCTGTTGCGTCAGGATAGCTTGCTGGTCGGCCTGGCTCTCGTGCGGAGCGAAGCCCAAGGCAATGTGACGGCGGAACAGCGCCGGGCGTTCGAGGTCGTTGCCCCGCATGTTCGCGCCGCCGTCCGGACCCAGATGGCGCTCGACAGTCGTGCGCTCGGGATGGTGTCAGATGTGCTGGACGCGCTTTCCAGCGCCCTGTTCGTATGTGATCCCCAAGGGCGCGTCCTGTCGCTTTCGCCGGCGGCCGATGCGATCGTAGCGGCGAACGGCCCCCTCCGCATGGCGCAAGGCATGCTTAGCGCCGCTCGCGAATCTGAAGCCGGCCCCCTCCGCGCGGCCATCGCTCAGGCGGCCGGCGGCTTTGGGGCGCTCCGGACACCCTCGCGTCCCGTGGTGGTTCGCGACGCCGACGGCCATCGTCCGGTTCTGGTGGAGGTCTGTTCGGCCTCGGGGGAATATGCCTTGCGTTTCGGTAGCGCCGCCCTGGTCATCGTTCGCGATGCAGGCCCCGAGGAGGCGCGCCTCGCCGAGGCCGCCCGGGTCCTGTTCCGCCTAACGCCCGCCGAAGGCCACGTCGCCGCAAAACTCGCGGCCGGACGGGGTCCTCAGGCGATCGCAGAGGCCACCGGGGTCGCCGTCGGTACCGTTCGCACTCATGTCCGTCGCATCTTCGAAAAGGCCGGTGTCCGCACCCAGATCGAGCTTGTCGCCCTGCTGGCAAGGTTGTGACGCCGAGGCAATCGGCAAATGGGACTGCCAGCTTGTGGGCATGTCTCCTGGGTTTCGACTTTGCGCTAGTGTCTGCTTCGCGCCGGAAGCGAACATTTACCTAGAACCCCATAGCCGCCCCTTAGATCAGTTGATGCAACGGAAGAGTGAGCGAGCCTCCAGCTCGCCCAAAGCCTGCGGCATCCGACGATAATCCACGTCTCCCGCGGCTCGAGCACGCATTCCACCCCCCTCCCCCGCCCTGCGGCCATACATGACGCCCGTGCGGACAATCGCGGCCGACGCCGCATAGACCGGTCTGGAGAGCCTCAACCAGCGCATGCTTTCCGGCGCCATTCCAGCGCGCGGGGGCTTCGATGCGGCGTCGGGCTCCGATGTGGCTCTCCGCGCCGAGGCCGCGAGAACGTCGCTGTCCATTCAAGGTCTGGAGACACCTGCGGACCAGGTCCGGAGGCTCGCCGGCTTTCCGGAGGACGGACAACTCGTCTTCCTGCGAAACACGCTGGACACCTTAATCAGGCGCCCACGGAGCTGGGGCGACTGGCGGATGCCTGGATGCGGGGCGACGTCGAAGGGATTTCGGAGATTACGCTGGAGCCGACGAAGGCCCGCAGTCCCACCGTCTATCAGACCGTGATCGTCGATCGAAACCGTCGATGGGCCGGCCAAATCGCTCAGCTGCTCGAGGTGCCGGGGACGACCTTCGTGGCCGTCGGCGCGCTTCACCTTGCGGGAAGCGACAGTGTCTAGAGCCTGCTCCGCCAGAAGGGACTTGAGATCGTCCGCATACAGTAATGTGAAAGGCGGTGACCGTGACGCGCCAACAGCGGGCATGTCGTAAAGGCGCGAAGCAGCCTCAAGGACTCCGTGAGCGAACGGCATCGACTCCTTGCAAGATCGCTAGGGTGACAAACACAGGATCTTCATGCGGAAGACCGTGGCCGGCCGTCGGAGCGACGACCTGAACCGAGGTAGAGGACAGCCGGAGAAACTCCCGTTGCAGATCCTGGGTGACCGCTTCAAGTCGCAGCGCCAATGGTTCGGGCAGGTCTGGCTCCATCCGCCACCGGGGGCTGTGGGTCGCAACAATGACGGGCCGGTCACCAAGGCTGACCAGTCTGGATGCCTCTGCATTGCTGGCGGCGACGTCCAGATGCTCGGGATTGGCGTTGGGATCGCTCTGCATCGCCGCAAAAAAGACGCGGGTGCGCGTCAGGATCGGGGGCTCGTCGGCGGCGGACGGAGGAAAGGCCGCCAGCCACTCCGAAACCTGTCGCGGATGGGTGGAAGAGATGAGCACCAGGCCTGCGACCTGGTCGTCGTAGAGGCTGGCGAAGACCTGGGCATTCAGCCCGCCGATCGAATGACCCGCCAGAAGGTAGGGCGGCGCCACGCCGGCGGTGGTGAGGGCGGCCTGGAGATCGTGCGCCGCGCTGGCGCTGGTTCGCATTTCCAGCGGTGGGGCCGGATCGCTCTGACCTAGCCCGGCTCTGTCATGGAGACAGACGCGGGTCCGCTCGGCGACCCGTTCCGCGATCCGCCGCCATGCCTGATCCTCGACCGGCGCTGTGCCCATGCCGGCGTCGATAAGGACAGGCGGCGCGCCTTCTCCCAAGCAAACGAGCCGAAGTTGTCTGCCGCCGACATCGAAGCGACCATCGACCTCCTGCGCCGTCGTCGGAAAGCCACTCGCCGCAGCGCATAGCACGAGCACGCTTGCGAGGATCCGTATCAAGATCAGTCCCTCCGTTCCGCGATGGCGTTTACAGATGTCGCATCTACCGTCGCACAAAAGACGATCCAACGGGAAGCGCTCGCTCACTGCCGATCTGCGCTTGTAGCAGTCATTGGCTTTCCGCAGAAGCCGACCCTTGGATCGAGGAAAATGGTTAGACTCACTTCAGGCGGCCGGCAGGGCCGGGAGGCTTTTGGCGACTTGCTTGACCGGGCACGAGATGAGGCGGAGTAACCCTCTCTCGAAGAAGCCAGGGCGCGCGATCAACAGCTATGGGATGGTTGGGTGCAATCAGGCTGGTCGACTATGAACCCCCATTACCGGATCGGGGCGCACGCAAACCGGACATACGCGACGCAGCTCGGCTCGCCACAGGTCCTACACGGGTGTTGCTCAGACATTCAGAAACTCGCCTGAAATCAGAGACGTGGCCCCCGTCACGTCATCTGGGTCGCAGCGTGGGCTGCGCTTGATGCTTTGCGTATCGGTGTTTAAAAAAGCCGGCTGGGGTAACGGGGTTTTCTAAATGACCAAGCGAGTTGCATCCACGCTCATCAACGGTGTTGCGCTGGCTGCAGTGTTGCTGGGCCCATGTCGAGTCACTGCGGCCGTTCCTGCGCCTGTCACGCAGGCGACGCCTCAGAGCAACACGACCCAAGTCCGTCAGGCTTGGGGCGACCTTGCGGGCCTTAGCGGCGCTGAGTGGGAGGGTGAGGATTCCAGACACAGATTCGTCTGGAACCCGACCACTCAGACGGTCGTCTGGCAGAAGCGACATCCGAGCGAGTCCGCCTGGCACGACTACTTCACCTTCAACTCCATCGCGAACGGCGGCGAGGCACGGGTCGGGGGCCTTCGCGCGCGCCTGACGGTGGGCATCGACGGAGCCGCAAGCCTGAGAACCCGCGAAATGATCCCGCTCACTATCACCTTCAGACGCGAGGGCGATGGTTTCCGGATGACCTACAATCCGTTCGGCCAAAGCTTCTTGCTGACACGTGTCGCGAATGGCTGGACGGGAGCCTCGCCTGCGGACGAGCGCACACCTTCCACCCCGAGCGCCCCGATTCTCGTTGCTGGATCGGTGGCCCGAAACACACAGTCTGCGCCCGCGTCGGACACGGCGGGTTCGGACGAGCGAGCTACGCCTAGCTCAGGCCCCATAGTGCTGGCCGCCGCCCCGCCCCCCGCCGCTGCGATCCGGCGGGTGCCTCCGACTGACGGTCGGGCCGCGACGTCCGCCGCCGCCCCCTCGTCCCGAGAGGCGCTGATGCAGGCGCAGGTCGCCGCCCGGCGGGAGCAGGCGGCGCGCGAGGCCGAGCTGGAGCGTCAGCGCCAAGCGCAGCTTGAACAGGACCGTCTCTATGCCGAGCAGCAGCGGCGGGCGGAGGCGGCGAACCGGTCCAGCGCTTTCGGCGACTTCCTGGCGTTGGGCGGCGCGATCCTGGGCGGCGTGGCCGTCGGCATGCAGACCGGAGGCGACATGGAGTCGATATCGGCCGGCATGGCGTTGGGATCATCGATTGCCTCGCCGGACTCCGAATACACGGAGGCTGCACAGAGCGTCTATCAAGAGCAGCATGCCCAAGCCGAAGAACAACGCGCCTTCGAAGCCCAGGTCATCGCCGAGCTTCATAACCCGGATAACCCTTTGACCCAGCAGGCGGCCGCCCGCGATGCGAAGCGCGAGGCGGACCATCGGGCGGAGCTGGCCCGCATTGAAGCTGAACATCGACAGGCCACTGAAGATGCCGCCGCCGATGCGCTCTTCCAGCAACGTCTGGCTGCTCAAAATCGGGCCGATCAGGATGCCGCGGACCAGCAGGCGGCCGAGGACGCTTCTGCCGAAACCGAGCGCCGGCGCCGGGAACAGGCCGATCGCGACGCCCGGGAAGCCCGGTTGGCCGAGGATGAGCGGCTGAAGCAAGAAGCCGACGCGCGCGCGGCCCGGATTGAGGCGGATCGGATCCAACGCGAGCGGGTCGCCGCGGCCGAGCGACAACGCGTCGCCGACGCCGAGGCCGAGCGCAATCGGCTGATCGACTGGAAGGAGGGCGTGACCTTGTGCAGTCTTACCGGACCCCAGGCGCAGTTCAACAACTGGACGTGCGAAGGTCCGCTACAGATGAACTACGTCAACTTTGAACGCTCCAATGCGGCGGCGATGATGGCCCAGACCGGCTGCACCAACTACCGCGAGCTGCCGCGCGCGGGACAGTATCGCGCCTTCGGCTGCGGCTACGGCGTCCACCCCACCAACCCCGGCGCCCTTCGCAACGTGCCGGAGATGCTGGGAGTCTATGTCGATGGTCGCGCTGTGTTCCGGTGTCGGCGCAGCAGCGGGAGCGACTCGTGCACCACGCGATGAGCTCGACGGCGGTCGCCCTGTGCGCTTTCACCTTGGCGGCCCTTGGCGCGCCCGCCGGCGCGCAGGTCGTGCTGGAGCCCAGCGTTCCCGTGCAGGGACGCATCGGTCCGGGTGAAACCGCCTGTCACCTTGTCGTGACCGAGCGGGGCTCACAGTGGCGAGTGACCCAAACGGCGTTCAACAACTCCACACTGGAGGTGGGTCGTGGCTCATGCGAGACGATGACCACCGACCTGCGCGCTGCTCATGCCTACAACCTCATGGATCGGGTCACGCGGATCGACTTTGCGGCGGGCGGAGGCACCTATGTGCTTCGCACGCGAGGCCTCAACGACATCTCCGGCGCCTACGAGATTCGCGTAGACGCACGACCGGGCGTTACGAGTGGGGGCCTGCTTGCGCCCGGCGAGTCTCATGGTCCATGGACGAGCGCCGCGTGGACGCCTGCTAGCGTTTCGACCGATCCCGCGAATGCGAATGAGCGTCTGTCCGCGGGCAACATCTTCAAGGACTGCGCCGATGTCTGTCCGGAAATGGTGGTCGTATCGGCCGGAAGCTTCACCATGGGGTCGCCGCCCGAGGAGGCCGGACGCGAGCCGGACGAAGGACCGCGTCATCCCGTAGCCCTCACGCGCCCCTTCGCCGTCGGCCGCTACGAAGTGACCTTCGCCGAATACGACGCCTGCGTCTCCGACGGTGGCTGTTCGCATGCCGCCAACGACCAGGGCTGGGGCCGGGGTCGTCGGCCGGTGGTCGACGTCAGTTGGAACGATGCCCAGTCCTATGTGGCGTGGCTGAGCACGAAAACGGGCCATCGGTATCAACTGCCCAGCGAGGCGGAGTGGGAATACGCCGCCCGCGCAGGGTCCGACACGCCGTGGCACACCGGCGCCGCCGTCCTGACGGACGACGCCAATATCCTGAACGCCTTCAGGAAGACCGTCACCGTCGGGGCTTATCCACCTAACCGGTTCGGCCTGGCCGATGTTCACGGCAATGTTTCGGAATGGACGCTCGACTGCGCGGATACGGGGTACATCGGCGCGCCGAACGATGGTTCGGCTGCGGCCAGCGGCGATTGCGCGACCCGTCGGGTGACTCGGGGCGGCGGCTTCGATTCCGAGCCCGCTGCGGTCCGCTCCGCCAGCCGATCAACCCAGCCGCAAACCGGACGCGGAGCCGGCCTCGGCTTCCGAGTGACAAGGGCCCTCTGATGACAGTCGTTCGCTCAAACTCCACCCTGCGCAATGCGGTGATGATATCTGCGGTTCTGGCGAGCCTTGGCCTGACGGCGCCTGAAACGGCCCTTGCGCAGGCTATGCGGCCCCAGAGCGCGCCTGTGCAACGGGCTGAGTCCACCCCGGCGACAAATGGAACCTCCGCCGCGGAGACTGTGCTGCGCCCAGGCGAGGCTCAGCAGAAGGCAGACGGCTCATCGCGGCCGTCCTGCTATCTGTTGCCCACGACGCCCGGAAGCCAGTGGCGCATAACCGTGACCGCCGGGTCCGACAGCTGGCTGCAGGTCGGTCGCGGAAGTTGTTCGAACATGACCGTGGACCGAGAGACCAACACCGTCTGGACCTTGGGATGGACCTCCGTCACGTCCCGGATCGACTTCGCCTCAGGTGGCGGTCTCTACGTCATCAAGACCTGGTTTCGTGAATCCCCTTACGCGCCGGCGACCTATACCATCACTGCTCAGCAGCGATCCGGAGTGGCCAACACGGGGCTCCTCCCTGCGGGAGGCGAAGCCGGGGGATGGCTGACGCCGGGCTGGACGCCTGCCAGCGTCAGCCACGAGCCCGCTAAAGGCGGAGAGCCTCTGTCTCGCGGGAATGTCTTCCGGGATTGCGCGGATGTCTGCCCCGAGATGGTGGTCATTCCTGCGGGCAGCTTCACCATGGGCTCGCCCGCCGAAGAAGCAGGACGGACGGCCTCGGAAGGCCCGCGCCATCCGGTGGCCCTCATCAACCCGTTCGCCGTAGGCCGCTACGAGGTGACTTTTGCCGAATACGACGCGTGCGTCGCCGATGGCGGCTGCTCACACGCCGCTAACGACCAAGGCTGGGGTCGAGGCCGCCGGCCGGTCGTTGACGTGAGCTGGGACGACGCACAGGCCTATGTCGCGTGGCTCAGCAAGAAGACCGGACATCGCTACCAACTGCCGTCCGAGGCGGAATGGGAATACGCCGCGCGGGCTGGATCCCAGGCGCCTTGGCAGACCGGAAGCGCCATTCTCACGGACGATGCCAACATCCTCAATGCCTTTGCCAAGACCGTGAACGTGGGCGGGTATGCGCCAAACGCCTTCGGCCTGCACGACGTGCACGGCAATGTCGTTGAATGGACGCTGGACTGTATGGACACGGGCTACGTCGGCGCCCCGAACGACGGCTCAGCGGCGACATCCGGCGAGTGCGCGTCAGCCCGGATCATTCGAGGCGGAAGCTTCGTTGATGAGCCGGTGCTGGTCCGGTTTGCGGCACGGAAGTCCGTTGGCCAAGCGATGCGGGCTGCAAACCTCGGCTTTCGGGTGGTCCGGGCGCTGTAGGACTATGCTGCGCACCTATGACGCGTGTGGCAGCAGAGAAGCGCCATTAGCGGAAATTGGCGGGCCGCCCAGTTCTGGACATTCAACTGGGCGGTAACTTCGGCTTTCAATCGATACAGGACGGCGTCTCGCAAAAGGCCGGAGCGACCAGAGCGCAGCGTCACCGATGGCTTAGGAGCCCAAGTGCAAACTCGTCATCAAGCCGCCCGCGACTGGCACGTGCGAGCGCGCTATTGCTTTTCTAGTGAGCTATCGCTGCCCCAGATTACAAAGAAAACCTATGGCCTCATTCAAATCTGAGGTGACTTGGCATCCGTTCACAGTGCCTAGGTTCAGGTGCTTGGCGTTCACGAGGTTGGCGAGGAAGCCTTCGGTCAAGAAAGCGTCGCAATAGGCCAAGGCGCCCATGGCGTGATCGAAGTCGAAGTAGTGGTTGGCGACGAACCGGGTGTCCCTGTTCCAGCGCAGACCGGCGTGGAGACTGGACTGGATGTGGATCGAGCGCAGAGCGCCCCGAGTCTCTGGCCTGTCGAAGGCGAAGGCGAGAAGGTTGCGGGCCATTCGGGCGAGTTGGCGGCCCTCGTCGCTGTCCGGATCGGCGACCGGTTCGCCCGCCCGTTCCGCCTTCTGCGCCAGGACGTCCAGCAGCATCGGGTGACAGACGTCGGCAGCCCCGGCGATCTCGTCGCGCCAGGTGCGTTCGTAACTGATCAGGGTCTCCCGATGCGCCTTGTTGGCTGCGTCTATGGCGGCGGCCGACGCCGCCATATCCGTCTCATGTCTCGGATAGTGAGCACCGATCCGTTCCGCGATCGCCACGAGCGGCTCGTCCCACAGAGCGTCGAACACCTCGATCTGGAACTCCAGTTCCTCCCCCGCCGGCAGGTCGGGCAGCGTTGGATGGAGGGCTCCTAGCGCATAGCTCAGCCGGGTCCAGACCAGCTCCTGCATGTCGTAGAGATCGGTCTCTCCAGAGGTAGCGTTGAACCAGTGCGCGATCTCCGTCGCGATCCGGGTCCGCCCTGAGGTCAAGGAGACACCCAGGCTCAGCTCGTCGATCAGGGCCGCTGTGGCCCCGCGCGTCCGCAGGTCAGTCTGTTTCATCACCTCGATGAAGGTGCTCTCGCTGACCGGGCAGATCAGCCGACCGGCCCGCACGCCCCGCCTCAGAAGATGCAGGAGCTTGCGCTCGACGGGGGCCGCCCTCTCGTCGAGCACGGCGTTGCGGGCGGCGATCCAGAACCGGGTGTCGAGGTAGATCTTGTGCCGGTTCGCGATCTCGTGCGCCAAAGCGATCTGACGCCGTCGCACATGCCGGTCCATCGCTTCGCTGACCGGCATGAAGCTCTCCGTCGCTCGCTCACCGTCCGGAGGACCGTCGTTCGTTGGCAGTCAATCGGCCGGGACTCGCGCCGCCGCTCGGTCTAGCCTTTACCCGTGAAAGCTGCACCGCCTGATCCTGATTCGCCAGTCCCGCGCGGCGGTCCCGCCGCCCTGATGCGCGCCTGGAACCCGCACCTCTTCTCGGACAGCGAACGCCGGGAACGCTCCGCGCTGGCCCGACCGGTCTTCGAATATCACCTCGACACCCTGACGAGCCGCAACGAGGAAGCCGCCTTCGAATATTTCTGCCGGGCGCTGGCGGAAAAGACGATCTGTCCGAACCTGCGCGCCCAGGCCGGTCCCATGGGCGGCGGGGACGGCAAGGTCGACACCGAGACCTATCCCGTGGCGGACGCCGTCTCCGACGGCTGGTGGGTCGGAGCGCCGCGCGGTGATGATCGGTGGGCCTTCGCCTTCAGCGCCATGAAGGACTGGAAGAGGAAGGTGCGCAGCGACGTCGCCAAGATCGCCGCTACGGATCGGGGATACGGCCGCATCTACTTCGTCACTAACCAGTTCGCCAAGGCCAGCACGCGGGCGGTGCTGGAGACGAGTCTCGCCGCCGAGTTCGAGATCCCGGTGACCATCCTCGACCGGGCCTGGATCGTGCAGAAGGTCTATGACGACGGCTTCCTCGATCTGGCGATCGAGACTCTGAACATTCCCGGTGTACAGACGGAGACGCTGCCGGTGACCGGCGCGCGGGACGCCCGGCGGATTGCGGAACTGGATGCGCTCGACGCCCAGATCGGCGATCCCGGCCGCTATGGCTCCGCGCGCTACCAGCTCGTCGAGGACGTGATCAAGGCCGCGCTTCTGGCGCGGGGCCTCGAGCGGCCGCGCTTCGAGGTCGAGGGTCGGTTCGCCCATGCCCAGCGACTAGCGGACGAGGTCGCGAACGCCTTCCAACTGCAGCGCGTCGCCTACGACCGGGCATGGACCGCTTACTGGTGGTTCGAGGATCGGGAAGGGTTCAATCATCTCTACGGCGAGGTCGAGCGCCATGCGCGTGGGACCGACGAGGCGAGCCGGCTGGAAATGCTGTCGACGCTCTGGCAGGTCCTGAATACGGCGGTCGTCCAGGGGCACATCCCCGGCGACGGCCTAGCTGCCCGCACGGCCCATCTCGAGGCGGAGCTGGACCGGCTAATCGCAGACCAAGCGCGCCCGAACAGCGCCCTTCACGCCGAGACTCTCAGAGCGATTGTCCGCCTAAACAAGGCTTGGGCGTCTAAGGATCGGGCGGCGGAGGACGCGGTCTGGCGATCCCTGACTGACATCGTCCGGCGGAGCAGTTCGCTCGGGACCTATCCCATCGAACTGGTCGCCACCCTGACAGAGCGGTTGGGCGCGCGTCTGGACGGAGAGGCTTTCGACGCCTTCTTCGAGGTCCTGACCGACATCATGCGTCGCCGTCGCAGCGACGGTGAAGCCGGCGAGGCCTATCTGGCGAGGGGCTGGCAGAAGCTCGAACTGCACAAGCCCTACGACGCGATCCGCATGTTCGGACGCGCCGAAGCTCTTCTGATCAAGGAAGAATACAGGGACGAACTGGTCTCCGCCCTCGTCGGCGCAAGCGGAGCCTACCAAAAGGTCGGCCTGGAGTGGGCCGCCCGCAACAAGCTGCTCGCGGCGGCGGAGCGGTCTCTTTCGGACCTGAAGACGGAGGGCTCGCTGACGCGCGCCTCCTTGGCCATCCTGCAGCGGCTGGTCTGGGCGGAGCTCGGGCTTGGCCGTCTGCCCCAGATTCTCCTGACCTTGCGGTTTATGGACATGATCAGGGCGGCCATCGATCTGGATGACGAGGAAGCCGAGGACTTCTTCGAGCAGCGCGCCCACCAGGATGGGGTTCTCGCCATCCATCTGACCCGCACGCCTGTGGCCGACCTTCCCCATCTCGAGAAGCTGCCCAATATGCTGAACGGCCTCAGTCTCGGGTGGTCCGACGCCACCCTGATCCACGCCCTCGGGCATGGGCAGATGCTGCTGGCGGAAGGTGCCTTCGCCAGTGACTTCACCGAAGCCGAGATGGACCTGTTGTTCGCCGGCCTCCGGGCCCAGCCCGCCGCCGAAGAGATCGCGGCTCGTCCCACTCTCTTCGCGCCTGGCATGAGCACCCTGACCTCGATCATCCTAGGCTGCGAGATCCGGATCGACCTACCGGACGACTCCGTTGCGATCGCGATCGCCGAATCCCTGCTTGGCGGTCTCGAGGCCTTTATGGCCACCAGTACGGAAGAGGATGTGCTTCCTTATCGCGAGACGCTTTCGGTCAGAATGGTCCGGGGCGCCGATGACCTGCCCGTGCCGTCCGTCGCCTTTCCGGACAGCGACGCCGATCCGGTCGAGGTGACCTATCCCGGGGACATGCCGTTTCGGGACCCCGCCCAGGTGCCGGCCTATGCGGACTGGCTTCAGCAAATCATCGTGGACCTCCTCGTCAGAATGGCGCGCATCCGTGACATCAGAACTTGGATGGACCGTATCGCAGGAGAGGAGCAGGCCTTCGGCCGCGCTGTCACTCTGGGTAACGTCCTGTCGCTGACCCGCAACATCTTCGGCTACGACGCCAGCCTCACCCTCGCGCCTTGGATCTCTCCGGACGCCATGACCTACCCCTGCCTGCGCACGGCTGACTGGGGCGAGATACCCACGACTAGAGCCAGGTTCGTCGCTGAGGGCATCATGACGCCGGACGAGGATCGCCCTGATTACGCCTCTCTCAAACACACCGACCGCAAGGTCCTGTCGGCGATCGACATGCCGCTCTGGGACCGGGCGCGCTGGAGCGGCGTCGGCTTCGCCGCCTTCGCAGATCACCTGGGCCCGCCGATGGCCATGCTGCTGTTCCAAGACAAGGAGGCCGCTCGCGCGATCTTCAAGGGCTGGCGCGCCAGGTTTGGCGTGGCGGATCAGGAAGAGGTTCTTCGGGTCGCAATCATCACCGGCCTGCGTAAGAGCGAACCCTCGACCTACGGCATGATCATCGGGCTCGATCCCAATAAGGCTATAGCCGACGCTGATCCCCGCATGCTCCTATCGGTTACCCGCATGCAGCGCATGGAGAGACCTGCGCCTGAGAACCTCGCGCGTTTCATCGAAGGCTACGAGGCCACAGGAGCCTACTTCCTTGTTGGCGCCGTAATGCGCTCCGGCTCCTCCGAGCCCGAGATGTTCGAGGACCTCTCCATTCTCAAACGCTCTTTCGACCTCAAGCCGGCGTGGACGATTGGGGAGAACGATATGGACATGTCGATCCTCGACGAAGCGGACGATCCCCTCGTGCCATCCCCCATTAAGGCGCCGCCGGTGGTGGCGGCGCTTGCAAAGATCAGAGCGCTACGAGCCGAGCGCCGATCGACATAAGCCAGAATGACCGCTCGAAAACTACACTAGATCAGTCCGGGTGGTAACGTCCGGAGACATACATCTCGCCGTCGACGACCAGCCATTCGAGCGCCCGCCTAAAGCGGACATTCCCAAGAGCCGTTTTGAGCCCAACTCAGACATTCCCGGCGGCTGCGGCGAGTTCGGCCAATCGATGGTCGGCAGAGCGTGAAACAAAAGCACCCAAGCCTTTTGCAGCTACAAACAGCGCTTCGAGATCTTCGGTACTCACATCGTACTGATCGGAGTATCGCGCTTCGACGTAGGCCCGTTTCAGCGTCTCAAAGCGGCGTCGCTCAAGTTTCGTCTCCCGCGGCCAAGCCGCGATAAGGGTTTTGTCCACGTCCTCGGCCAAGGAGCGCAGGAACTTGATGTTGTGCGAGCGTGGGAAATAGAACGTGTGGACCAAGAGCGCGCATATATAGGCGGCCTCCACGGCCTGATGCAGCCTAAAGGCAGCGTGTTTTCGGCTCGAACGCGTCGATGGGTGCGCGTTGAGATGAGCAGTTGCTTCTGCCAGCCACACATCAACGTCACCCAACTTTTCAGCTCGGAAAGCCCGCGCGGCGGCGAGCGCCGCGTCGGGCGTCATTGGCTGCGGAACTGCCAACGGATGCCCAGGCAACTCATACAAGACCACCCCATCCCGAACGATGTCGGTCCAGAAGTACTCGCCCCTACCGATGGCGGCGTTCACCTCAGCGAGGTCGTGGACGATGATGTTGACCGTTCGACCGATGGCCGTGTCGTGAAGGATCTTGTCCTCGGCTACGTACCAGTAGTCTGCGATGTCGGTCAGTTTCTCATTGCTGACAACGATCAGCAAATCGAAATCGGAAAGGTAGCCGTTCTCCGGCTCATCGACCCAATCACTGCGGGCGTACGATCCGAACAGGATGATCTTGAGGATCTTGCCATGCTTACGCCAAGTCTGAGTGCCGCCGGCGATCGAGGCGTCGAACTCAGTCAGCAGCGTCGTACGGATCCGCGCTAGTTCGGCTTGCTGCTTCTCGGGCAGATGATCGATGTCACGCTTCATCGGTCAGAACCTGCGCCGGGATGAGAGGGCGACCGCCCGGGTGGTGAGAACATGGCTTGCAACATGCGCCCATGCCTTTGACCGAAGTCTGAACATACGCATGGGCGACCCGAGACGGTCTGAGAACCACTATACAGCCCAAGGCTCGCCGGAACACCACCCATGGTCATGCCGCCAGCGCTGCAGCGATCGCGTGCAGCCCTTCCGGCTTTAGGTGCGTATATCGCCTCAGCATCTTCCAGTCCCTATGCCCGGTTACAAGAGCAACCTGCTGGATCGCGAAACCCGCTTCGAACAGCCGGCTCGTTCCCTCATGGCGGAGATCATGGAAGTGAAGATCCTCGATCTCCAGCTTTCGACAGGCGCGGGTAAACGCCGTGCCAGCGGATCGATGATTGAAGGGGAAGATGCGGGCATCCTGGTTGTCCCGAAGCGCCCGCTGCTCTTCTGCCAAGACCAGGCCGTCAAAACCTGAGACCGATAAGAGGGGGATGCGCTGGTCGTTCCCCTTTTTCTGCCGTGGGTCCTTCCGGTCCCGTATAGTCAGCATCTTGGTTCGGGTGTTGAGATCGTCCCAAACCACTCGGAAAATCTCATCCTGCCGCATGGCCGTCGCGACCGCGAACTTAACGATCCGGCCCATCGGTATCCCTTGGCGTGGGTTGTCGTCGAAATACGCGATCAGTTTAGCGAGTTCGTCTTCCGTTGGGCGGCGGTCACGCTCGGTCCCCTTACCGATAAGTCCCAGTCTCTTGAGCGCGTACCGCGCCAGATCGACTGCCTCGACCGAAACCTGAAGACCATGGACGGCAGCTGCGTGCTGGAGCACGAGCTTTATAGTACCGATGTCGATAGACAGGGTGACCGGGCCTGCGCCCTCGCCGGCTCGCGCTCTGCCGAACTCTATGAAACGATCGCGGTCGAGTTCGACGAGCTTCCGTTTTCCCAAGACCCGCTTCAGCATCTTGAGCGTGGCGTCCTTCGATCGACCAGGAGCCTTACCGACTGCCTTCATATCGGCAGTGTGCAGGTCGATGAGTTGACCGAAGGTGCGCAGCCTTGCCGCGCGATCCGAAGTCGGCGTTTCCCCCCGGTCAATCCGGCCTTCGGCTTCATTGGCCCAACGTCGCGCGTCATCGCGTCTGAGGAAGGTCTCGCTTATATAGCGTCCCTTCCTCCTGACTTGGACCCGCCATGATCCGGACGGGAGTTTTGAATATGTTGCCATTTTCGTGTGCGCTCTGTGTGCACTGAGATGTCGTAGAACCTGAAAAAACGTCGCAAAACGTCGTGAATTCGACTGCACACGCCGCCTTTCAACTTTCTGATCTTACTAGAAAAATGCTTACAAAACAAGATCGTAGGCTGTCCATTGCCCCGATGATGGACTGGACCGACCGGCACTGCCGGGCGTTTCACCGCGCCCTGAGCGGACGGGCCCTGCTCTACACTGAGATGGTGACCTCACCGGCCGTGGTGCATGGCGATCGGGAGCGGCTGCTGGGCTTCGACGCGGTCGAGCATCCGGTCGCCCTGCAGCTGGGCGGATCGGACCCGGCCCAGCTGGCCGAGGCCGCGAAGATCGGCGAGGCCTTCGGCTATGACGAGATCAATCTGAACGTCGGCTGCCCCTCGGACCGGGTCCAGTCGGGCCGGTTCGGGGCCTGTCTGATGCGCGAGCCCGAGCTGGTCGCCGACTGCATGGCCGCCATCAAGGAGGCCGTCAGCGTCCCCGCCACCGTCAAATGCCGCATCGGGGTCGACGATCAGGATCCGGCGACCAGCCTGTTCGCCACGGTCGACGCGTCGGCCGCCGTCGGCATCACGACCTTCATCGTCCATGCCCGCAAGGCCTGGCTGAAGGGCCTGTCGCCCAAGGAAAACCGCGACGTCCCGCCGCTGGACTACGACCTCGTGCGCCGGCTGAAGCGCGAGCGGCCGCATCTGACCATCTGCATCAACGGCGGCATCGCCTCGCTGGAGGCCGCCGAGGCCCATCTGGACGCCTCCGACGGCGTGCAGCTGGACGGGGTCATGCTGGGCCGCGCCGCCTATCACGAGCCGGCCCTGCTGGGTCAGGTCGACCGGCGGGTCTTCGGGGCGGAGACGCCCGACGTCGATCCGTTCGAGGCCATCGCCCGCTATCGGCCCTATCTGGCCGCCCGGCTGGAAGAAGGGGTACATCTGCCGGCCATGACGCGGCACATGCTGGGGCTGATGCACGGCCGTCGTGGAGCCCGCGCCTTCCGCCGTATCCTGACCGTCGAGGCCATCGCCAGGGGCGCCGGGATCGAGGTCGTCGATCGCGCCGTCGAGGCTGTCCGGGAGGCCGAACGGGCGTTTGAAATCAGCCAGGCCGAAGACCGCGCCAAGGACCGGGCCGCCTGACCAGGCACAGGCGGCGGGGAACGTCTATCGGGTGAATCCATTAGAAGGCGAACCGCCTCCCCCGCGGCGTCCTTCGGAGTTCCCCCATGATCCGCCTGACCTGCGTCTTCGCCGCGGCCGGCCTCGCCGCCCTCGCTTTCGCCTCGACCGCCTCCGCCCAGGACGGGCGCTTCGCCATCGGCGGTCAGCTGGGCACGCCCGGCGGCGGCGTCTCTGCCCTCTATTCCCTGTCTCCCAACTTCGTCATCCGCGGCTCCTATGACGCCCTCAAGTTCGACCGCGACGAGAGCTATGACGACATCGACTACAACGCCCAGCTGGACTTCTCCTCGCCCGGCGCCTTCATCGACTGGCACCCGACCGGCAACGCCTTCTTCGTTTCGGCCGGCGCCTTCTTCGGGGCGCGCGACGTCAATCTGGACGCCACCCCGACCGGCAACACCAACATCGGCGGGACGGTCTTCACCCCGGCCCAGATC
>FTCT01002276.1_pt1 | contig 18408 bp, 16 predicted proteins | sample 1658881 | NCBI WGS metagenome assembly FTCT01 (sample SAMEA3914864, study PRJEB12502) | metagenome | biome: forest; material: soil | place: USA | collected 2012-03-12 | depth 0.3 m | reverse complement strand
TGACCGACGATCGCCGCCGCCTGGGCGGCCAACGGGCGCTGCGGCGCCAGCAGCCCGCCTTGCGCGATCAGCAGGCGCCGGCCGTCGACGCGGGCTTCGCCGGCGCGGGTGACGCCCGGCAGCGGCAACCCGGCCAGCGCGCGCAGCAACAGGCTCTTGCCGGTCCCGCCGCCGCCGGTCACCGCCAGCACCTCGCCCGCCGCGACCCGCAGGCCGGCGCGGTCGACCACCATCCGGTCGCCGGCCACCAGGGTCAGCCCCTTAATCTCGACCGGCACCGCCATCAGCCGCGCATCCCGGCAGCCGGCGTCGGGCCGGCAAGCAGGCCGTCGGCGACGGCGCACAGCGCCCACAAGGCCACGGCCAGCAGAAAGGCCGGCGGCGCCAGGGTCATGCCATCCCCCAGCCGGGCGGCCGACCCGATCGCCGCCCCCCAGCTTCCCACCGGGGGCGGCAGGCCAAGGCCGAGCAAGCTGGCGAAGCTCTCCGCCGCCAGGGCGCGCGGCAGGGCGAACGCGCCGGCGGCGAGAAGCGGACGCAGCGCGTTGGGGATCAGGTGGCGGCGCAGAATCGCCCCTTCCGACAGGCCGGCGGCGCGGGCGGCGGCCAGGAATTCACGGCGCGTCAGGACCTGCAGCTCGGCATGCGCCAACCCGGCGACGGCGGGAGCGGCGGTCAAGGCGACCACCAGCGCCAGCCATCCGACATCGGGCCCGGCCAAACCGATGACGAGCGGCACCAGCAAAGCCGACGGCAGCGCGACCAGCCGGGACGCCGCGTCCATCAGGATCCGCTCCGCCCGCTGCTCGAGCGTCATCGCCAGGACCGCCCAGCCGACACCGATGCCGCCGCCGGCCATGCCGGCCAGCAGGGTAAAGGACAGGCTGCCCCGCCCGTCGAACAGGGCGGCGATCACCGGACCGACATCGCCGCGGCGCACGGCCGCACCGTCCCCCAGCAGCGGAGCCACCATGCAGGCCAGCGCCAACGCGGCAAGCACGGCGAGGCCGGCAGCACCGCGCGCACCGAGGCAACCCGTGATACGGTGGTTCTCGGAACGATGACCGGGCCCGGCACGCAGCGTCATCGCACCGCCCGGCCCAGCGGGTCGAACCAGTCCCGGGCCGCCATCCCCAGCGTCGCGAGAAAGGCGGTCAGCCCGCAAAGCCCGGCCAGGGGTGGCAACGCCGCCGCCGAACCGCCGCGGGCGGCATCGATCAGCAGCGCGCCGGCTCCCGGCAGGCCGAGCAGGTTTTCCAGAACGACGGCCCCGGTCAGCGCGGCAAGCACGGCGTTCCGGAAGCCGCCCATCACCGGAAGGACGGCGGCCGGCAGCGCGTAATGACGCAACACCGCACGGCCGTCCAACCCGAGCCCTTGCGCCATGCGCACGGTGCCGCTGTCGAGCGCGCGGTCCATGGCGGGCCGGGCCAACCGTGCCGCCTGGCAGGCGGCGGGCAGGGCCAGGGCCGCCCAGGCCAGCGGCGCCACCGACGCACCGCTCCGCACCGCCAGCATGGTGAGCGCCGCCAGCAGGAAGCCGGGCAGCCACGGCCCGGCAGACCCCAGCAGACGGCCGAACAGCCCGGCCATGGAGCGCGGCGCCAGCCCGGCCCAGGCCCCGGCCAGCGTGCCCAGCGCGGTCCCGACGGCCAGGGCCGGCAGGATCAGCAGCAGGGTGACGGCCAGCGCCGCCAGCAGCCCGAACGCCGCGCCGGCCGGATCGCCGCCCAGCGCGGCAGCCAGAGCCATCCCGCCGGCGACCGGAAAAAGGGCGGCGAGCACGGCGTCGATCAAAGGCTGGACGGCCAGACGGCGAAAGGCGGAACGCGGCATCGGGTGGGGCGTCGTCTTCCCAGGGAGATGTGCGACCCGCGGAGCGCTGCGGCCGGGGTCCAGGGCCGACCGTAAGCGCGCCGGCCCGGATGGAGCAACGAAATTGGGTGGGCCGTCCCCCTTTCCCGCAGAATTTTCCCGGAAGGATGAGGAGCGGGGAGGAAACCCCATCCCCAGATGTTAAGGCAGGCAGACGCATCCATTCCGGCCACCGCATGTTCGTTCGATCGCCTGAATCGCTTCCCTACCCCGACCCGCTCCGGGAGCCGGGCCCGGAATCGAGCCCGGCCAGCCGGCCGATCCTGGAGCCGGGCCGCACCTGCTGGCGGGTTGAGGACACGCGGCGGCTGGGCGTGATCGTCGATGCGGAGGATTATTTCACGCTGGCCAAGACGGCGATGCGCCGGGCCAGGCGCAGCATCTATCTGACCGCCTGGGACTTCGACGCCCGCATCCGGCTGACGCCGCAGTTGCGCCGGCCGCGCCGGCCCGACCGGCTGGGCAACCTGCTGAACTGGCTGGCGACCAGCCGGCCGGACCTGCACATCCATGTGCTGAAATGGGATTATGCGGAACTGTTCGACCTGGCCCGCCGGTCGCACCCCTTCCTGCTGCGCAATTGGCTGACCCATCGACGGCTGCAATACCGGCTGGACGGCGACCATCCGACCGGGGCCTGCCATCATCAGAAGATGCTGGTGATCGACGATTCCGTCGCCTTCTGCGGCGGGCTGGACATCACCGCCAACCGCTGGGACACGCGTGCCCACCGTGCGCACGAGCCGTTGCGCCGCCAGCCGGACGGCAAACCCTACGAGCCCTTCCACGACGTGATGATGGCGGTGGATGGCGACGCCGCCCGGGCGCTGGGCGACCTGTTCCGTGAACGCTGGCGCCGTGCGACCGGCGAGGATCTGTCCCCGCCGCCGCCGGTTCCCGCCGATCCCTGGCCACCGGGCTGGGCACCGATGCTGCGCGGCGTGCGCGTCGGAATCGCCCGCACCGATCCCGCCTGCAACGGTCGGGCGGAAGTGCGCGAGGTGGAGGCGCTGCATCTGGAGGCGATCGCCCAGGCGCGGCGGTCGATCTATCTGGAAAGCCAGTATTTCGCCTCCAACGCCATCGCCGAGGCGCTGAAGAAGCGGCTGGCGGAGGAGGATGGGCCGGAGGTGGTCGTCGTCAACCCGGTGCGGACGACGAGCTGGCTGGAGAACACCGTCATGCTGGGCGCCCGCGCCCGCATCGCCCGCGAACTGCGCGAAGCCGACCGGCACGGACGCTTCGGCCTCTACGCCGCGCGGACCGACTTTGGTGCCTGCATCACCGTCCACGCCAAGGTCATGGTGGTCGACGACCGGCTGCTGCGCATCGGTTCGGCCAACCTGAACAACCGGTCGATGGGGCTCGACACCGAATGCGACCTGGCGCTGGAAGCCGCGCCCGGCACACCGGAAGACGCCGCGACCCGTGCCGCCATCACCCATACCCGGAACGACCTGATCGCCGAGCATCTGGGCACCACGCCGCAAACGGTGGGCGAAGCGATCCGCCGCCACGGCTCGCTGGTCGCCGCCATCGAGGCGTTGCGCCGGACCGAAGGCGATGCCCTTGGGAAACCCGCGGCCGGCCGCACGCTGGAACCCCTGTTCGAACCGGAGCCCGACGGCTTCGCCGCCGCCGTGGCGGATGCCCGGGTCTTCGACCCCGAACGTCCCGTCGACGCGGTGGACATCGTGCGCCGGGTGCTGCCGTCGCGCATCCCGCGCCACCATCATTGGCTGGCCTTGCTGGGCGCCCTGCTGCTGTTCGGCGGATTGTGGGGGATGTGGCGCTACGGCGCGCTCAGCGAATGGGCGACGCTGGACGCCGTGCTGGAGGCGTTCCGGCGGCTGGGCGGCAGCGCGCTGGCGCCGCTGTGGCTGGTGCTGGTCTATGTCGCCGGCGGCTTCGTCATGTTCCCGCTGCTGCTGCTGATCGCCGCGACGGCGATCGTGATGGGACCGTGGTGGGGGTTCCCGACCGCCATGGCGGGCGCGTTGGCCTCCGCCTCCGCCCTGTTCTGGGCCGGGCGCCTGGCCGGGCGCGACCTGGTCGAACGTCATGGCGGCCGGTGGGGCGGTCGGTGGGCGTCGCAGGTGAACCGGCGCCTGTCGGAGAGCGGCATCCTTGCCGTGGCCGGGGTCCGCGCCGTGCCGGTGGCGCCCTTCACCGTGGTCAATCTGGTGGCCGGAGCCTCCAAGGTGCGATTCGGCGATTATCTCCTCGGCACCCTGATCGGGTTGGCGCCCGGAACCCTTGCCTTCAACCTGCTGGGGCACCAGCTTGAGCGGACCATCACCAATCCCGGCGCGGGCGATGTCGCCCTGCTGGCCGGGACGGCGATCCTGGCGGTCGGGCTGGGCTGGCTGACCAGCCGGTTGCTCGGCAAGCGAAAGGGGAAAGACGCACCGTGATCCGATTCAGCCGAGAACGCGTCGAGCGCATCGCCGCCGCGTTGCGCGCCGCCCGCGCCCGTCGCCCGAGACGTCGTCCGGAGGGCCGCAGCGGCCCGGTGCCGGACGGGATGACCGGCTTCACCGTGGCGACCTGGAACATCCACAGCTGCGTCGGGCTCGACGCCCGCTTCGCGCCCGACCGGGTCGCCCAGGTGATCCGCGACCTGGACGTCGACCTGATCGGGCTTCAGGAAGTCGGCTGGCATCATCGCGGCGAGGCGGGACTCGACCAGTTCGCCTTCCTCGAACGCGCCACCGGCCTGACCGCCCATGCCGGACCGACCAAGCACAGCGAGCGCGCCCATTACGGCAACGCCCTGCTGACCCGCCTGCCGGTGCGCTCCATCAACGCCATCGATCTGTCGGTCGGCCGGCGCGAGCCGCGCGGCGCCATCGACGCGGTGGTCGAGGTGCAGGGCCGTCCGGTGCGGGTGATCGTCGCCCATCTCGGCCTCGACCCCTGGGAACGGGCCAAGCAGGTCGGCGACATCGTGACGCGGGTGCTGGAACAACCGGACCTGCCGACCTTCTTCATGGGCGACCTCAACGAATGGACACCGAACTCGCCGCGGCTGAAGACGCTGGCGAAATCCTTCGTCGACGTCGCCAACCCGCGCAGCTTTCACGCCCGCATGCCGACGTTGCGGCTGGACCGCATCTACGTGTCGGGCGGCCTGCAGATACCGGCCTTCGAGGTCATCCGCACGGTGCTGACACGCCGGGCCTCCGACCATCTGCCAGTGCGTGCCACCCTGGCGCTTCCCTGACCGCTCCGCGGGACCGCCGGGCGCTATAACGAAAGTCATAGGCGATCGATAAAATTGAGACTTTTTTGTGCAACGCAATGTCCATTACGCAACAGTGCCTTGCGCGGAACGAGGGGGGTCTTTCGCTATACGAATACCTCGCCTAAGGTTATTGTTGGTAATACGATCAATTGGCTCGGCGGCCTAAATGCGAGCCCGGAACACACGCCACGCGAGGACGGGATTTGCTGTATCACCTGTATGACATGCAACACGCGGCCATGCGGCCGATGCGTTTCTGGGCCGAAGCCGCCCAACACACCTTCCAGAGCCCGCTGGTTCCCCTGTCCTACACCAAGCTCGGCCGCGCGGTCGCCGCGGGCGCCGAACTGGTGGAGCGGACGACCCGGCGCTTCGCCAAGCCGAGCTTCGGCCTGACGGAGACGACGGTCCAGGGGCAGGCAGTGGCGATCAGCGAACGCATCGTGACGCGGACCCCCTTCTGCAATCTTCTGAACTTCGCCAAGCCGGAAGGCACCCCGGCGCAGCCCACGGTCCTGCTGGTCGCCCCGATGTCCGGCCATCACGCCACGCTGCTGCGCGGCACGGTGGACGCGCTGATCGCCGATCACGACGTCTACGTCACCGATTGGGTCGACGCCCGCCTGGTGCCGCTGGCGCGGGGCGCGTTCGACCTCGACGACTACATCGACACGGTGGCGGAGATGATCCGCTTCCTCGGCCCGAACACCCACGTCATCGCGGTGTGCCAGCCGGCGGTGCCGGTCATGGCCGCGGTGTCGCTGATGGCGGCGGCCGACGAACCGGTGCAGGCGCGCAGCATGACGCTGATGGGCGGTCCCATCGACCCGATGGCCAATCCGACGGTTCCGGTGAAGCTGGCGGTCGACCGGCCGCTGTCCTGGTTCGAGCACAGCGTCATCACGACGGTCCCGGCCTATTATCCCGGGGCCTTCCGCCGCGTCTATCCGGGATTCATCCAGCTCTCGGGCTTCATGTCGATGAATCTCGACCGCCACATCGGCGAGCATATCGGCCTGTTCCGCCACCTGGTCCAGGGCGACGGCGATTCGGCCGAACAGCACCGCCGTTTCTACGACGAGTATCTGTCGGTGATGGATCTGTCGGCGGAATTCTACCTCCAGACCATCGAGACGGTGTTCCAGAAGCACGCCCTGCCCAACGGCACGATGGTGTCGCGCGGCCGCAAGGTCGAACCGGCGGCGATCCGCAAGACCGCGCTGATGACGGTGGAAGGCGAGTTGGACGACATCTCCGCCCCCGGCCAGACCGTCGCGGCGCATCGGCTGTGCGCGTCGCTGCCGGACGGCATGCGCAAGACGCATTTCCAGAAGGGGGTCGGCCATTACGGCATCTTCAACGGCCGCCGCTGGCGCGAAAGCATCCTGCCGCAGATCCGCGCCTTCATCCTGAGCCACGACGCGGCGTGAGATGGTAAAAAGTCACCGATCCACCCACGGCGACGTCAATCCCGGCTTGCCGGATTGACGTCGCCGTGGGCGACATGGGGGAGGCTGGACCGCGCAAAGCCGGCGCGACCCGGCTATACCTCCTGCGGGACGGTGACGACGACCGCCGTCCCGGCGCCGGGGGCGCTGTCGACGGTAAGCTGGCCACCGAGCGGGCCGGTCACCGTGTTGAACGCCACCGCCAGTCCCAGCCCCTTGTGGCCGCGCCCGCGCGCGGTGGTGAAGAAGGCGTCGGTCAAGGTCGGCAGGGCTTGCGGCGCGATGCCGACGCCGCTGTCGCGCACCGTCAGGCACCAAGCCGCCTTGCCGTCCAGCAGGGCGCTGTCCACCGTGACCTCGACCGTTCCGCCGGTGCCGCCGGGATAGGCATGGGCATGGGCGTTGGCGAACAGATGGTGCAGCACCCGCTCCAGATGCAGCCCGTGGCCGAGCCAGGGGCAGGGCGGGCCGGGCGCCACCCGCACCGTCAGCGGCACCTGCGGGTGAAGGGCCGCGTAGAGGGCGGCGGCATGCTCCGCCGTCTCGCGCAGATCGAGCGCTTCCAGCGGCTCGGCGTGCTGGCAGGCGGCGATCGCGGTGAAGGCCTCCACCAGATCGACGGCACGGGCGAGGTTGGATTGCAGCAGCGCCGCCGGCTCGTGCAGATCGACCGCTCCCAGCTTGGCGAGATCCTGGAGGTGGCTGGCCGCCGTGACGCAGACGCCCAGCGGCGTGTTCAGCTCGTGCGCCAGCCCGGTCACCGCCTGGGTGATGGCGCGATGGCGGGCCACCGCCGATTCGGCGACGCGGGTGCGCCGTTCGAGATCCTCGCGCACCACCCGCTCCGACACGTCGCGGATCATCCGGCTCAACTCGCGCAGCAGCTTCGCCAGCAGGTCCGGCGAGGGGGAGATCAGCGCCAGGAACAGGTCGCGCTCCAGCTCGAACACAGTCACCGGCGTCGCCGCGACGACCGTGGCGGAGCGGGTGCCGCCATCGACCAGCGCCATCTCGCCGAAACATTCGCCGGCCTGGCGGAAGCCGATCTCGACCTGGCCGCCCGCCGAGTCGCTGCGCACCACCCGGACGGTGCCGGCGATCAGGACATAGAGCGACCCGGCCTCCCCTCCTTCCCGCATCAGGACGGTGCCGGCCGGTGCCTCGAACACCCGGCCGCGCGCTTCCACGGCCGCGCGTTCCTCCCGCGTGAAGGAGTCGAACAGGGCGATCCCGTCGAGGACCCCGGTGGAGGTGGGCATGGCTGTCGAACGCTCCGGGAACTTATGTCTTTTCAACATAAACCAGGAACGCCCCGTCCGGCGAGACGCTATCGGTCGGGCGCCGGCTGGGACCCTACGTTTCCCGCCGGATCCGCTCCAGCAATGCCCGGGCACCCTGCTCGCAGAGGTCCAGCACCTCTTCGAAATGCCGGCCCTCGCCGTAATAGGGATCGGGTACCTCGCGCTCCGCACCGCCCGGAAGCGCATCATCGAGGAACATCCCGACCACCGCGGTGGCCGCGGCCGGGGCCATGCGCCGCAGATGCGCCAGATGCCCGCGGTCCATCGCCAGGATATGGTCGAATTCGTGGAAGTCCGCCGTCGTCAACTTGCGGGCGCGCAGGGCCGACAGGTCGAACCCGCGCGCCTTCGCCGCCTGGCAACTGCGCGGGTCGGGTGGTTCGCCACAGTGGTAGCCGTGGGTACCGGCCGAGTCGGCGGTGATCCGGCCGCTCAACCCCGCCTCCGCCACCAAGCGGCGGAACACGCCCTCGGCGGTCGGGGAACGGCAGATGTTGCCCGTGCAGACGAACAGGACCTTGACCATGGCGCATCCCCTTCTGTCTTTGCCCCTTGCCTTTGCCCCTTGTCTTTGCCCCTTGTCTTTGCCGGAGCCGATCCGATGTAGCAGCGGTACCCGGCCGCCGCCAAGCCATCTTGCCCGCCCGTCTTGCCCGCCCGTCTTGCCCGCAGGTGCCCCGCCGCCATGACGTCCGCCCTCGCCTCCCTCCGCCTCGACCCGTCCTGCTCCATCGTCATCCTGACCGGGGCGGGAATTTCCAAGGAATCCGGGCTGGACACCTTCCGCTGCGCCGGCGGCCTCTGGTCCAAGGTCGATCTGGAGAACGTGGCGACTCCGCAGGCTTTCGGGCGCGACCCCGCCCTGGTCCATCGCTTCTACAACGACCGGCGACGCGGGCTGCTCGACCCGGCCGTCCGGCCCAACGCGGCGCACGACGCGCTGGCCACCCTGGAGCGGCGCTGGCCCGGGTCGCTGCTGCTGGTCACCCAGAACATCGACGACCTGCACGAGCGTGCCGGCTCGACCCGGCTGGTCCATATGCATGGCGAGCTTCTGAAGGCCTTCTGCCGGCATTGCCGGGCGGTCGCGGACTGCCGCGGCGACCTGTCGGTGGAGGATTCCTGCCCGGCCTGCGGGCGCCGGGGCGGGATGCGGCCCGACGTCGTGTGGTTCGGCGAGATGCCCTACCATATGGAACGCATCCAGGAGGCGCTGGCCGATTGCGACCTGTTCCTGTCGATCGGCACCTCCGGCACCGTCTATCCGGCCGCCGGCTTCGGGGCGGAGGCCAGGGCGGGCGGCGCCCATACGGTCGAGCTGAACCTGGAACCGTCGGAAGGCGCCAGCCGTTTCCACGCATCGATCCAGGGTCCGGCGACCGAACGGGTGCCGGCCTTCGTCCAGGACTTGCTGGCGCTTGTCTGAGCCCGTGCCGCCACACGGCCGGCACTTTATCGGACTCTGCCGTGGATTGGTTCGGGCAACCGCTTGCGCCGCGCATACGGCCGAACGGATGCAGACCTGCGAATGGACAGCAGAACCGGCCGATGCCATCTTCAAGACCATGCAAGGGAGCTACGATCATGCCGAACATCGATTTCAGCCATTTGTCACCGCAGGAACGTCTTGATCTTGTCGTGGAACTGCTGGATAGCCTCGACGATGGCGATGTTCCGCTGCCGGCCGGAATAAAGGCTGAACTCGATCGGCGGAATGAAGCCTTCCTCAAAACCCGCTCCCACGCCGTGCCATGGGCAGAGGTTCGTGCCAAGCTGCGCCCGAGCCGAACTTGAACCGTCCAGTTTTCTTCCTGCCCGAAGCCGAGACCGAATTGCTGGAGACTTAGGCCTGGTACAATGAGCGGCGCTTTGGGTTGGGTGATCGCTTCTTCGCCGCCGTCGACACCCTGGTTTCCCGAATCAGCGCGGCGCCTCAGCAGTTCCCCCAGGTGTATCCGAACATGCACCGGGCTTTGGTTCGGCACTTTCCCCATGCTCTGCTTTTTCGGATCGAACCGGAGGGGGTGTTCGTGATCGCTTGCTCCCACACCAGCCGCGCCCCATCGCATTGGCGACAGCGGTTTTAGCATCGGCGCGCTGGGCAGACCGCCGCCGGCGCAAGATCCGCTTCCCGAAAGCAACAAGAGTATCCGCGCTCGCACCGACGATCCGGATCGATGAACCATCGATAGGCGGCAATCCAAAAACGGTGGAATGGTCGTCAGGCTTGTCAGTCCATAGGTCCCTTCCGCAGCAGGAAGGATCCACCGAGTCGCCGGACAGGCGGATGACGGCGTCGAACCAGCCATGGAGGAGGCCGGCACCTTGCCATCCAGCCGTGGATGTTCAGGCCAAACGCCGCCAAACCATTGATGCTAAAGAAAAATAGATGGATGGTGTCCGCGGCGGGATTCGAACCCACGGCCCCAGGATTCATACCACTTCGACTTTCGCCGCCGCTTCGGCCGGGTATTTCCGGCCGCGCGTTCGTGGTCTGGACTGTCCCTTCACCCTAGGCCGAAGCCCTTAGGTGCCGCCCATCCAGTCTCTACACCTTCCCCTTGGCAGGGGCTTGGCTCGGGATTGGCAAGACGCGAGAGCGCCGTAGCTTTCCCCGACTTTGAGCGGATCCGCTGCAGGGTTTCCCGCTGCAGCGCCCAGTTCTGAAACAAGGAATCCTGTGCTCTATCCTGCTGAGCTACGCGGACACTGTGCCATCCGGGCGGCACCTTACACGGTGCCACCCCGGCACGTCCACCCACCTTGAACGTCGTCCCGCCAAATCCGGCGGCCCCTCCCCGATCCGGCCCGCTTCAATCGGAATAGCGTTCCTCCGTCCACGGGTCGGCATGATTGTGATAGCCGCGCACCTCCCAATAGCCCTTGCGGTCCCGGGCCAGCAGCTCGATCCGCTTCACCCACTTGGCGCTTTTCCAGAGATAGAGCTTCGGCAGGATGACGCGCACCGGCCCGCCATGGTCGCGGCTGATCGGCTGGCCTTCCCAGCGGGTCGCCAGAAGGACGCCGTCGTCGTCGAAATCCTCCAGCGCCACGTTGGTCGTGTAGCCGTCGAAGGAATGGAAGACGACGAAGCGCGCCTCCGGCTTCGGCCCGGCCAGCGCCAGCAGGCGGCGGGCGCTCACCCCTTCCCATCGGTTGTCGTAGCGCGACCAGGTGGTGACGCAGTGGATGTCGGACAGGAAATGTTCCTGCGGCTGCGCCTGGAAATCCTCCCAACGCCAGGACAGGGGATGGTCGACCAGCCCGTCCACGGCCAGGGTCCAGTTTCCCGTCGTCACCTTGGGCGTGATGCCGAGGTCGAGCACCGGCCAATCCTGCACCAGGCGCTGCCCCGGCGGCAGCCGGTCCCGGACCGGATCGGCGGTCTGCCCGGTCAGCGCCCGGCCGTCGCGCGCCCATTGCTCCTTGGCGGCGATCAGCTTGGGACGGACGGCGCCGTCGACGATGGGCGCCGGGCTGGCCGCCGGGCGGGCGATACCCGGGGATTCATCGTCCCGACGCGCATCGTCATGGTTGCCGGGGGGAGTTTCGGCCATGGCCTGTCCTCTTGCGGTGATGGCGGGACGGCGGACGATTCCCGCCCAGGGCTTAAAAAAGGCCCGGACCATCGGGTTGGCAAGCGGGAACAGGAAGACTAACGTCGCGAAACCTTACAGTTTGATGATGGATCGGTTCGGAATGCCTGTCGCACGCTTCCGCTGGTCGGCCCGCCGCGTCGGTGGATTGGCTGTTCTGCTTCTGCTGGCCCTGGCCGGCAGCGTCCTCTGCGGCCTCGCCGCGACGGGGTTCGCCGCCACGCCGGCGCCCGGCTCCCCCGCCGCCGCCCCGCCGCCGTCCGCCGCCGCACCGGCGGCCGGTGCTCCGGTCGCGGCGGGGGAGCCGGCGATCCAGCAACTGGAAGCCATGGTGTCCACCCTGGAAAATCCGGACGCCCGCGCCCGGCTGGTCGAGCAGCTCCGCGCCCTGGTCGCCGCGCAGAAAGGGCTGGCCCAAGCGACGGAGGCGGAGGGGGAATCCGCCCTGCCGCAGACGCTGGGCGCCCGCGCCCTGGGTTTCCTGGCCGAGCGCATGGACGTGGTCAGCCGGCAGCTCGTGCAGGTCGCCAACGTCTTCGCCGACCTTCCAGGCGCCGCCGCCTGGATGCACCGCCAACTGGACGACCCGACGGCCCGCGAGCGCTGGGTCCAGATCGGCATCCAGCTGGCGTTGATCCTGGCGGTCGGGGTGGCGGTCACCCGCCTGGTCGGCTGGCTGCTGAGCCGCCCGCGCCGGGCGCTGGCCGCAAGGCCGGTGCCCTCGACGCTGGTGCGGATTCCCCTGCTGCTCGGCCGTGCGCTGCTGGAGCTGGCGCCGGTCGCCGCCTTCCTGGTCCTGGCCTACACCGTCCTGTCGGTGACCGAGCCGGGGCCGCGCGTGCGGCTGGTCGCCCTGGCCATCGTCAACGCCACGGTGATCGTGCAGGTGTTCCTGATCGCCGTGCGCATCCTGTTCGCGCCCGAGGCCGCCAATCTGCGCCTGGTCCGCACCAGCGACACCGGGGCCCGGCGCGCCTATGTGTGGTCGCGCCGCCTGATCGCCGCCGCCGTCTACGGCTATTTCCTGGCCGAGGGCGCCTATGTGCTGGGCCTGCCGCTGGGAGCCTACGGCGCCCTGCTGAAGCTGCTGGGCGTCGTCATCGCCGGCATGCTGGTCGCGCTGATCCTGCAGAACCGGGTCGGCGTCGCCGACTGGATGCGCGGCAACCCGTTGTCCGGGGACGGCGACCCGGCGGCGACGGCAGAGCGCGAGTCGGAGGGACAGGGCGCCGTCCTGCGCTCCGCCCGGCGGCGCTTCGCCGACATCTGGCATGTGCTGGCGATCGTCTATGTCGTCGTGACCCTCGGCGTCTGGGTGCTGAACGTCTATGGCGGGTTCGAGTATCTCGCCCGTGCGACCGCCGTCACCATCGTCACGGTGGTGGTGGCGCGCCTGACGGTCAGCGGACTGAACCGGGCGCTGCGGCGCGGCCTGCGCCTGAACCGGGACATGGGCGGCAGCCTGCCGCAACTGCACGAACGGGCCTATTTCTATCTTCCCATCGTCCAGCGCATCGGCAAGACGGCCATCTGGCTGCTGGCGCTGGCGGTCGTGCTGAACGGCTGGGGCATCGACACGACCACCTGGACCGAGTCGGCGCTGGGCCGGCGGATCGTCGGCAGCGTGCTGTCGATCACCCTTCTGCTGGCCGCCTCGGTGGTGGCGTGGGAGGTGGTCAGCGCGATGATCGAGCATTTCCTGGCCTCCACCGACCGCAACGGCACGAAGATCGAGCGCAGCGCCCGCATGCGCACCCTGCTGCCGCTGCTGCGCAACGCCTTCCTGATCCTGCTGGTGACGATGGTGTCGCTGATCACCCTGTCGGAGCTGGGCGTGAACATCGCGCCGCTGCTGGCCGGCGCCGGCGTCGTCGGCCTGGCCATCGGTTTCGGATCGCAAAGCCTGGTCAAGGACATCATCACCGGCCTGTTCATCCTGTTCGAGGACACGGTGTCGGTCGGCGATTCGGTCGATGTCGGCGGCGGCCATGCCGGCACGGTGGAGGCGATCTCCATCCGTTCCATCCGGCTGCGCGATGCGGCCGGGGCGGTGCATTCCGTGCCGTTCAGCGCCGTGACGACCGTGAAGAACATGAGCAAGGACTTCTCGGTCACGCTGTTCAACGTCGTGGTGTCCAACCGCGAGGATCCCGACCGCGTCATCGCCGTCCTGAAGGAGATCGGTGCGGAGGTCCAGGCGGAGACGCCGTTCGCCGCCGACATCCTGACCCCGCTGGAGGTGCTGGGCGTCGACAAGCTGTCCGATACCGGCATCAGCATCCTGGCCCAGTTCAAGACCCGCCCGACCCGGCAGTGGGGCGTCGCACGCGAATTCAACCGCCGCATGAAGAAGCGGTTCGACGAGCTGGGCATCGCGATGCCGAGCCAGTCGATGCAGCTCGTCGTCGGGCAGGGCGCCCATGACCGCGCGCTGGCGGAAGCGCTGAGCCAGGGCTCCTGAGGGCCGCGGCCCGTATTAGGCCGAACGAACCAGGAAACATCGGGCGTCCCGGAGCGTTTTCCTCCCCGTCATCCTGAAAGCGATCCGGAGCCCGATCCCGATGTTGAGCGATCTTTTTTCCCGATTCGCCCGCTGGACGGAGCGTCAGTCCGGCCGGCCGGGCGCCTTCGTGGCCGCCTTCGGCGTGGTGCTGGCGTGGGGCTTCACCGGGCCGCTGTTCCATTTCTCCGACACCTGGCAGCTTGTCATCAACACCGGCACCACCATCGTCACCTTCCTGATGGTGTTCGTGATCCAGAACGCCCAGAACCGCGACACCCAGGCGATCCACCTGAAGCTGGACGAGCTGATCCGGGTCAGCAAGACCGCCCGCAACGGCATGATCGACCTGGAAAATCTGCCGGATAACGATCTGGCGCAGGTGAAGAGCAGCTTCGAGAAGATCGCCAGGACCGCCGATTGCCTCGACCACAAGCTCGACGAGAAGGTCGAGCGTGCCGTGGAGCGCGAAGTGGACGAGGAACTGACCGAGCGCGGCTTGCGCCACTGAGCGGGAAGCGGGGGGCCGCCATCCGGGGGCCGCCTATCCGGCGGCGGCGGGCGGTTCCGGCGGACGGCGCCACGCCCGCAAGGCATCGTCCAGCGCCGAGGCGAAGGCCGACCGTTCCTCCGGCGACAGGAAAGCGCCGACGCCGACCGACTGGCCGTGCGAGGACAGGGTGACCTGCCGGCTGTGGTCCGGCCGCTCGTCGTGGCTGATGCGCAGCCAATAGGGATGGAAGGTCCAGCGCCGCTCCGGCGCCTTCCAATGGACCCGCTGGACGGTCAGATCGGCCTCGGTCAGGCGGACCCGTTCATAGAGGCGGGCGGAGCGGTAGTTGACCCGGAAGGCCAGCCACAGCACCAGCACGTCCAGCCCGCAGAAGGGCACGACCGGCCACGCCCCATAGGCCAGGAAGAATCCGGCGACGAGCAGGTTCAACAGGATCACAACACCCATCAACACCCGGAAACCACCGCGTCCCAGACTGCGATGGGGGTGGAGGATGGCGTCGAAAAACACGCGGGACGCGCCGCCTGTGGATTCGTCGCTGGACATGATGCGCCATGATAGCCGCGAACGCCCCGCGGGAGAACGGGGAAGCCGGTGTTAAGCCACCCGCGACGGCCAGGAAAGCACAGCGGCGAAAAGCACAGCGGTGAAAAACAGGGCAGCGAAAGCACTGGCGTGACGGCACCCTTGCAACGGCCGCTGGCCGAGGCGGGATGGTTGCGGCTATGGTGACGCCCATGAAGCCCGCCGCCATCCAGGAATTCTTCCGCCGCCTTTCCGCCGCCAATCCGGAACCCCGGAGCGAGCTGGAATACGTCAATCCTTACACGCTGCTGGTTGCCGTCGTGCTGTCGGCCCAAGCGACCGACGTCGGCGTGAACAAGGCCACCGGGCCGCTGTTCCGCAAGGTCACCACTCCCCAGGCGATGGTGGAGCTGGGCGAGGAGAGCCTGCGCGGATTCATCAAGACGATCGGCTTGTTCAACACCAAGGCCAAGAACGTCATCCGCCTGTCGGAACTGCTGATCGAAAAACATGGCGGCGCGGTGCCGCGCGACCGCGAAGCGCTGGAAGAACTTCCCGGCGTCGGTCGCAAGACCGCCAACGTCGTCCTGAACGTCGCCTTCGGCGAAGAGACGATCGCCGTCGACACCCACATCTTCCGGATCGGCAACCGAACCACCCTCGCCCCCGGCAAGACGCCCGACGCGGTGGAGGCCAAGCTGCTGAAGGTCGTGCCGAAGGCCTATCGCCGGCACGCCCATCATTGGCTGATCCTGCATGGGCGCTACGTCTGCAAGGCGCGCAAGCCCGACTGCCCGCTCTGCCCGGTCGCCGACCTGTGCGGCTTCAAGGACAAGCCGATCGCCTGAGACCCGTCCGGCAGGCGACAACGGCGATCCGCCGAGGCAGTTCGCGGGACCACCGGACGAAAACGTCCGGCGCGGCGGGGAGCCGGCCGGACGTTCACTTCGCTTAAACCTGTTGCGCCGTGTTTAGACGGCATCCACCGGCGCGAAGGAGGGGATGGGGGCCTGGACCGGAGCCTGAACCGGGGCCGCCTGAACCGCAACCTCGGCCTTCGGGGCCGCCGCATAGAGCTGGATATCCCCGGCCAGCCGGCCGCCGGCTTCCACCGACAGTTCGCCGTATTTGATCGAGCCGGTGATCTTGCCGGTCGAGCGCACCGTCAGGCGGCCACGGACGGCAAGGTCACCCTCGAACCGGCCGCCGATATCGGCTTCGTCGATCTCGACCGACCCCTTGAACAAGCCGCTGTCGGCGATCTCGATGGAACGGCCGTCGCGCAGCTTGGCCTCCACCGTGCCTTCGACCACCAGCACGTCGCAGGATCCGATCTCGCCCGACAGCGAGATGTCGCGGCCGACGATCAGGCGGCGCTGTTCCGGCAGGGCGGGAACCGGGGCCGCCACCGGCGCGGCCGGCGCCGGCGTTCCCAACGGGGTGCCCAGGCCGGCCGGCTGACGGGGGGGCAGGCCGGGCGCGTCGACGACGCGGCGGGGAACATCGGTCTTGAAACCGGCGCCCGGAATGGACGGAGCGGTCGGAGGCTTCGGGCTGCTGCTGTTCATCTCGGGTCCCTTGGCGGAAGACGTCGGGTCGGAAAAGGTCGGACGAGCCGCGGCCTGGGAGGCGGGAAACGGCGGCGCCACGGGGAAAGCGAAAGAGGACGGGGATGGAGGCGCCGCTGGTTCGGCCGAAATCGGCGCCGGCGCCACCGCCGTCAGGGACGCCAGCGGCGAAGCGCTGATGACCGGCTCGGGACCGGCCGGCCTCGCGACCGGAAACGGCGCGGGCGCCGTATCGCCGCCTTCAGCCCTGGACAAGGCAGACGGCGCGGCAGGCGGCGCGGCGGGCGGAGTCTTTCGTCCGAACAGCATGAACGTTGATCCCCAATCAGGAAACGCGGGTGGGCTGAGGGTCGATGCCGGGCCGGAGCGCCCCGAGCCGGACTATCCCAGGCGGAATAGCCTGACCAGGGAACAGGGGCGTCCCGTCGCATCGTCCGGTGAGGCCGGGACACGGCCGCGCCGCAAGCGGCGTAACACGGTCATCCGGCCCGCCGCAAGGGGCCTGTCATGGACTGGAACACGTGGACCATGAAAGCGCTGGCGAGGACCGGGACCAGCAGGTTGACGAAGGGGATCGACGAAAGGAAGGCGATGATGACGCCGGCTGAAAAAGGTTTCAACGGATGGGCCCGCCGCAGCGCCCGGGCCTCGCGGCGGTCCATCCGGCGGTTGGCCACCAGCTCGAAATATTCCCGTCCCAGCAGATAGCCGTTGATGGTGTAGAAGACCATGAGGTTCAGGCCGGGGGCCGCCAGATAGAGCGGCAACGCCACGATGTTGACCGCCAGAACCAACGCCAGGAAACGCAGGGCGGTGCCCATCTCCGTCACCCAGCCGCTGTGCCGGGGCGGCGGCAGGAAGGGATAGTGGCGGGCCTCGACGCGGTCCACCACCTCGTCGAGGAAGAAGCTGGACACCATCCCGACGGTGGCGGGAAACAGCAGCCAGGCGAGCAGCAGCACGACCAGCCCGCCCAGAAGGTCGATCGCGCCGTCCACCCAGCCATAGCCGGTCAGCGGCGTGTGGAACAGCGCCCACCAGACCACCCCGGCCAGCAGCGCATAGGCGAGGGCGGCCGACAGGACGCCGATCCACACCACCCGGCGGGCGCGCGGATCGGAAAGCTGGCCGAAGGCGAGAAGCAGGGCGCGGATCATGCTCGGTCCCGGAAGGAGGGCGACGGCTGCATATCTACGCTGCCCACCCCCCGCCTTCCAGGCTCCGCAGACCGGAAGGCTTCGGGCGCCGTGATTTTCCCCTCCGGCCGGCAGAGCCGGCCGTCAGGAAAGCGGACTGAACACCAGCGCCGCGTTCGTCCCGCCGAAACCGAAGGAGTTCGACAGGACATGGCGGATCCGCCGCTCCTTCGGCCGCAGCGGTACGAGATCGAGGTCGCAACCCTCCGACGGATTCTCCAGGTTCAGGGTCGGCGGCGCCACCTGGTCGCGCAGGGCGAGGGTGGTGAACACCGCCTCGATGGCGCCGGCCCCGCCCAGCAGGTGCCCGACGCTCGACTTGGTGGAGCTGAGCGTGGTCTTCGCCCCGTGCTCGCCCAGGAGCCGCTCGATGGCGCCCAGCTCGATCTCGTCGCCGAGCGGCGTCGAGGTGCCGTGGGCGTTGATGTAGTCGATGTCCTTCGGCTCCAGGCCGGCGTCCTTCAGGGAGGCCTTCATGGCGCGGAAGCCGCCGTCGCCATCCTCGACCGGCGCGGTGATGTGGTAGGCGTCGCCGGAGAGCCCGTAGCCGACGATCTCGGCGTAGATCTTCGCGCCGCGGGCCTTGGCGTGCTCGTATTCCTCCAGCACCACGACGCCGGCGCCTTCGCCGAGGACGAAGC
>FTCT01003697.1_pt1 | contig 18424 bp, 19 predicted proteins | sample 1658881 | NCBI WGS metagenome assembly FTCT01 (sample SAMEA3914864, study PRJEB12502) | metagenome | biome: forest; material: soil | place: USA | collected 2012-03-12 | depth 0.3 m | reverse complement strand
CTCATACCCAGTCTCGCCATCGCTCATGGGAAACACGGCAAACCCATCCGCTGGCGAAAACGCGAGATCATCAATCATCTGGGTGAAGGCCGCCTCCTGTCCCTCTTTCGGGATGATGACGAACCCATCCGCCGTCTTCTCCACATCGAAGATCGGCGATCCATTCTTGATGCTGGCCAACAGATTTTTCACAGCGCGTCTTTAGCGAGCGATGTTTGGTTGTGTCCAGTCAGTCGAACTCGAACAGCGCCATGGCGTCGGTGACATTGCCCCGCAGCCGTCGACCGTCCAGCCCGAATGGGTCGCCGGTGATCCAGATTTTGAACGCAAGCGCATCCCTACTGTGCTCGAACATTACAGCCTCGCCGGTCTCGTAGAACCAGCCGCTGCCGTTCTCTTCCAACCAGGTGCTGACGAGGTAGCGATGCTTGGCGGACCAACCGATGTAGTCAGCTCGAAGGAAGCTGAAGGGCTCGCGGATGGCGAACCACTCGTCGGCGGTCAGTCTCTTCAAGGGTCTACAGATAGGCTTCTCGTTCGAGCGCGGCGCGATCTTTAATCGTGACCTTGCCCCGCGTGTAGGAGACAGCACCTGCGTTGGCCAACTTGCTCGCCATCTCATTGATCGTCGTCCGCCGCAGCCCCAGCGATTCCCCGATGGTCGCCTGGGTAAAGTCAAACTGGTCCTCGCCGGTTGTGTCCTGAAGATCCAGGAACCATTTCGCAAGACGTTTGACCCCCGGCTGACACGCCGCCCAGACAGCGCTCTCGGCGATACGGGCGGTCAGCGAGGCGCTGTAGGCCGACATGATGAACTGCACCTCGTTTGCCCCCGCCGTGATCTCCCGAAACTTGCGTGCTTCGATCCGCAAACCTGAACCATTGGTGTGCGCAACATACCCGAAAGGCGACTTCAACGGGACCAACCAGCCGCTACTTCCTAGACAGCCCTCGGCGCCGATTAGATGGGTCTCCAGTGATTGCCCGCTGCCCAACCATACGGCCGACACGACACCGCTTTTGAGGAAGACAAGAGCGTCGGTGGCCTCGGACGTGACGGCGATGTTTTCACTCCGGCGGAACGCGACCGTATGCAGGTGTGGTCTAAGAGCCTCCATCACGTCGTCTGGAAACGCTGCGAGCAAGGCGTTTTGGATGGTCGGATACGCTGTTGTTTCAGATGCCACGAATTTACCGATCCTTCTGCCACGCCTCGAACGTGGCAGGCCCGTGATGGTTCTGTGGCCACTTTGAGCTGGCCGGCCTTCCGGCGGCCCAAACAGGCCCGACGGGTCGACGGTCGATCATAAGGAGCAAAACCCCGCGACGGAGAGTCGTGGGCGGACGCCCGGCACGAAACCACCCTTTCGTTCGGTTATCCTGTCGATTCCATATTTGGCTTTTGTCGAACAACCGCTCATTGGACCCAATCAGATCAGCCCATGAGATTCGGCAGTGCTTTCAAAATCTTCAATCGCGTTTGCCGCTCTTTCGATGGTGCTGACGGCCGTGGTTTCGACCCCGTCTGCTGCCCAAGCGCAGACGGCGTACCGGCCCGCCCTTGATACCCACGCCTTCCGCCAGAACCTCGCAGGGCGCCCGACACAGGTGTTGATACTTGCGGCCTCGCACCTTTCGAACTTCAGCAGTTTCAAGCCGGAATACGCTGATACGCTGGTCGGAAAACTCGCCGCGTTTGACCCCCAGATCATCGCCATCGAAGCGCTTTCCGGCGTCCAGTGCGATGGGCTCCGCCGGTTCGACGCCAGGCATCCCGGACTGGCCACCCGGTACTGTTTCTCCACCGAAGCTGCCGGGACTGCCTTTGGTGTGGATGTGCCCACAGCGACCATCGAAGCGCTGAAGCTCATGGCGGAGGTTGCGACCGATCCGACGCCGGCAAAACGTCGGCGCCTTGCTGGTCTGTTTATGGCGGGCGGCGAGCCGGCCTCTGCGGTGGTCCAGTGGCTACGGCTTGATGCGGCCGAGCGTCTGGAAAACGACGGCCTGACTGCGGAGCTCGTCAGGACCCTGAACTCTCTGTCGGTCAAGAACAACGAAAGCTACATCGTCGGAGCCCGTCTGGCGGCCGAACGCGGCTTGGAACGCGTCTACAGCATGGATGATCACACGGCTGACGACATCCTGTACGGCATGGACGAAGCCGCAGGGCCCGCGATCGAACAGATTTGGAACACGAGCAATCCGACGCTTGATGCGATGCGGGCGATGGACGTCCCCACAGACGGCGAATCCACCCTGGCGATATTCCGGTTCAACAATCTGCCGGAAACCCAGGTCAATCTTGCAATCGGCGAACACGGACTTGCGACTTCACAAGACAGTCCCGGTCTCTACGGGCGGCAGTACACGGCTTGGTGGGAAGTTCGAAACGAACGCATGGCGTCCAATATCCGGTCGTGCTTCTCGGATCATCCAGGCGCTCGGGTGCTCGTCATAGTCGGGGGCACACACAAGCCGTATCTCGAAGCCTACCTCGATCAGATTCATGAGGTCGAGCTGGTCGATGCGATGAAGGTGCTCCAATAGCCTTCTCCGTCTTAGGGTGCCAGCGCGTTCGTCCGGTAGATTCAGCGGCGACCTGTCTGAGACGACCGCTCCGACAAGAACCCTTCAAGCTTGCCGATGCGCCTCGGGCTTGCGCCGTACACACGCCGGAATGCGTATGTGAAAGCACTCCGGCGCGCTTCAGTGCTTCATGCGCGAGCGTGCTTCGAACGCGATGGTCGGAACTGAGGCCCCTTGCGAGGCGTAAGACACGGTCGACTCACGGATTTTCCGGCGAGGAACACCCTGAGGCCGTTATGTGCTCACGGCCGAACAAAATCGCGACCTAGCCAAAAAAGCTCGCCGCCTGATGGCGGGAAGGACTGTGGCGGGCGCCAAGATGCTGGAAACGTATGCAAAGGAGTGCGACGCTGCGGCAGATGAAGCCGATCGCGTCGCCGGCACAGCTGCCGCAGTGACGTCGCCACGTCCTGGGCGCTGGTCCGTCACCATCGCGCGGATCCCAGTCGTCGCCAGAGCTCACGCTCTTTGCGGGAAACCTCGGCCAAGTCGGCATGATCAACCCAACTTATGATCACGTCATCTCTAATCTCGAAGATCGAGATCGTTCGGACCGACGTTGTGGATCCCCGTCCGGGTGTCAAACGATAGAAAAGTTCGGCGAGCACGAGGCCGCCTTCGGCCGCGACTTTCGTGACGTGCAGGTCAATTTGCGCATAGGTCTGAAATAGACGTCGCCAGAAATCGAGCACGGATTTTCGCCCTTTGATCCGGCCAGCCTCTTCGAACTGTGCGGTGACGTCTTCGCCGAGAAAAGGCGTAAGCATCCGGAAGTCCCCCAGACTGAAGGCCTTGGCGAACGTCTGGAGCAGATTTGTTGCGGAATCTGACATGATCGGCGGTCAGTATTCGATGAAATGGCGATTCCCGCCTACGGGAATCCCGCCATGCGCGCATTCATCCTACAGCGGGTCGATCATCCCGGTCCGTACGGCGTAGGCCACTGCTTCGATGCGGGTCCTCACACGAAGCTTGGAGCAGACCTTCTCGAGGTAGCTATCGACCGTTCTCGGCGACAGTCCGAGAATCGACCCTATGTCGCTCGAACTTTTGCCAAGGCTGACCCATTGAAGACATTCCGTCTCGCGCGAGCTGAGGCTTATGGGTTGCGCTGACGTCTGCGGCCGAGGTCCGGAGTCCATGAATTTCCTCGCGTTGATCTCGACAGCCTGTTCTCAAGCCAGGGGCTGGGCAACGCCTCGGTCTTGCGGAATATGCGCAAGAATCCTGCGCACTTTTCTGGCCAGCGAAGGGGGAAGATCTCAGAGAGAGACCATCACCGAGGCTTGAAGGGCAGCGGCGCCAGCCCTAGACCAGTGACGTCGGGCGCCGTCATATAGGGATGGAACTTGAGCCGGGGTTCGCTGCCAGCGAGGCGGCGTTTCATCCTGAAGTAGCGGGCCTCCTCGCGTGGCTTCCTCGCCCGACCCCTCCCCGCCTTGCGTCCTGAGTCCGTTTGATTCATGTTCGGGTGTCGGCGTTCGCGCCGATAGGGGCCGGGAATCCCCTGTGCGAGACTCAAACTCAAGCGCGCGCGGCGACGTGCGATGATCACCTGCCAATGTCGGCGGCCGCGCGTCTACGCGCGCCCGGTCGCAGGCCGGCGCCCTATCGGATTCCTGTCCTCTGGCACGGAGCTGGAGGTCGCGTTGAGCGATGTGAAGGAGATGAATCCCGGGACCGCGGCGAGCCTGAACGGGCTTTATCGCCGCTATTCCGTTTGGCTCGGGAACCGGCTCCGTCGGCAGGTAGGGTCGGATGATGCTGCGGACGTCGTGCAGGAGACCTACCTTCGGATCACGCCCTATCTTCTCGATGACATCCGTCATCCCAAGGCGCTTCTGCTCCGCGTCGCCCTGAATCTTGTTCGGGACGAGAAGCGCAGGCTCGCGACCAGAGAGCGCGCTGCTTCACTAGGCGAGCTTCCTCAGGACATCATCCCGTCAGACGCCGTTGATCGGCTTCATCTCAAGCAAATCCTCCAAACCATGCCGCCGCTGTATCGGGACGTCTTCGTCTTGAGCCGCTTTGACGGTATGACATACTCCGAGATAGCTCTGGCTCATGGGATCAGCTTGGCCACGGTCGAACGACGGATGGCCAAGGCGGTCGAACACTGCATGGCGCAACTGGACGTCTAAGGCACGCACGATGACGGTCGACTCAGATCTCGACGCGCGACGTCGCGAAGCCGCCTCCTGGTTTGCGCGGCTAAACCAGAAACGCGTGGCCGCAGCGGATATTACCGCTTTCAGCCAATGGCGACGCAGTCCTGAAAACGCCGCGGCCTACGCGAAGATCGAGACGATGTGGGAGGCCGCCGAGACCCTCGCCGGCGATGTCGACGTTGCCGCCTTGACCCAGGGGGCGCGTGAGCGGGCTGACGCATCGCGTCAGGCTCAGAGGCAGCTCTCAAGAATATTCATCCCGATTGGAGCCGTCGCGGGCGCTCTGGTTCTAGGCCTTGCCGTATCTTTGTGGGCCGGGCGGACACGTTCGTACGAGACGGGGTTTGGCGAACGCCGCGTGGTTCTTTTGGCCGATGGCTCTCACGTCACGCTGGACAGCGAAAGCAGGATCCGGGTGAAGCTGGAGGCAGGGAGGCGTTCCGTTGAACTGGCGTCGGGTCAGGCGTTCTTCGACGTTCAAGGCGATCGGTCACGCCCGTTTGTCGTGACGGCCGGCGATGCAGACGTCACCGCGATCGGAACCCGGTTCGACGTCCGGCGGTCCGGGGACGGCGCCCAGGTGACCCTTGTCGAAGGCAAGGTCGAGGTTCGCGATCGTCCCGCAGCTGCTCCGCGGTGGTTCTTGAGCGCAGGCCAACAAGTCCTGACCACCGAGCCCCGCGCGGTTGTCAGGCGCGTGGACGCCATCTCTGAGACCAGCTGGACCTCCGGGCGTCTCATCTTTGCAGGCGATACGATCGAGGCGGCCACAGCCGAGGTCAATCGCTACAGCCGCGAGAAGGTCGTCATCGCGGCCCCCAGCATCGCGAGGATCGCTGTGAGCGGTGCGTTCAACACGGGCGACGTAGAGGGCTTCGTCTCGGCCTTGACCGAACTCTACCCTGTGATCCCGGATCGCAGCCACGCGGGCCAGATCGTGCTGCGCGACGCGCCGGCAAAAATTCGCGCCGTGCCCTGAGGGGTTCTGCCGCGCCCGTCCGTCTCTTCCCCGACCCGCAGTTCTGCGGATATCCATTTCGGGGGATTTAATGCGTATCGGCCTGTGCTCCTCTGCGCTTTCAGCGCTCATTCTCGCGGCGGCGACGCCGGCCCTCGCCCAAGGCGTGACCCCGGCGGTTGGGTTCCAGGTGCCGGCAGGCCCTTTGCATACGGCCTTGCCGCTCTTCGCCTCACAGAGCGGCGAACAGATCCTGTATCCGACCGAGCTCGTCGCTGGCCGCCAATCTCCCGGTGTTACGGGCACCCTTCGGACCGACGAGGCGCTCGCTGTTCTCCTGAGGGGAACGGGACTGAGCGCACGGCGGACGCGCCCGAACACGGTCGTGGTCTTCGATCCCAACCAACGCGCTGAGACGGACGAGAGCGCGAGTCAGGTTGAGGATGTCGTCGTCACCGGCAGCCTCATCCGAGGCGTCGCCGATGGCCCGTCCCCTGTTGTCACAATCTCGCGGGACCAAATGGACCGCCAGGGCCGGGCCACCGTTGCCCAGCTTCTCGCCAATATGCCCCAGAACTTCGGAGGCACCGCTAACGAAGGCGCGCTGAACAATGGCGGAGACCGTTCGGGCACCAACGCCAACTACGCCAACGGGGTAAACCTTCGAGGATTGGGCAGCGACGCCACGCTCGTGCTCATCAATGGCCGCCGGCTGGCCGGGACAGGCGCCAAGGGCGACTTCGTCGATGTCTCGACGATACCCACTGCGGCCGTGCAGCGGGTCGACGTGCTTCTCGATGGCGCCTCCGCATTGTACGGCGCCGATGCTGTCGGCGGGGTCGTCAACATCATTCTTCGGGACGATTACGATGGCGCTGAAACGCGTGTCCGGTTCGGAAATACGACGGACAGCGCCAGCGGCGAATACCAGTTCGGGCAGACCTTCGGCCGTCGATGGGCAAGCGGCGGCGCTCTGGCGACCTACGAATACTACGATCGCGAAGCGCTGGCGGCTTCCAAGCGGCGCCTGGCCGGCGATGCGGACCTGAGATCCCTCGGAGGTGCGGACCGGCGCTCCTTTTATAGCCATCCGGGCAATATCGTCGCGCTCGACCCTGCGACCGGAAGCTACGTCCCGACCCATGCGATCCCGGCAGGCCAGAATGGCGTAGGCCTGCGAGCGACCGACTTTCGGCAGGGACAGACCAATCTGGAGAATTTCCGCGCCGGCGGGAATGTTCTTCCGCGACAAACACGGCACAGCGCTTACGGCATCGTCAAACAGGCGCTCAATGATCGGGTTTCGCTCAACGCCGACTTCCGCTTCGGGCAACGCGACTATGAAACAGTCTCATTCCCCATCACGACACTGCTGACAGTCACTTCCGCCAATCCCCATTTCGTATCGCCGACCGGCGCACGCTCCCACACCATCGCTTACTCCTTTCAGGACGAGATCGCTGCGCCCCGGATTTTCGGCGAGGTAAAGAGCTATGGCGCCAGTTTAGGCGGGGCGGCCGATCTGTTTTTGGACTGGAAGCTCGACGCCTATCTCGCGTGGAGCTCTGAGGAGTCCCGGACTGGCGTAAATGGCGCGCTCCAGTCGACGTTCCTGCGTGAGGCTCTGGGCGCCGTGGCAGACAGTGTGGCGACGCCATACAATGCTGTCCGAGACGGATATCTGAACCCGTTCGGCGCCGGCGACATCAACAGCCGCGCCGTGCTCGACTTCATCAGTTCCGGATTTACGCGGACGCACAGCGAAACGGGCGTCACGTCGGCAAACCTCCAGATCGGCGGCGCCGTTCTGTCGCTCCCCGGGGGGGCGGTGCGCGTTGCGGCGGGACTCTCGACGCGCCACGAGACGTTCGAGCGTCAGGTGACCAGTTTTACGTCGGGCGCGGCGCCGACGGCGGGTGCGACTAATACGACCGAGCGCGATGTGTCGGCGGCCTTCGCGGAATTCCGCATTCCGGTTTTCGGTGCTGCGAACCGCCGCTCGGGACTGGAGCGGCTCGAACTATCGCTGGCGGCACGGTTCGAGGACTACGGAGTTATCGGCCAGACCACGAGCCCGAAAGTCGGCGTCCTTTGGGAGCCGGCGACGGGCGTGTTGCTCAAGGCCAATTACGGTCGATCATTTCGCGCGCCCGCGTTGCGAGAGCTGAACGACGCAGCGAGCGCCAGCCCTTCGATCCTTCCACGCGGCTCGTCTCAGATTCTCACCATGATCCTGTACGGCGGCAATCCAGACCTTCAGCCAGAAGAGGCCGACACCTGGACGGCCGGCTTCGACCTGCGGCCGAGCCTCGTTCCCGGACTCACGCTCGGGCTGAACGTCTTTCGCACCGACTTCGACAATCGGATTGGGCAACCTGCGCTCGAAAGCATCCTGACGGCTCTTTCGGATCCGTCGCTGGCGCCGTTCGTGCGCACTCTCAGCCCCACGACGAATTCCGCCGATCGCGCCGCCATTCAAGCGATCCTTGATTTGCCGACGACCAATCTGAGAGACCTGTTTTCCGCTACCGACTATGGAGCAATCGTCGACGCTCGCTACGTGAATACCGCACGCGTCCAGGTCGAGGGTGCAGACGTCAACGCGGCCTATGGTTTCGACATCGGTCAGAATGCGTTCGACGTCGGGTTCAACCTGACCTGGCTCGACCGGTTCGACGCTCAGCCCACGCCCAGTGCATCGACGGTTTCCCAGATCGACCGCCCCAACTTCCCGGTCGGGCTGCGCGGCCGGGTCTCCGCCGGATGGTCTCTTGGCGGGTGGACGGTCTCACCGTCGCTCAACTACGTGGGCGATTATCGCGACCTCGCCGGTAAGCAGATCGGCGCCTGGACGACCGCTGACGTCCTGGTGCGCTGGGCTCCGGAACGCGGCCTGCTCGAGGGAACAGCCATTTCGCTGACGGTGCAGAACCTGTTCGACCAGGACCCGCCCTTCTACGACGCGCCGGAAGGGGTCGGCTACGACGCCGCGAACACCCATGTCCTTGGACGTTTCGCGTCACTCCAGTTCACCAAGGCCTGGTGATGCGATCGCTTCCGTGGATGCTCGCCCTTGCGGCGAGCCTGGCTGGAGTCTGCCCTGCGTCCGCGCAAACGCATCGGTTCGGGGTGGAGGATCTGGTCGGGAGAGAAGGGGTTGGTCAGGTTCGGGCCAGCCCCGACGGGCGCTGGGTTGTCGTCGAACGGCAAGCCGCCCACGATCAGGCGGCGACGTATCGGTTCCAGACCATGACCTACGCCTTGTTGACCGAGCTGGAAATCCACGCCGCCGACGGCGCGACGCCGACGCGTCGGTTCGCCGCCGCGGGTCACGACGTCGGTTATCTCGCCGGCCCCTTTTCGCCCAGCGGCGCCAGGATGGTCGTCGTCAAGGTCACTGGGAGCACGTACCGCATGGGTTTCCTCACCCTGGCGACAGGCGAAATCCAGTGGCTCCCGATCACGCCGGAGCAAAGCCAGTTCGGACGGTCCGTCGCCTGGCGATCCGAGACCGAAGTCGTTGTGATTGCGCGGCCTCTCGACGATTTCCCGATCCAGATGAGGGTCGGGTTTCAAACCCAGGAGCGGGTCGAAGAGCTTTGGCGAAACGCGGCCTCCGGTCATGCATCAAGCGGCGTCTATATTCCGAGCGGGTCGACCCGTGATGCACGCGTTCAGAGCCTTCCCTCAAGCCTGATCCTGGTCGATGCCGAGACCGGCGGTCAGCGTGTTTTGGCCCAGGGCGAATGGTTCGATATGGCGGTTTCGCCCGATGGACGCCGTCTCGCCGCACTCCGCAATGCAGAAGACATCCAGCCCGACCCGGTACGGCCGCTCCGGGTCGGGGATCCGATCCGTCGTCGTCGCCTCGCGGTGATCAACCTCGACAGCGGCGCGGTCTCCGACCCGGCGCCGGATGAGGATTTCGCCATGTATTTGATCTCCTGGTCCCCGGGGTCGTCCCGGCTGCTCGCGTTCGGTCGTCCGTCCCGATCGGAGGATTTCGATGAGGTCGGTCGCTACTGGCTCATCGGACGGGACGGACAGGCTGCAAAGCTCGATACTGGCGCGGACCGCCCCTGGCTGCAGAGAACGTGGGACGGCGTCGCCATCCCGCTGGCGAGCTGGGATGGCGAACGACCTCTGATCCAGGTCGGCGAAGGCGAAGGGGACCGGCATTGGCGACGGGATGACGGCGCACGATACCCGGTAAGGGAGCCTGGCGAACGCGTTGCCCGCTTCGAGGGTCGAACTGTCATCCAACGCCGCGACGGGCTCTACGCCCTGAATGGCGCCACGGTCGCTCGGGGTCGGCTCGTAGACAATGGGCAGACGGCTGACGGCGCCAACCCCGCCCTGTGGAATCCCAGCCCTGTTCTTCTTGGGCAGGGGTCTGTTGTCGACGGGGCTTGCATTCAGCTGGTCCATAGGGACAGCCCGACCTGCGTGTCTCCGCTCTCCGCGAGTGAGCGGACGATCGCGGCCAGCGCGGCGGGCCTCGTGACGACGGATCTGGACGAACACGGCGTGACGACGGTTCGTCTGCATGCGCGGGGCGAGGCGACGACGCTGGCGACCGTCAACACCGCATGGCGTGATGTTAAATGGGGCCGTGTCGAGCCCGTTGTTCACTCGGGTCCAGAGGGGCAGCCCCTGACGAGCTGGCTCCTCCTTCCTGAGGGTATGGCGGCAGGCGAACGCCCCCCTGTCGTCGTCGAGATCTATCCCGGCCGAACCCTGACGGCGCCGCCAGCGACGATCCTGCCGGGATCCCGAAACCCGCAGAACAATCCATCGGTGATCGCCGGGGCCGGATACGCCGTTCTGATCGCAAATCTGCCCCATCCTGCGTCCGGGCCGCGGCTGGACGATCTCGCCAACCGCATCTTCGCCATCGTCGATGTCGCTGGCCGTCGCGGACTGGTCGATCCGGCCCGGGTCGCCGTGATGGGCCACAGCTACGGAGCGTATTCGAGCCTGCGTGCGGCGACCCAATCGGATCGTTTCAAGGCTGTGATCGCCACCAGCGGCTACCCGGAGCTGACGCGCTCGATGGAATTGCCGCCATTCTTTCGCGTGTCCCCTGATGAAGGAGTCCCGGTCGGACAGATGGCGGGATGGGGCGAAACGGGCCAAGGTGCGTTCGGCGCCTTCTCGACCTCACGCGAGAATTATGTCGCTCAAAGCCCTCTGTTCAGCGTCGAACGCCTGCGTAGTCCAACGCTCCTGGCTGAGGGCGACCAGGAAAACCCTCGCATGGGAGCCCTGTTCAGCGCTCTCTATCGCATGAACCGCGAAGCCGCGCTGGTGACCTTCTATGGCGAGGGTCATACTTACGAAAGCCCCGGCAATGTGAGGGATCTACACGCGCGAATTCTCGATTGGTTGGGCCGCTATCTCGGCCCGCCGGCGCGCCTCGATCCGCTGGCTCCAGCGTCGCAACCAGACCTCGAGCACGCCCAGGAGAAGCGGTCTGTTCGCGCCCGGGCTCCATAAGAGACGTTCAGGCTCAAGATCACGAGCCAGTTCCACAGGATCGAGCAGTCGATGTTCGACCATCAATCCGTTTTTCAGCAGGGGGCCTAGATCTGCAAGGCTGCGTTGGACAACGTGTCCGTAGAACTGACCCAGGTCGCCCTTGTCTCGCCTCTGGGCGATCGAAGCCGGTAAACGGCCGGCGAAAGCCTCGCGTGCAAGGCCCCGATCTCGTGCGCCGAGCGTCAGGCGATCAGCAGGGATCGCGAGACAATGCTCGATCACAGGTTGACTGAGCAGGGGATGGACGAGGTCGGCCGTTCTGGCGCGCAGACAATCGCTCCAGAAAAGCTGGCAGTTCGCGAGGCGATGAACCTGTCCATACTTGCCCGGTGGAAGGTCTGCCGCATCCGCTAGCCAGGGATGGAGCGGCGCCGGCGAGACCATCCGCTTCGGAGGCCAGAGCGCGACACGCGCAAGCGTCCAGGCGGAGTGGCGGGTCCATCTGGCCATATCGGCCCAGTAGCGAGGCTTGAAACCGGCCAGGCCTTCCCGACGCCGCCGATCCACCACGATGCGTGGCTCCGGAGCCTGATAAAAAGCGGCATCCCCGCCCTGCCCGGTAACGAGTGCGGTGGCGCCGCGTTGTCTGACCCGTCTGGCGACGTCGCGATCGTAGGCGACATCGACGCCATGCAACGCAGGCCGAATTCCCTCCCCCAATGGGCGCAGGAGCGCTTCGGTTATGGCGGCGACAGGTTTTCTGACCGCTGTCAGGCGCACTCCGGATTTCTCGGCCGATGCGAATGCGTAAGCTCGTTCATCGCCCTCCCCCCAGTCGCCGAAATAGTTGACGAAGCGCGCTCTCGACCCCAGGCCCACAGCCGCGACGCTGCTCGAGACGATGGCGGAGTCCAGCCCGCCCGAAATCTCTCCGTGGATGCGTTGATGGGGCGAAAGTGTCTCGGCGATCACCCGATCGACAAGGGTCCGCAAGACCTCAGGGCTGTCGTCGAATGCCGTTCCAACAAAGCTGGACGGCCGCCAGAGGGTATGACGCTCCAGGGGGTCGCCGACCAGGATCATGTCTCCGGGTGTGACGACATTCAGTCCCCTGAGCGGAGGGTGGTGGCTCAGCAGTCCCGGATCGTTCGACAGGGCAGCCAGGACTTCCCAGTCAATCGCGATCTCCGGGGGAAGGAGAGCGTCCGCGACTTGCGGAGGTTGATCAGACGCCAACGTCAATCCCCCGCTTTTCCACCACACGCAGTCTATTGCGCCACTCGGATCCCGAACGAGCGCGAGACGGTTATCCTCGTCCCGCCAGGCCAGAATGTATCGCCCCCAGCCAGACCGGACCACCTGCGAACCCAGGCCTGCGGATGTTCGGCTGGTGGCGACGATCGAAGACAGGGGTCGGTCAGCAGGCCGCCACGTCCCGATCTGGATATGGCGGCGGTGGACCTGCCGTACGTCCAGAGTGGCGTTTGGGCCCAGCCAGACCTCTATGTCTTGAACGACCAATGCGGACCGCCAACCTGCCACCAGCAGATCCTGGCGGGTTCGATCGAGGCGATGCCGATCACCCTGCGTCGCCAGACGGCTGTCGATCAGAAGGTAGGCGCGAGCATCAACAGCCGGGGTCATCGACACAGCAGAGGCTGATATGCCGACAAGCGCTCGACATCATCATTGAGGCAGGTATCGCCCGCCTGAACCCAGCAATGGGCCATGAACGGAAAGAGCCGCACGCCGAAAACCCACTCCGCGTCGAGCCCCTGCCGATGCAAGGCCCGAACGAGCACAGCCGACCGGACGAGGCATTCGCCTTCGATCGGCAGCCATGGCTGCACCCTCCAGAAGGCCCGGGCGGCGCGTAGCACTTCCGCCCCAGCGACAGAGGGCAGCGGGGGCTCCGCAAGATAAGCGGTGATGCCCGATCCGGGCTTGATCCTGCGCACGTCGACAGCAGCGGCTAGGCCCGCGTGAATATCGCGCCAGGAGACCCGTGCGGGATCGTAGATGGCTGTTCGGGAGGGTTTGGACGGCAATGGTCGAGCCATCGGCGGCGCTTCGGCCTGGATCAGTCCAGCGGCCTCGAGCGTGTCCCGCGCCGGACCGCATAAAACTTCCGCTCCGCCGTCAGGTCGGGACAGCAGGGTTTCTCCTCCGCTCGGGAGACAGAAATAGTTGTCGGCCTCAAGATCCAGGATCACGAGCGCCGTGTCGATGACGGCCGCATGCACGCCTGCCTTCAGAAAGGTCATGTGAGACAGCCCTGATGAGGACGCCGGCCTCGAAGGCCGACGTCCCTTTCGTTCAGTGGAAACGCACGCCGGTCATGGTCCAGCGCTGGACCGGGATCAGCTCGAACTCGCCATCCGGGGAGTCCGCGCGGGTTTGAACCGCGGCGGAGCCGAGCCGCAGCAGGCCCGATCCGGCCTCGTCGTAGTGCTGGATCGGGTTCAGTTCCGGCTTTTCCACGCCGACTTCGGCGCGGGTGTGATGGGCGGCCGACCCCAGGGAGATCAGACGCGTCAGTTTCTTCAGCATAATGATTGCCTCCTATAGCGGGCAGGATTGCCCGACACAGTGAGGACGCGCGCGCCGGCGCGCATTTTCAAACTATATTTGGAATATACTTCATGCCGTTTGGCGCATCACTTTCTCAAGCGACGGAGAAAGCTCAATTCGGCTCTGATGATAGTGCTCGATCACCTCGGCTGTCTCAGCGAACAGACCTGTAGACGCCAGGCGATTGATCTCGACGACGATTTCCCATCCGGTGTCTTGCAGCGAAGCCTCAATGCGCCGGATGGGCCTGAGCTGGGTCGTCACGCGGCGGAAAGCGCCCAGGGCGGCGTCGTTACCGGCCTGCTTCGCCAGGCGGTCAAACACGCCCTCAATTTCCGCGATCTCGTCCGTGTCAGCATCCGGAGTCGGTGAGTCGGCGAAGATTGCATCCGACGCCGACCGGCTCAGGAACTGACGATGAAGCTGGTAAAGTCCTACAATATCAGACGCCGTCGGACTGGGCGCGAAGTAGCCCCATCCGGGGCGATGTTCGATGATGCCCTCCCCGGCCAGATGGGCGAGCGCTTCGCGCACTGGGGTTGGACTGAGACCAAGCTCTGTCGCCAGACTGGTGGCCACCAGCGGACGACCCCAGCCGAACCGGCCAGCCGCGGCGTAACCGGCAAGAGCGGTCCTGGCGGCGACGAAATGATCCCGTTCACGCGCCACAGGCAGAACCTTCCCGGCTCAGTCGCGATGGCGCGTCGGCGCGCCCGGCTCCAGAAATTTGAATACGGACGATCAGTCGATCAGTTTCCATAAAGACACCGCATAATCTTTGCGCATGCTGCGCAAGACTTGGGACACCGTGAGCTTCCCGTCTTTCATTTGATGCTCAACTGCCGCATTTTTCAACCACCGGGAGTACGGCGTCGAGAATCGCGTTGACCTCCACAACCCGAGGCATGCGAGCTGATGGAAAGCGAAACCCCCCGCTCCCAAAACGAAATCCTGGGCGCCGCCCTGCGTTTGATCCGTTTGCACAGGCGCATGAAGCCGGCGGACGTGGCCAAGAAAATGGGGATCGCCAAACGGACCTACGAACATTTCGAGGCCGGCAAGGGCGCGATCAATCTTGAGCGGATTCATCGCTTTGCTGAAGCAACCGACAGTGACCCCTACGCTATCATCGACTGCATGGCGCTCGCGTCTCCGGAGTTCGCGCTGCGCTGCGCGGACAATAAGGCGATGGTCGCCTGGAAGGTGGTGACACAGGAATTCAACGCCGAAGTTGGCGACGCCATCATGGAATTGGAGACGGCGTCCATCATCAACGCCTTCACAAAGACGCTCAAGGATCTGGCGCTACAGGCCGTTCGCCGGGACGATGCGGCGAAGGCGTGGCTCGAACAGCGACTCGGCAGGCTTCTCAAACCCACATCCGATGAGGAAGACTGAGTGACCGGTCATCTCACACCGTAGATCTGCGACGTAGATCTTGCGGAGTTGCCGCAAGGATCGATCCGGGTCTCGCTTGAGTCATGTCTCGCTCGGCCCTCCATCATTCCCCGTCAGGCAGTTCAGAGAGCGTCGCCGACCGCCGGCTCACCGAGCGCCAGACGCTCTGCCTTCGCCTTGCATCCGAAGGCCTGTCGTCATCGCAGATCGGGCGACGGCTAAAGGTTTCAGCCCGAACGGTCGATGATCATATCCTGTTCGCCTGCCGCTCGCTGGGCGTGCGAACGCGGGTTCAGGCCGTTGCGCTTCTCGCCCGCGAAGACCGTCTCGAAGCCGAGGCCAGAAGCTTCCTACCGTAGATTCCCGGTCGGACCCTCGCGGATCGCGGCGCTGTCCGCGATGGGGTTTGCTGACAGGGTCAACGGAGCCCTGCCTTGCTTGATCTTGCCGTCGTCCTCGCCCTTTCAGCCCAATGTGCGCCTGACGTCTCGCCACAGACCCTGGCGGCCGTGGCCCATGCTGAAAGCCGGTTCGAGCCGCTTGCGATCGGCGTCAACGGCGATCGGGCCATACGCCAGCCCCGCTCACGGGAGGAGGCGATCCGGACAGCCCGGCGACTGATCGCCTCCGGCGCCAACATCGATCTCGGAATCGCCCAGATCAATTCCGCCAACCTGGTCTGGCTGAACCTGTCCATTGAAGACGCCTTCGATCCCTGCCGCAACCTGGCGGCAGCGGGGACCGTCCTTCGCGCCGGCTTCCGGCCGCTCTCCGCCCACCCGCTCGAGCGCCAGCGCGCGCTTCGTGTGGCCTTGTCCCGTTACAATACCGGCCACCCCGATCGCGGCTTTCGCAACGGCTATGTCGCGCGCGTGGAGGCGTCTGGCCTGCGCCTGGGTCTTGCAGCCGCTGAGACGCCGGCGACGACCGCCCCCCGTGTCGCCGGTCCAGTGGCGACGGCGACAAACCAACCCGCGGCGCCCCCCGCGCCGGCCTGGGATGTGTTTGGCCGCGTCCAGTCCAGCGCCGTCCTTCTCTTCATGTCCGACCCGCAGCCCCAGACCTGGAGTGTCATTCCATGACCCTGACTTTCAACCGCCGCCGCCAATGCGCGATCGGCGCCATCGCCATCGCCGCTACCCTGATGACGGTCCAGCCGGCCTTCGCTTCGGCCAATGTCGAGGGGCTGCTCCAGAACGTCGTCGACATGCTGACGGGCAATACGGCCCGGCTTCTGGCGATCCTGGCCGTGGTGGTGGTCGGCATTCTGTGGATGTTCGGCCTGTTCGACCTGCGCCGCGCCGCCATCGTCATACTCGGCATCGTCGTGGTCTTCGGCGCTGCCGAGATCGTCGGCCTGATCACCGGCGGTTCCTGATGAGCCGTTCAGACGAACTCCTGATCGTGAGCGGGATCGCTGGTGGTCTGGCCCTGACCCTGATGCTGGGCGTCCGGCTGATCTCGCCGACCCGGTTCGCGCAAGGGCTGGCTGGCGGGGCCATTGGCCTCGCCCTGCTCAAGCTCGCGCTGGTTCTGGGCGGAGGCGAGCATGTCTGAGGAACGGCTCATCGAGGATCCGCTCTTTCTGGCCTGCACCCGCCCGGCCATGATCATGGGCGTCCCCATGGAGGCCATGGGGGTCAATGTGATGATCTCCGGGCTCGCCTTCCTGGTTGGCGGCAGCCTGCTCTATCTGCTGATCGCGCCGGTTCTCCACCTGGTCTTTCGGGCCATCTGCAAAGTCGATCACAACGCCTTTCGACTGCTTTTGGTCTTTGTCGACACCAAGGGTCGGGCGAGGAACGGCGGGTTGTGGGGCGGAAGTTCGCCGACGCCACTGCCGGTCGTCCGGCGATACATTTTGCGGGAGCTCGCCCGTGGCTGATCCCCGCCCCACACCAGCCCGGTTGCGCAAGGAGGCGGAGCCTGCCACGGGCCTCCCCTACGCGCGCCACGCCAACGATGAGATCGTCGTTCTCGACAGCGGCGCCCTGATGATGTCGTTCCAGATCCAGGGCGCAGCGTTCGAAACGGCCGATCCCCGGGATGTCAACGACTGGCACGTCAAGCTCAACCAGGCCTGGCGGAACCTTGCCGACGATCGTCTGGCGATCTGGCACCACATCGTTCGCCGCGAAGTCGCGCCGGAGGCTGCGACGGGATTCCGGTCGGTCTTCGCCCGGGATCTGACGGCGGCCTACGAGGCCCGTCTGGGCCGAGGGCGGATGTACGTCAACGCTCTCTACGTCACCCTGGTCCTGCATCCCGGCCGCGATCCCGGAGATCGCGCCGCCGCTCTCATGCGTCGCCTCAAGGCGGCCCGGCGGGCCGAGGACGAGGTGTCGCTGGAGGCGATCAAGCGGCTGAGCGAAGCCGGTCGTGACCTCGAGCAGTATCTCGGCCGCTATCAGCCCCGCCGGCTCGGCCTCTACGAGCACCACGGCGTCTGGTGTTCTGAGCCCATGGAACTGGTGCGGCTGATCCTGACCGGCCGGCCGGGGCGCGTTCCGATCGTCCACGGCCACCTCGGCTCGGCGACCTATACCATCCGCGCCATTTTCGGCCGCGAGATCCTGGAATTGCGCGATGTTGACGGCGGCCGCTTCGCCGGTGTGCTGGCTATCAAGGAATATCCGGCCACGACCCGCCCCGGTCTCTGGAATGCGCTTCTCAGTGCCCCCTTCGAATTTGTGGTCACCCAGTCCTTCGCCTTTCTTTCAAAGGCGGCCGGGCGTGCGGTGATGGAGCGCAAACAGAACCAGATGGTCTCGGCGCGTGATCGGGCGGCGTCGCAGATCGACGGACTGTCCGAGGCGCTGGACGACCTCGTCAGCAACCGCTTCGTGCTCGGCGAGCATCAGGCCTCGGTCCTTGTCTATGGCGATAGCCCCGCGGAGCTGGCCGACCATCTCTCCAAGGCGCGGGCCCATCTGGCCGACTCCGGTCTGGTGGTGGCGCGCGAGGATCTGGGTCTGGAGGCTGCGTTCTGGTCGCAGTTCCCCGGCGGCTTTTCGCGCCGCACAAGACCGGCTGCGATCACCTCGCGGAATTTCGCCGCGCTCGCGCCGTTCCACGCCTTCCCGGTCGGCAAGGCCTCAGGCAACCACTGGGGTCCGGCTGTGGCCACCCTGCGCACGACGGCGGGTTCGCCCTTCTATTTCAACTTCCACGTCGCCGACCTGGGCCACACCTTCATCTGCGGGCCGTCGGGGTCGGGCAAGACCGTCGTCCAGAATTTCATGCTGGCGCAGCTCGAACGCTT
>FTCT01005127.1_pt1 | contig 18437 bp, 9 predicted proteins | sample 1658881 | NCBI WGS metagenome assembly FTCT01 (sample SAMEA3914864, study PRJEB12502) | metagenome | biome: forest; material: soil | place: USA | collected 2012-03-12 | depth 0.3 m | reverse complement strand
GCCGTTCAGGCTGGTCTTGGGCGCCGAGGGCAGGGTGTTGCCCGAATAGTCGTCGCCCAGCGACTGGAAGTCCTTGTACTCGGCGCTGAGCAGCGACGCGCCCAGGGTCAGGGACAGGCCGGTCATCGGTCGCGCCTCGACCTCGGCCTCGCCGCCATAGACCCGGGCCTTGGAAGCGTTGGTGAACAGCTGCACCGGCAGGCCGTTGCGCTGGATCACCGTGTAGACCTGCAGGTCCTTGTAATCATAGTAGAAGGCCGAGACGTTCACCCGCAGGCGGCGGTCCAGGAACTCGCTCTTGGCGCCCATCTCATAGGCGTTGACGGTCTCGTCGCGATAGGGGCCCAGGTCGTCCGGATCGGTGGTCTGGCCGCTGAAGAAGCCGCCGCTCTTGGTGCCCCGGTTGTAGGTCGCATAGACGTTGGCGCCATCGCTGATCGCGTAGCGCAGACCCACACGGCCCGAGATCGAGCTGAAGGTCTTTTCGTTGTCGTATTCGAACAGGGTCAGCAGGCCGTAGTCGACGTCGCTGACATAGTGGAAGGTCTTCTTGTCCTGCGACCAGCGCAGGCCGCCCGTCAGGGTCAGTTTCGGCGTCAGGTCGTAGTCCGCCTGGCCGAAGGCGGCGTAGCTGGTGGTCTTCTGGTGCAGGGGCCAGCCGAACACGCCGACGCTATTGGCCGGATCCATGCCGGTCGGGTTGTTGACCGGGTCGGGGACGCGCAGGACTTCCAGCACGTTGTAGTGGCTGTTGTTGTCCAGGTTGTCGCGCGCGCCATAGACGCCGAAGACCCAGCGCAGCGGAGTCTCGCCGTTCGACTGAAGGCGGAACTCCTGGCTGGTGGTGTCCTGCTCGGCGATGTAGCGGGCGTCGAAGATCGAGATCGGGTTGGCGTCGGTTTCTTCGTAATCGTCGCGCTTGGCCTTCTGGTAGCCGGTGATCGAGTAGAGGGTCACGCCGCCGAAGTCGTAGCTGATCGCGCTGGTCGCCCCGAACAGCTTGACGATGTCCTTGCCCTCGAAGCGGTAATCGCCCTCGTACTTGTTGCTGCTGGTGTTGGCGTAGCCGGCGACGTTCGTGCACTGGCCGGACGTGTAGTACTCCGGCTTGCAGAAGATGTAGCCGAAGGTCGGGTCCGGCGTGGCGGTGCTGGCCGCCTCGGCCGTCTGGGCCACCAGCGAGCGGTTGTAGGTGAGGATCGAGCCGCCGGTCGCCTTGCTGTAGCTGGCCGACAGATCGACCGTCAGCTTACTGTCGGGGGTGTAGCGCAGGGCGGCGCGCACGGCCTTGCGTTCGGCGTCGTTGCCCTTGTTGCCGGTCAGGCGGTTCAGCGTATAGCCGTCGCTCTTGTCGTAGAGGCCCGCGATCCGGAAGGCCAGGGCGTCGCCGGCGAGCGGCCCGCCGAAGCCGGCCTGGACGTTCAGCGTGTCGAACCGGCCGTAGTCGACCGCCAGGTCGCCCTGGGGCGTGCTGGTGGGCTTCTTGGTGGTGACGTTGATCGCGCCGCCGGTGGTGTTGCGGCCGTAAAGCGTGCCTTGCGGCCCGCGCAGCACCTCGACCTGCTGCAGGTCATAGAAGCCGGCCATCTGGGCGAGGGGAGAGGCGACATAGACCCCGTCCACATAGACCCCGACGGCGCTGGCGGTGCTGGGGTTGAAATCGTTGACCCCGATGCCCCGGATGAAGATGCGCGGATTGGCGGCGTTGTCGTCGGTTTTGATCTGCAGGCCCGGCGACAGGCCCGACAGGGCCAGCACGTCGTTCACGCGCTGATCCTTGAGCTGGTCGGCGGTGAGGGCGGTCACCGCCACCGGCACGTCCTGCAGGTTTTCCGATCGTTTCTGGGCGGTGACGACGATCTCGTCGAGAGCCGTCGCCTCCTGGGCGTGGACCTTTTCTTGAGCGCAGACTTGGCCCGCCGCCGTCATCATCGCCGCGCCGGCGACGCTCGCGAGCACCTGAAGCTTCCGCATTCCATACCCCCGTTTATAGCTTTATGACGGTTACAGTAGCTAAAGCTATCATTATGGCAAGCAGCGTTCGTGGAGCGACGTTCGGCCTCCATCTTCGTCGCGAAGCGAGGCGCCCGAGGCCCGTGATCGCTCGAATTTCGGGCGCGTGGGATCAGGGATCAGCCCGATTGGCCTATTGCATGAAAGGCGTAACCTGGGCCTCACTGAGGGAGCCCGTCATGCACACATCGCACTTCTGGCAAAGCGCCGGCCTGATCGCCATCATCTTCGGCGCGGCGATCCTGTCGGCCATGATCGGATCGCGATCACACGCCGCCGCCGTGCCATCCGCGCCGGCTCCGGTCGCGGCCCAGACACTCTGACATCGGCCTCGGCCGGCGCCTCGGCCAAGACCGGTGAGATGACCTGGTGGCGGACGTCGATGCCGTGCGCTGGACGGGTCGAACGCGTCAGCGGGCTGTCAGGCCTCGCGGAAAACGCGCCTCCATCGCCTCCAGCAGCGCCTCGCTCGACGCCTTGGGCGCGTCGTCACCCGAACAGGCGAACCCCAGGGCCGAGAGGAGACGCGACCACAGACCCGAACGCAGCAGCAGTTCGCCCTCCGGAAGGTCATAGATCTGCCCCAGCGCCTCGCGCGTGGTGCCGCCGTGAGAAAAGCGGATGATCGCCGCGGCGCCCGCCAGGTCCGACCGTCGGACGGCGGCCAGGAACAGTCGTCGGCGTAGCGGGCTGGCGGGCCGGTCGCCGAGCACATGGACCCGAACGCCCGTGAACATCTTCGCCAGCGTGAAGGTCTCGTCGAAGGTCGGGCCGCCGTCGGGCGCGGCGGCTTGTCCGACCAGGGTCTGGACCTGCCCCCGGATAGAGCCGGTCACCAAGTTCTCGATCGTGCGGAAATGGTGCGTGACCGAACCCGTGGTCACGCCGGCCTGGGCGGCGACGGCGCGATGGGTCAGGCCGACGAAGCCGCTGACCTCGACCACCTCTGCGGCGGCCTGGGCGATGCGCATGGCGGCCGGCGGAAGGGTCCTGGGCGAGCGGGCCTCGGCGCCATGCATCGCCTGCGCCAACGCGCCGCCGTCGACCCGTCGCGCGACGCCCAGATAGGTTTCGCCGAACTGATCGATCAGCTCGCGCAGCACCGCACGCTCCAGGGCCGGCGACCAGGTCGACAGGTGGTACAGCGCCTCGCATTCAAAGAAGAGGTGCAGCAGCCGCCCTTCGATCTGGGACAGTCCGAACCCGTCGGCCGCGTCCAGCCAGAAGTCGCGCCATAGCCGCGTCCAACGCGCGCAGGCCTGCTCGCCGGCGTGCGCGGCCAAGGCCTCCTGATAGAGCAGAGCCAGCGGCCGCGCCTCGACCGTCCAGCCGAGCAGCACGTGCTCCAGCGCCCGTAGCGCGCCGTCGGCTGTCGGCGGCAGGTCGCGGATTTCGCGGGCCTGGGCCTCGAGCCAGGTCGCGGTCTGATCCGCGCCATGGGCGAAGGCCAATGATAACAAGTGTTCTATGTTGCCGAAGTTGTAGTTGATGGCGCTGGGCGCGACGCCCGCAACGACAGCGATCGCTCGAGCCGAAGCGCCCGCGAGCCCTTCGTTCGCCAACACCTGCGCCGTCGCCAGGACCAGGCGATCGACTCGGCTTTCCTGCTCCATAGGCGGCGCAGATTGCGGAAACGAGGAGGGACCACCCAGGGGCGAGGACATGACCATGCCCTATCTTCCTCAGCGGGCCGCACGGCGCAAGGGCCGCGCTCAACGAACGGCAACCTTCACAAGTCCGATACATAACATTCGTTCTGACGTCATGCACCACCCGTAGCACCCCGACCGGCGCAGAGACGCCGCCGAGATCAAAGAGGGGTATGAGATGGGACAACGAATGCAACGCGCCGTTCTGCGCGCGAGCCTGCTGGCCAGCGTCGCGGCCATGGCCCTGGCGAACCAGGCCCAGGCCGCCGATACGGCCGCTCCGGCCGCGGCGGCCGACAGCGGCGCCGTCAGCCTCGACGAGATCGTCGTGACCGCCCAAAAGCGCACGACCAACCTGCAGGACACCCCGATCGCCATCTCGGCGATGAACGCCGACGCCCTGAAGGCCCGTCACGTCCAGTCGCTGGAAGACCTGGGCGACGGCGCGATCCCGTCGCTGCGCGTGGCCCCGTTCTTCGCCCGCAAGTCGGCCCTGACCATCGGCATGCGCGGCGTCGGCTCGTCGGGCGACGCCAACCAGCCGGCTCGCGACCAGGCCGTCGGCGTCTATATCAACGGCGTCTATCTGGGCCGCGCCCAGGGCCTGGGCTCGGCGCTGTACGACGTCGAGCGGATCGAGGTGCTGAAGGGGCCGCAGGGCACGCTGTTTGGCCGCAACACCGAGGGCGGCGCGATCAGCATCGTGACCAAGGCCCCGACCGGCGAGTTCGGCGCCAACACCACGCTGGGCTACGGCAACTACAACTCCTACAAGGCCGAAACCCACGTCGACCTGCCGGCCTACCACGACGTCAGCGTCAAGATTGACGCCCTGCTCAGCAAGCGTGACGGCACGATCACCAACCCGACCACCTCGGGCCAGCCGGACTTCAACTCGTACGACAAGCGCGGCTTCCAGGTCGAAGCCCTGTGGAAGCCGGTCGACGGCTTCAGCGCCGACTACGCGTTCGACGATTCCTACGACGCCAGCACGCCCTATCTGGTCCAGATCCTGTCGAAGGGGGCGTATCCCACGGCCCCGATCGCGCCGATCCAGCCGGACCGCGCCAAGACGGCCAATGTCGGCGTGCCGCTGCGCCCGAGCGAAGGCTTCACCTGGGGCCACCGCCTGAACCTGAACTGGAAGCTCAGCGACACCCTGGAGCTGAAGTCGATCAGTTCGTACCGCAAGCTCAAGCAAGGGCAGTACGACAACGGCGAAGCCATGCTGGGCGTCTTCGCGCCCAACGCGCCGTTCGCCCGCTACAGCATCGCCAACACCTGGCAGGACCAGTTCAGCCAGGAATTCCAGGCGGTCGGCAAGACCGAGCAGCTCGAATACGTGGTCGGCGCCTTCTACTTCCGCGAAAAGGTCAACGACAACGCCCAGACGCCCAACAGCCTGCAGTGGAACGCCACGGGGACCGGCTACACGACCCTGTCGCTGAACCTCAACGCCGTGTCGTTCGACCGCGCCAGCCAGGCCCAGACCACCAGCTACGGCGTGTTCGGCCAGGCGGTGTGGACGCCGCAGATCCTCGACGAGGCCCTGCACCTGACCCTGGGCGGCCGCCTGACCAAGGACCAGAAGAAGGGTTCGCTCGACATCGTCAACGGCGCCGTGCCGTCCTATGTCGACGCCAGCAAGCACACCGTCACCGGCGTGATCCCGCTGGACGAGTCCTGGAGCCACTTCGACCCGCTGGTCACCCTGGCCTACGACGTCGCGCCGCACGTCAACGTCTATGGTCGCTGGAGCACCGGCTACAAGGCCGGCGGCGCCAACTCGCGCTCGCTGACCTATCGCCCGTTCGATCCTGAAACCGTCTCGATGTACGAAGTCGGCGCCAAGAGCGAGTTCTGGGACCGGCGCGCCCGACTGAACGTCGCGGCCTACAGCGGCGACCTGAAGGACGTCCAGGTCGACTTCAACGTCCTGATCCTGAACAACAACCGCGGCACCCTGGAGACGACCAACGCCGCCACCGGCAAGACCAAGGGCTTCGAGGCCGACTTCGCCCTGATGCCGATGGAAGGCCTGACCCTGTCGGCGGCCTACACCTACACCAAGACCACGCTGTCGCAGGCGTTCAACCCGTTCACCAACGCCATGGCGAACATCTACCCGATCTTTACGCCGGAGCACGCCGGCAGCGTGGCGGCCGACTACGAACATCCGGCCCTGGGCGCGACCTTCCGCGCGCACCTGGACGGCGCCTGGGCCGACGGCCAGTACACCAACACGGCCGATCCGACCCTGAGCGATGACTCCTTCATCGTGAACGGTCGCGTGGCCCTGACCGACATCCGGGCGACGGAGAACGGTCCGGCCCTGCAGCTGTCGCTGTGGTCGCGCAACCTGCTCAACGAGGCCCACGCCTTCACGCGGGCCAACGGCGGCGTCCTGGGAACGTACGGCATCTACAACGAGCCGCGCACCTACGGCGTCGAGCTGAACGTCAAGTTCTAATCCCCGCAACTGCAAAACGCCGGGCGGGCACGCACCCGCCCGGCTTCTTTTTTGGGAGCCCCCATGGATCGCCGCACCTTCCTCCTGGCCGCCGTCGCTAACGGCGCCCTGGCCGCCGCCCCGGCCGCCTTCGCCGCGTCGCCGCTGGACGGCAAGGCCAGCCGCCTTTCGCCCCAGAGCGTCCGCCTCGACTGGGACGGCAGGGAACCGGTCTCGATCTACCAGTCGACCAATCCCGACGCGCCGCGGCAGGCCATGAGCCGCGTCAAGGCCGCCGTCACGGGCGGCGCAGAACTGCCCGCACCGGTGTCGCCGCGGCCTTACTTCCTGCTCGCAACCAAGGACGGCCGCCAAACCCGCGTCGCCGAGCGTCTGCTGCCGCTGGAAGGCGGCCGGAACTTCCGCGACCTGGGCGGCTATCGCTCGACCGACGGCCGGCAGGTGCGCTGGGGCAAGATCTTCCGCTCGGGCGTCATGGCCGGCCTGACCGACGGCGACCGCGCCTATCTGGCCAACCTCGGGGTGAAGGTGATCTGCGACCTGCGCAATCCGCAAGAGCGCGAGAGCGAGCCCAGCCCGTTCCTGAAGGCCGGCGGTCCGCGCGTGGTCGCCTTCGAATACGACATGAACACCTCGCTGGCCGGCCTGGCGGGCCTGACGACGCGCGACCAGGCGATCGACGCCTTCGCCGGAGCCTATGTCGGCTTCCTCGACCTGCTGACGCCGCACTACACCGACATGTTCGCGCGCCTGGCGGCGGGGGAGGCGCCCCTGGCGTTCAACTGCAGCGCCGGCAAGGACCGCACCGGCATGGCCTCCGCCCTGGTGCTGTCGGTGCTGGGCGTGCCGCGCGAGACGATCATCGCCGACTATGCCCTGACCCAGGTCTATACTCCGCCCGCCTTCTACCGGAAGCAGATGGCCCAGGGCGCTGCCACCAGCGGCCTGACGGCCCAACAGGCCCAGGCTTTCGCCAGGATGCCGCCCGAGGTGCTGGACGTGATCATGGGCTCCGATCCCGAGGTCATGCGCCGGGCCCTGGCCGCGGTCGATCGGAAGTACGGCGGTCCGCTGGCCCTGACCAAGGCGCGTTTCGGCCTGACCGACGGCAAGATCGCGGCCATGCGGAAGGCCTATCTCGTCTGAGCCTGACGAACATCGGAAGAGGCGATCTTCGACTTGGGTCGAAGATCGCCTCGACGTCGCCTCGACCGCCGAGGATCAACTTTCATCATACATCAACTAAGCAAAATCATCATTTCTCTTAAAATCTGTAATGGTGAAGCTAAGCTTTGCCATTGTTAACATTAACGGGTATGATTTTCGAGAATTAGACTTGGCTTTTGGATAATGAACTATAATTTGAGCTGACCAAGTTTGAGTTTTGGGGAACTCGCTTTGATCCAGAGAGTGTGATCGATGCTGTCCCTCATGTCTCCATCTCGAAACCTGCGGTCGAAAGACACGGTGAGAGGTGAAGAGTCATGAACGGCGACGCCATGTTCAGCCGCTCCGCCCATAAAATCGCATGGTTGCTGGCAATAGTCGGCGTTCTCTGCGTGGCGATTATCGCTATCATCATTCCGCTCAGCTTTCAGGCGCAGGTCCTGTTCGCCGCGACCACGATCATCGTCGTGATCATCGCCAACCGGCTCTCGCGATCCAAGCACCTGACCATCGCGCTCTGCATCGTCTCGGTCATCGTCAGCACGCGATATCTGTGGTGGCGCACCACCCAAACCCTGCACTTTCACACCCCCTTGGAAGCCTTCCTGGGGACCGGCCTCTATCTGGCCGAGATCTATGCCTGGCTGATCCTGCTGCTGGGCTACCTGCAGACCGCCTGGCCGCTGGAGCGACCCGTGCGGCCGCTGGAGGGCCCGTCGGCGGCCTGGCCCAAGGTCGACGTCTTCATCCCGACCTACAACGAGAGCCTGGAGATCGTGCAGGACACGGTCCTGGCGGCGCTGAGCATGGACTATCCGCGCGATCGCTTCCGGGTCTATCTGCTCGATGACGGCAAGCGGCCCGAGTTCCGCGCCTTCGCCGAAATGGCCGGCGCCACCTACATCAGCCGTCCCGACAACAAGGGCGCCAAGGCCGGCAACCTGAACCACGCCCTGGAGCGGACCGACGCCGAGCTGGTCTGCATCTTCGACTGCGACCACATCCCGACGCGCGCCTTCCTGCAGATGACCGTCGGCTGGTTCCAGGAAGACGCCCGCCTGGCCCTTCTGCAGACCCCGCACCACTTCTACTCGCCCGATCCCGTGCAGCGGAACATCCAGACGGTGCACGACATCCCCGGCGAGGGCGATCTGTTCTACGGCGTCGTGCAGCCGGGCAACGACCTGTGGAACGCCGCCTTCTTCTGCGGTTCCTGCGCCGTGCTGCGGCGATCAGCGTTGAACCAGACCGACGGCTTCGCCCACGAGACCGTCACCGAGGACGCCCACACCGCTCTGAAGCTCCAGCGCATGGGGTGGAGCACCGCGTTCCTGGACATCCGGCTTTCTGCGGGCCTGGCGACCGAGCGCCTGGCCCTGCACATCGGCCAGCGCATCCGCTGGGCGCGCGGGATGACCCAGATCTTCCGGATCGACAATCCGTTGACCGGCAAGGGCCTGAGCTGGCCGCAGCGGCTCTGCTACCTCAATGCCATGCTGCACTTCCAGTTTCCGCTGCCGCGCATCGTCTTCCTGACTTCGCCGCTGGCCTTCCTGCTGGGCGGCGCCAACATCATCAGCGCCTCCGCGCCGGTGATCCTGGCCTACGCCCTGCCGCACCTAGTGCACTCGATCGTGACCAACAACCGCATGCAGGGCGAGGAACGCATGGCGTTCTGGGGCGAGATCTACGAGACGCTGCTGGCCTTCCACCTCGTGGCCCCCACGCTGGTGACGCTGATCGATCCCAAGCGCGGCAAGTTCAATGTCACCGACAAGGGCGGACGGCTCGAAAAGGGCTACTTCGACTGGCCGCTGATGTGGCCGCACGTGCTGGTCGCCGGCCTGCTGATCCTGGGCCTGGCCCTGGGCGCCTCGCGCATCCTGGTCGGGAACCTGGACCGGATCAGCACCTTCACCATCATGCTGAACACCGTCTGGACCCTGTTCAGCCTGCTGGTGCTGCTGGCCGCCATCTCCGTCGGACGCGAGACTCGCCAGATCCGCAACCATGTGCGCGTCGACGCCCACCTGCCGGCCAAGCTCCACTTGGCCAGCGGCGAAATCCTGCAGGTCCGGACCCAGGACGTTTCGATGGGCGGCCTCTCGGCGATCGTGCCCGACGGTCTGTGGGGATCGGACCGCCATCTGGTCGCGCTGGAATTCGACATCGACGACCGGAACCGACGTTTCCCCGCCCGGACCGTGATGTTCAGCCAGGGAGTCCTGCGGGTGCAGTTCCTGCCCCTGGGCTTCGCCGAACGTCGCGACCTGGTTCGCACCGTGCTGGGCCGCGCCGACGCCTGGCAGCCCAACGGGCACTGGGCCCCGGTCCAGCCGCTGACCGCCCTGGCGGGCCTGGTTCGGGCCAGCGCCAGCATCCTGCTGTTCTGGCGCGCCGACAAGCCGGTGGGCCTGACGTCCCGCGCCCGCCCGAACCCCGAGCTGGGCGGTCCGAAGCATCTCGCGCTGGCCCTGGCCGGCCTGTTCGTGGCGGCCGGCCTGTCGCTCAGCGGCAAGGCCGCCGCCCAGACCGCGCCCGACGCCGTCGCGCCCCCGCCGGCGGCCTCCGGAGCGGTGCGGACCCTGACCCTCAAGGATCTCGGCTTCGGCCAGCCGTTGCAGCTGCGCGGCGTCCAGGGCGAGGCCGGCGCGCCCTTCACCCTGCGACGCGACGAGGTGGTGACCGGCGCGCGGCTGGTGGTGTCCGGCGCCTTCTCGCCCTCGCTGCTGGGCGATCTGAGCCAGCTGGCCGTGAGCCTGAACGGCGAGCCCGCGGGCGCGGTGATGCTCACCGCCGACCGGGCCCGGGGCGGCGAGTGGTCGATCCCGATCGATCCGGCGCTGTTCCTGCGCGACAACCAGCTGAACCTGCGCTTCCTGGGCCACTACACGCGCGGCTGCGAGGATCCCCAGCATTCGTCGCTCTGGATGACGATCAGCAACCAGCGGTCGCGGCTGGAGCTCACCGTTTCGCGCCTGCCGGCCGCGCCGAACCTGGCGGCGCTGCCGGGTCCCTTCTTCGATCCGGGCGGCGGCAGGCTGACGCTGCCCTTCGCCTTCGCCCAGCCGCCGTCGGACACCGTGCTGCGCGGAGCCGCCGCCGCCGCGTCCTATTTCGGCATGAAGGCCAGCTACCGGGGTTTCGGCTTTCCGGTGCTGGTCAACGCGCTGCCGGACGGGGAGGGGGTGGTGTTCGGCCGCTCCCAGCAGACCATCGGGGCGTTGACGCTGCCGACGGTCGCCGGGCCCACCCTGGCCGTGGTCGCCAATCCGGCGGCGCCGGATCACCAGCTCCTGCTCGTGGTCGGCCGCGACGACGCCGAAATCCGCCGCGCCGCCTTGGCGCTCAGCATCGCTCAGGGCGGACTGAGCGGCGCGGCGGCCCAGGTCGACACCTCGCTGATCGCCCCCCGCGCGCCCTACGACGCGCCGCGCTGGCTGGCCATGGACCGCCCCGTCCGCTTCGGCGAACTGGTCGAGCCCAGCAGCCTGCGAGCGCCGGGCCTGTCTCCCGCGCCGGTGAACGTGCCGTTCCGCGTCGCGCCCGATCTCTTCCTGTGGCCCGCCCAGGGCGCGCCGGTGACGCTGCGCTATCGCTACCCCAAGGGGCCCTGGTTCGACCGTGGCCAGTCGCGGCTGGACATCTCGCTGAACGGCCAGTGGCTGCGGTCGTATCCCCTGACCCCGCAGGACAGCGGCTCCCAGGTGCGCAACATGTTCAACCGCTTCGCGCGCAACGAGCACGGCCTGATCCTGCCGCCCTACCTGCTGTTCGGCGCCAGCCAGCTGCAGTTCTACTACGACATCAAGTCCAACAAGACCGGGGCCTGCCAGGGACAGTTGCCGACCAACGTCATGAGCGGGATCGATCCGGACAGCAGCATCGACCTCAGCCACGGCCGCCACTTCGCCAGCCTGCCCAACCTGGCGTTCTTCGCCAGCGCCGGCTTTCCCTTCACCCGCAACGCCGATCTCGACCGCACCACGGTGATCCTCGAGCCTGACCCGAGCCCGGCCGATATCGAAGCCTTCCTGGGTCTGATGGGGCGATTCGGCAACGTCACCGGCGCACCGGTGACCCGTGTCGCCGTCGCGCGCGCCATTGACGGCGCGGCCCTGAAGGGGCGCGACGTCCTGCTGCTGGGCCGGCCCGGCATGACCGAACGCTTCTCGGCGCTCTTCGCCAAGTCGCCCTTCCACCTCGACAACGGCGTACTGCGCCTGAAGGTCAGCGCTCCCATTCGCCGGGTGTTCCTGATGGCCGACGCCAAGGAAGCCGCCGCGCGCCAGCATGCGGACGAACTGCTGGTGGCCGAGGACGATTTCGACGGCCTGGTCAGCTTCCGCTCGCCCTTCGACCGGGGCCGCGCCGTCGTCGCGATCCTGTCGAGTGATCCGACGCGGCTGCCAACGATCGTCAATCGCGTGGATGACCCGGCCCAGAACGCCCTCCTGCAGGGCGATCTGTCCATCGTCACCGAAACGGGCTTTTCCAGCTTCCACGTCGGGGACAGCTTCCAGACTGGAGACCTGCCCTGGTCGGTCTTCCTCATGTGGTGGTTCAGCCAGAGACCGGTCATCCTGGCCCTGGCCATCTTCGCGGCGGGGCTCATCCTGTCGGTCCCGCTGATCGTGATGCTGCGCCTGATCGCCAGTCGTCGCCTGAAAGGGGGAGCCCCCCGATGAGCAAGCGACACGGTCTTGGGCTTGAAGCCGCGCTGGCCGCCATCCTGCTGGCGGGCGGCGCCAACCACCTGGCTGTCGCGGCGGAGGCCTCGCCCAATCCCGCCGTGACGGCTCTGGTCCGTCAGGGTGATTTCTGGAGCCAGAAGGGCCGCAAGGACCTCGCCGGCGACGCCTATCGCCGCGCCCTGGCCGTGGAGCCGGGCAACGCCGCGGCCCGACAGGGCCTGGCCGCCCTCGACAATCCCGCCGCATCGCCCACCAAGGCCCAGAACAACGGCCTGGACCAGGCTCGGGCGCTGGCGAGGCGCGGGGAAACCGCCGCAGCGGCGGCCGCCTATCGTCAGGCGTTCGGCGGCTCGACGCCGCCGGACTCCGTGGCGCTGGAATATTATCAGACCCTGGCCGGCGCGCCGGGCGGCCTGACCCAGGCGCAGGAGGGCCTGCGATCGCTGGCGGCGCGCAAGCCGGGCGACGCCAACGTGCAGCTGGCGCTGGGACAGGTCCTGACCTATCGCGAAGGCAGCCGCCGCGAGGGGATCGCACTGCTGGCCAAGCTGTCGGCCGGGGGCGGGCCGACGGCAGGCAAGGCCGCCGCCGCCTGGCGCCAGGCGCTGGTGTGGACCGACGCCTCGCCCCGCAACGCGGGCCTGTTCAACGACTATCTCGCGGGCCATCCCGGCGACGCCGACATCAGTCGCAAGCTGGCCGACGCCAGCAAACCCGCGCCCGTGGCGGCGACGCCGGCGGTGGATCCCAGCGCCAAGGGTCGCGCCGAAGGCTTCGCGGCGCTGGAGCGGAACGACCTGACCACCGCCGAGGCGCGGTTCCAGGCCGCCGTCGCGCGCCGGTCCAACGACGCCGACGCCTTGGGCGGCCTGGGCCTGGTGCGGCTTCGCGGCCAGCGCTTCGCCGAGGCGGCGGACCTGCTGGACCGGGCGGGCCGCGCCAATCCCGCCACGGCCGGCCGCTGGAAGGAGGCCCTGACCAGCGCCCGGTTCTACGCCGGCCTGCAGCAGGGCCAGACGGCGCTGAACCAGGGCCGCGCCGATGAGGCCGAGCGGGTGCTCAAGCCGCTGACCGGCCCGGCCTATCCCGACCGCGCCATGGCCCAGAGCCTCCTGGCCGAAGCCCTGCGCCGCCAGGGCAAGGCCGCCGAGGCCGAGACGGTCTATCGCCAGATCCTGGCCGCCGCGCCGGGACAGGCCGAGGCGCAGCAGGGCTTGGTCCAGGCGCTGCTCGACCAGAACCGGGCCGGCGAGGCTGAGGCGCTGGCGGCCCAGTCGCCGGCCTTCCAGCCGGATCAGAGCGGCCAGAACACCGCCCGCGGACGCCTCGACCACGATCGCGCCAACCGGCTCTGGGCCGCCGGCGATCTTTCCGGCGCCAACGCCGCCTTCGAATCCGCCTTGGCCGCGGCGCCGAACGACCCCTGGGTCCGCCTGGACTTCGCCCGCTTCCTCGCCGGCCAGGGCGAGACCGCTTCGGCGGAGGGACTGATGGCGCCGGTCATGGCCGGCAGCGATCCCGAACAGATCCAGGCCGCCGCCCTGTTCGCCGACCAGCAGGGGCGTCCCGCCGACGCCCTCGCCCTGATCAACCGCGTCCCGGCCGCCCAGATGACACCGGCGGTGGCGACCTTGCGCTCACGCCTGGAGATCGACGCGACCATCGACCAAGCCAAGCGCGGCGGCGGGCCCGGCTATCTACGGACCGTGGCGGCGCGAACCGATTTGCCGCCCGAGACGGCCGGCCGCGTGGCCGTGGCGCTCTACGACCTGGGCGACCAGCAGACGGCGCTGGCCCTGGCCCAGCAGACCCTGGTCACCGGCGTTACCGCGCCGCCCGCCAGCTATGACGGCATGGTCACGGTCCTGGCGCGGGCCGGGCATGACGCCGAAGCCGCCGCCCTGATCCGCCAGGCCGCCGCGCGGACCGGCTCCACGCCGCAGGGCCTGCAGCAGGTCGCCGAGCTGACGGCCTCGCTGGGCGCCGAGCGCGCCGACCGCCTGCGCCAGTCCGGCGACCTGGCCAGCGCCTTCGACGTGCTGTCGGCCGCTTTCGCCGTGGCCCCGCGCAGCACCCGTCTGCTGGCGCCCCTGGGACGCGTCTACCAGGCGGGCGGCATGAACGACGAGGCTGTCCGGACCTATGGCGCCCTGCTGCGCGCCAAGCCCGGCGACAAGGAGGGCCTGACGGGCCTGGCCGACGCCTATGCGGCCAAGGGGGACCTCGCCTCGGCGCGGACCGTCGCCGCCCAGGCCCTCGCGGCCTCGCCCCAGGACCCCGATGTCTACCTGCTGCAGGCGCGGATCGAACGCCAGGCGGGCGACGAAGCCGCCGCCCTGCGGGCCTTGCGCAAGGCCAGGGCGTTACGCCAGCCGACCACGGCGTCCGTCATGGGCGGCGGGCTCGACGCCATCCTGGCGCCCGGCGCGCCATCGGGCGGCGGGGGAGGGTTGGGACCCAATCCCTTCGCCCGTGATCGCGTCGCGCCGACGCCGATCTCGGCCCCACGCTTCGATCCGATGGGCGCGCGCTCGTCTCCCGCCGTCTTCTCCGGCGCCGACCCGAGCCAGCCGGACCCGCTGAGCGTCCCGACGGCGCGCCCCTACCAGGTCGCCCAGGCCGGATCGTCTTCACCAACGCCGGCGCCCTATGCCGGCGTGGCCTTTCCGTTCACCGGCCGCGGCGGGCGGGATGGGGGCCCGGCCACGCCGCCGCCCGCACCGGCCTATCTCGCGCCAGGCGCCGGCAGTCCGTTCGCCTCGCCCCAAGCGGCCGGCGATCCCGTCACCAACGACATCGACCGGCAGATCGCGGAGCTGACCGCTCGCACCGCCGCCGAGGTCGCCGGCTCGGCCAAGATCCGCACGCGATCGGGCGAAGCAGGGCTCAGCAAGCTGGACGAGCTGTCAGCCCAGGCCTCGGTCGCCGGATCCCTGGGCGGCGCGCGGATCACCGCGTCGGTCTCGCCCGTCAGCATCGACTCCGGCACGTCGTCTGGCAGCGCCGAGCAACGGTTCGGCGGCAACCAGATCATCAACGCCCGCGCCATCGTCGGCGCCTTCAAGCCCGTCTATCCCACGCCCGGAACCCAGAGCGCCGCTGGCGCCGCGGTCAATCTGGCGGTCCAGGCCGGAAGCGTCTCGGCCGATGTCGGCACGACGCCCATCGGCTTCGGCGCGGTCGAGGTCGCCGGCGGCGCGTCGTGGTCGCCCCGCCTCGGACGCTCAGGCCAGGGCAAGGTCTGGGTCGAGCGCCGCCCCGTCACCGACAGCGTCATCGCCTATGCCGGCACTCGCGATCCGGTGACCGGCCAACGCTACGGCCGTGTGATGCGCAGCGGCGGCGGCGCCAGCCTGTCGTACGACGACGGCGCCTCGGGCCTGTATGGCGACGCCAGCTACAGCGCCTATGACGGCCAGCACGTGCGCGACAACAGCGGCTACCAGGTCAATCTCGGTGGCTATATCCGCCCCTACCGGAAGGGCGAGACCGAGGTCCAGGTCGGCTTCAACCTCAACCAGCAGGGTTACGACAACAACCAGAACTTCTTCAGCCTGGGTCACGGTGGCTATTTCAGCCCCAAGTCGTTCACCAGCCTGACCGCGCCGGTCAGCGTTCGCGGGCGCTGGGGGAAGTGGCGGTTCCGGGGCGAGGTCGCGCCGGGCTACGAGACCTACAGCGAGGCCGGCGCGGCCTATTTCCCGCTGGATCCGGCGCTGCAGAACGAGCTCAACGGCCTGGCGGCGCAAAACGCCGACGTCTTCGCCCGCTACCTCCCGCAGAGCTCTAGCGGCTTCGGCGTCGCGGGCGGCCTGTCCGGAGACTACCGGTTCCGGCCGGGCACCCTGCTGACCGGGGCGCTGAACTTCAACACCTTCGGCGACTATAACGAGACCGCGATCAGCGTCAGCGTTCGCCAGACCCTGGGGGAGGGCAAGACCCCGTGAAGAAGCAGACTTCATCGCCCGAGGCCCAGGAACTGGACCACCTGCGCCGCCGCCAGGTCGACCGCCAGTGGGCGTCGTTTCTGACGGCCCTGGCACAGGAACTGCAGGCGGTCGCCGACGGATCCGGCTCCGCCGCCTTCATGCGGGCGACGGGCGCACGCATCGCCAGGCTCCATCCGTTGGCGCCGGTCGAGACGCTGGAGGCCCTGCAGGACCAGATCAATGTGGCCCTGACCCGCATGGACTGGGGCTGGTCAGAGCTCGCCGCGGTCGGCGACCACGTCGTCATCACGCACGGGGCCTGCCCCAACGTACTGGAACACGACGACGGCCGCGCCTGGCCTCCGCTGATGGCCGAGGTGCTGGCCGGCGTCTACGGGGCCTGGCTCCATGAACAAGGCAGCCCCGGAAGCCGAACCCGGTGCCTGGATCCGCTGGCCCGACCGCTGGTGTTCGAACACCGGGCCTAGGCCCGCCGGTTTACCGTGTTCGGAGTGAGGCTGCGCCTAGCTTGCAGGCGCCAAAGCCTTTCCGCACAGGGCGTTGCGAGGTGCGTCAACCCACCACGTGGGTCAATATGTCCAAACGTCAGGCTTCCGACTTTACTATATTCAGAGGGGGTCTCGTCATCGCCATCCGGGGATGACGATTCGATCCGACAGCGCGGGGGCGCCGGGTCAGAACTGCTCGCCCCGGCTCAGACGCCGGCCGCCTTGTTGGCGTCCGGAAAACGGACCGGCAGACCACTTAAACCCCCGAGCCGCGCGTTCTCGCGGCGGAGTCTCGTCATGGGCCGCGACATCAATCGCCTGTTCTCGATGATCAATCAGGCGGACCTGCCGTATCAGGTCTTCGAGGACGACAAATGGGACGCCGCGACGATCACGCCGCAGCCGGCGACCGAGGCGACGCCCCCGCTCGCCGACGAGGTCCGTCCCGCGAACGAAGACGCCGCGCCCGGCGCCCACGCGGGCCTGTTCCGCGCCTACAACGTCGAAGCCGCCCTGGCGCCGCCTCAGGGCACGCTGCTGGCCGACGTCTTCCGCCGCATGACGGGCGATCGCTGACCTGAAGGCCGCCTACGCCTAGACCGCGCGCTCGGCCCGCGTCGGCGACGACGTTCCCAGATAGAGACGCGGTCCGACTTTCTCGACCTTGAGGTCTAGAAGCGTCGTGATCATCGCCAGGGCCTCGGCGGGCCTGTCCAGCTTGAACCGGCCGGTGACCCGCAGGTCGCCCATGCGCGGGTCGCGCAAGGTCAGGGCCTGCGGGCTGTAGCGGTTGAGCCGGGCCACGACATATTTCAGCGGCATGCCGTCGGCTTCCAGCCAGTCGCCGCGCCAGGCGTCGTAGCTGTCGGCCGCCAGGCGCCCGCGCGTGGCGGTGTGGTCGGCGGCCAGCAGCAGCCATTCGCCCTGGCGCAGGGTCCGGGGCGGCGCACCGCCTTGCGACACGCGGACGACGCCCTCGAACACGCGGACTTCAACGGCCTTTTCCTCGACCTTGTCGACCTCGAACACCGTGCCGACCGCCGTCACCTTGGCGTCGCCGGCCATCACGTTGAACGGACGGTGCGCGTTCTTGGCGACCTCGAACACCGCGTCGCCCCGGCGCAGATAGATGTCGCGGGCCGCCCGGCTGTAGGCGACGCTGGCGTGGCTGTCGGCGTTCAGGCGGACGGTCGAGGCGTCGCTGAGGACATGGTCGGCCCGCACGCCCACCGCCGTGGCCAGCTCGATCGGCGGCGCGGCGCGTTCGCCGGTCAGGCGCAGGGTCAGAAAACCACCGCCCGCCAGGACCAGCAGGCCCGCCGCGATCAGGCCGGCGCGCGGCCAATTCCTCGCGGTGGCGCGCCGAGGCGAGGAGGGGGCCGCCGCCTCGACAGGCTCGGCGCGCACGCGATCGACGGCGTCCAGCAAGGCGGTGTCGCGCAGGGTGTGACGCAGGGCGGCGAAGGCGGCGGCGTGATCGGGCGAGGCGTTCAGCCAGGCGGCCAGTTCGCCGCGCTCGGCGTCCGACAGCTCGTCCAGCCGGTCGATCCAGTCGGCCGCTTCCTCCATCACGCTCAGGTCGTTGTCGTTAGCGCTCACGGGACGCCCCCTTCCAGTCGGCGGCGTCGCCGGTCGCGGCGTCCATCACCCCGGCCAGCTCGGCCATGGCGCGGACAAGATGCTTCTTCACGGTTTCCAGATTCAGGTCCAGGTCCTCGGCGATCTTCTGCCGCGACTGGCCGTCCACATGTCGGCGGACGAACACCTCGCGGCGGATCGGCGACAGGCGGCGCAGAGCCGCCTCGAACACCGCCACGCGCTGCTTGTGCTCCAGCACCTCGTCGGCCAGGGGCAGCTCGCAGCCATAGTCGGCCTCGCCCAGGCCTTCTTCGCGGCGGTCGCGTCGCGCCTGGGCGTAGATCAGGGAGTCGGCCACGCGATAGGCGTAGGCCAGCGGCTGGACGATGTCCTGCTTGCGGCTCTGCTCGATCACCATCAGCAGGGTC
>FTCT01000323.1_pt1 | contig 18485 bp, 14 predicted proteins | sample 1658881 | NCBI WGS metagenome assembly FTCT01 (sample SAMEA3914864, study PRJEB12502) | metagenome | biome: forest; material: soil | place: USA | collected 2012-03-12 | depth 0.3 m | reverse complement strand
GGCCTGGCGCAACGTCCTGCACGGCAGGATCGTCAACGGGGTGCTGACCACCACGCCCGCCGACATCCGCCTCAAGCGCCCCTGGGGCCAGGGCGGCGTGCGCGGCGCCCAGTCCGAGTGGGACCTGAAGCGCGCCAGGCTGCAGCTGCGGTTCCAGCCCGACGGCTCGGTCAAGGGCCTGCTGGGCGCCTATCAGACGCCGCGCAACCTGATGCTGTCGACCATCCTGGGCGGGCTGGGCGCGGCCGAGACCGCCGGCATCGATTGCGCCGAGCAATACGCCACGCTGACCAAGCTGGCTGACGGCCTGCGCGATCCCAAGACCGGTCAATGCACCGCGCTGTCGCTGGCGCTGGATGTCGCCGCCGTCCCCGCCTTCGTCATCGATCGCGGCCCCAAGACTTCGGTCGCCGTCCTCGGAGCCAAATGACGATGATCGCCACCTCCTCTTCGCGCCAGTTGCGGACCGCCTTGGCGATGATGGTCCCGCTGCTGATCTGGGGCTGCATGCCCGTCCAGGGGCCTCCGGCCACCAGCGTAAGCGCCACGGCGACCGCGCCGGTCGGCCAGCAGATCGTGGCCATGCGCCGCCTGACCGAGGCGCAGTACCGCAACGCCATCGCCGACATCTTCGGGCCCGACATCCAGGTGGCCGGGCGCTTCGAGCCGATCGTACGCCCGGCCCACCAGCTGATCGCCACGGGCGCGACCAGCGCCTCGATCTCGCCAGCCGGCCTGGAGCAGTTCGACGCCATGGCCCGCGCCATCGCGGGCCAGGTCTTCGATCCGGCGCACCGCGCCGCCTTCGTGCCCTGCGCGCCCAGGGACGAGACCCAACCGGACGAGGCCTGCGCACGCGCCACGCTGACGCCGATCGGCCGCTACCTCTTCCGACGACCGATGACGCCCGACGAGCAGAGCGCGTTCGTGAACATGGCCAGCGCCGCGACCAAGCAGGCGGGTTCGTTCCATGGGGGTCTGGAACTGGCGCTCGGGGCGATGCTCGTCTCGCCCGACTTCCTCTATGTGGTCGAAACCGCCGAGCCTGATCCGGACCGGCCGGGTCAACTGCGCCTGGACAATTATTCGCGCGCCGCGCGCCTGTCCTTCCTGCTGTGGAACACCACGCCCGACCAGGCCCTGCTGACAGCGGCCGAACGCGGCAAGCTGGTCGATCCGGACCAGATGCAGGCGATCGCCGCGACCATGGTCAAGTCGCCGCGCCTGGAAGACGGGGTGCGGGCCTTTTTCTCCGACATGCTGATGTTCGAGAAGTTCGACGACATCGCCAAGGACCCCGTCGTCTATCCGCGCTTCAACGCCGACGTGGCCAAGGCGCTGCCCGAACAGATGCTGCGGATGCTGGTCGATGAGCTGGTCACCCGCAACGGCGACTATCGCGAGGTGTTCACCACGCGCCGCACCTTCGTCAATCGCGCCCTGGGACCGATCTACAACGTGCCGGTCGCCTCGCGCACCGGCTGGCAAGCGATCGAGCTGGCCCCCGACGACGATCGCGCCGGCCTGATCAGCCAGGCCGGGTTCCTGGCGCTCTACGCGCACAGCGGCCGCAGCTCGCCCACCCTGCGCGGCCGGGCCATCCGCGAGCGCCTGCTGTGCCAGCCCGTCCCCGATCCGCCCGGCAACGTCAATTTCGCGGTCGTGCAGGACACGTCCAACAAGGAGTTCCGGACCGCCCGGGCGCGCCTCAACGCCCACGCCAACGACCCGTCCTGCTCGTCCTGCCATCGGATCACCGACCCGATCGGCCTGCCGTTGGAGCGCTTTGACGGCATCGGCGCCTATCGTCCGCAGGAGAACGGCGTCGACATCGACCGTTCTGGATCGTTCGAGGGCACGGCGCTGATGGGCGCCTCGGGCCTGGGCATGCTGTTGTCGGTCAATCCGGCCACGACCGAATGCGTCGCCAGCCGCGCCCTGGAATACGCTACCGGCCGGCCGACCGACGACGAGGCCGACATGGTCGCCAAGGTCGAGAAGGGCTTTTCGGCCGATGGCTACCGCTTCTCAGCCCTGCTGCTGCGCATCGCCACCCTGCCGGAGACCTACCAGGTTACGTCCGCCCCGCTCGGCGCGCCGAGCAAGGTGGCCATGGCTTTGATTTCCCAGTCCCCGATCCCTGGAGCGACCCGATGATCCTCAATCGCCGCACCGCCCTGCGGGGCCTGATGCAGGGGGCGGCCGTGACCGTCAGCCTGCCGCTGCTCGACATCTTCCTGGACGGCAACGGCCAGGCCATGGCCGCCACCGGCGCGCCGATGCCTGTGCGGTTTGGGACCTGGTTCTGGGGCCTGGGCGTCAATCCCACCCGCTGGTTCCCCGACAAGACCGGAGCCGACTACGACCTGAAGGTCGAACTGCAGGCCATCAAGCCCTACCAGCACAAGATCAATATCCTCAGCGACTTCAACATCCCGCTGGATGGCGCGCCGAACCTGCCCCACACCAGCGGCGGGATTGGCATCCGCACCGGCCGGGCCGCCACCGGCGAGGGCAACCTGCCCGGCGCCTCTTTCGACGTGCTGATCGGCGACCAGATCGGGACCAAGACCCGCTTCCGCTCGCTGGAGATCGCCTCGACCGGCGGGGCGCGCAACAGCCTCAGCGGCCGCGGCGCCGGTAACCTCAATCCGGCCGAGACCTCGCCGGTCGGCCTCTACACCCGCCTGTTCGGACCCGGATTCCGCGATCCCAATAGCGCCGACTTCACGCCCGATCCCAACGTCATGGCCCGCCGCAGCGTGCTGTCGGCGGTGACTGACCAACGCAAGGCGCTCGAGGCCAAGCTGGGCGCGTCGGACAAGGCGCGGCTGGACCAGTATTTCACCTCGGTCCGCCAGCTGGAGAGCCAACTGGACGCCGAGCTGACCAAACCCGCGCCGATGGAGGGCTGCCGCATTCCGCGCAAGCCGGCCGAGCGCGAGATCAACGCCGAGATCGAGAACGTCGTGGAGAACCACAAGATCATGACCGACCTCTTGGTCATGGCCATGGCCTGCGACAACACCCGGGTCTTCAACATGAACTTCAACAACGGCGCCTCCTCGCTCACCCGTATCGGCAGCACGATCACCCACCACCAGCTGACGCACGAAGAGCCCCTGGACAACCGGCTGGGATATCAGCCGGACGTCACCTTCTTCGTCGACAAGTGCATGGAGGCCTGGGCCTATTTCGTCGGCGCCCTGGACGGCGTACGCGAAGGCGATCGCACCCTCTTGGACAACACCCTGGTCTTCGCCCACAGCGAGACCGAGTTCGCCAAGCTGCACACCATCGACAATATCCCGATGATGACGGCCGGCAGCGCCGGCGGGCGCATCAGGACCGGCGTCCACATCGCCGGCGGCGGCACGGTGGTGTCGCGGGTGGGCCTGACCCTGCAGCAGGTGATGGGCGTTCCGGTCGATCGCTGGGGCGCCCAGAGCCTGGAGACCAACAAACCGATATCGGAGCTGCTGGCATGAGACGCGCCCTATTCCCCACGGCGGCCCTCCTGCTGGCGCCGATCGCCGCCTCGGCCCAGACGGCGTCTCCCCCGCCGCCGGTCGGGGCGGCCCTGGTGGCGCCCGGCTGGCGGGTCGCCGATCTGGATCGTTCGACCAAATTCTACGCCACGGCATTGGGCCTGAAGCCCTGCACGACCCTGCAGCACGGGACCCTGACGGAGGTCATTCTCTGCACCGACGCCCAGCCTCCGCGTCCGCTGGTCATTCTGCTGCACGAGGCCGGCGCCGGCGCTGCCCAACCCGGCGCGTCGGGCGGACTGGACAAGCTTGTCATCCGTGTCCCCGACCTGAACGGCGTGACCGCGCGCCTGAAAGCCGCCGGCTATGGCGTCGGCGACATCCGCCCCGCCGCAGCTCGCGCGCCGGCGGTGCTCTGGATCAAGGATCCGGACGATCATGGGCTGGAACTGCTGGGAGCGCCGGCGCCATGAACGATCGAGATGATCGCGTCGGATCGCGACGCGCCCTGCTGGTGCTGCTGGGCCTGTCCTCGCCGTTGCTGTTCATGGAGCGGCCGGCTCACGCCCAGGACGCCGCCGCCTGCGTCAATCTCGACGCCCTGCCCGCCAACCAAAAGAGCATGCGCCGCTCTTTGGGGTTCAAGCTGGACGCGCCTGATCCCAAGAAGCGCTGCGGCAGCTGCACCTTCTTCACCGCCACCGCGGGCGCCTGCGGCAAGTGCCAGTTGCTGAGCGGCGGCGCGGTAGGCGCGACCAATGTCTGCGACAACTGGACGGGCAAGAGCTGATCCATGGCCAAGAGCGGCTTTCGCCAATTCGTCTGGGACGCGCCCACGCGCCTGTTCCATTGGCTGCTGGTCGGCCTGTTCGGCTTCTCCTGGTGGAGCGCAAAGACCCACCATATGGACTGGCATCAACTGTCGGGCCTGACGCTGTGCGGCCTGCTGGTCTTCCGCATCCTCTGGGGCTTGATCGGCTCAAGCACCGCCCGCTTCACCCAGTTCGTGCGCGGTCCCCGCGCGATCTGGACTTACGTGCGTGGTCGCACGCCCCACGCGATCGGCCACAATCCCCTGGGCGGCCTGTCGGTGATCGCCCTGCTGGCCATGCTGCTCGTCGAGGTCGCCTGCGGCCTCTTGGCCGTCGACATCGACGGCATCGAGTCGGGTCCCCTCTCCTACCTGATCGATTTCGAACAGGGCCGTCTGGCGGCGCGGATCCATGGGATCGCCTTCAATGTCATGCTCGGCTTGATCGGCCTGCACCTGCTGGCGATCGCCTATTATCTGCTGGTCAAACGCCGCAACCTCGTGGGTGCGATGATCACCGGCTTTCAGACGGCGCTGGCGCAGGACGCTCACGTCGCTGTCCGCGCAGCCTGGTGGCGCTTGGCCCTGGCCCTCGGCGCGGCGGTCCTGCTGACCTGGTGGATCGCCAAGGGCGCGCGTCTCTAGCCGGCTCTCGCGCCGAGGCTTGAGGGCAAGTCATTGCGCCCAGCGGCTCTCCACACTTAATCGTACGTTTCTGTATTATGGAAAGACAACATGGCCGACATGACCAAACGGACCGTTTTGGCGAACGGCGCAGCTCTGGCCCTGGTGGGCGGCGCGAAGGTCCTGGCCGCCCAGCCCAGCCAGACAAGCCCGCCCGCGTCTGGAGCGCCGGATCGTTTCCGGCCCGGCCAGGTCTGGCGCGATACCGCCGGCAAGCCGATCCAGGCCCATGGCGGCTCGTTGATCCAGGTCGGCGAGCGCTTCTACTGGTATGGCGAGAACAAGGAGTTCACCACAGGCAAGACCAAAGTCTGGACTTGGGGCGTGCGCTGCTACACCTCGACCGATCTCTACAATTGGGACGATCTGGGCCTGATCATCGCCCCCGACGAGGCCGATCCCAAGTCGCCGCTCAGCCCGACCGGCGCGATGCTCGACCGGCCCCACATCCTCTACAATCGCCGCGACAAGACCTTTGTTTGCTGGATCAAGATCATGGAGCGCACCGGGGCCCAGACCCGCACGGTTCTGGTCGCCGACAAGATCACCGGCCCTTACCGGATCGTCCGGCGCGACCTCAAGCCGCTGGGCATGAACGCCGGCGATTTTGATCTCTGCATCAGTCCTGACGATGGCAAGGCCTACATGTATTTCGAGCGGGTCCACAGCGAGCTGATCTGCGCGGACTTGACCGAAGACTACACCGACGTCACCGGCTACTACTCCACCCACTTCCCGGCCCATCCGCCGCTGACGCGCGAGGGACCGGCCTATTTCAAGCGGCGCGGAAAGCATTATCTGGCGACCTCGGGAATGACCGGCTATTTCCCCAATCCCTCCGAGATCGCCGTGGCCGACACCTTCCATGGTCCGTTCCAGGTGCTGGGCGACCTGCATCCGAGCGACCGCTCGCGCTCCTCGTTCAATTCCCAGATCTGTTCGATCTTCAAGCATCCCGGCAAGAAGGACCTCTACATCGCCCTGGCCGACCGTTGGATGGGACCGCAGGAGAGCCCGGCGTTCCTCAGCGGCGAGACCTCCACGACGTTGCGCCGGGCGGTGGCGAAGGCCACGGCCGAGCCGCGCCAGACTCTGACCCCAGACGAGCAACAGGCGATGGGCCTGGTCATGGGCAAGGTCGACACCTCCCAGGCGCGTTATGTCTGGTTGCCGATCACGTTCCAAAAGGATCGGCCGGTGATCGCCTGGCGCGACAGCTGGAGTTTGGACGAATTCGACTAAGGCGCTGCGTTGGGCGCGCCCCAGCGGCGCGCGCGGAAGGATCGCGGGCGAACGTCGCGGTTTGGTCCTGATCATCGGCTTCAGGAGGGTCCAGGCCACGCTTTGCGCCACTGCGGGAGCGGCCCCGTCCCGGGCCTATCCGGGCAAGCCAACCATCGACGGACGCGCTCAAGACAAAACAGCGGACGGCCTCGAGGCCGTCCGCTGCCTACGTGTCATGCCCGCGCTAGGCGGACAGAGCGCTAGGTTTAACGCGAACCCAGCGCGACGCGGAGATTTACGCCGAACTCACGCGGCGGGGTCGTGGTGATTTCGGTATAGCTGCTGGTCACCGTTGTCGCCGCCGTGGTGCGGAAGGTCGGCGGCTGGAGCTCCTGGTAGGAGGTGGACAGCGGGTCCGAACGGGTCAGCACCTTGACCGTGTCAAACAGGTTCTTGGCGTAGAAGGTCAGTTCCCAAGCCCGGTCTGGAGCGCGAATGCCGGCGAAGAGGTTGACCAGGGCGTAGGCCTTGACGTCGTCGAAGGCGTTATTGGGATCACCCTGCGACTTGCTATTGAGGTTGACCAGGCCACGCACGAAGCCGTCGAAGGTCCCGACCGGCTGGCTATACTCCGACTGCAGCGTCGTGCTGAACGGCGGCTGGAAGGACGAGCGCTGCGACAGCTTACAGGCCGAGATGTTGTTAGCGCCCGTCGCGGCCTGCAGTTGGGCCAGGGTCGGCGCCGTCGTGATGACGTCAGGCTTGCCGTCCTTGTCCAGATCGGTGCAAGGGATGCTCCCGTCCTTGACCTTCCCCATCGCGTAGCTGGCGACCGCGCCGATGTTCCAGTTGGGCGTCAGGTCGTAGGCGAGATCACCCTCGATCCCGTTGACCTCCACAGGCACCGCCGCCACGAAGTTGAACTGCGCCGGCTGTTGGGTCAGGGGGCTGAGCGCGGTGGTGTTGATGTAATAGACCCCGTTGCCGGGCGTCCGGTACGGATAGTTTTTGAACTTCTGGTGGAAGGCGCTGATGTTCAGTCGCATCTTCTGATCGAGCAGCGTGCTCTTGAAGCCGCCCTCATAGGACTTTGAGGTTTCGGCCGGCAGGTTGACGAAGGACTTTTCCAGGGTCGATTGCTGCAGGTTGAAGTCGCCCACCGCGGTGATGCCGGGACGATAGGACGAGCCGGTGCTCACATAGACCATGAAGTCGCGCGAGAACGAGTGCTGGGCCGAGGCGGTGTAGACCCACTTCTTGTCGGCGTGGACGTCCTGCGACAGCAGGTTCCCGCCGACGACGAGCTGGCCGACATCCTGGTAGTCGATGTGGCGCAGACCGCCCGAAATCTGGGTGGCGTCGCCGAAGTGAGCCGTGACATTGCCATACACCGACTTTTCGCGCGAATTGCCAAACCGGCCCAGGGGCGTTTGCACGATCGTCTGAAGTCCGCGGCCGAGGAACGCCGGCAAGGCCACCGCCGTCGGACGGTTTAGGGTCGTGGGCGTGTTGTTTTTGTTGTCGAAGTAGCCGACCACATAGTCGAACATGTCGAACACGCGTTCCTGGTTTTGCAACCGGATTTCCTGCGACGTCGACTTGATGTGCGACTCGGTGTTCTGCAGAATCTGCGACGCGGGCCACAGGTTGGCCGAATCTTGGGTCACCGACGAATAGATGTCCTGGGTGTAGTGCTGGCCCTGATAGATCAGCTGCTGGCCCAGCAGCGAAATCTCAGAGCGCCAGTTAAAGATGTCATAGCCCTGGTGGACGGTTCGCGGCGTGGCCTGGAAGCCCTCCTGATCCTTGGCCTTGATCAGGGTGGGGCTAGCCGGCGCAGCCGGATTGACGACACTGAAAGACTCGACCTGCGCGTGGGTCCGCGAATTGGTGACCAAGCTCTGATAGGAACCTTCCAGGCGCAGCCAGTCGACAGGCGTGACCAGGGCGCTGATGCGACCGCTTTCGCTGCGGCTGTAGGCCTTGCGCGTTTCCTGGGTCTTGTCGATCGAGCGGACCAGGGTGCCGTCGTCGTCGTTGTAGAGGCCAGCGACGCGGATCGCGGCAATGCCTTCGATGACCGGGATGTTCGCCGCGGCGTTGACATTGGTCGTGCCAATGTCGTTGAAGGTGGTGCTCAGATAGCCGCCTTCCTTGTAGAGGTCGGGCTTCTTTGTGGCGATGGTGATCGAGCCCGACGGCGAGGCGCGGCCGCGCAGCGTGCCTTGCGGGCCGCGCAGCACTTCGATCTGGCCCACGTCATACATCTGCTGCAGCACCACGCCGGCCGTGATCGGCGCGTCGTTCAGATAGAATTCGACGGTGGGATTGTTGCCGCTGGCGTTGATGTCGAAGTTGACGCCGCGCATCTGGGCGTTGCCGCCGGTGCCGTTGGCCGCGGTGGTCAGGGTCAGGCCCGGAACCAAGGTCTGGACCTCGGTCAGATTGCGGATGTTGGTCTTCTGCAGGGCTTCGGCGGTGACCGCGTTGACGACGGCCGGAACGTCCTGAACGCTTTCATCGCGGCGACGGGCGGTCACGATGATCTCGGTCAGGCTGGTGGCTTCCTCGGCGGATTTGGCCTGGGTCTGCGCCATGGCCGCGACCGGCGTCATCGCCGTCATCAGCGCCAGTACGCTCACGCCCTGCAAGGCGTAGATCGAAAGAGCACGCATCAACTTTTCTCCCCTGTTGAGCCCGTCGGCCGGTCCTGCTTGTGCAGGCGATCCGCGAGCGTTCTTTCCACCGCCGCGCGCCCCGCAGGCCGCTCGGCAGAGACTTGGTTTCCAACGTCGCCTAGCCCTTGGTGGCCATTTCGAAGCTTCGCTGGAGGTGGTCCGCGTAGCCGCTGACGCTGGGGAATTTCCACAGCGTGTCGGTGTCGCGAATGGCGTTGATCTGATCGGCGACGTCATCGATCGACCAGGACGGACGATAGACGCCCGGGGTTTCGGCGATCAGAGCCCGGGCCACGCGGCCGGCCATGGATACGAACATCTCGCCGGTGACGTTGCAGGACTCATGGGCCAGCCAGCCGACGACCGGCGCGACCAGCTCGGGCCCCATGGGCGGATAGATGGACGTGTCCAGGCCCTCGGCCATGCGGGTGACCGCGCCGGGCAGGATGATGTTGGACACAACGCCCTTGGACGCGCCCTCGATGGCCACCACGTTGTTCAGACCGATGATCCCGGCCTTGGAGACCCCGTAGTTGACCACGTTGTTGGTGCCGTAGAGCCCGCCGATCGACGAGGTCAGCACCACGCGGCCATAGCCGGCCTGCGCCATGATCGGGAAAGCCGGCCGCACGACGTTGAACGCCCCCATCAGATGGACGTCGACGACCGCCTTGAAATCCTCGTGCGGGATCTGGTCCAGCGCGCCGTAGCGGACGTTGCCGGCGTTGTGGATCAGGATGTCGATCCGGCCATAGGCGTCGAGCGCCGCCTGGATGATGGCCGCGCCGCCTTCCGGGGTGGCCACAGATTCCAGGCAGGCGATCGCCTCGCCGCCGGCGGCCCGGATCTCCTGGACGACGGCTTCCGCCGGGCCGGCGTCGACACCGTCGCCCTGGATGGCCGAGCCCGGATCGTTGACGACGACCTTGGCGCCCTTGGACGCCAGCAGCAGGGCGTATTCGCGGCCGAGACCTCGGCCCGCCCCGGTGATCACCGCCACGCGGCCATCGAACCGACGTTCAATCATGGTCTTGGTCATGCCTTACACCGCCGCCCAGGTCGGCGCGTTTTGGCCGACCGCGCGGCTGGCGCCCGTCGTCACCATCACCTCGTCCATCAGCCCCCCGACCACGGTCAGGCAGCCTCGGTCTTGGTTCTGGCCGTTCGATCACGGCCGAAGAAGGTTTGGCTGAAGTCGCCGCGGATCCGGCCCGAGAAGTGCTCGGCGCTGAACGGCATGCCCATCACGCCCTGCGACCAGTCGATGGACGCGCCGAAGTCCTGATACCAATCGTAGATCAGGGTGCGTTCGGCGATGCGCCATTCACCGCTGCGCTTCTCCAGCCGGTCCAGATAGCGACCGCCGATCATCGTGTCGCGGTCGCCCGCGCCCATGTCGACCCGGTGGTAGGAGTTGACGTGCGTCTCGACCCGTGCGGTGTCGCCGTCCAGATCGATCAGGCTCTGACCCAGCACATGCTGGGTCACCTTGATGGCGTCGGCCCCGGGGACCACCCAGGCCAGATAGGCGGCAAAGTCGCCGGACCATACGCCGTAGTCGTTGGCGGCGTCGGGCCAATAGGCGGCGGTGATCAGGGCCGGATCACGCCGGTCCTCGCCGCGCGCCAGGCGCGCCAGGCAGTCGCGGATCGCCTCGCGATCCACATAGCCATTGAGTTCCTCGGCGCTTGCCATCTGTTGCTTCCTATCCCCATGCCGCCCCTTTGCCGGGGCGGTCGTTCCATCTTGAGTACGCTCGGCTCGGCAAGCACCGCTTGACCGATTTTGACAACCACGCCTCAGCAGAAACCCGAGGACCGCGAGTGATGCGTCGCTGCATCACTTCTGTGGAGCCTCCGGCTCCCGGCCACGCCCGGGGTCCGATCCCGTGCGCGCCTCGCCGGGCAGCGCTCTGGACCTGGCCGCGCCAGCGTGGATCGCCACGCTTGAGGCGTTCGATAAAAGGTCCCGCGTGCCGATCGCCAAGAGAGGGGAGGACAGAGTTCCTGGAGACGTCACCGACGGCGGGACAGATTGGACAACCCTTGATTAGTCTGCGTTTTGGCGACCCGCTTGACCGATTTTGACAAGCGCTCGTCTCGAGCGTCCAAGGGTGGTCCACGCGCCGCCCCTTACGCCGCGCCGCTCGCCCCGGCGTCCCGGGCATTTCCGTGCCTTGGATCGCGTAACCCACGGCGGAGCAGGGTTTTGGGGCGGTGCTCGCCCTTCACATCGGGACTTTCCCCCCCGGGGTCGGCCGCGCCGGCCATCACTCTTCCCCTTACGACATATCGCCCTTGCGATGCGCGCCAAAGAGTCTGCTCTGGCGTTGGCGCGATCTATTTGTCTGACTAGCAACCAGGCTGAACTCGCAGCCGTCAACGCCTTATCCCACGGCCTTCTGCGCCTTTCGCGCCGCGTCGGGGGCCGGCCGGGTCCGCTCGCGAGCGGAGCGTCGTCGACCTCGCTCCAAGCCATCCGGCGCGCCTTCCCCACACCGACCGGCGCTGGAGTATGCTTGACCCATTTTGACGAATGCGATGGGCTTGAATCCAACGCCAGGGCCGGGCGGCTCGGCCGAAACAAGGGGAGGATGGGCGCGATGCAGGCTCCGTCGCAGACGCTGCAATCGGCCGGAGAGGACGAGGTCCTCGACGTCGTGCACGCCAAGATGCTCCGCTTCTTTCCCGCCCTGGTGAGATCGCTGGCTGGGGACCCTACGGCGCTGGCGGCCAAGATCGGCATCCAGCCTCAAGATCCCGAGATGTCGACCGCCGAGGTTACCTATCGCCAGGTGCTTGAACTGCTGGAAATCGCCGCGGCAGAGCTGGACTGCGCCGATTTTGGCATGCGTCTGGCGACCTTGCAGGGTGGCCGGATGTACGGCCCGCTCGGCCGCGTGATCATGACCTCGCGGACCTACGGCGAGGCGCTCGAATACGTCATCAAGCATAGCACCGCCCACAGTCTGGCGGCGCGGATCTGGCTGCGACGTTTCCCCGACCATGGCTCGGTGTTCGTCGGACACGACATCCTGCTGGAGAACGCCCCCCTGCGCGGCCAGGCGCTGGAACAGTTGCTGCTGGTCGGCCATCTTTCGACCAACGAGATCACGGGCGGGGTGACCCGCGCCCGCAAGATCTTCTTCCGGCACCAGCCGATCTCGCCGCTGAACACCTACCGCCGTTATTTCGGCTGCGAGGTCCTGTTCGGCCAGCAGGTGGACGGCATGGTCTATTCGGAAAAAGATCTGGCCGCGCCGATCGTGACGCGCGACGACAGCGTCTACGAGGCCGCGACCACGTTCATCGACGCGACATTCAGTCGCCGCAGCGCGCCGTTTCACACCCAAGTCCGCAGCGTGATCATGCAATTTCTGGGTACGACGCTCTGTCGCGCCGAACGCGTGGCCCAGGAACTGGACCTTCATCCCCGGGCGCTCATTCGACGGTTGAAGGCCGAGGGCACTTCCTTCCAGAAGATCAAGGACGAGGTGCGCCGCGATCTGATGGTCTACTATCTGCAGGCCACAGATCTGGAGTTTGGACGGATTTCCCAGCGCCTGGGCTTTGCAGAACAGTCGGTGATGACGCGGGCCTGCAACAAGTGGCTGCTGGCCTCGCCGACCGCGTTGCGCCTGGCCGGTCAAAAGACCTGACGCTGATGATCTGAGGCCCCGTCACAATTCATCAAGCCCGAACGCTCCGCCCTGCCCCACAAGTTTTGCAAGGGCGCGCGCCTTCACGGGCCTTGAGGGTCCCTCCTCCCGACGGGCGCGCCAGACCCAGACGATTGGGGAAGCACGACATGGCGGACGCGCAAACGGTTCAACTCGACGTCGGCGACCAGGAACCGACCCTGGACCGCACAGTCGGCGGCGGCCAGGACACCTTGGCGAGCGATCACCAGTTCGTTCCGGACCGTTCGGTGTCGATCGTCCATGGCCCCCCATTGTCGCAAGAGCCGGGGCTCGGGGACCTGACCCTGCCCGGCTTCCTACGCCAGGTCACCGCCCGTTACGGCGAGCGGGAGGCTCTGGTTCAGCAGCGCCCCGATGGCGTGATCGAACGCTGGTCCTACCGGTATCTATGGAAACGCGCGTTCGAGGTCGCGCAGGCGCTGGTCGCCTGTGGCCTGGGCAAGGGCGAGCGGGTCGGGGTGCTGATGACCAACCGGGCCGAATTCCTCGCCGCGATATTTGGCGCAACCTTGGCCGGCGGCGTGGCCGCGCCGCTTAGCACCTTCTCCACGGCCGATGAACTGAGCCATTTATTGGACGCCAGCGCATGCTCGGTGCTGCTGATGGAACGCCGCGTTCTCAAGAAGGACCTCACGCGGATCCTGGGCGATCTCGATCCGGGGATCGGCCAGACCGAACCTGGCCACCTGGCCTCGACGAGGTTCCCGTTCCTGCGCTGGATCGCCGTGGTCGATGGACCGGGCGGCGGCGCGGTCGAACCTTGGGACGCCTTTCTGGAGCGCGGCGCGACGACCGCCGAGGCCCAGGTCGAGGCCCGCGCCGCGAGCGTCCAGCCGGCCGATCCGGGCGTGCTGTTCTTCTCCTCGGGCTCGACCAGCAAGCCCAAGGGCATCCTCAGCGCTCATCGCGGCGTCACCTTGCAAATGTGGCGCATGCGTCGCCAGCAGGGCTTGGCCGATGGCGTGCGAACCTGGACCGCCAACGGGTTTTTCTGGTCGGGCAATTTCGCCATGGTGCTGGGCGCCACCCTGGCGGCGGGCGGGTCGCTGGTGCTGCAGTCGACCTTCCAGTCCGAGGAAGCCCTGGACCTCATGGCCGCCGAAAAAGTCAACTTCCTGTTCGCCTGGCCTCATCAATGGGCGCAACTGGAAAGCGCGACCAACTGGACGACGGCCGACTTGTCGTCGCTGACCCATATCGACATCGACTCACCCATCGCCCGGCATCCCACCGTGGCGAGCGCGTGGATCGAACCGCGGCATTGCTATGGCGCCACCGAAACCTTCACCCTCAGCACCGCCTATCCCGCCAACACCGCGCGGGATGTCGCGCACGACAGTTTTGGCCAGCCGCTGCCGGGCAACCGACTGAAGATCGTCGATCCCTTGACGGGCGAAGTGACCGCGCTAGGCGCGCGCGGCGAGATCGCCATCAAGGGTCCGACGCTGATGCTCGGCTATCTGGGCGTCCCGCTCGACGAGACCCTCGACGCCGAGGGCTATTTCCGCACCGGCGACGGCGGTTATGTCGATCAGGAGGGACGCCTATTCTGGGAAGGCCGTCTCAACGACATCATCAAGACCGGCGGCGCCAACGTGTCTCCGGTCGAGATCGACAGCATCGTGCGCGACTGCCCTGGCGTGAAGGTCTGCCAGACCGTGGGCGTACCGCACGACACCCTTGGCGAGATCGTCGTCACCTGCATTGTCCCGCACATTGACGTGTCGCTCGACGAAGAGACCGTCCGCGCCTTCGCCCGTGAGAAACTCGCCAGCTACAAGACCCCACGGCGCGTCCTGTTCTTCGCCGAGCAGGATCTGGCCTTGACCGGCAGCGCCAAGGTCAAGACCGCCGACCTGCGCGCCCTGGCGATCCGCACGCTCGACCAACTTGACGCAGCGGGGTCAGGTTCCGGCGGCTTACAGCCAAGATAACCACCATCCCCGTGCGCCATGCGCGCGTGGGCGGCCAGGAGCCGTGATCGACGTCTAGCGATCAGCCCATCGGCCGCATTGGATCGGGCGGCAGGTACGTAATCGGCGCCCCCATGGTGTCGCGGTAGGACACGGGCTGTTTTCCATCGATGTCGGAAATCCCGTAGCGCGCGCCCAACTCGGCGCCGATCAGCGCCTGACCCGAGAGCGCCATCAACTGTGGGTCTTCGTGCAGAGCATTGAGCACAAGGCCGGTGAATTCTGGCCGCTCGAACTGCGGTAGGTGCTCGGCCAAGGCCGCCGGCAAATGTTCTTTCGGCGTGGCCTGAACAAATCCAGCGAGCGCGTCCGAATAGATGAAGCCCGGCCAGAGGGCGACGCAGGCCACGCCGTGCGGCCGCAGCTCCAACGCCATGTCGAAGCTCATCTTGTCCGTGCCGGCCTTGGCCGCGCCATAGGCCGGACCATGAAAATAGGTGGCTGCGCCATAGAAGGAAATGTTGGCGATCAGCCCCCGCCCGCGCTCCACCATCAACGGCGCGGCGAAATAGGCGGCGATGTAGTTGGTGTGCAACCCCGTGGCGATCATGTCGCCGACAGCCAGGGGCTTTTCCCAGAACGCTCCGGGTCGGCCCAATTCGGGCGCGACCGCCGCTGCGTTGTTGACCAGGATGTCGAGGTGGCCGACCTCGCTTTTGATGCGACCGATCAGGGCTTGGACGGCGGCGGGATCATGCTGGTCCAGCGCCACCGCCACGCCCTGTCCGCCGCCCGCCGAGACCTCGGCTGCGGCCTCTTCCAGTAGACGGGCGCTCGAGGGGCGGCTGGTGATGTAGACGCTCGCGCCTAGGCGGCCAAACTGCCGGGCCACGCCTCGCCCAAGCCCCCTGCTCGCGCCGGTCACCAGAACCACCTTGCCCGATTGACCGCTCATCCGTGGTGCTCCCATGCGTCTTGGAAAAAGCGAAACTGCGCGCCACGACCATGATCCCCGGTCGTGATAGAGCAGTTCCGATTTGATCTCTGGTTACGCTTTGATACCGAGTATCAGCCCGGCGAGCTGGCCAGAAGGAGGCACATTTTTGTCACCTGGATTTTCCGGACCGCCGGACGAGGAGTGCTTGGACATCCGTGAGGTGCTCAATCGCATCGGCGACAAGTGGAGCCTGCTGGTAGTCGGCGCGCTGGCCGAAGGACCTCGCCGATTCAACGATCTGCGCCGCGGCATTCATGGCGTGTCCCAACGTATGCTGACCCTCACCCTGCGGCTCCTGGAACGCGATGGCCTGGTCGTGCGGACAGTCTTCGCCACCATCCCGCCCAGCGTCGAATATGATCTGACTCCGCTTGGTCGCACCCTGATCGGGCCCGTGCGCGTTCTGTCGCAATGGGCGCGGCGCAATCGACAAGCGATGCGCGCCGCGCGCGCGCAGTTCGACCAGCAGGCTGCCAGCGCTGCGCCCACACCAACTCACCTCGCCCCCCCCGGCGAGGCCGTCCCCCTCGGCGAGGCTGGCCCCGCTGCGGCTCGCCGAGGCTAAGACTCTAGACGAGTTCGATCAACGCCACGCCTTCGGGCGGCAGATCGATCACCAGCTCCCGCCCTGGGCCCAACTTGACTCGGGTCGGCTCCGGCAGTTCAGCGGCGGCGCGCAACGCAACCAATTGTTCGCGGCTTGGATACTGGGGCGATCCCATGGCGCGCCAGGCCGGAAAGGGCGACCCCCGCGCCTGGTCGACATAGCTGATCCTGGCGACCTGACCAGCCCGCGCGCCCTCAAGAGTAAGATGGAAGCGCTTGGCCGCTCCTGTCACCTTGCGATCAGAACCGGCGCCGGGAATACCCGCCGGCTGAGGCACGTCGGCCAGGTTCCAAAGCAGCACGGCGCTGCCCCCACTGGCGAGCCGGGACGCCAGCACCGGCCCTTGCGCCTTCAGCCGCGTCTGGCCCAGACGGTTGAGAAGCTTGAAGGTGTTGAAGGCCGGTCGGGCGATATTGCGCGGCGACATCAGCCCCCAACTATTGTCGCCCTCCTTAAGGACGTAGTTGGGCAACAGGATCTCCTCGAACTTGCTGACCTGCCAGTAGGACATGCCGTCGCAATAAGGCAGGCAGCCGTCGATGATGTGGGCGATCATCGCGGGACTGTCCGACGACCATTCGCCGAGCCAAAGCTCGGCGGTCTTAAACGCGCTGGCGTTCAGTTGCTCGCGGGCCATCTTCATGGCGGCGGGCACCACTTGGTTTTGCGTGTAGAGCCCCTTTTGGCCAAAGAGCTTCTTCTGATCGTCGCCGGCGTAGACGTGTGTGGAGACGAAATCGACCGGCAGGCTGTTATCGGCGCAATAGGCCAGGAATTCAGGAAGCCATTGCACCCTGGAGGTGCTCGGCCCGCCGACCTTCAGCGCCGGGTCGACATCCTTCAGCGACGTGACTGTGGCCTTGTAGAGCTCGAAATACTGCGCCTGGGTGCCAGCCCAGAACGGCGACAGGTCCGGCTCGTTCCAGACCTCGAAATACCACTCGCGCACTTCGGCCGCCCCGTAGCGGGCGATCAGATGCCTGGCGAACTGATCGATCAGCGCCTGCCAGTCGGCCATCGCCGCCGGCGGGGTGGTGTTGCCGTGATACGTGCCGAACGCCTGGGTCCCGCTGGCCAGCCGTCCCGGCATGAAGCCCAGTTCGACATAGGGACGAAGGCCCAGATCCAGCAGCCCATCATAGACCGCGTCGATATTCTGGAAATTGAAGTCGTGCCCGTTCGACAGGTAGTCGCGCTTGGGCGCCACGCCCATCTCATCATCACCAAACACGTTGTGGAAGCGCACGCGCTTGATCCCCGCCTCCTTGTGGGCCCGCTCGGCGTCGCGCCGCCACTCCTGGCGCATGGTGATGCCGGCGCGATCAGAACCCACGCATTCGGACCAGACATGTCGCAGGGGGCCAGCCTGGCTCTTCAGGTCGACCACGACCGTTTCGGCGGCCGGTTCGGCGCTGGCGGTCTGGCCGAACGTCGTCACGGCGGCGGCGCTGGCCGTTGCGATCATCTCGCGTCGGTTGAACATGGGTCTCTCCTGGTGTCCGCGGCTGAGTTGTCTGGTGATTGTCGGGATCTGGCGCGCCAAACGCGTGGAATTCAGGGGGCGGCCCTGTCCGGCTCAGCCAGAAAATCCAGGGTCTTGGTCATGGTGTCATCGAAGGGCGAGACGCCGAGCGCGGGCACGACCTTCTTCTTGTCATTGAAGCTGTGGTGCATGCCGGCATATTCGACCAGGCGGCAGGACCGCCCTGCGGCGACGGCGCGAGCGCAGAACGCCCGCGACGAGGCGATGGGCACCACCTCGTCGGCGTCGCCGTGGAAGATGATCGTGGGGGGCAACCTGTCGATGGGCAGGGCGCTGGCCGAGAACGCCTTGCCGATGGCGGGCTCCTGGTCGCCGGCCCACATGCCCGCAGTCAGATCGAGCACGGGATTGATCAACACCAGGGCCGCGGGACGGGCCTTGGACGGAGCGCGCAGGGCGATGGTCGCCGCCAACAGTCCTCCCGCCGAGCTGCCGCCAAGGGCGATGCGCTTTTCGTCGACGCCGAAGGTCTGGGCGTTGCGGCGCAGCCAGGTGTCGGCGGCCTGGGCGTCGGCCAGGCCAGCCAAGGCCGTTACCCCGTCGCGGCACAGAATGCGGTAGTCGGCGAGCGCCACCACATAGCCGTGCGCGCTGAGGATCTTGGCGCTGTCGGCCAAGGAGGCGGCGTCGCCCGTGCGAAAGCCACCGCCGAAGAACAGCAGGATCGCGGGTCTTTTGCGCCCCGCGTCGGCGGGCTGGAACAGGTGGATGCGCAGGGCCCGCTGGCCGATCGTCCGATAGGTGAAGCTGTTGGCGCCCGGCAAGGTCTGCGAGGGCGGCGCGATGCCCGCGCAATAGCTCGGCGCGACGGTCAGCGGCGCGGCGGGGATCATCCTGGGC
>FTCT01001106.1_pt1 | contig 18733 bp, 20 predicted proteins | sample 1658881 | NCBI WGS metagenome assembly FTCT01 (sample SAMEA3914864, study PRJEB12502) | metagenome | biome: forest; material: soil | place: USA | collected 2012-03-12 | depth 0.3 m | reverse complement strand
GACAGGGCGCCGACGATGTCATGGGCGCGGAACCCTTCGGCGGACAGGATCTCTTCGTCGGTCGAGAAGGCGAACATACCGAGGAAGATGACAACGGCAAAGGTGATGAGGATGATGGCCAGCATCAGCCCGATCGGCAATTGACCCGCCACCAGCCATACGGCCGTGCAGGCGCACACCACGATGGCGGCGACGATGCCCAGCGTCCAGGGATTTATGGTCTCGCGCAGACGCGAAAGCGAGAAACGGGACGCCAGGCCGCGGGCCTCGCCGCCGGCATCCGCCTCCGGCGCCGCCGGAACGGGTTCTGCGATCGATTGAAACTTGCGTGCAGCCAAGACGAACACCTTCACTTAAATCAAAGTCCGGCGTCACCCGCTCCCCTGGGTGGACCGGCACGAATCACTGCCTGATATTAACGCATTTGGGGAAATGAAGCTTGCCAAGATAAAAGCAGGGATTCCATACGTTTGACCGACATCGTCAGAATCCGCGCCGCTTTTTCGACAGGATGAAGCTGATCAGTTTCGCCACGGCGGCGAAATGCTCGGCCGGGATTTCCTGGTCGAGGTCGATGGCGGCAAACAGGGCGCGCGCCAGCGGCGGGTCTTCGACGATCGGCACGTCGTGCTTGTTCGCCTCTTCCCGGATCCTCAGGGCGACCGCGTCCATGCCCTTGGCGACGCAGATCGGCGCCGGCGTCTCGCCGGCTTCGTAGCGCAGGGCCACGGCGTAGTGGGTCGGGTTGGTGACGACCACGGTGGCGGTGGCGACATTGGCCATCATGCGGCGGCGCGATTTTTCCATGCGCAGGTGGCGCAGCTTGGCCTTGATGTGCGGATCGCCTTCGGTGCTCTTGTATTCGTCCTTCTGTTCCTGCTTCGACATCTTCATCTTCTGCATGAATCGGAAGCGCGTCAGCATGTAGTCGGCGCCGGCGCCGATGAACAGGAACAGGCACACGGCCATGGCCACGCCGATCAGGAGTTCGCGCGCATAGGGCAGGATGACGACGGGCGACGCGCCGGTCAGGTTGACGATGCCCGCCACCTTGTCCTTCAGCGTCGCCCAGACGATGGCGCCGGTGATGATCAGCTTGAGCAGCGTCTTGGCGAACTGAATCATGCCGTCGACGGCGAACAGGCGCTGCAGGCCCTGGAGCGGGTTCAGCTTCGAGAAGTCGGGCGCCAGCTTCTTGGGCGTGAACATCAGCCCGGTCTGCAGGACGTTTCCGGCAACACCCAGCACCAGGGCCGCGCCCATGATGGTGATGATCGGCGGCAGGATTTTCAGCAGCAGGTCGCGGAAGATGGTGACACCGCCGTCGCCGTCCAGCGAATTCAGCAGCTGTTCGGGGTGCGCCAGAAAGGGCAGGAGGTCGAAGGCCAGGGTCTGGCAGATCGACGGCCCCTGGATGGCGATAACGGTGACGGCGCCGATCAGCGACAGGGCTTGCGGCAGGTCCGCGGACTTGGCGACATTGCCTTCCTCGCGCGCCTGCTGGAGTTTTCGGGCCGAGGCCTCTTCTGTCTTGTCTTCATCCGACGAGTCTTCAGCCATTACCGCGCCTTATGAAGACGGACAGCATGTCCTGATAGTGATCGATGAAGACCATGCCCGTGGCTCCGAGGCCCAGGGCAAACAGAGCCAGGCCCAAGAGCAGGCTGAGCGGCGTCGCGGCGAAGAAGACCGGGAAGTTCGGCATGATACGGCCGATGAACCCCGTCGCGATATTGAACACCAGCCCGAAGACGATCATCGGCGCCGACATCTGCAAGGCCAGGACGAAGCTCTGGGCGATCGTCTGCGTCATCAGCGTCACGGCGTCACCGATCATCACAGGACGCTGGGCCGGGAAGATGCGGAAACTGTCGATCATGGCGCGAATGAACAGGTGGTGCATGTTGGTGGTGTAGATCATGACCAGCCCCAGCATGGCCAGGAAGGTCGCGATGCTGGTCGAGGGCTGGGCCTGGGTGGGGTTGGCGGTCTGGGCGAAGGACAGGCCGCTTTGCAGCGAGATGATTTCGCCGCTGGTGGTCAGGGTGAAGAGCAGAACCCGCATCAACGAGCCCAGCATCAGACCGATGATGACCTCGTGCAGCACCTGGCCCGTCATGGCGCCGAGGCCTGGCGGCATGGGCGGGATGGTGTCGCGGATGAGCGGGGTGGCGACGAAGGCGAAGGCCAGCGCGAAACTGAGGCGATAGCGCGCCGGCACGGCCTGGTCGCCGACGCCGGGCAGCAGCATGACCATGCTGGCCAGACGCAGGAAGGTCAGTCCGACGGCCCACAGGTCGGTCGACGTGCCGAAAAAAGAGCTGACATCGCCGGCCGGAGCCGCGGCGATCGGCGCCAACCGCAATGCGGGTGCGGCCGCCAACCACATCACATGGTCGCGATCTTGCCGGCGACCTCATTCATGAAGCCCGACAGGAGAGACCCCATCAGCGGCAGGAAGAGCAGCAGGGCAACGAAGATGGCGATGATCTTGGGCGCGTAGATCAGGGTCTGTTCCTGGATCTGGGTCAGGGCCTGGAACAGGCCGATGGCCACGCCGACGACAAGGCCGACGAGCAGGATCGGCGTCGCCAGCTGAATCGTCAGCCAGATCGCGTCGCGTCCGAAAGCCAGAACCTCAGTGCCGTTCATCTCGTTAATCCGATGCATGCTACCCGGCAAAATCTGCCGGTACTCCCGGCGGAATTTGCCGCCCTTAGGGTTAATGCGGGATTAAGGATGGAGGGATTCTCGGGGTAGACCCAAGGAAAAGTGCACGTTGGATCCACCAGAAAGGGTTTACCACGGATCACACGGATACGCCGCTACGCGGCGACACGGATAAGAAAAGCGCGAAGCGCATATTCCTTTTGTTATCTGGCTTCAGGCGGCGTCTGCGGCTCGGATCATCCGTGTCGGCGCTATAGCGCCCATCCGTGTTATCCGTGGCAAACCCTGCCCGTCAGATCGGCATGCGCATGATTTCCTGGTAGGCGCTGATCACCTGGTCGCGGATGGCGATGACGCTTTGCAGGCTGGTCTCGGCCGAGGCGACGGCGGTGACGGCGTCGATCAGCTCTGCCTTGCCCTGCTGCTGCTGCGCCATCATGGTTTCGGCGTGCTGGGTCGATTTGGCCGTCTGTTCGAGCGCGCCCTGCAGCATCTGGCCGAAGTCGGGACGCCCTGTGGCGCCGGTGATTTCCTTGGACAGGCTGTCGCTCTGCTTGATCGCGGCGCCATAGGCGCGGGCGGCCATCAAAGGGGTCATGGTCTAAAACCTTACTTTTGCAGGATGTCGAGCGTCTTGGCGTTCATGGCGCGCGCCGTATCGATGACGTTGAGGTTGGCTTCGTAGGCGCGCTGCGCCTCGCGCATGTCCATGACTTCGACCAGCGGCTTGACGTTGGGTTTCTTCACATAGCCATTGGCGTCGGCCGACGGGTGCGACGGGTCGTATTCCATCGTGAAGGCCTCGGCGTCCGGCACGACCTGGGCCAGCTTGACGCCCGTGGCGCCGTCGACCGGCGCCGACGTAAAGACCGGCTGCTGGCGGCGATAGGGATCGCCGCCCTTGACCTTGGAGGTCGAGTCGGCGTTGGCGATGTTTTCCGCGATGATGCGCATGCGCGCCTGCTGCGCCTTCAGCGCCGAAGCCGCGACCGCCATGGTCTGATCGGAATTGATGGACTTGACCATTCTTTACTCTCCCTACTTACCCGGCGCGCGGATCGCCATGCGGACCAGCGACATCGACTTCTCGTAGAAGCCGACCGCCGCTTCGAACTGTTGCCGGCTCTCGGCCATCTTGAGCATCTGTTCTTCAAGGACGACGCTGTTGCCGTCCATGGTGGTTTCCGAATCGTTCGACGTAATCTCCTTGGCGCCGGCGGGCAGCGGGTTCTGCATCTGGATATGCATGGCGTTGGTCACCATCATGCCCATCTGGCCGTCGGCGCTGGAACCGGCGGCCATCAGCTGGCCGAAATCCTGGGCGGCCAGATCGTGCGGCTTGAAGCCGGGCGTCGAGGCGTTGGCCACGTTTTCGGCCACGATCTTCTGGCGGCTGCTCAGCCAGCCCATGCGGTTTTGCAGCGCATCGAGAAGCGAAATGCCTGTCGCCATGATCGGCCCTTTCCGGTTCGCGTCGCCTCCGACTCGGCCTAAGGTCCTGAGACTTGCCCGGAGGTACGGGGCAAATAATGCCCACCTTTTGGTTAACAAAGGCTTTCGGTAAACGGGCCGTTAACCAAAGGTCGGGCAGATGGAAAAGACATGGAAGCGTTGACCTCTACCCTGCGTGCGGTTTTCGCCCTGGCCATCGTGCTGGGGCTGATCCTGGCGCTCGCCTACGTGCTCAGGCGTTACGCGCCGCAGCTGATGGCGCGGCTCTCGGCCAAGCGTGGGCAAAAACGCCTGACGGTCGTCGAGACCCTGGTGCTCGATCCGGCGCGCCGGCTGGTGCTGGTCAGGCTGGACGACGAAGAACGTCTGATCCTGCTCGGCGAAGGCCACGAACTGATCGAACCGCGTCCCAAGCCTGCCGAGGCCAGACATGCCGAGCCGAAGCCGGCCGAGGCAAGGCCCGTGGCCGCCGCCCCCGTGACCAAGCCCGCTCAGCGCCCCGCTCCGCTACCGACACCCGCGCCAAAGCCCGTCCCGGCCGCGGCGAAACCGCCGCTTGCCCCCGCCGGCCAGACGCAGGATCCCAATGAAGACCTGTTCTGACGCCGTGCCGGCTTCCGAGACGAAATCGCCGCGCAAGGGCCTGTCGTCGCGAACGATGAACATCATCGTGCTTGGCGCCTTCATCGTCGCCTTTGCCGTGATGATCACGCCCTTCCCCGTGCTGGCCCAGGCGCTCAATGTCGACCTCGGCAAGGGCGGCAGCCTGTCGGCGCGGGTGATTCAATTGATCGGTCTGATGACCGTGCTGTCCCTGGCGCCGTCGATCGTCATCATGTCGACCTCGTTCATCCGCATCGTCGTCGTCCTGTCGCTGCTGCGCACGGCGCTCGGCCTGCAACAGAGCCCGCCCAACGCCGTCATCATCTCGCTCGCCCTCTTCCTGTCGGCCATCGTCATGGCCCCGACCTGGGAGCGCGCCTACAGCGAGGGCATCCGGCCGCTGATGGACCAGGAGATGGAGCTGCCCCAGGCCTTCGACGCGGCGTCCACGCCGCTCAAGGGCTTCATGCTGGCCCAGGTCGACCAGAAGGATCTCGGCCTGTTCGTCAGCCTGTCGAAGCTGACCATGCCCAAGGACAAGATGGAGCTGCCGGTGCGCGTGGTGACGCCGGCCTTCATGATTTCCGAGCTGAAGAAGGCCTTCCAGATCGGGTTTTTGCTGTTCGTCCCCTTCCTGGTCATCGACCTTGTCGTGGCCAGCGTCTTGATGAGCATGGGGATGATGATGCTGCCGCCGGCGACCGTGTCGCTGCCGTTCAAGCTGATCTTCTTCGTGCTGGTCGACGGTTGGGGCCTGGTGTGCGGTTCGCTGGTCAAAAGTTTCCACCCTGCGCTCGGCGGCGGGGGTTAAAGGAAATCGTCGCCGCAGGCGTCCAGCGCACTGTTCATAATGCGCAGGATGATCAGCATGTCGGCCTCGACGCGGTAGTAGATATTGTAATTGCCGTAAGGCAGCACTCTCAGTCCCGAAACTAGATTGTCGCGTCGCGCGCCCTTGAAAGGCGCGTTCGTCAGGCTGCGAGCCCTGTCCGTGAGCTCATCTGTAAAGGTGACGGCACGTATGGGGCTGTCTTTTGCAATATAGACAGCGATATCCGCCAGGTCCTCAAGTGCGTCCCGAGAAAGTTCGACCTGCATCAGCCGGCTTTGCGGGTCTTGGCCACTTCTTCGATACGACGTTTCACTTCGGCGATAGCGTCATCAAGAGAAATAAAAGGACCTTCCATGCCCTTTTGAATCTCGGCCCGCAGCGCATCCGTTTTGGCCCGCGCGTCTGCCTGACGATCTTCCAGAAGCCGCAACCCCTCGCGCACCACGTCGTTGGCGTCCTTGAAACGGCCGCTCTGGATTTGCGATTCGATAAAGGCGTCGAAGTGTTCGCCCAGGCCCAAAGGTGTCGACATCAGATGCTCCTTGTAAGCGGATCGTATCACAGCAAGGCGTCGATACAAAAAAGAAAGGGAGGCGCGCCGTATGCGGCCTCCCCTTCCCCGTCTGTCCCCGGATGCGCTCAAGCCCCCCGGCTTTCAACGCGCATCCTCCCTCGACAGACGCCCCCAAGGTCGGAATTTGCCCTGCCCGCCTTCCCCCGAAGACGAAGCGTTGCCTGGCGCACTGCCCCCAGTTGCGCCGTAGAGTGGCTGGCCTTCCGACCTTGTTTCGACCCGTTTTCACGATTTAGGCAACATGATACCGTTCCGCGACCGCGGCCCAGGCCTTATGTGCCTCGAAGATTATCGTTAAGACGGGATTTGAGCCGCGTGAACGCGCCACCTTCTTCAAGGTGTTGCCAAAAGTCGAAAGGTTTCCGGTGGAGTCCTGATCAGGTGAGACCAGATTTTGGGCTGTGCCGATATACTTTTCTAAGCTTGCGGCCAGAGTTCGCTAATCTCGATGGCGTCCGCTTATCTTCTGTTATGCGCCAGCTTCATCAGCGGCTATTTAATTTATGTGACGATCATTTCCTTCGTTCGCCTTTGCCGTCCTTGAGAACTGTACGCTAACTTGACGACGCAGATATATTACGCTTCTGCGAAATGACAGAAAAGCGAAACCGGAAAGATCACGCGGATGTGATTAAGGCGTCAATGTGGCACGATTACGCGCGACAAAAGGCCCTGCTTCCGGGCGGAAGCAGGGCCTTGGCTTTAGCCGAAAACGTAAAGCCTACTTGCGGTCCAGGTTGACGAACGGCACCGAGCCGCCGGTAACCTGGGGCAGATGACCGTCCCACTTTTCAATGGCGCGCAATTGCACGACCTCGGGACTGGACGCGATCGACTGGGCCAGCAGGCGGTTCGATTCGGCGTCGCCGCGCGCCTGTTCGATCTTGGCGTCGGCCTGCGCCTTCGCAACCGCAACCTGGGCCTGGGCGGCCGAGGCGTCGGCGTCCGCCTTGGTCTTGGCCTGGATCGAATCGAGGATGACCTGCGGGTAGCGAATGGTGCCGATCCAGTCGAGCTGGCTGACCTCGACGCCCTGCGGCGACCATTTATGATTGACGCGCGCCAGCGCCCTCTGGATCACCGTCTGGCGGCCGCCCTTATAGAGGAATTCGACGCTGACCAGTTCGGTCTCGGCGGCGATGGCCGAGCGCACGTCGTTGCGCAACGGACCCTCGAAAATCTGATCGAAGGTAAGACGGTAACGCGTATAGAGCGCCGGCGCCTTCGACGGATCGATGCGCATGACCAGTTGCACGTCCGCCGTCATCGGCAGGGCGTTGTTGTCCGAGAAGGTCAGCTCCTCGTTTTCAGGGCCGTCGTCATTGCGTTCCTTCGTATAGGCGTAGGTGCGCTGAATCACGGGGAATTCGACGATGCGTTCGCCCAACAGGTTGAAGTGGTAGCCCGACGACAACGGAGTCGGATCGACGCCGGCGGCAGGGCCGAGCGTACGGATCTTGACGCCGACATTGCCGGGCTGGATCGTACGGCCGCAGGACACAAGTCCGCCGCCTGCGATGAGCAGAACGCCGACGACGCCGGCAATGGTCGCCGCCCTGCGCGGCAGGGTGAAGCCAGGATTGATATTCGCCATATTAAGTATCAGCGCTTCACGTGAATGAAGCAGCCCCTTTCGTTGCTGATGGCAGGCAATCTACTGCAAGACAATGCGCACTCTGTTAACAGAGCGGGTAACCGTCACGGTTTCGGGGGCTTGATCGCAGAGACGCAAATGTGGGCTTGGGCCGAGAGTTCGACGTGAAGGCTGCAAGACTTGCAGCGGGTGCCTGGTTGATTTGCGTGTCTGGTCTTTCGTGTGTGCGCCCTGATTGAACATTACGTCCAACTTCGGGAACATTTGAATAATACAATGACGCTATGTCCGCTCATAGCGAATCCGGACACGGGTCACGCGGATGTGAAAAATCAGGCCGTCTTCGCCGGCGGCGCCGCGGCGGCCGCCCTGTTGGCGGCGGCGTTGGCGTTGTCCTTTTCGCGGAACCGCTTTTTCATGCCGGCGACCCAGCCGGCGAAGCTGTCGGTCTGCGCCGCGGCGGCGGCGAAGTCGCGCGGGCTGATCGTGCCGCCGTCGAGCGGCGCCAGCGCCACGCGCATGGCGTCCGGCGACGAGGCCGTGGCGGCGAACTTGCTCCAGCGCTCGTTGAGGCGCGTCAGCGACGCCTGGTCCTTCAACAGCGAATAGGCCACGCCCGCCCGGATCAGCCGGCCTTCGTCGGCGATGGCCAGCGGCTTGTCGGTCTTGTAGCGGTCGCCCAGCTGCTTTTCCAATACCCCGGCCGCCTTGCCCCAATCCTTCTGCGCCCAATAGATATCGGCGCGCACGTCGTTACCGTCGGGCGAGGTGTCGTTGCCGAGCGAATCGAGCGCCTTGTCGGGCTGACCCAGTTCGACCAGGGCGCGGGCCTCGAGCACGCGGCGCTCCTGCATGACGGTCTTGGGCAGAAGCGTCGTGCGCGTGTTCCACAGGGCCTGCAAGGCCTTCTGCGGATTGCGGTCCATCAGATAGATGGCGGCCAGGTCCGACGCCACCGAAGCCTTGGCCACGCCCTGGAGGCGATTGTCGATCTGGTATTGCAGAAGCGTTGCCGCCTGGTCGAGCAGGTCGACATCGACCAGCCGGCGGACGATACGGCGCACCATCTCGTCGCCGTCGGCGCCGAGCGGCGTCAGGTCGCGGAAGTCGTTGAACAGGCCCAGCGCCTCGACCGGCTGCATGCCGTCGGCCATGCCGCCGAGGAACAGGTTGCGGAAGGCCTGGTTGAGCGAGGCCTGAATCTGGGCGGCCTGCGGCTTGTCGCCGAACTGCTGGCCGGCCGTGCGCAGCACTTCCAGCGCCTCGCGGTACCGGCCGAGGCTCAAATAGATCTGGCCCATGCTGCTGATGATCTGCAGCTCGGTATCGTCGCCGCGCCAGCGGTAGCGCAGGCTGTCCAGCGAGGCCAGGGTTTCGGGCGCCTTGGCGCGGCCCAGCTGGAAGCGAAGCATGGCGGCGTGCATCATGGCGGGCGAAGCGATGCGGTCCTCCGAGGCGCGCGACACGGCCTCGTAGACGGCAAGCGCGCGCGGCTTGTCGCCCATGGCTTCGATGATCTGGGCGTCGATCAGGTAGGCGGCCAGCTTTTCCAGCGGCGGGCCGTCCTGGTTGACGGCGTAGGTGATCAGCCCGTCGGCGGCCTTCAGGTCCTGCGTCTGCAAGGCGGCGTAGGCGGCGGCGGCGGCCAGCTTCATCTTCCACGCCACCGGCATCGATTCCAGCGCCTTTGAGCCCGCCTTGAAGTCCTTGACCGCGTCGGCATAGTGCCCCGTCTTCGCCTCGGCATAGGAGGCCCACAGGCGCGCGGCGGGGTCGGTGGCCAGCGACGGCGAGGACAGGTCGGCCTGGGCCTCGGCATAACGGCCGGTCATCATCTTGGCGACGACGCGTAAGCCGCGGACCTGCGGGTCGTCGAGCGCGCGCGCGCTCTGCTTGACGATCAGGTCGAGCATGCCCTGCGCCTCGTAGCTCATGCCCTGGCCGACCATGAAGCGCGCGAGCGCCAGCCGCGCCTTGGTCGGCGCATTGGCGCCACCGCCGGCCTCTTCGGCGGCGGCGGCCTGCAATTCGGAATAGCGCGCCAGGAAGCCTTCGTCGGGCGTTTGCGACCAGTCGGCATTGACCGCGCTGGGGTATAGCGCGTTCTTGTACTCCAACTTGGAATCGTCGGGCTTGGCGTTGGGATCGAGCGGAGACAGGGTCAGGCCGTCGGGCCGCGTCACGCTGATCAGGTCGCCGTCGAGCGCCACCTTGACGTCAGGGGTCATATGCTCGACCACCACGCCCTGCGCCGTCGAAGCCAGGGTCGCTTCCAGCGTGGTGCGTGCGCTCTTCAGGTTCTTGATGGGCCCGCGCGCGCAGACGATCGCCATGCGATCGCCGACGCTGGGGTCGCGGATCCAGGCGACGCGCGTGGCGCCGGCGAGATTGACGTTGAGGCTGGGCGCGCCCGACGAATCGTCGCGCGTGATGGCGACGTCTGTCGTCTGGTCGGTCAGCGGCCGCCCCCCCAGCCGCACCCGCCAGACCAGGCCGTCGTTCTGCACCGACAGCGAGCCCGTCGACGGCGCGGTGATACGCATGGCGGTGAAACCGTCATTGTGCGTCCACTGCGCGTCCTGGACCGTCGTGCCGTCCTTGAGCTCGACCGGCAGGCGCAGATCGACCTCGGTATCGAAGACGATCCAGATGGCGTCGCCCCGGCGGAACACGGCGGTGGCGACCGGGCCGTCGAACGGGAAGGCGATGTCCTTGCCGTCGCCATTATCCTCGACATCGAGCGCAACGACCGGTAGCTTGGGCGCGGCGGCCGCCGCGGGCCCCTTGGCAGCGTCGGCCTTTTGGCCCGTCAGGAGCTGTTGCAGGTTGACGGTGATCGGCTGGCCCGGTTGCGGCTTGTCCGTCGTCGCGGGATGGTCGTGCGGATCGATCTGGACGAAGACCGCGCCGTCGGAGCGGCCGAAATGCGTGTCGTAGCCTTGCGCCACGGTCAGGACGATTTCGGTGGCGCGCGCGTCGCTGCGGATGTCGGCGGTCGTGATGCCGATCGGCGGATGCGAGCGCAGGTCGCCGATATCGGGGCGCTGCTGGCCCGGCAGGCGGATGACGACCTTGCCATCCTCCTTGCGCACCGAGGCGCGCGAGCCGATGGCGCCGTAGATCTCGATACGGCCCGACTGGTCGTTGCGGCCGACGCGGATGTCGATATCGGCGCGCGACGCGATGTTGAGATTGAGCGGGTCGCCTGAGGCCAGGCCGGTGATGCCGAAACTGGCCAGGGCCATGAAGGCGGCCGTGGCGCTTAAAGCCCCTCCCAGCGATATGGCGCGCGCCTTCGCACCCCCGGCCACGGGGGCCTTGGCATCGACGCTGGGTTTGCGCACACGGCTCATGCCGCCCAACATGCCTAATGGGCGTTTAACGTCGGTTAATGGGAAATGTAAAAGTGGCGCTAAATCAGAACCTCCCCTGGAATCAGGGGAGGGGGACCGCACGACTGAGCCTTCAGGCGAAGGAGATGTGGTGGTGGGGTCGAACCACAAGCACCTTAACCGCCCTGTCGGTTGTCACAAACGCGATCGGAGTTTTTCGAGGCTGGGGCTTCTTCCGCGCTCGCGGCCCGACCCCACCACCACCCTACGCTAACGCTCCGGGCGGTTCCCCTCCCCTGATTCCAGGGGAGGTTCTGATTCTTCGTGTTACGCCTTCGCCTTGCCTGCGGGCGGTGCGGCAGCTGCGGTCGGCTTGCCCGCCTTGGTGCCTTTGGCGGGCGCGGCCGCCGGTGCGCTCGACGCCGTGCTGCCATTGGCCGTCATCTTGTCGAGCTGCTGTTGCAGGCCGCTGGTCGCCTTCATGCGGCTGGTCAGCTTTTCGGTCAGGTCACGCGCCGCATCCGGCGTCATGGCGCCCAGGATGGCGGCCAGCGAGCGATCCTTCATGCCGGCGGCGATCGGCAGACGCACCTCGTCGCTCATCGTCGTCAGCACGGCGGCGGCGTCCTTGGGCTTCATCGATTCGTAGACCTTGACCATGCGCACCGTGTCGTCGGCCGAGGTCTTGTTGGCCTGGTCGAGCAGCGCCTGGATCTGCGTCTTCAGCCCCTGGAGCTGGTTGATGCGCGCGTCGAGCTTGTCGTCCGCCGCCTGGATCAGCTGTTCGCGAGAATTCAGCCCCTGCTCGCGCTGGTCGAGCTCCTGGCGGCGCTGGCCGAGGCTTTGCAAGATGTTGAGTTCGTTGGGCGAAATCCCCGCCTGGGCCGCCAGGTCCTTGACCGAGGTGGCGCATACGGGCGCCGTAGCCGCGGCCTGGGCCGCCGCCGGCTTGGCCGAGGACGAGGCATCGGCCGCGGCCAGCAGCGACGGATCGACGGCGTTGCCTTCGGTCGGATCGTCTTCCTTGTTGACCTCGCCGCCGAGACCCTTTGCCGCTTTTTTGGCCGTCTTCGGCGCATCCGCCTTCTTGTCCGCGGCGAAGGCCGCGGCGTTGTGGAAGACGTCCGGCAGGACGTTCAGGCTGGTGATGGCCTTGAGCGCCAGCACGCCGCCCACGGCGACGGCGACGATCGGCAGCAATCGGGGAAGGTTGGCCATGGGGTAACTCTAACTCTTATCGTTTACGCGGCGCATCGTCGCCGCCGAAGAGATCGTCTTCGACGGACAGGATGCGCGGCTCGGGCTGACGCGACGGCAGGGTCAGCGAGCGAATCATTTCGTTGAGATTGGCGACGACCAGCTCGGACATCTGGACCTTGTCGATCAGGTCGCTCTCGTCCTCCTGCGGCACGTCGGGCAGGACGCTGCGGCGCGGGGCTGTGCTCGCGTCGAAACGAATGACGTCACGCTCGAACGGATCGCGCGCCGGCTGGCTCTCGCCATTGCGGCCGCGCGCCACGGCAGGCGCCTTCTTCGACGACCAGGCGGGGTTGTAGTCGGCGTCTTCCTCGATACGCGGCTGTTGGCGCGGTTCAGGACGGCGCTCCTCGTGACGCGTCTCTTGTCGCGCTTCTGGCCGCGCTTCTGGCCGCGCTTCTGGCCGGCGCTCGTCGTATCTCGGAGCCTCGTATCTGGGGACGCTTTCCAGCCGGCGGGCGGCGTCTTCGGCGCGCGCCTGGGCCTGGGTCGCGCGGCCAACCTGGCCGTCGAGTTCGCGGGCGGCACGCTCGGCGCGGCCGGTCTGGGTTTCGAGCTTTTGCAGCAGCTCGCGCGCCGCCAGGATGCGGCCGTGCAGCAGGTCCTGCGATTCGTCGGCGTCGGACCGCAATTCCCTGAGGCTGTGGTGCGCGCGGATGGCGGCCTGGTCGAGGTCGGCGACGGCGCGGGCAAAGCCTTCGTGGGCGCCGCGCAGGGCTTTCAGCTTCTTGTCGAGGCGCACGCCGAACCACAGGGCTGCGACCAGCAGCCCCATGAGGACAAAATCCATTATGGCGTTCGCCGACAACATCTGCCCGGCGCCTTCCTTTCTGTCTGGTTTTCCCGATTTTCTTCGGGTGGACGGCGGCATTTTCGCGCGCCGTTCGGAGGGCAGGCGGACCGCCTACTTCTTCCGTGTCTGCAGCAATCTTCGTTTGGCCGAAGACGCCAGCGGATTATCGACCCGCACGGCGATGGAGTGGCCCTTGCGGCCCATCCGTCCCGTGGTCAGAGGAATCGCCCCGCACCGCAGCTGAACCGGAGAATCAGCGTTAGCATTCAACACGATCGTCTCACCGACCTTGAAATTCAAGACCTGTGACAGCGGCATCTGCTGTTCGTCGAGCACGGCGCGCACTTCCATCTGGGTTGTCCACAGCTCGGTGGCCAGGTGGCTTTCCCAGATGTTATCCCGGCCGAACTTTTCGCCCATGAACTGCTGCAGCAGCATCTTGCGGATCGGCTCCAGCGTCGCATAGGGCAACAGCAGTTCGACACGGCCGCCGCGGTCTTCCATGTCGATGCGCAGCTTGACCAGGATGGCGGCGTTGGCGGGCCGCGCGATGGCGGCGAAGCGCGGATTGGTTTCCAGGCGATCGAGGTTGAAATTGACCGGCGTCAGCGGCTCGAACGCCGCCTTGGCGTCGTTCAGCACGACCTCGACCATCCGCTGCACCAGCACGCGTTCGATCGTGGTGTAGGGACGGCCTTCGATACGCAGCGCGGCGGTGCCGCGGCGCCCGCCCAGAAGCACGTCGACGATCGAATAGATCAGGTTCGAATCGACCGTCAGCAGGCCGTAATTATCGAGCTCCTCGGCGCGGAACACGGCCAGGATGGCCGGCAGCGGGATCGAATTCAGGTAGTCGCCGAAGCGGATAGACGAGATATTGTCGAGCGAGACTTCGACGTTGTCGCTGGTGAAGTTGCGAAGCGAGGTCGTCATCAGGCGGACCAGCCGGTCGAAGACGATTTCGAGCATCGGCAGGCGTTCATACGACACCATCGCCGAGTTGATGATCGCGCGGATGCCCGAGCGTTCGTTATAGTCGTCTTCCGACAGGTCGAAACCGAGCAGGCTGTCGATTTCGTCCTGGTTGAGGATGCGCTCGGCACCCACGGGCATGTTGAAGCGCTCGCCCATCGAGCCGCCGCCGACCATGGCTTCCCACTCGGCCGCCAGATCGCCCCCGTCACCGCCGCCTCCGGCGCCGGCGCCCGCCGCGGCCTCAGCTTCGGCGGCAAGCTCCGCCTCCCACTGGGCCATCATGGCTTCCTGATCGACTTCTCCCGTCATGACCTACCGCACTCCCGCGTGGGGAGCCGTGGCTTCGGCTGTTTCGAATTCAGGGTACGCGGACATTTTACGTAATCAGCTTTTCTTCGATCAGGACGGCTTTGATCTTGTGCGGGGCCAGGATCAGGTTGATGCGGCGCAGGATTTCGAGGCGCAGCTGATAGTCGCCGGCCGAGGACGACAGGTCCTCGGGGCGCAGCTCGCCCATGAAACCCTGCAGGATGTCGTTGACGCGCGGCAGGCTTTCGTCGAGCAGGTCGACCGTGTCGTCGTCCGGGCATTCGAAGGTCAGCTTGAGCTTGAGGTAGGAGGCGTGGCCGTCGGGGCTCTCGATATTGGCGACGACGTCCGGCAGCGTATAGTAGGTGATGCCGTCGGGGCCTTCCGCCTTGACGGGCTGCGTCTTGGGGTCGACCTTGGCGCCGCCTTCCTTCTTTTCGCCGTCCTTCTTCTTTTCCTTCTTTTTGTCGTCCTTCTTGCCGTGCTCGCCGTCTTTACCAGCTTCCGCCGCCGGCGGATGCTTGGGCGCCAGGAACAGGAAATAGACGGCCGCGCCGCCGCCGCCGAGCACGATCAGCGCGCCGGCCGCGATGGCGATCAGCATGACCGGCAAGCCCTTCTTCTTGGGGGCGCCGCCTTCCTCGCCGTCGGGTGCGGCATCGACGGGCGGAGCCTCGGCTTCCTTCTTCTTGTCCTTGGTCTTGGCCAAAACAGGTCCCTGCGCAAACAGATACGACTCGCCGAAGCGCAAGGCCCGGCGGATATGGCTCCATAATTCCTTACAAGTGTTAACGATTGCTTGTTGCCGCCGGTGGCGCACGGCATTTTTTGCCGGGCGCATCGCAAACGTCAAAAACGACCCACAGTAAAATCAATGGGTTACCAATGTGGCACGGCGATTGCATCAGGAAAAAACATGGTTAACGCCGGTCTTTGCGCAAAACGCCGAAGCTGTCGTCCCCTCCCCTTTTCGCCCGTCCAAGGTCTTCCGATGGATAACGCCAACTACGTCGCCCTGTCGCGCCAGATCACCCTGCAAAGGGAACTGGACATATCGGCCAACAACCTGGCCAATATGAACACGACCGGATTCAAGCTGGAAGAGCTTCTGGTCAACGCCCAATACGGCGCACCGGCCTACGACGACCCGATCCGCACGCCGGCCAATTTCGCCTACGACAACGGGGTGGGGCGCAATTTCAAGCAGGGCACGCTGACCCAGACGGGCTCGCCCTACGACCTGGCGATCGACGGCGACGGCGCCTTCTTCAGCATCCAGACGGCAAACGGCACCCAGTATACCCGCGACGGGTCCTTCACCACCGGCCCCGACGGCACGCTTGAAACCCAGAACGGCGACACCGTGCTGGGCGACGGCGGTCCGATCCTGCTCGATCCCAAGAACGGCACGCCCGTCATCAGCGAGGACGGCATCGTCAGCCAGACCCAGCAAGGGCAAACCTTGCGCGTCGGCAAGATCGCCATCGTCCGCGTCGCCAACCTTTCCGACATGAAGAAGGAAGGCAACGGCAACTTCACCCTGGCCAATGGCGCCACCGCCGTGCCGGCGGGCGACGCCCGCATCCGCCAGGGCATGGTCGAATCGTCGAACGTCAATCCCATGGTCGAGATCACCAAGCTCGTCCAGATCAACCGCGCCTACTCGCAGATCTCCGCGATCATGGAACAGAACAACACGCTTAACCGCACCGCCGTGGAGCGGTTGGGTAAGGTGGCATGATGAGACTTTTTGAGCGCTCCACGGCTTTCTTGCTTTGCGCTCAAGCGCCGCGCAGGCTCGCGCAAACGTGCGCGGCGGCCAAAGAGCTAAAGGAGTGGCGCCCTTGCCGGATCGCGCCGCGATCCGGAGTCCTTTCCTTCTGGCGCACCGACGTCAGTCTGGAACCCTTTTCAACGGTTTTTACCGGAGCTAGTTCATGCGTGCATTGAGAACCGCCACCACGGGCATGGCCGCCCAGCAGATGAACGTCGAGGTCATCTCGAACAACATCGCCAACATGAACACGGTCGGCTTCAAGAAACAGCGCGCCGAGTTCCAGGACCTGCTGTACGACAATGTCGAGCGCATGGGCGCGCAGTCCTCGGACTCGGGCACCGTCGTGCCGACCGGCATCCAGATTGGCGCCGGCGTCAAGACCGGCAGCGTCTACCGCATCCTGACGCAGGGGTCGCCGACGCTCACCGACAACCCCTACGACGTCGCCATCGAAGGCAAGGGCTACTTCCAGATCCTGATGCCGTCGGGCGAAACCGCCTATACGCGCGCCGGCAACTTCGCGCTCGACGACCAGGGCCGCCTGGTCACCCAGGACGGCTATCTGGTCCAGCCGGCCATCACCATTCCGCAGAACAATACGGGCGTCACCATCTCCAAGTCCGGCCAGGTCCAGGTCACCACCGCCGGCAGCTCGGCGCCGACCGTCGTCGGCCAGCTCCAGCTGGCCACCTTCTATAACGAGCCCGGCCTGGAAGCGATCGGCGACAACCTGTTCATGCAGAGCGGGTCCTCGGGCGCGCCCAATATCGCCAACCCGGGCGACACCGGCTTCGGCACATTGATGCAGAACTACGTGGAATCGTCGAACGTCGACGCCGTGTCGGAAATCACCGCCCTGATCGTCGCCCAGCGCGCCTACGAAATGAACTCGAAGGTCATCACCACGGCCGACGACATGCTGCAAACCACCAGCCAGCTGGCGAGGGCGTGATGAAAGCGGTTGTTGCAAAATCCCTGATTTTGGCGGCTATTTTCATGGTTCCCGCCACCGCCTTTGCCGGCGCCTTGACCCTGAAATCCAATCCGTCCGACGCCGACGGCCGCATTACGGTCGGCGACGTGTTCGACGGTGCGGATCCCGCGCAATCGGGCATCGTGCTGGGCTACCGCAATACCGACAGCGCCGTGCTCGACGCCGCGACCGTCCAGATGGTCACCGCGCGCAACGGCCTGACCTGGGACAACCCGCGCGGCCTGCGCCGTATCATCGTCACTTCGGGCAGCGATAGCTCGGCCCCCGCCGATGCCGCGCCGGTCGCCACCGCAACCCAGGGCACCGCGTCCCTGCAAGCCCCGGCCGTGTCCGGCAAGGCGGTCGAAGCCCTGGTCTTCAGCCACGCGATGAACACCGGCCAGATCGTCCAGGCCGACGATATGACCTTCGCCAAGGTCCCCGCCGGCGCCGGCGACATGCCGTCGGACGCCGCTTCGGTCATCGGCAAGGCCGTGCGCTATCCCATGCGCGAAGGCGCGGTTATCCGCACATCGGCGCTGAGCCAGCCAACCGTCATCCACCGCGCCGAACCGGTCAAGGTGACCTGGTCGTCGGGGGCCCTGTCCTTGTCTGTTACGGGTACCGCTCAGAAGGATGCTGCCATCGGCGACACCCTTCAGATCGAAAACCCCACCTCGAAGAAGATGATCGACGCCGTCGTCACCGGTCCCGGCGAAGCCCTGGCCGGCCCGGACGCCGACCGCCTCCGCTCCCGAATGTTCCTCTCAGCCCGTTGAGATCAATTATGCGTATCCAGCCCCTCCTGATCGTTTCCACCCTGTCCGTCGCCTGCCTGTGCTTAAGCGCTTGCGGCTCCGTCCGCGAGGCCGTCAACGGCCCGTCGATGACGCCCATGGGCTATCCGGCGGCCATCATGCCGCAACAGCAGGCCATCGTGCCCCCGCCGCCGACGACCTCGGCCTCGGCCAACTCCCTGTGGCGCGTCGGCGCGCGCACCTTCTTCAACGACCAGCGCGCGCGCAGCGTCGGCGACATTCTGACGGTCGCCGTGTCGATCGACGACAGCGCCCAGACCAGCAATTCGACGACCGGTCAGCGCACCAATTCCTATTCGGCCAAGACGCCCAATGTCTTCGGCTTCGAATCGTCGCTGGGCAAGATCTTCCCGTCGGGCTACGACCCGGCCAATGCGCTCAGCGCCTCGGGCTCGGCCAGCAATTCGGGTTCGGGCACGATCAAGCGCGCCGAAAAGATCAATGTCACGATCGCCGCCCTCGTCACCGGCGTCCTGCCCAACGGCAACCTGGTCATCCAGGGCTCGCAGGAGGTCCGCACTGACCGCGAGGTCCGCGTGCTGACCGTGTCGGGCATCGCCCGCCCCGAAGACATCTCGTCGGAAAACACCATCAAGCACACCCAGCTGGCCGAGGCGCGCATCTCTTACGGCGGCCGCGGCGACCAGACCGAAATGGTCAAGGTCCCCGCCGCTCAGGCCGTCATGAACAAGTACAGCCCGTTCTGATAAAAACAGCGCCGGTTTGACGATGAAATTAACCAAGAAAGCCGCTGAAATCATAAAGATTTCGGCG